>JABLTH010041648.1_pt1 | contig 16617 bp, 10 predicted proteins | sample 7875711 | NCBI WGS metagenome assembly JABLTH01 (sample SAMN14941262, study PRJNA633318) | bioreactor metagenome | isolation source: bioreactor | place: China | collected 2019-03-05 | reverse complement strand
GCAATTACTCATCAATGCTGCAAAGGAATTGGGTAAGGCGGATGATGTGGTAACATACACTGCGTTGCTGCAAAGGATAAAAGATGCTTTTGTAAAAGAATACACCACCCCTAACGGCGCCACCATGAGCAATACGCAAACCTCTTATGTGCTGGCATTGCAGTTTGATATGCTGCCCGAAAATTTAAGACAACAGGCGGCAGACCGCTTGGTGGCCAATATCAAATTGTACAATAATCATTTAACCACCGGTTTTTTAGGAACGCCTTATTTATGTCATGTACTCAGCCGTTATGGATATACCGATGTGGCTTATACATTGCTGCTGCAAAAAACCTATCCCTCCTGGTTATACCCTGTTACAAAAGGCGCCACCACAATCTGGGAACGCTGGGATGGCATTAAAACCAATGGCGAATTTGAAGCGGTTACCATGAACTCATTCAATCACTATGCGTATGGTGCAATCGGTGACTGGATGTACCGCGTAATGGCCGGGCTGGATAACGAAGAAGGAACGGTGGGGTATAAAAACATCCGCATCATGCCGCATGTGGGCGGAGATTTCACCAATGTGTCGGCAGCATATGAAACGCAGTATGGTAAATTAGGCTCCACCTGGAAAACTGAAAACGGCAAATTGTTTTTGCAGGTTGAAATACCCGCCAATACAACTGCCACCGTGTATGTGCCTGTGCAGGACGATAACGAAGTGATGGAAAGCGGTCAGTTACTGGCCATTGTAAAAAACATACAGGTGGCAGGCAAAGAGAAAGGTTATGTATTGGTGAAACTGGGCTCAGGCAAATACGAATTCAGCACAGCATACAATACGAAATAATGAGGAAGAAATTTTTAAATACAGTTGTATGGATAATTCTTATGCACACGGTTAAAGCGCAACAGACAATTGACAGTAACTTTCATTTGTACCTGCTCATCGGGCAAAGTAATATGGCAGGCCGCGGGCCTGTGGATGCAGAAAGCAAAAAAATAAACGAACGCATCGTGATGCTCGACTCGTTCAACAACTGGGTGCCTGCCACCGACCCGGTGCATTTTGATAAACCCGCTGTTGCAGGTGTGGGTCCCGCTATCGGTTTTGCCAATGAAATGCTGGAAGGTAACAGCAGAATAAAAATCGGGCTGATACCATGTGCTTGGGGCGGTTCCCCAATCAAAGTTTGGGAGCCGGGTGTAACATACCTTAATGCGCATCCTTATGATGATGCCATTGCACGTGCTAAAATTGCCATGCAAAAAGGAGTGCTCAGGGGAATACTCTGGCACCAGGGCGAATCGGATAATGATTCCGCACATGCGCCATTGTATTTAAACAAACTGAAAATTCTGATAGAACGTCTTCGTTCGGAACTGCAGTCTCCCAACATGCCTTTTGTGGCAGGAGAGATCGGGTATTTTAATAAAACAACTATCATTAATGATGTGATCAGCCAGTTGCCCGCTGAAGTAAAAAATACAGCGGTGGTTTCGGCAAAAGGATTAACGGATAAAGGTGATCATCTCCATTTCAATACCGCTTCTGCACGGGAGCTTGGCAAACGATATGCCATTGCCATGAAACAATTGCTGCGGCATCAATGACCGGTGCTGCTGTCAGCAAACAGTACAGGACAACTGTCTTGGTGTTGCAGTTTATCTTTATCCGGTTAAAATATGCTGTATGAAAAAAATGCCTTCCCTGCTGCTGCTTTGTGTGCTTTGTGTATTTGCAGCCCCTTTATCTGCACAACAAAACGATCAGTATCATCTCATGATTGCGCCAGCCACTTTAACACACCACAGGGTCACGTTGTTATGGGATAAACAATATGCCGCAGAAAAAGCGGTGTATGAAATTTTACTCAATGGTAAACTGTATGGCAATACTGAAAAAACCAATTTCAGTTTTGATGCATTGAGGCCCGCTACAGATTATAAAGTTGCCGTGAGAGTGAAAGGAGAGCAAGGAGCCGGTGCTGCGCTTTCATTTAAAACAAAGGTGAGGGGCAGGATATTCAGCATACTTGATTTTGGTGCAAAGGCAGGTACTTCATTTAAAAATACAAAGGCCATACAGGCTGCTATTAATGCATGTACACCCGGCGGCGTGGTATATATTCCGAAAGGTGTTTTTATAAGCGGCGCTTTGTTCTTAAAAAGCGAAATGACATTGTATATTGATAAAGGCGCTGTGTTAAAAGGCAGTACCGATACCTCCGATTATCTTCCCTTATACCTCAATCGTTTTGAAGGATGGGAGCTCACAACTTATGCCAGCCTCCTCAATGCCGGCACATTGAAACGTGATGGTTCTTACAATGTGAAAAACCTGCGTATCACCGGCGGAGGCACCATTGAAGGTGGTGGAAAAAAACTGGGCGATGCCATGATCAATGCAAGGGGCATTCGCAGCAGGGGGCGTTTGATCTGTTTGATGAACTGCCAGGATGTGTCCATCACCCATCTCACCATACAGGAACCACCCTGCTGGACCATTCATTATATCTACAGCGATAACATAACCATTGGCGATTTAAATATCAACAGCTATGGCATTCGTAATGGAGATGGTATTGACCCCGATTCCTCCACTGATTCTTATATTTTCAACTGCACATTTGATAATGGTGATGATTGCATAGCGGTGAAGTCGGGCAAAAATCCCGAAGGTTATTATGTAGGCAAGCCCACCACCAATGTGCGTGTTACCAATTGTAATTTCATCCGCGGTCATGGTATTTCCATTGGCAGCGAAATGAGCGGTGGCGTAAAGGATGTGCTGGTGCAGGATTGCAAGGCCGGTGCACTCATCAACGGCATGCAGATCAAAGGCACTAAGGAACGGGGCGGCTATGTAAAGAATGTAACGGTTATCGATTGCGAGCTGATGAAGATCACCGTGTTCTCGGCACTGAGTTATAATAATGATGGGGAAGCAGCACCCGAACCTCCTACATTTGAGAATTATGTGTTTAAGAATATCGATCTTTCAAAAGCCAGTGCGAAAGAACCAGTGATCAATATCAATGGGTTTAAAGATCCTGCACATAAACTGCGCAATGTGGTGTTCTCGAAAATGGTATTGCCCGACGGAGGAAAGGTTGTCATCAACGATGCGGAACAGGTACAGTTCACTGATGTAAAAACAGTAAATGGCAACAAGCCTGAATATGTAACCAGTAACAGCGAAGCCATCAACTACTGATAACAAAAGGAACATACGATTAATGTATCCTTCTTTCCCTGTATAATTTGGGCGATATGCCCATCACTTTTGTGAACAGCCGGGAGAAATAGGAAGGATCATCTATTCCCAGCGCTGCTGCAATTTCATTGATGCGCAGCCGGGTGAACAATAAATACTGGCAGGCTTTCTGAATTTTAAGGTGGTTGAAATAATCTATCGGGCTGAAACCGGTTTTCTGTTTAAACACAAAGGAAAAATGCGAAGGCGACAGGTTCACCGCTGCGGCGATGGCTTCCAGTGTAAGTGTTTTTTCAAGATGCCGGCTTAAAAAACTGATGGCAATATTGCTGCTGTCGGTTGCATCGGTAATATTTTCTGCAGCATAGATATTGGTGTAAATAAATCCTGCTAAAAAATGCCAGAGGCACATATTGGAATATACCAGGTGCGCCGTACTGTAACCTCTTTCCAGCTGCCGGTACATATCGTTGAAGAGTGTAATCGTTTTTTCATCGTATTGTTTAAAACCCTTGTGGCCATTGTGCTGCTGCTGCAATAGCGCCGTAATGCTGTCGGCCACGGCACCTGTAAAATGCAACCAGTAAATAGTCCATGGATGGGTATCATCGGCCTTATAGGCATGTGCTGTTTTTTTCGGTACAATAAAAAAATCCCCCGCTTCAATGCTATACCCGTTTTTCCCGATCGTTACCGTTCCTTTACCGTCAATACAGTAAATGAAAATGTGCTGCTCTGCACCATTGGATCTTTTCCGGTAATGGAATTCCGCCCTTGGATAATAGCCAATATCTGTAATGTACATGTTTTTGATGGTGGCATTTTTACCGCATTTTGCAGCCAGTATCTTACGGGGTATAACAATCGCCTGCTGTCCGCGAAAGCCTTCTTTTTTCCTTTGTGTGCTTGCCGAAGAATGATGTAAAACTGTTTTTTTCATGACAGTGAAAAACTGGTAAACCGTAAGATAGTCCATAAATACCGGAATTTACTCCATCAGCCATTTTAAGCAAACAGGTATTTTTAATGCGTTAATTGCATGTTATATGAAGCATCCTGTAAAAGCATGGGCCGAAGATGTCATTATACCCACCTATCCCGCCGGGGCGCCGGAGAAAAATCCTATGTTTCTCGAGAAGCGGGTGTACCAGGGCAGCAGCGGCGTGGTGTACCCGCACCCGGTGATCGAAAAGATTTACGACGAAAAAATTGATAAGACCTACAAAGCCGTTTACCTCGAAAATGAGTACATCAAAATAATGATACTGCCCGAGCTCGGTGGCAGGATACAGATGGCGTATGATAAAGTGAAGCAACGGCATTTCATTTATTATAACCAGGTGATCAAGCCTGCGCTGGTGGGCTTAACCGGCCCATGGATTTCCGGCGGTATTGAATTCAACTGGCCGCAGCATCACCGGCCTTCCACTTTTGAACCGGTGGATTATACCATCAAAGAAAATGAAGACGGCAGTAAAACCGTTTGGGTAAATGAAGTGGAGCGGATGTTCCGGACAAAAGGAATGGCAGGTTTCACCTTGCACCCGGGCAAGGCATATCTTGAAATAAAGGGAAGGCTGTATAACCGCACACCGTTTCCCCAAACATTTTTATGGTGGGCCAATCCCGCTGTAAAAGTGAATGAGCATTACCAGTCCATTTTTCCGCCCGATGTGCATGCAGTGTTTGATCATGGCAAAAGGGATGTGTCTGCCTTCCCCATAGCAAAAGGCGTGTATTATAAAGTGGATTATGCGCCGGGCACCGATATCTCCCGTTATAAAAATATTCCCGTGCCCACATCTTACATGGCGGTAAGTTCAAAATATAATTTCATCGGCGGCTACGAACATGATACAAAGGGAGGGTTACTGCATGTGGCCAACCATCATCTTGCACCCGGTAAAAAACAATGGACCTGGGGGCATGGTGCTTTCGGGCAGGCATGGGACAGGAATCTCACTGATGAAGACGGCCCTTACATAGAACTGATGACGGGTGTGTTTACCGATAACCAGCCCGACTTCTCCTGGCTGCAGCCTTTTGAAGAAAAAACTTTTGTGCAATACTTCATGCCCTACCGTGATGTGGGTGAAGTAAAGAATGCATCTAAAGATATTGTGGCTGGCATTCATTATGGTGATGATGCAGCTGTAATAAAATTGTACGTTACATCGCTGCATAAAAAATTAAAGATATCCTTGCGTAAGGATGGAACGGATATCTTTTCTGAAATAATTAAGAACTGTTCGCCCGCAACACCCTATAGCAATACCGTTGCATTGCAGGGCAACAGCAGCAGTGAAATTGAACTGGTGATCATCAATGCTGAAAATAATAAAACATTGCTCAGCTACCAGGAAGAAAAATCTGCAGCCAGACAAAACCCCTTACCGGCGCAGGCTGCAAAACGTCCTGCCGATACGGAGAATAATGAACAGCTGTTTTTAACCGGTCAGCACCTGGAACAATACCGCCACGCCACTTACGCTGCCACCGATTATTATGAAGAAGCCCTGCGGCGTGATGATAAAGATGTACGCTGCAACAATGCCATGGGACTTTGGTATTTGCGCCGGGGTAAATACACTGTGGCCATTCCATTTTTCAAAAAAGCCATTGCTACATTAACGCAGCGCAACCCCAACCCATATGAAAGCGAGCCATTTTATAATTTGGGATGGGCGCTGAAAATGCAAGGCCGTTATGATGAAGCATACGATGCATTTTACAAAGCTGCCTGGAGCGATGCATGGCAGCATGCGGCTTACCTGAACCTGGCAAGGATCGCCGTTTTAAGGGAAGACTATGAAGAGGCTGCAGGGCTGATCCAGCAATCACTCATAAAGAATTATCACAGTCATACAGCAAGGCATTTAAAGGTAGTGGTGCTGCGAAAATTACAGCAGCATGATGCGGCGCTGACTTTTGCAAAGGAATCGCTGGAGATTGATCCCTTCAACTTTGGCTGTTTGTTTGAGCAATACCTGCTGTTGCAGGATAAAGGAGATGCAACTGCTGCTGCGGCGCAACTCAGTTCACTGCTGGCACTAAGCCGTAACTGGGTGCATAATTTTATTGAATATGCATTTGATTATGCGCATGCCGGTTTATATACCGAAGGCATACAATTATTACAGTTGCATGTTAAACATACCACAGCTGTCTATCCCATGGTATATTATTATTTGGGATGGATGAGCGACCAGCTGCATTTGCCTGAAGACGCATTGATGTATTGTAAACAGGCTGCTGCTTTACCTGCTGATTTTTGTTTTCCCAACCGTATGGAAGATGTGGCTGTGCTGCAACGGGCTGTTGAACTCAACCGCCGTGATGCAAAAGCATATTATTATCTGGGTAATTACTGGTACGATAAACGGCAATACCAGGATGCAATTGAATGCTGGGGTGCTTCTGCAAAAATTGATGACGGTTTTGCCACCGTGTTCCGTAACCTCTCATTGGCATATTATAATAAACTGCACGATGCGGATAAGGCTTTGCAGCTGATGGAAAAAGCTTTTGCCAATGATAACACAGATGCAAGGGTGTTGATGGAGCTGGACCAGCTGTATAAAAAATTAAATAAGGATCACAGTGAGCGGTTGCAGTTTTTAGAACAGTACCTGCCGCTGGTGCAGCAAAGGGATGATTTGTTTTTAGAGCGCATCACTTTATACAACCAGCTGGGCCAATACATGCGGGTGAAGGAACTTATCGCATCTTATAAATTCCATCCATGGGAAGGAGGCGAGGGAAAAGTGGTGGGACAATACTTGATCTGTCATCTTGAACTGGCCAAACAGGCGATAGCATAAAAAAAATATCATGAAGCTATTCACCTGCTGGATGCCGCGGGTAATTATCCACTGAATTTAGGCGAAGGAAAACTCACCGGTGCGCAGGAAAATGATATGCATTACTGGAATGGAGTGGCGTATGAAATGATCGATGAAAAAGAAAAAGCGCATACGTTTTATGAACTGGCCACAAAGGGTATCAGTGAGCCGGTGCAGGCTATTTTTTATAATGACCCGCAACCGGATAAAATTTTTTACCAGGGACTTGCATGGATGAAGCTGGGCGACAGCGAAAAAGCTAATGCAATCTTTCAGCGGCTGGTAAATTTTGGCGAACTGCATATGGAAGATAAGATCAGCATCGATTATTTTGCTGTATCATTACCGGATCTGCTGGTGTTTGATGCCGACCTGGATTTGCGCAATAAAGTGCATTGTTTGTATCTCATGGCGCTGGGTTATCTTGGTATGGGCAATGAACATGCAGGTAAAGCAAAACAATTATTTGACGAAGTGATTGCACTTGACCGTAATCATCAGGGTGCATTGGTGCACCGGCAAATGATCCATCAACAATAAAATACTAACAATGAAAATACTGAAAGGCTTGCTGTTTGTTTATTGTTTTATAAGTGCTGCGCAGGCACAGGAGGCGCAAACACACTATGTAAAGATCACAAAACCCGAACCGGTAAACAGTAATGTGCAGTACAATATGGGCACAGCGGTAAATCCTGCGGGCAGTTCCATTACTGTTACACCACAAAGCCTGCTGCTGAATGGTAAACCAGTTGTGCCGGTGATGGGCGAAATGCATTTCAGCCGTGTGCCCGAAGGGGAATGGGAAACAGCATTGCTGAAGATGAAAGCAGGTGGCATTACCGTTGTATCAACCTATGTGTTCTGGATTCATCATGAAGAACTGGAAGGAAAATACCGCTGGGATGGTCAGCGTAATTTGAGAAAATTTATTGAAACCTGTGCAAAGCTGCAGCTGCCGCTGGTATTGCGTATTGGGCCCTGGGCGCATGGCGAGTGCCGCAATGGTGGTTTTCCTGAATGGCTGGTGAAGAGCGGTATCAAACTAAGGGCAGACAATCCCGGTTACCTCGCCAAAGTACGCGGGTGGTACCAGCAAATTTTCAACCAGGCAAAGGGTTTGTTGTGGAAAGACGGCGGCACCGTGATTGGCATACAGCTGGAAAATGAGTATGGTGGCAAATGGGAACATTTGGCAACACTGAAAAGCATGGCCAGGGATTGCGGCTTTGATGTACCGTTATATACCCGTACCGGCTGGCCGAAGCTGGGCAGTGCTGCAAGTTTTGGAGAAATATTGCCATTGTATGGCGATTATGCAGACGGTTTTTGGGACAGGTCGCTGAATGAGATGCCGGGCGATTACCGTAAAACATTTTTGTTCCGTTCTTTTCGTAACTCCACTGTAATTGCAACAGAGCAATTGCCCAAGCAATCGGATAAAGACAACCCGCAGGATTACAGTTACCCGTATCTCACCTGTGAACTCGGCGGCGGCATGATGCCCAGTTATCACCGCAGGATCAATATTGCACCGATGGATGTTTACGCCATGGCCATGGTAAAACTGGGATCGGGCAGCAACCTGCCGGGTTATTATATGTATCATGGCGGTACAAATCCTGCCGGCGAACAAACAACATTGAACGAAGAACAGGCTACCAGTTTCACCAACCATAATGACCTGCCGGTAAAAACCTACGACTTCCAGGCGCCATTGGGCGAATTCGGCCAGGTGAACCCGCAATATCATTTGCTGCGGCGCATGCATTTGTTCCTGCAGGATTTTGGTGAGCAACTGGCATTGATGCAACCTTTGTTTCCCGACAGTGTGCAAAATCCTGCTGACGTCAATGCGCTGCGATGGAATGTGCGCAGTAATGGCGAAAGCGGTTATCTCTTTGTAAATAATTATGAAAGACTGGCGCAGCTGCCTGCTAAAAAAAATGTGTCATTCAGCATTGATCTGCCTGCAGAAAAGATCCGTTTTCCCAAAACTCCTGTAACCATTCCTGCTGGCTGCAGTTTCTTTGTGCCTTTTAATATGCAGCTGGGCACAGCAGTATTGAAATACGCAACAGCACAACCCATATGCAAGATCAGGGAAGGCAATACACTTACTGTATTCTTTGCGCAAATTGCAGGACTGTCTGCCAGTTTTTTGTTTGATGCAAAAGGAGTGAAGATGGATAAAGGAAATGCTGCAGCGCAAACACAGGAAGGTATTTACTTTAACAATGTGCAACCTGGCATGAATGCCGCTATCCGTTTTACGGATGCAAACGGTCTTGCGGTGCAAATTGTTTTGCTGGATGAGCAAACATCCTTGCATTGCTGGAAAGGCATACTGGCTGGTAAAGAACATGTATTTATTTCAGCTGCTGACATTACCTGCAATGGCAATGTGCTTGAGCTGGGCAGCACAAAAAATGCAATGCATGTTTCGGTATACCCGGCATTGCGATCATTAAGTGATAGAAAGAAAATGCTCAGCGCCCAAACCACAGGAATATTTTCAACCTATACCGCCAGTACTGCGGCAATGGTGCCCATAAAAGTTTCGCTCAGTAAAATAAATGATGCAGGCACTTTGCGTGAAATAAGAACCGGCAGGGCAAAAGTGGCTGAAAGTCCTAAAGACAGTGCATTTGCCGCCGCTGCGGTCTGGAAGATCAGCCTGCCAAAAAATACCAATGCAGCAAGAAATATCTTTTTAAAAATTCCTTACACCGGTGATGTGGCCCGGGTGTATGCAGGTGAACAATTCCTTACCGATAATTTTTATAACGGTAAGGTATTTGAAATTGGGTTGAAGCGTTTTGGCAGTGAAGTATATGAAAAAGGGCTTACGCTGAAAATATTACCCTTGCAAAAAGATGCGCCGGTGTATTTGCAACCGGGAGCTAAACCGGTTTTTGGTACAGCCAACAGTATGGTTGCATTACCAGCTGTTGAAACCTATGAGCAGTACAGTATAAGATTATCCGCAGAATAATTAAAATAAAAGTAAGCACTACTCATTTAAACTTACATTATGGCCAGCTTTATTACATCTGAAAAAACAATTGCCGGCAATACGCAATACCGTTTCAATACCGGGTATATCCTGGGTATTTCTTTTATCTCTGCATTGGGTGGCTATTTGTTTGGGTTTGATTTTGCCGTGATCTCCGGCGCATTACCTTTTTTGCAAAAACAGTTTGAGTTGAATACTTACTGGGAGGGTTTTGCAACTGGCAGTCTTGCCCTGGGTGCCATCATCGGTTGTGTGATTGCCGGATGGGTGGCAGATAAATACGGGCGCAAACCCGGCCTGCTGGTTGCTGCTGCTATTTTTGCTTTCTCTTCTTTGGGAATGGCTTTTGCGCCGTCGAGAGATATATTTATCACCACCCGTTTTTGCGCAGGCATTGGCGTGGGTATGGCTTCCATGTTATCGCCCATGTACATTGCAGAAATTTCACCGGCGCATTTGCGTGGCAGAATGGTGGCCATCAACCAGCTAACGATTGTGATTGGAATTTTGGTGACCAACCTGGTAAACTACACTTTACGCAACAGTGGTGACGATGCATGGCGCTGGATGTTTGGACTGGGCTTTATTCCTTCCGCATTATTTTTTATGGGCGCTTTATGGTTGCCTGAAAGCCCGCGCTGGCTGGTAAAAGCCGGTAAGGAGTTACAAGCAACGGCAGTACTGAATAAATTAGGCAATAGTGATTATGCTGCCGCTTCATTGGTGGATATGGTGACTTCTTTAACCGGCACCACAAAAACAAAGTTTGCGGATGTGTTTAAAAGAGGCGTGTTGCCTGCCGTACTCGTGGGAATTGGTTTGGCGGTGTTCCAGCAGTTTTGTGGTATCAATACCGTATTCAACTATGCACCTAAAATTTTTGAAAGCATTGGTGCCTCGCAGGATGACCAGTTGCTGCAAACGGTTTTTATTGGCGGTGTAAATTTGTTTTTTACTATTATGGCAATGCTCCTGGTTGATAAACTGGGCCGCAAACCTTTAATGCTGATCGGTGCAGGCGGACTTGCAATTATTTACATTATCGTGGTGCAGTTACTCGCTGCACATGCCCCGCAGGTGTCGTGGTTCTTATTGTCGGCCATTGGAGTATATGCCATGTCACTGGCGCCTGTTACCTGGGTGCTTATCTCCGAAATATTTCCCAATAAGGTACGGGGTTCCGCTACTGCAGTGGCGGTTATTTGTTTATGGGCAGCCTATTTTTTACTGGTATTTACCTTCCCTGTGTTGTTTGCTAAAATGCAGGACGCAACCTTTTATATTTATGCGGCTGTTTGCATCGCAGGATTTTTATTCATTGCTTTTAAAGTAAAAGAAACAAAAGGCAAATCGCTTGAAGAACTTGAGAACATCATGCAGTAAGAAGAATGTTTTTTGAAACCTGCAGTATACTGAGGTAAAGAATAAATCTGGTACGGTATCAGTTGGCCACCAACTGGTATTTTTTTCCGGCAATGGTGTTAAAACGAATAATGTATCCAATACTTGATTTTACTGATGCGGTTTTCATTCCCTGCAGTGTCACAGGTACTGCAGTACGTACCACGCAGTCGCCCCCAATACGCGAAGTGATGATGGCATTTGTTATTGTTCCTTTTTTCCATTGCATGTCCACCACAAAATTGCCACGTCCCACCAGCCCCTTTACATCACCCTCAAACCAGGCGGCAGGTATGGCCGGCAGCAAATGCAGTTCGTTATTATGGCTTTGCAGCAGCATCTCTGTAACACCTGCGGTACCGGCAAAATTGCCATCAATCTGAAAAGGAGGATGGGCATCAAATAAATTGGGATACACTCCGCCGCCTCTTTCGTATTCCGTGCCATTATCTTTGGTAAGACGTAGTAAATTCCTGAACAGGGTATAAGCATGATCTCCGTCGAGCAACCGGGCCCACATGTTTACTTTCCAGGCAAGGCTCCAGCCGGTTCCGTTATCGCCACGCAGCTCCAGTGTTTTTTTGGCTGCTGCAGTTAATTCAGGAGTGGAGAGTGCGTTGATTTCTTTGGCAGGATACAATGCATATAAATGCGACACATGCCGGTGGTGCGGATCGGTATCGGTAAAATCTCTATACCATTCCTGCAACTGACCTTTGCTTCCAATTTGAAACGGATAAAAAAGCTGCATGCGTGATTTGAGCGTATCGCAAAACGGCTGATCGGTATTCAGTATGGATGCCGCAGTAATGATATTGTTGAACAGGTCGCGGATAATGCCCATGTCCATGGTGCTGGAAATGGAAATTTCTGATTGCTGGTTTTCATCAATAAATTCATTTTCGGGTGAAGTTGCCGGAGCGGTTACCCAATGACCGCTGTTGTCTTTGGTAAGCCATTGCAATGTAAATTCAGCAGCACCCTTCATCAGGGGATAAGCTGTTTGCTGTAAAAATTTTTTATCCCCGGTAAATAAATAGTGCTCCCATAAATGACGGCTGAGCCAGTTGGCGCCCATGGCCCAGTTAGCCCATTTGGGATCGCCCTGGCCGGTATCACCCACCGGGTTGCTGATGGCCCAGATATCAGAGTTATGATTTACCACCCAGCCGTTGCGGATATTATAAAATTCTTTGGCCGTGGTTTTTCCTGTTACCGATAAATTTTTAAGCAGGTCAATCATTGGCTGGCTCATTTCGGTAAGGTTGGTGTTCTCCACAGGCCAGTAATTCATTTGCACATTGATATTGGTGGTATAATTACTGCTCCAGGGTGCCCGCAGTTCTTTGTTCCAAATGCCCTGCAGGTTGGCAGGCGCCTGTGGCGTGCGGGAACAGGAAATAAGGAGGTAACGGCCATACTGGAAATACATGGTTTCCAGTTCGGGGTCGGCCTTTCCCTGGCGGTATTGTGCCAGCCGTTCATCGGTGGGCAGGCTGGTATTGCTTTTTTGCTGTGTATTTATTTTTAGAGATACCCGGTTAAAATAATTATGAAAATCGGCCAGGTGCGCCTGCAGCAAAGACGTATAACTTTTTGCTGTTGCTTTTTGCATATGCAATGTGGCCAGCTGATGTTCGTCTTTTCCTTCTTTATCGGGGCATTTATCATAGCCGTTAAAACTGGTGGCAGCAGTAAGCAACAATATCACTTCTGTGGCATTGCTGATATGTATGCCGCTGCTGTCGCTTTTTTGCGTGCCGTCTTTTTGCGCCGCCTTCAGCTGTATTTCAAAACGCATACCACGGCAGCCGCTGGTGTCATTGTACACCACCAGCTCTCGGTTGGGATTGTAATAACTTGGCTCCACATGTGCCGGTGCTTTTCCTTTTAAGGTAAGCAAAGCGTTTGCGGCACTTACCCGGTTTTTAAGAATGCTTTTTAGCGAAGCATCCAGGCTCAGCTGTCCTTTTTGTCGGCACGAATGCGGATGATGATACTATTATCAGGTGAAGATGCAAATACTTCACGTGTAAAGTTGGTGCCGTTCGCCGTGAAGCGGGTGGTGGCAATGCCATCTGCAATATTTAAATCGCGGTAATAGTTTTCGGCCGTTGCGTTACCAAGAGACTGTTTCAGCTGCAGGTCGGCCATGGGCATATAACTTTCAGAAAAGAGGCCCTGCATTTTTTTGGCAAGTGCCGTGGCCAGTTTGTAATCATTCTTAAAAAGTGCCTCCCGCAGGGGCTGCAGGTATTGCGGGGAGGAGGGATTGATATTAGTAACTACTGGTCCGCCGCTCCATAAAGTAGCTTCATTCAGTTGCACCAGTTCTTCAGATGGGTTGCCAAAGATCATGGCGCCTAAACGGCCGTTGCCAACTGGAAGGGCTTCCGTCCAGGTACTGGCGGGTTTGCTGTACCATAGGGTTAGGGGCGACTGGCAAAATGTTCCCGTATTGATCATCAGCATTACAGCTGCAGCATATATTCTTTTCATAATATTGTTAAAATTAAAGCAACTTACAACATTATTTTTTTGATGATAAACGCAGGATGCAACAGGACAGCGCCCGAAATGCATACAGTACCTTAGTATTCCTTAAAACGGTTGTATGCTGCGAAGTTTTGCTGCTTTTTTGATAATGTTTCTGGCTGCTGTTATGGTAACGGCGCAAAATCAAAAATCATTGCTGTTTAGTGAAAATACGGCGCCAGGCTATTTCCCTTTATTCAATAAAGCTGCTGTTGCTGTAATATGCACCGATACTGCCGATGCAAAAGTGGTAAGCATTGCTGCGGATTGTTTTGCCAGCGATGTGCAACTGGTGTCGGGTAAAAAAATGCAGGTGGTTCATCAATTGCCTGCAAGCGGTTTTACAATTATTGCCGGCACGGCGGGTAAATCAAAGTTAGTTGATGAGCTGATCCAGTCAAAGCAACTGGATGTATCTGGCATAAAAAATAAGTGGGAGTGTTTTGTAATAAAAGTTATTGGAAACAAACTGGTGGTTGCGGGAAGTGATGCAAGAGGTTCCGCTTACGGGCTTTTTCATGTATCGAAACTGATGGGTGTTACTCCCTGGGTTTGGTGGGCCGATGCTGTGCCTCAAAAGAAAAATCAATGCTATGTTTCAGGTGAGTATATTTCAAAAGAGCCTTCTGTAAAATTCCGCGGTATTTTTATCAATGATGAAGACTGGGGATTGCAGCCCTGGGCGGCTAAAACTTTTGAACCGGAGGTTGGCGATATTGGTCCGAAGACCTATGCAAAAGTTTTTGAACTGCTGCTGCGCTTAAGGGCCAATCTCATCTGGCCGGCCATGCATCCTTCCACAAAAGCATTTTTTTCAATTCCTGGTAATACAAAGGTTGCGGAAGATTATGCCATTATCATCGGCAGTTCACATGCCGAGCCTATGCTGCGCAATAACGTAGGTGAATGGAATGAAAAGACGATGGGTGATTTTAATTTTATTACGAACCATGATGCTATTTACCACTACTGGGAAGAAAGGATAAAAGAAAGCAAAGGTATTAATGCGTTTTATACACTGGGTATACGGGGCTGGCACGACAGTAAAATGGAAGGCGCCAATACGCTGGAAGAACAAAAAAATGTACTGGACAAAGCGGTAAAAGAACAGCGGGAAATGCTTACAAAATATATCAATGCAGATATTACAAAAGTGCCGCAGGCATTTATTCCCTATAAGGAAGTACAGGATATTTATGATTATGGTTTTGATGTGCCGGAAGATGCAACGCTGGTATGGTGTGATGATAACTATGGTTACATCAAACATTTTCCCAATGAAAAAGAAAAAGCACGCAAGGGCGGCAACGGTGTATATTACCATGTTTCTTACTGGGGCAGACCGCACGATTATCTATGGCTGGCCACCAATCACCCGGCACAAATATATTCGCAGATGCGGCTTGCTTATGATAAAGGCGCAAAAGATATGTGGGTGGTGAATGTGGGTGATATTAAGCCGGCAGAATATTTAACCACATTGTTTATGGATATGGCATGGGATATGGATGCCATTGAAAACAGCAGCAATGGATTGGAAAAACATTTGTACAGCTGGATGGCAGATCAGTTTGGTGAAGCCAGTGCAAAGGATATAATTCCAGTGATGAATGAATATTACCGTTTGGCCTATATCCATAAACCCGAATTTATGGGTGCCACAAGAACAGAGGAGAGTGATCCAAAATATAAAATTGTGAGCGACCTGCCCTGGAGCGAAGCAGAAATTAACCAACGGCTCAGGGACTATGCAGCGATAGCAACCAAAGTACAGCAAATTGCAAAACACATACCTGCAGCAAAACAGGATTGCTGGTACCAGCTGGTGGAATATCCTGTAAGGGGCGCTGCGGCGCTCAATGAAAAATTACTGGTTGCACAACTGGCAAGACATGGCAAGGCGGACTGGAAAATAAGCGACGCCGCCTATGATACCATTGAAGTACTTACCAAAAAATACAATGCCCTCTCCAATGGCAAATGGCAGTACATCATGGATTTTAAACCGAGGAAACAAAGCGTATTTGATAAAGCGTTACGTACAACAGTTGCCGCACCATTGCTGCAACAGGTAAAACCAATTGCAGTATTTAGCGGAACAGGCTATAATAAGTATGAAGGACAAAAGCCACTTGCTTATGGCATGGGTTACGAACGGGGCGCCGTTCATTTAGTTAAAGGCACTGCCTTATATTTTGAATTTAGCACTGTTAAAAGCGATTCAATAAAAATTGTAACCACGTTAGCACCAAACCACCCTGCGGAGGGCACAAAGATCCGTTATGCTATACAACTGGATGATGAGCCCGTCATTACTGTTGATTATGCAACGCAGGGCAGAAGCGAAGAGTGGAAGCTGAATGTGCTGAACAACCAGGCCATCCGCACCACAAAACACTTTGTTGCAAAACCAGGGAAGCATATCATAAAAATTACAGCCGTGGATGATGGTGTGGTGGTGGACCAGTTGAAAATATTTGCTGAGCAGAATTGATATGTAAGATAATCTCTCACAGATTTCCCAGATACACACAGATAATCTGTGCAAATCTGTGCCATCAGTGAGAAAGATAGCTGAATCGATTTGGTTTGCAGGTTGATAATCTCTCACAGAT
>JABLTH010123277.1_pt1 | contig 16642 bp, 16 predicted proteins | sample 7875711 | NCBI WGS metagenome assembly JABLTH01 (sample SAMN14941262, study PRJNA633318) | bioreactor metagenome | isolation source: bioreactor | place: China | collected 2019-03-05 | reverse complement strand
TGCTTCTTCGCGCGCCGCGCGTCGCCGAGGTCGCGCACCATCGCGCCGCGGCGCGGGGCGGGGATCTCGCGGAACTTGAGGAACGTCTCGTGCGCCCGCGTGATCACGCGCGCGACGTCGTCCGACGTGCAGGTGCGGAAGCGGGCGATCGGCTCGCCGGTCGCCGGGTTCAGCGACTCCGCAATCGGTCCGGACGCGGTCTCGTGACCCGGACCTCCGCCGATACCGTCCAGAACGTCGCCGGAAAGACCCAGGCTGTCGAGAATCGCGCGCGCAGTCATCTTCAAATCCTCCTCGGGGTGGCCGGAGGATTCTATACTGGCGGGCGTGAACGCTCCCGCGCGTGTCCCCGTGCCGGCCGGCGTCGTGCTGGCGGCGATCCTCGTGACGTTGCTGGCCGCCTGCACCGCGGCCCGTCCGCCGGTGTTCGACGCGGCGCGCGCGGTCGGTCCGCGCACGCTGCTCCTCGCCCCGGAAATCCGCATGGGACGCGCCGGAACGACCGCGGTGCAGATGCTGAACGACCGCCTGGTCCTCGACCTGCGCCAGGCCCTGTCCGGCACCGGCCTCGAGATCATGTCGCCCGGCGACAAGGACGGGCCGCCGATGCGCGCCGCGCTCCTCTCCGCGTGGCACACCTTCCGCCGCCAGGGCTTCGGCCGCATCAAGCCCGGCACCGACCTCGGCGTGATCGACCAGCTCGGCCCCGCGCGCGGCGACGGCGCGCGCTCGCTCGTGCTCGCGGTGCTGACGCGCCTGGGGCAGGGCAACGACGACGACGTCTACGTGCCGCGCCCGCCCGGCGAGCTGATCCCGCCGCGCGAAACGGCGCCCGACTACGTGATCCCGCAGGCCGGGCCGAGGGGCGAGGACGGCGTCGCGCTCGACCTCCTCGTCGTCGACAGTTCGACGGGGCGCGCGCTCGCGCATCGCCGCGTGTCGTATCCGGCGAGCACGCCGGACGAGGTGCTCGCCGCGATGCCGGTGCTCGTGCGCGAGGTGAGTCGCGGGCTCTCGCCCTGAGTCACGCCAACGCCCCGGCGTTCGCTCGTCGAACTACTCGAACTCGTCAGACCAGATCGCGTCGTCGGCCGCCCACTCCGCGAGCGTCTGCGCGCGCGACTCGAGCAGCGGGAGCAGTTCGGCCGGCGACTCGGTGACGGCGCGGATCTCGAATCCGCTCGGGATCGATCCCGCGCGAACGTCTGCGCAGTAGGCCTGCCACCTGCGGGCGATCACACGCAGCGCCTCGCGCGGGTGCCCGATGCCCTCCGCCGAGACGTAGTCCGTGGGCAGGTCACCGCAGAGTACCCACCAGCCGACCCATCCCGGGCGGGCGACGCTCTCGACGGCCCACACCGCGACGTAGGGCGCCACGTGCCACGCGGGCCACTCGCCGATCGCTCCGTGCGTCACGCGTTCGCTCGCGAGGTACGCGGCGACGCACTCCCGCATGGCGGCGCACCACGCATCGTCCGTGCGCGGGTCGTCGAAGTCGGGGTCTTTCATTGCGTGCTCATGTGAAGGAAGTACGCCTTCGCCGCCAGGCTCAGGGTGACGACACATCCAGCGACGGCCGGAAGAAGCAGGAGCGGCAGCACGACGAGGGGCCAGCGCAAACTGTCGCCGTGCACGGAGGAGCCGACCGCGAACGCCGTCACGACGAACGCCCCGTGGGCGATGTCGAACAGCACGGCACGCACGATCACTCGACCGATGCGATCGAGGGACACGCGGGCCGCGGCCAGCGCTGCCGCGAGCGCGAGAACGCCCAGGCCGCAGGGGACGGCGCGCCGTGTGCCGACGAGATCGAGGTTCGCTTCCGACAGCGCGGAAGCGATTGCCAGCAGGGCCGCCGCGCTGGCCGCCACGATCGACCACGCGGCGACGCGGTACCAGCGGCCCACGACGCGTGGCTCCGCGTGGTCGACGGTCGTCATGACGGCCCCGCTCCGCGCCGGTCCACGACGAGCTTGCGAACGTATGCGACCCACGGGTCGCCGTCCTTCAGGACCTGCTCGTTCACGGAGGCGAGCGGGCTGGGGACGAGATCGACGACACCGTCGCGCGTGGCGAGGAACAGCAGGAACGTGCGTCCGCGGCCGTAGGTGTTGGCGAAGCAGCTGCCGCGGCGGCCGTTGCGCCGCACCATCGGGTAGGGGACGGGCTGGTCGTTGAAGTCGTCGCGCTCGCCCAGGAACCCGTGGAGCACGAGCACCTTCGGCGGCTCGCCCTTGAGCACGTCCACGATCCGGAAGGTGATCGTCGAGGCTGCCGGCCCGGTCGTGACGACGTCGGAGTCCGGCGGCTTCGCGTAGCGTTGAGCTTCGGCCACGACGATGAACTCCGCGCGTGAGATCAGCGTCACCGCGCTCTCGATCTCGCCCGCGACCTTGCAGGCCACGGCCGGCGACGCCTGCTGCAGCAGCACAAGAACGACGATCAGCGCCGCTCGGGATCGTATGGCGTGGCCCTCCACGACGCGACGATTATCGTTCAGCTCCGCGCCGACCGGTGCCGTGTTCGTGCAGCAATCGCACGATCTCCCGCCGTTCATCGATCGCGCCGGCCGTGCCGGACGCGCCGCTCGCGTGCTTCGCAAGGTCGAGCGGCGTGGAGCCGCCGGCGTTGCCGCCACGATCGAGCCGCGCCTCGGTGCGCGCGCCGAGCTCCAGCAGCTGACGCACGGCGCCGGGGCTGCGCGCGCGCACGGCACGATGGAGCGCGGTCGCGCCGCCGCGGTCGGCGTGCTCGAGGTCGGCGCCGTGTTCGACGAGCAGGCGGATCAGCGCGGCCTGCGTGTCCTCGTCGCGTGCGGGGCGCGCGGCGCCCGCGTCGCTCGCGTTCGGGCGCGGGTCGCAGGCGTAGTGCAGCGGAGTGGCGCCGCGGCGGTTCGTTGCGCGCGGGTCCGCGCCCGCGTCGAGCAGGAGGCGCGCGGTGTCGAGCCGCAGCGCCGCGGCCGCGAGGTGCAGCGGCGTATCGTCCACGTACAGCCAGTGCGGGATCGAGTCGACGAGGTGATCTTCCGCCATGCGGGTGCGCACACTCTCCGGCGCGTCCCGCAGCACGCGCGCGACCTCGTCCGCACCGCGGAGCACCGCTTCGAAGATCGCGTCCATCGGCCCTCGTTTGACGACTCGGTCGGCCTGCGGCCTACGCCCGCCTCCTAATGTACGGCTGCACGAACATGAAGAGCCCCGAGAACAGCAGGACGAACAGCGGCAGCAGGGGCGAGTAGGTCACCCACGCCGGCGGCGGTTGCCCGTGCGTGAGGCCGAGGGCGACGAAGTTCGCGGCCACGGTCACGGTGAAGACGATCGACACCCAGCGATGCAACTGGCGGATCGCCGCGCTCCAGTTCATGCGGACCTCCAGTTCACGCGGATCTCCGCGCCCGGGTTCACGCGGACCTCCGCGCCTGGATCACCTTCCAGCCGTTCCCCGACGGATCGCGGAAGCCCGCGTCGACGGTCCCGAAACGGTCGACCGGCTCCTGCGTGATCTCGACCCCGCGCGCCCGCAGCGTCTCGCACGTCGCGCGGCAGTCGTCGACCGTCAGCACGAGCGGCGGCATCGCGCCCTTGGCGACGATCGCGCGCACCGCCTGCGCGGTGCCCTCGTCGAGCACCGGCGGCCCGGGGTAGAACAGCCCGAGCTGGAACGACGGCTGCTCGGGGTGCTGCACCGTCAGCCAGCGGAACGGACCGTTCTTCACGTCCGTGTGCACGCGGAACCCGACCTTCTCGACATAGAACGCGAGCGCCTCCTCCTGGTCCCGGACATACAAACCGACCACTTCGACACCCTGGCTCATCGGACCTCCTTCCTACGGGGTCCTTTTGTACCTTTGGCCCCGCGCCGCCGCTTCTCCGAAACTGCGATCGTGAGGTGCGGGCGGGCGCCGGCGCGGGCAACGCACCCCGGGACCCGCTCGAACGCGTGCCCCTCGGCCCGCGCGCGCAGGCGGAACGCGCCCGGGCTCTCGCCGGTCACGTCGCGGAACGTCCGCCCGAACGTGCCGAGGCTCGACCAGCCCGTGCGGAACGCGATCTCGGTGACCGGCAGGTCGGTCTCGCGCAGGAGCGCCGTCGCGCGCTCGATCCGCCGCGTGAGGAGGTAGCGGTGCGGCGGCACGCCGAAGGCGTCGCGGAACGAGCGCGCGAAGTGCGCCTCCGACACGCCGCTCACGCGCGCGAGCCGGCGCACGGGCCACTCCTCGTGCGAGGCGGCGTCCATGCGGTCCTTGGCGCGAAGGAGACGACGGAGGAGGTCGGGATCCTGCGGGACCTGCATGACGCATTCTGTTGGGGGCGCGAAGGGAGCGTCAAGCGTGCGCCACGCTCCGATCGACCCGGCCTCGTCTCAACGCGCGAAGAGGAAACGGATGAATGTCGCCGCGGCGGCGAACAGGAAGCCGTAGGAGAACCGGTCGATCCGCAGGACCGGCTCGCCGCGCGCCGCGCGCCACCGCCCGAGGAGCGACATCGCGAACCCGGCGGCGATGGGCGTGAGGACCGCGTTCGCGTAACGCGGCAGGCCGGGGGGCGTCAGGTGCCGCGGAAACGTGAGGACGCTCGCGCCGCCGAACATGCTGCCGAGAATCGCGTATCCGATCGCGGCCAGCCACGGGTTCGGGTCCCTGCGAAACGACTCCGAGACGGCGTGAAATCCGATCTCGACGAGGGCCTCGCCGATGACCTGCAGGAGGAGTTCTCCGAGCAGTTCGATCAGGAAACCCATCGGTCGGTACCTCCGGGCGTCATCACAGCGCGTCGATCGTTCGGCGGGTGGTCATTCCAACCAGCCGCCCGTCCCGATCGAAGGCCCAGAACGAGTCGACGTCGACGCGGAATGGCGGGCCACGGAATCCGCCGATCGTCACCTCGACGACCACGTCGCCGGTGATCCCACCCCATTCGGCATGCGGAGCGCTGCCGCGCCACCGGCCGTCTTCGTGCCAGTGTTCGCGCGCGACGACTCGTTCGAACTCCGCCAGCGAAGTCCCGAGGGGAGCCTTGCGGAACAGCCAGCGGCGCATCGCCGGCTCGGGCCATCGCAAGGGATTTGCCGCGAGCGCAACGAGAACCACCACCGCGAGGAGTCCCGCGCCGATCACGATGCGCCGAACGATCCGGGAGCGTGCCGAGGCCGCGTCGGCCCTCACCACCGGCGATCCTCGTCGAGCTTCGCCGCGGCCTCGTCGAGGTCCTCTTTCGGCACCTTCATCCACGCCGTGATGTCGCTCTCGGAGCCCGGCGCGGCATATCCCATCGTGCGCGCGAGGATCGCGCGCGCCTGGTGCGCGGTCCACCACACGCGTACGGACGACACGACGACGATCGCGGCGAGCACGGCGAAGAAAACCTGCTGCCCCGGAGGGATGAACGCGTCGTGCCGGACCAGGAGTCCCTCGAACGAGTACACGAGCACGAAGACCACGATGCCGAGCCCGGCCAGGAGCGCGCGGAGCGCCCGGATCTTCGTTCCGTCACGCCCATCGTTCCGCGCCGCGAACGGGGAGTACAGCCGCGGTCCCAGCGCCTGCCGCAGCATGACGAGGATGTAGTGGTCGCCCTCGCAGAGCGCAGCGTACGCGTCCCGGTACGACGCGAGTGCGCCGGGCTCGTGCGCGACGTCGTGCCGGTACGCGTCGCGCAGCAGCGCCGCGACCTTCTCCTCGAAGTCGACGTCCGTCGTTTCGCGTTCGAACCGGTCCCACAGCCGATCGTCGACCTTGCAGTCCGGATCGCTCTCGGACCAGCCGAGCATGGAGCGCTCGGCCTCGCTGAGCGGCACGCCGTCCCGCTCCGCCTGCGCGAGCACGCGCTCGACGAAATACTCCTTCGCCTGCGCCTCGGAAGCGAAGTGCGGTGCTCGTGTCGACGATTCGGTCGTTTCGAATCGGGAGGGCATTATCGATCCGCCTCATTCGTGCTTTTCGCCCCGTCATCCGCCACGAATGTGCCCCCGGACCAGCGGAAGCGTCGGGGATGATCGATCGCGCTCTCGGGAATGCCGGTCAGCCGGAGCTCGCCGCCTTCGTGGGACCACACCCAGGTCCCGGCGCTCAGAACCTGGCGCGGCGTGACGGAGTTCCCGCGCATCACGTAGGTCCGCAGTTCGTCCACCGCCGCGCCGTACTGCACGCTCACGAGGACCTCGCGACCGCCCTCCACGTCGAGAACGCGCCGGTCCAGTGCCGGAAGGTAAGCCCCCGGCAACGACTCGTGAAGTTTACGCGTCCAGGCGCCGGAAACGAGGTGATGGAATTCCACTTCCGTGGTCGCGCTCGAATCCGCGTTGCGCCACGACCACATCACGATCGCCCAGTCCGGGTCGAGGCGCTGCACGACCACGCTTTCGGCGGACGCAGGAAGGGACGCCGGTATGGGAAGCGGGGGAGTCGCCGCGGCGGCAACCACGCCCGCTCCCGCGAGGAGGACAGCGAACGCGCCCAGGCGCATCCTGATCATCGAGCCCCCCCGTCACCTCTCCGCTCGTTCCGTCGACGGGGCTCGCCGTGAGTTCGGGAGTTCACGGCTCACCCGCGCTGCTGGCGACGAGATCCATGCTACCGGCCAGCACCCATCCGCAGAGTCCGACTGACGACGTGACTTCGAACGCGCGCACGCCGTTCGCGTCGAGGTAGCGCCTCGAGTCCTCGAGGCTCGTGTTCCAGGAGGCCGGCCAGCCGAACGGCCGGCCGTCCTCGAAGAGTTGCTCCGCCCAGCCCACGGCGTCGCGGCCTGGACGGTCGGTGATGGAGAAGAGGATCGTTCCCAACTCGAAGCTGTCGTGCTCGAAGTGGTACGCGACCACGTCCTTGAACACGACGTCGGTGAATTCGTGCTGTGCGTCGCCGTCGAACTCGGTCGCGATCGTGATCGTCCGCCGCACCCGGTCCACGACGTAGCGCAGGACCAGGTTGTCGTGAATGCAGCGTTCGTAGCCGTCGCACATGTGTGCCCCCACACCGCTCACATCGACGACACGCCGCCCCTGGACGATGACGACGTGTTTCCGCACATGGACGCGACCCTGCATTCTCGCGCGGCGGGGCCGGCGGCGGTATCGCGTTCACCGTTCACTGGCGGGAGCGGGGCAGGGACTGGCGGAAGGGGTGGGATTCGAACCCACGTACGGGTTGCCCCGTAACCGGTTTTCGAGACCGGCTCCTTCAACCACTCGGACACCCTTCCGCGCTTTGGGAATGCGACCGTCGGTGACCCGCCTCACGGCGCGGGAGCCGGCACTGTCGCCCGAATGGCCGGGAGATATTGCCCTCGTTGCCCCGGTTGGTCAACCCGGAGGGGCGGGGCGGGCGGGTTACGGCGCCTGCGGCGCCTAAACCCGCCCCTACGGAACCCCCGCCACCCGGGACATATCCGGATCATAACGCCGCGTGTCGTGGTGTGGCGGACGCGCACGGCCGACGGGCGCGCACGAACGGAACCTCGTTGTCCGCAGCGCGGGTGTTCAGCGGGGACGGGTGTTCTGTAGACGGGGGCGCGCGCCATTGCGTCCGCGCCGCGCACGCAGCGGCACCGTCTTCTTCAGCGCGCGGATCTCGTCGACCTGCGGCGCCTTCTCCTCGACGAACCCGACGAGGTACTTCGCGGCCTCGAGTTCGAGTGCGGCGCGCTCGGTCTCGCCGAGGGCGGACCAGGTGCGCCACAGCTCGTAGCGCGCGAAGAACTCGTTGTCGCGCAGCACGGCGGCGACCGCGCTCGCGGCGGCCTCGGTCAGGGGGGCGATCGCCTCGCGGGCGCGGCCGGCCTCGCGCAGCAGGCGGCCTTCGAGGATGCGGGCGAACGACAGCGTCGGCGGGAGCGCGAGGGCCGCGGCGCGCGTCGCGGTGTCGCGCGCGATCGCGAGCGCTTCGTCGCGGCGGCCGAGGCGCTCGAGGACCTCGGCGCGCAAGGCGGACGCGCGGCACACGTCGTGCGGGTTGCCGGCCGCGGTGTAGGCGGCGAGCGATTCGTCGACCGCGCGCAGCGCCTCGTCCGCGCGGCCGCCGCGCAGGAGCGCGCGCGCCAACTCGTGGCGCACCCACGGCCACTCGTGGCGGTTGTCGTCGCCGATGCACGTCTCGGCGTGGCGCAGGTACGCGATCGCGACCTCGGACCCGCCGCGCAGGTGCCAGAGCGACGCCCCCACGAGCAGCGCCGACACGAGGAGGGAGCGGTGGGGCGGGGCGCAGAGCAGGTCGTCGACGAAGCGCTGCGCGGAGGAGAGCCGGCCGAGGCCGCGCGCGGCGATCGCGTAGGAGAGCATTGCCTTCTGGCGCACGAGTGCCGCGGCGCCGGCCTGGCCGCTCGTCCGGGAGTTCGCCGGGGCGCTGTCGATGATCGCGGCGAAGTGCGCCATCGCGCGGCGGTAGTCGCCGGCCTTGCCGAACTCGATGCCGCGGTGGAGCGCCTTCTCGAGGTCGCGCACGCGCGCGGCGGCGCCGGGCAGCTGCTCGCGTTCGACGAGGTCGGCGACGATCTGCGGGTCGAGGTCGTAGGTGCGCAGGAGCAGCACCAGGCGGCGCAGCCCGGGGTCGGTCTTGCCGGCCTCGATGCGGACCAGCGTCGCGACCGGGATCGGCTCGCCCTCGTGGGCGGATTTCCGCGAAACCTCTTCGAGCGTCAGTCCGAGCTGCTTGCGCCGGACCTTGAGCAGGCCGGCGACGGAGCCGGAGACGGGGATCGCGAGACGCGGCATGCGCGCGACGCTATCACAGGTGGGCCGCGCGGCTGCACATGCTTTCATTTAGCCGGGTTCAGGCGTTGTCAGGATGATCTTTTTAGAGTATTCAGTCGGACGCGCCCGGCGGGCCCGGCGAGCCGTCCGTTCACCCGATCGGCGGGCGGCTCGGCGGGCCTGCGGCGCGAAGTCGTGACAGGATCCGATCGATTCCGACATGGCGGGTGACCCGCCCGGGAGGATCGGCCGTGCAGCGGGAGTTCTTCGCGCGTCGTGGCCTGCGCGTCGCCTTCTACCTCAACTTCGTGGCGCTCGTCGTACTGCTGGCCGTGCTCCTGCTGCGGCCGCAGGACTGGTTCGACCGGCTGATCGACGTCGCGGTCATCGTCATCGCGCTCGTGAACCTGCCGCTCTACTACCGCGCGGTCCGCCGGCCGATCGTCCGCGTCACGCCCGACGCCGTCGCGGTGCGGAACGTGTACGAGCGCGCGGAGACGACCGTGCAGCGCGCCGACGTGAACGGCGTCGCGTGGTCGAACGACCGCACCGTGTGCTTCAGCATGCGCGGCGGGGGACTGCAGCCGGTCGAGCTCATGGGGCTCGCGGCCGCCGACCGGAAGGCGGTCGCGGACGAACTCGCGACGTGGGGGAGCGCGGCGGTGTCGTGATGCGCACCCGCGTCCTCGCGCTGGCCACGCTGCTCGTCGCGGGCGCGCCCGTCCTTGCGCCGGTCCTCGCGCCCGTCGTCCCGGCCGCCCGCGCCGAAACTCCCAAGCCGCCGCCGTACTCGTACGTCTACCACGGCGCGACGATCGCGCTCGCGCCCAGCGTGCGCTTCGTCGCCGTGAGCGCGCACTCCGAGATCGAGCGCGGCACGCCGCCGGTCCCGCTGCCCGACACCGCCATCGACCCGCGCACCACGCGCAGTGCGTTGCGCGAGACCGGCCTGACGCTGTTTCGCGTGCTCACCCCGGTGCGCCCCAAGGGGCTCGACGCGCCCGCGGTGCGCGACCTCGTGCGCGAGGCGCTGGCCCTCGGGCTCGACGCGCGCCCCGTGTTCGAGCAGGGGCGCGTGCTGCGGATCCCGGCCGGGGACGTGCTGCTGGGGCTCGAGCACGACTGGACCGCGGAGCGTCTGCGGGCCGCGCTCGCCGGCGTCGCGGAGGCGCTCGGCATCGCGGACGTGGCACGCGTCCGCGACCGGACGTGGTCGGTCCGCCTCGACAACGCGGCCGGCGCGCGCGTGTTCGCGGCGAGCCGCGCGCTGTCCGCGCTCGACGGCGCCGCGTACGCGGAGCCGAACTTCGTCGACCTGTTCGACGCGCCGGTACTGGACCCGCCCGCGCTGCCGCCTGCACCGGCGCGGCTGGAGTTCGTCGACGGCCTGCCGCTGGAGCCGCCTCCCGGGGCCCGCTCGCTCGCGACCTGGGAGAAGCCGCACGTCGAGCCGCCGTGGGTCGTCGAGGTGGAGCAGCACTTCGAGTCGGTCGACATGGCCGCGTGGCTCTCGGCGCGTGCGCCGGAGAGTGCCAAGGTCGTGCCCGGCCTCTCGACGAACCGCGCGCACGGCGGCCGGTACTCGATCTACATGACCGCCGCGGACCTCGCGGGACACGCCAAGGGGCCGTACCCCGAGAACGTGAGCAACGTTCTCGTGAGTCCCCCGTTCACCGTCGACGGTCCGGCGTACTGCGAGCTCTGGTTCTGGGCGCGATTCGAGGATCCCGCGCGCGACACGCGCCTCCCCTGGGACTACGGACGCGTACTGCTGGCCGACGGACAGAACCACGAGATCCTGTACGCGGTGCCGATCGCACCGGTGTCGAACTCGGGCGACCTCGCGGGCGAGCCGACGAGCGACGGCGGGTGGCAGCGGCTGGCCTTCCGCCTGCCGGTCACGCTGCGGTTCCGTCCGCTGCGGCTCGCGATCCAGTTCGTGAGCGACGCCGGCGGGAACGCCGAGGGCCTGTACGTGGACGACGTGCGGATCCTCTCGCGGCCGCAGCAGCGGATGGACTTCACCCCGAGCGACGACCCGTACGCGCCGGAGCAGTTCGTCCTCGCGCCGAACGTGCAGGTCGCCGGGCGCCCGCTTCCGTCCGAGCCCGCCGTGCACGCGCTCGCCGCATGGCGGTTGGGGCTGTTCCGTCTCGACGAGCGCGTCGCGCTGCTCGACGACGGGGTGGAGCGCGCGCATCCCGACCTCCGGATCGCGGAGCCGGACCGCGACATGGAAGGGACCGACGAGATCCTGCCGGCGGGCGAACCGCAGTTTCCCGAGGACCGGCACGGCACCGCGTGCGCGGGCCTGGTCGGCGCGATCGCGAACAACCGGCTCGGGGTCGCCGGCATCGCACCCGGCGTGCCGCTGCTGCCGCTGCGCCGCGGGATCGACGATACGGAGCTCGCGCTCGGGATCGACGACGCCGTGCGCCACCGCGCGCGCGTGCTCGTGGTGCCGTGGGGCTGGCCCGGCGCGCCGTCGTCCACGCTCGAGCGGGCGCTCCGCGACGCGCTCGATGCGGGCGTGACCGTCGTCGCGGCCGCGGGGGAGGCCATGCCGTACGGGTCCGGGGCGGGCGAGGTCGATTTCCCGTGCACGCTCGGCGGCCGCGGCCCCGTGCTCTGCGTCGGCGCGGCGAGCCCGAGCGGCGAGCCCAAGGATGCGTCGAGCATGGACGGGCAGTACTGGTGGCGCTCGAAGTCGGCCGATCGCCTTCCGGACCTGCTGGCGCCCGGGACGAACCTCTTCACGACCGACCGTCTCACGGCGCCCGGCTACAACGACGGCACCAACGACGCCGCGACGGGCATCACCGACGCGTTCTCGGGCACGGGCGCCGCGGCCTGCATCGTCGCCGGCGTCGCCGCGCTCGTGCGCGCGCACGACCCCGCGCTGACCCCGGCCGAGCTGAAGCGCCTCGTCGTGGGCGCGTCGATCGAGATCGCGAAGAGCGCGCGCTCGGGCGGCACGCGGCTCGTCTACGCCGAAGCGGCCGTGCGGGCCGCGCTCGACTCCGCCCGCGCGCGCCGCGAAGCGCAGTCTGCGAAACCTGCCAGGTAGGGGCGGGGCTCGCCCCGCCCCGATCGCGCGCAGCGCGATCCCGGTCCGGGTTCAGGACCGGGATCGCGAGTCGACGGGCATCACGGGCAGGGCGTGTAGTTGCTCCGCTCCGCGCTCGTCCCGTACCCGAGCGTGCCTTCCTTGCCGTTCCCGGCCTTGGCCGTCACGAGGTAGAACAGGCCCGCCCCGGCCGCGGGCGTGCCGGTGTCGGTCAGCTGCGTGTCCGTGCGGACCGGGTCGAGGTCGTTGCGGCACGCGCCGTAGTTCGCGTAGGAGAGCTGGTTGATCGCGCCGCGGTACACGTTGTACGACACGGCGTTGGGTTCGGCGTCCCACACGAGGGTGAAGTCGTTGAACCAGAACTTCAGGTTCTGCACCTCGCCGGGCACGCGGGTCCCGCTGCGCTCGTAGGCGCCGCAGTCGTTCTGCGCGAGCCCGTCCCCGTCGAAGTCCGCGAGGCGCACGCTGCCGTCGCCGTCCGTCTGCGGGTTGCCGTTGTAGAGCGAGGGGCTCGGGCCGTGGTCGATGCACGGCGAGCCGTTCTGCAGGTGCAGGGTCGGGTCGAGGAGCGGGTTGGCCGAGAGGTTTCCGTTCGACGCCGTGCAGTTGACCGACCCGATGTCCGACCAGCTGATCGCGGCGCAGGCGACGTTGTTGACGTCCTTGACGGTATTGCCCCACACGATCGACTTGTCGATCGCGACCGTGCCCGCGACGGCGTTCTCGACGCCGGTCCCGGTGTTGCCCGTGACCGTGCTGTAGCTGAGCGTGAGGTTGCCCGTGGCGGCGGACAGCTTGAGCGCGTCCTTGCCGTTCTTGACGAGCGAGTTCACGACCGTCGCGCGGCCGGCGAGCGAGACGCCGGCGTTGGTCTGGCCGTCGAGCACCGAGCGGGAGAGGGTCAGGGTCGCGCCGTTCGTGACGGAGACGCCGGTCGCCGTCGTCGACTGGAACCGGCTGCGGTCGACGAGGTGCGTCCCGGCGTCGAGCTGCACGGCCGTCCCCGAGTTGAACTGGAACGTCATGTCGTTCATCACGGTGTCGATCTGGCTGCGGATGCCGGTCGCGCCGCGCACGGTCAGGGAGTCGAAGAGGAACGGCGCGGTGCCGACCGAGTTCTGGATCCAGAACGCCGTGTACGCGCCGCCGTCGACGACGACCGGCTGCGGCGGGGCCGGCGGGGCCTTCTGCGTGCTCTTGAACTGGAACAGCTTGTACGCGTCGACGCGCACGTTCTCGTTGTACGGCCCGAGGCCGGGGAAGATCGAGATCGTGCTGCCCGACTCGAACGCGGAGTCCACCGCGTCCTGGATGCGCGAGAAGTCCGCGTGGTCGGTCGGGTCCGAGGACACGGTCAGGATCGGCGAGCCGTCGCACGCGTCGCCGACGCCGTCGCAGTCGGAGTCGAGCTGCGAAGCGTTGGGCGTGTTGGGGCAGTTGTCGTCGCAGTTGGTCGTGATGCCGCACGTGCACGGGCGCGGGAAGCCGTTGCCGGCGTCCTTCGGCACGCCGTCGCCGTCGTCGTTGGTCGAGGTGAGCCACGGGTCGAACAGCACGCCCGTCGTGATCTTCGAGCCGGTGCCGCCGCACGTCGGGCAGCCGGACGGACCGGTCGCGGCGCCCCACCAGTTCTGGCGCGCGTCGACGACCGAGGCCGGCGAACCGTTGTACACGCCGTACGTGGAGCCGATGAGGTCGCTCTGCCGGAACGTCGGCGTGCTGCTGTACGACTGGAGGCAGTACTGCGTGATCTTGCAGTACACGGGACCGAGCGTTGCCGGGGTGACGGCGGACGAGAAGTACATCGCGTTGATCGCGCGCGTGAAGGTGACGCCGGTCAGCGCGTCGACCCGCCCGCCCTGCAGGTAGAGGCCGTTCGACGGCCAGTAGAGGTTCACGTTGTTGAGCGTCACCCGGCCGGTCGCGTAGACGGTGAGGCCCGCCCAACTCCCGGCCGACGGGACCGCCACGCTGGTCGACAGCACGACGGGCTGCGCGGTGACGGTCGTGACCAGTTCGCCCGGCGCCCCCGAGGTGCCGCCGAGCTGGAATCCGCCGCTGTCGAACTGCACGTTCGTGGCGGGATTGAGCGTGAGCGTCGTGCGGCCGTCGGGACCGTCGGTTCCGACGACGTTGACGTAGCTCTCGGGCTGGTAGATCCCGGCCGCGGGGGCCCACGAGCCGTCGATCGTCTGCGTGCCGCTGATGACCTTCACGCGCGCGCCGGCGACGCGGTTGATCGTGTTGTTGGCGGTGAGGACCGCCGCCCCGTTGGGGGACAGGCGCGAGGTGACCGCGCCCCAGTTGTTGAACGTGTTGCCGGTCATGGTCGGGGTCGCGTTCGTGTCGACGAAGTACATGCTCTCGATCGACGCGTTGTTGGTGAGCGTGGTCCCGACGTTGCTGTTGATGTACAGGTCCTGGTTCTTGTTGAGCGTGAAGGTCGAGTTCTTGAGCTCGAACTGGCCGGTCGACGCGTAGAGGCCGTACTGGTTCGAGTTGCGCACCGTGACGCCGTCGAACGTGATCTTGGTCGTGGCGCCGTGGGACAGGTAGAGCGCGCCCGCCGCGCCCGCCCACTCCACCAGGGCGTTGCGCAGGAGGGAGGTCGCGGCCGTCTGCGGGTAGTACTGCAGCCCGTTCCACGACCCGGGGACGGGGCTCGCGGCGTTCGAGGTGAACGTGATCTGGGCGGGGGCGCCGGGCCCGGTGTTGCCGTCGGCGATCAGGCTGCCGGGGGCGTTGCCGGTGACGGCGTTGTATGCGACGTAGAGCGTCGCACTGGTGGTGAACCGCAGCGTGACGCCGGGGTTGATCGTGAGCGTCGTCACGCCGTCCGGGCCGTCGGTGCCGCCGACGTAGAACGTCGGGGCGACGAGGGGGCCGGCGGCCGAGCCCCAGGTCGCGTCCCGGGTCACCGTCCCGGTGATGAGGGTCGTGGTCGCGTTGGGAATCTTGTTGAAGACGTTGCCCGTCGTGTAGGAGCCGACGTCGTTGACGTGCACCGACGAGACCAGCGTACCGTAGCCGTTGAACGTGTTGCCCGACCAGCTGACGCTGCCGGAGTTGTCGTACGCCGAGCCGAGCGTGCAGCCGCTGACGCTCCCGCTCGACGTGGTGTCGTTGACGTAGACGTCCTGCGTCGTGCCCGCGGTCAGGGTCGAGTTGCTGAGCGCGAACTTCGAACCCGTGACGTAGACCCCGTAGCTTCCCGAGTCGTGCACGTTCAGCTTGTCGAGGGTGATGGTGCTGGTCGTCCCGGTGAGGTAGACCGCGCCGTTCGACAACCCCGCGAACTCGATCGCGGCGTTCCGGATCCGCGTCGTCGCCGCCGCCTGGCCGTAGACCTGGAAGCCGTACCAGGCGCCCTTGGCCGGGGAGGCCGAGGCCGGCGTGAAGACGATCGGCGCGGGCGCGCCGGGGCCGCTGTCGCCGTCGGCGATCAGGGCGCCCGGGCCGGCGCCGGTGCTGATCCCGTAGGCGACGTAGAACACCGTGCCTCCCGGCATCTGCAGCACGACGCCGGGGTTGATCGTCAGCGTCGTGACCGAGTCCGGGCCGTCGGTGCCCTGGACGGACAGGCTGCTGGTCGCGACCAGCGTGCCGCCCGCGGTGGACCACGTCGCGTCCTTCGACACGTTGCCCGAGAGGACGGTGGTCTTCACCGCGGGGATGCTGCTGAAGGTGCTGGTCGTGAGGAACGTCCCGAGGTCGTTGGCGTGCACCGACGACTGCGGGTTGCCGTAGTTCGGGCCCATCGAGCAGCCGGAGAAGGTCAGCCGACCGCTGCCGTCGTACACGCTCGCCATCGACACGCCCTGGATCGTGCCGCCGGTGACGCCGGTGGACACGTAGAGGTCGTATCCCGAATGACCGGTGATCGACGTGCCGTTGAGCGAGGTGGTCCCGCTGCTTCCCGCGTACAGGCCGTATGTCACGTTGCCGGCGATCGAGCCGCCCGTCACCGAGAAGGCCGAGGAGTTCTGGAGGTAGATCCCGTAGCTCCCGTTGTTCTGGATCGTCACCCCGTTCAGCGCGACCGGCGTGTTCGGCAGGTTGATGTACATCCCGTAGTTCCCGGAGCGCTGCAGCGTCAGCTGCGCGAGGGTGAGGGAGACGCCGGACGCGTAGCTGTTGAGGTAGATCAGGCCGACGCCGAAGCTGCCGCCCCACTCGAGCGTCGCGTTGCGCACGACCGACGCGACCGTCGCGCTGGTCTGCGGGCCGAACTGGAGGCCGCCCCACTGGTTGACGGCCGGGACGGCGCTGGCGGTCGTGAACAGGATCGGCGCGGGCGCCCCGGGCCCCGTGTTGCCGTCGGCGACGAGCGCGCCGGGCCCCGAGGTGCCGACCGCGATCTGGCCGCCGCTGCTGCGGACCGCCATGCCCGGGTCGATCGTCAGGGTCGTGACGCCGTCGGGTCCGTCGGTGCCCTGCACGGTGACGGTCCCGATCAGGAGCACGTCGCCCGCGGTGGTCTTCCAGCTGCCGTCGCGCGTCTGCGTGCCGCCGATGACGTTGTAGCGCGCGTTCAGCGCGACCTTGTTGACGGTGTTGTCGAGCACGAGCCGCGCGGCCTGGTCGGACGTGAGGCGCGAGGTCTGGGGCGTCGTGCTGCCCCAGTTGTTGAACGTGTTGCCGCTGTACGAGAAGGTCGCGCTGGTGCTGCCCTCGTACACGCTCGAGGCGAAGGTGCAGCCCGTCGCCGACCCGCCGTGCGCGCTCGACGAGTAGAGGTCGTAGTTCGTGTTCCCCGCGAAGGTCACGCCCGAGAGGCTCAGCGCGGCGGTCGACCCGTGGTAGACGCCCGAGTCGTTGTTGTTCTGGATCGTGGTCGGCCCCGTGATCGTCGTGGCGGTGGACGAGGCGTTGTAGATGCCGTAGTTCAAC
>JABLTH010048717.1_pt1 | contig 16649 bp, 16 predicted proteins | sample 7875711 | NCBI WGS metagenome assembly JABLTH01 (sample SAMN14941262, study PRJNA633318) | bioreactor metagenome | isolation source: bioreactor | place: China | collected 2019-03-05 | reverse complement strand
GTAGCTGAGCGGGTCGTGCGCGCTGGTCTGGTCGGTCACGATGTCGATCGGCACGCCGCGGCTCAGCAGCTCGGGGAAGACGGTGGCGGCGTTGCCGACGACGCCGACCGAGAGCGCCCGGCGCTCGTCCTTGGCCGCGGTCACGCGGGCGATCGCGTCGTCGAGGTCGTCGGCCAGCTCGTCGAGGTAGCCGTGGTCGACGCGGCGCTGCAGACGGGTTCGGTCGACATCCACGATGAGCACGACGCCTTCGTTGAGCGTGACGGCCAGCGGCTGGGCGCCGCCCATCCCGCCGCAGCCGCCGGTGAGGGTCAGGGTGCCGGCGAGGGTGCCTCCGAACCGCTTGTCCGCGATCGCCGCGAACGTCTCATATGTGCCCTGCAGGATGCCCTGAGAGCCGATGTAGATCCAGGAGCCGGCGGTCATCTGGCCGTACATGGTCAGGCCGAGCGCCTCCAGCCGGCGGAACTCGGGCCACGTCGCCCAGTCGCCCACGAGGTTGGAGTTGGCGATGAGCACGCGCGGCGCCCACTCGTGGGTGCGGAACACACCGACCGGCTTGCCCGACTGCACGAGGAGCGTCTCGTCGGCCTCGAGGTCGCGGAGGGTGGCGACGATCGCGTCGAACGCCTCCCAGCTGCGCGCTGCCCTGCCGGTGCCTCCGTAGACGACCAGGTCGTCCGGACGCTCCGCGACCTCCGGGTCGAGGTTGTTCATCAGCATGCGCAGCGGCGCCTCGGTCTGCCAGCTCTTCGCGCTCAGCGCCGTGCCGCGCGGCGCGCGCACCGGTCGTGATCCCTGCATGTCTGTGGTCCTTTCGCTGGCGGTTTTCGGCTGATTTCTCGCGTACTCGGCGGTTGCCCGTGGGGTCAGTGGAGGGGGGTGATGGTGAGGGCGGCGGTGCGGGCGGCGCCGGAGGCGACGAAGGCGACGGCGGCCTCGATCTCGGGGGAGAGGTGGCGGTCGGGACCGGGGCCGGGCACGGTCGCGCGCAGCGCGGCGGTCACGGCGCCCGTCGCCGGGCCCTGCTCGAGCGGGGCGCGCAGCTCGGCGCCGCGGGCCGCGGTCATCAGCTCGATGGCGAGCACCCGGCCGAGGCCGTCGATCGCGCGGCGGAGCTTGCGCGCCGCAGCCCAGCCCATCGAGACGTGGTCCTCCTGCATCGCCGACGAGGGGATGCTGTCCGCCGAGGCGGGCGCGGCCAGCCGCTTGAGCTCCGACACGATGCCGGCAGCGGTGTACTGGGCGATCATCAGCCCGGAGTCGACGCCGACCTCGTGGGCGAGGAACGGCGGCAGGCCCTGGTTGCGCGACTTGTCGAGGAACCGGTCGGTGCGGCGCTCCGACATGCTGGCGACGTCGGCGACGACGATCGCGAGGAAGTCGAGAACATAGGCGACGGGCGCGCCGTGGAAGTTGCCGTTCGACTCGACGCGGCCGTCCGGTGTGAGCACCGGGTTGTCGATGGCCGACGCGAGCTCGCGCTCGGCGACGGTGGTCGCGTGGGCGACGGTGTCGCGCGCGCCGCCGTGCACCTGGGGTGCGCAGCGCAGCGAGTAGGCGTCCTGCACGCGCGTGCACTCGGGGCCCTTGTGGCTGGCGACGAGCGGCGAGTCCGCGAGCAGGGCGCGGAGGTTGGCCGCCGACACCGCCTGGCCGGCCTGTGGTCGCAGCTGCTGGAGGTCGGCGGCGAAGACCGCGTCGGTGCCGAGGAGGGCCTCAACGCTCATCGCCGCCGTGATGTCGGCCGTGGTGAGCAGGGTGTCGAGGTCGTCCAGGGCCAGCGCCAGCATCCCGAGCATGCCGTCGGTGCCGTTGATGAGCGCGAGGCCCTCCTTCTCGGCCAGGACGACGGGCTCGATTCCCGCGTCGGCGAGGGCGTCGGCGGCCTCCCGGAGTTCACCGTCGACGCGCACCTGACCCTCGCCCATGGCGGCCAGCGCGCAGTGGGCGAGCGGGGCGAGGTCGCCGGAGCAGCCGAGCGAGCCGTACTCGCGCACGATCGGCGTGATGCCCGCGTTGAGGAGGGCGGCGTACGTCTCGACCGTGCGCCGCTGCGCGCCGGTGCGGCCGGTCATCAGGGTGGCCAGGCGCAGCAGCATGAGGGCGCGCACGACCTCCCGCTCGACCTCCGGGCCGGAGCCGGCCGCGTGCGAGCGGACCAGGGAGGCCTGCAGCTGCGCCCGGCGCTCCTCCGGGATGAAGGTGGTCGCGAGCGCGCCGAAGCCGGTGGAGATCCCGTAGTGCGGCTCGACGTCGTCGGCGAGGGCCTCGATGATCGCCCGGGAGGCTTCGACGGCCTCCAGCGCGGCGGCGTCCAGGTGCACGGGGGCGTCGTGGCGGGCGACGGCGACGACCTCGGCGATGGTGAGGGGTCGCGCACCGACGGTGACGGGCGTGGTGTCGCCGTCGGACGGTCGGGTGGTTGCGGGGGTGGAACCGGTGGTGAGGGCGGACATGCTCCGATCATGCGCCGTGGTGCCGTCCCGGCGCCCGGGGGTTAGGCTCTTCGGTGTCCGGGATACCAGACTCGGTGAGTGGACGGCTGCCCGAGATGGCAGCACATGTACCAGTGGAGGCGCCATGAGCAAGGTCCCCGCCGCCGACAACACGCTGCGGATCCTCGCGTACCTGGCCACTCAGCGCGGCCCGGTGCCGGCCGCCGCCATCGCGGCCTCCCTCGGCCTCCCCCGCTCGACCGTCTACCACCTGCTCACCGTCCTGGCCGAGCACGGCTTCGTACTGCACTTCCCGGAGGCCCGGCGGTACGGCCTGGGCGTCGCCGCCTATGAGCTCTCGAGCGGGTTCTCCCGCCAGCAGCCGTTGAGCCGACTCGGCCGCCCGATCGTCGCGGCGTTGGTGGATGCGCTGGGCGAGTCCGGACACGTCGCCGTGCTGCACGGTCGCGACGTCGTCTACATCGTGGAGGAGCGTGCCCCGCGGCGGCCGCGGCTGGTCACCGACGTGGGCGTGCGGTTGCCCGCGCACCTGACCGCGAGCGGCCGTGCTCTGCTCGCCTCCCTGCCGCCCGGCCAGCTGCGCGCCCTCTACCCGGACGCCGACGCGTTCGAAGATCGCACCGGCGCAGGGCCGCACTCCTACGCCGAGCTGCGCCGCCTGGTGGTGGAGGCCAGGGAGCGCGGCTACGCGACGGAGGACGGCGACGTCACCCCCGGGTTCGCGTCGGTCGCGGTGTCGGTGCGCGACCACGCGGGCTGGCCGGCAGCGGGGATCGCGGTCACCTTCCCGCGCGAGAACGTGCCGCCGGCCGAGTGGGACGCGCTGGCCGCCCGGGTGCGCGAGGCGGCCGCCGAGCTCTCGCGCCGCATCCGCGGCAGCTGAGTGGGCGACTCCGGGGGCTACTCGAGCGTGAGCGTGGTCGTGTGCGAGGTGCCGTCGCGGAGGTACTCCACCTTCACCTCGTCGCCCGCCGAGCTGGTCACCTGGATCGCGGTGAGCACGTCGATGTTGGTCGCTGCGTGCCCGTTCACCGATGTGATCACGTCGCCGACGCGGATCCCCGCCTGTTGCGCGGGGCCGCCGGAGACGATCGACTGCACGAACAGGCCGTCGGTCACGCCGAACGCCGCGGCGGCGGACGGCGGGATGGGGACGACCGTCAGCCCGGCGGTCGGGTGCGAGACCTCGCCGTGAGCGATCAGCTCGTCGGCGATCGGCAGCGCGAGCGACTCCGGGACGGCGAAGCCGATGCCGACGCTGCCGGTGCTGGCCTGGCCTCCCGATCCCGGAACGGTCGCGATCGCCGTGTTGATGCCGATCAAGCGGCCGCTGCAGTCGACGAGCGCCCCTCCGGAGTTGCCGGGGTTGATGGACGCGTCCGTCTGGATCGCGCCGGCGAGCACCGCGTTCCTGTCGTCGTCGCTGGGTACGGGAACCGTGCGGCCGAGCGCGCTGACGATGCCGGCGGTCACCGTGCTGGACAGCCCGAGGGGAGCGCCGAGCGCGACGACCGGCTGGCCGACGACGAGCGACCCGGAGTCGCCGGTGGCGATGACGGGGAGGGGTTCGTCGTCGGTCACCTTGATCACCGCGAGGTCGGTCTTCGGGTCGCGTCCGGTGAGCGTCGCCGGCAGCTCGTGCCCGTCGCTGAACCGGACCGTGAGCTTCGCGCCGGACGCCGAGTCGGCGACCACATGGTTGTTGGTGAGGATGTAGCCGTCGTCGGTGATGATCTCGCCGCTGCCGTTGCTGGTGCCCCGCTGACCGACGACCGCGATCGTCACCACGCTCGGCAGCACCTGGTCCGCCACGCGTGCGGCATCGCACGATCCGCTGCGGCCGGCGGAGAGCGCGGCGACCGCGAAGGCTCCCGCGACCATCCCGCCCCCGATCAGGACCAGGGCGCAGCCGACGACGAGCAGTGCGACGGTCCAGGAGCGGAGGGTGGTCTTCTTGTCGGTCACAGGCGGCCTCTCTCGACGGTGGCGCCAGGCTAGCGGGCGCGTCGACACCGCACCAGGACCGTCCTCGCCGCGTCAGGGGGCGCTACCCTTCGTGCATGGTGAGATTCCTGATCCGTGCGGCCATCTTCGTCGTCACCGCTGCGCTCGGCCTCCTGGTCGCGTCGTGGCTCCTCCCCGGGTTCCACCTGGACTGGGAGGGCCTCCTCATCGCCGTGGCGGTCTTCGCCGTGGCACAGAGCATCCTGGCGCCTTTCATCTTCAATCTCGCCCGCAAGTACGCCTCCGCAGTCCTCGGCGGGATCGGTCTGGTCTCGACGCTGCTCGCGCTGATCATCGCGTCGCTGTTCCCGGGTGGGATCCACGTGGACGACTTCGTGACCTGGGTGCTGGCCGCGCTCGTTGTCTGGGTCGTGACGGCGCTCGGCGGCTGGCTGCTTCCGCTGATCTTCCTCAAGAAGAAGGTGGCGGGCAGGGGAGCAGCGGCACGGGGCTGAGCGCCCCGCCTCAGGCGCTCCGCTTCAGAGCGCTCGGCCGGTCAGCAGCGCGTGCTCGACGTCCGGCCTGCCGTTGCGGCGGGCTGCCGCCGCCGCCTCGTTCCACGGGTACTCGATCGCGTGGAACGTCGTCTCCCAGGCGCCCGAGTCGTCGTCGAGCACCGCGAAGCGCGCGTGCGGGCTGCCCGCCTCGATGATGTGCGGGGTTGGCCCGTCGTCGCGGTAGGCGGGCATCCCGACGCTCCCGGGGTTGACGACGAGCACCCCGCTCGGGAGGCGGAGTTGGCGCTGCAGGTGGGTGTGGCCCGACAGCAGCAGCGGGTAGCCGTCGAGTTCGGCCGACGCCAGCCGCTCCACCACTTCGCCGTCGGTCGCCGGGCGGACGCCGCTCGGCGTCACCGTCTCCAGGAGATAAAGGAGGTCGTCGTCCGGGCCGCCGTGGAACGCGAGGACGCCCGGCGCCGCGTCCGCACGCAACGGCAGGTCTCGGAGCCACTGCCGGTGCACCGCCGAGATCGTGTCGGCTGCGAGGCCGTCGGACGCGCCCATCCGTTCGCGCGGCAGTTCCAGCAGCTGCCGTTCGTGGTTGCCGCGCACCGAGACGGCCGGGGTGGCCAGCAGCAGGTCGGCCGTGGCGGCGGGGTCCACGCCGCCAGAGAGGTGGTCGCCGAGGTTCACCAGCACATCCACGCGCATCGTGCTCAGCGCCTCGAGCACGGACCGGAGTGCGAACACGTTTCCGTGGACGTCGGAGACTGCGGCGATCCTCACCCGCCCACGCTAGCGAGACCGCGCGCAGCGGCGGCGAACGTTACGCGGCGCGGAGCGTCTTCGCGAAGCAGACCGAGTGCGGGTCGCCGACGTAGTCGCCGAAGTTCGGGATGCGCACGTATCCGCGACTCTCGTAGAGGGCGATCGCGGCGTGCTGCAGGGGACCCGTCTCCAGCTCAAGGACGGGTATGCCGGCGACGGCCGCCTGCGCCTCCACGGCACGCAACAGGCCGGCCGCGAGACCGCGTCCGCGCGCGTCCGGGTGGACGAACATGCGCTTGAGCTCGGCGGTGCCGTCGCCCTTCTCGACCAGTGCGGCCATCCCGAGCGCCCCGCCGGCCTCGTCGCGCCCGACGAACACGGTGACGCCCGGACGCTCCAGATCGGACACGTCCAGCAGATAGCAGCTCTCGGCCGGGTAGAGCGCGAACGTGAACTCGTCGCTGAGCCGCAGCAGCTCCTCGACGCCGGGGGAGCGGGCGGGCTCGACGGACACGCTCGTGATCATGCGGTCGATGCTAGCCACCGCGTGTGTCGTGGAGGTTACGCGCGGGCCTTCTGCCGACTGATCCCGCGCGCGACCCACTCCAGGCGGCGCAGCGCCTCCCTGTTGCGGATCCAGAGGGTCGGCTGGGTGATCAGCCGCGGGATGCGCGCCGCGATGCCGGTGATCGCCTCCTCCTCCATTCGGACCACGCAGCCTCGGCCCCGCGGCCGCACCTCGATGACGACGCGCTCGGTTCCGAACGGCCGGGTCTTGGCCTCCAGCTCCAGGCGTCGCGGCGGGTCCCACACCTCCACAGTCGTCTCGTCGTTCAGCACGAACGGCCACACGCCGATCGAGTGGTGGAGGCGCGAGCCCGGCTCGGGGAAGCGACCGTCGGCCGCGCGCATCCGCGACGCCCCCACCACCCAGGTCGGGAACACCCACGGATCCGCGAGCGCCGTGAAGACCTCGTCGGGCGTGCAGGAGAAGCGGCGCACGTTGACGGACATCAGGCCACCTCGTCCTCGTCGTCCTCGAGCGGCTGCGCCCCGGGGACGGCGGCGGGCGCGAGCGACGGCATCCTGGTGACCCCGAACTCGTGGCGGAGGGCGCTGCGCGCCGCGTAGTAGCCGGCCAGCCCGTGTACGCCGGGACCAGGGACCGTGGACGACGACGCGAGGTAGAGACCGCGGCCCGGCATCCGCCACGGATCCGTCGACAGCACGGGCCGCATCACGAGCTGGGACAGGCTGGGCATGCCCGACGAGATGTCGCCGCCGATGTAGCTCGGGTTGTACCTCTCCATCTGGTGGGCGGTCTTGGTCGCCGTCGCGAGGATCAGGTCGCGGAAGCCGGGAGCGAATCGCTCGATCTGCGCGATGACGGCCTCGCTGCGGTCGGAGGTCGACCCGCGTGGGACGTGCGTGTACGCCCAGAGCACGTGCGTGCCGGCGGGAGCGCGACTGGAGTCGAACAGCGTGGGCTGCGCGACGAGGACGTAGGGGTCGTCGCTCTCCCGGCCGGCCGCCACCACGCGCTCGGACCGCGCGATGGCGGCGCGCTCGCCGCCGAGGTGCACCGTCGCGGTCTCCAGGAGTTCGGGATTGCGCCATGGCACGGGCCCGGAGAGGGCGAAGTCGATCTTGAAGACGCCGTTGCCGTCGCGGAACGCCGCGACCTTGCGCAGATAGTCGGCGGGGAGGCGGTCCTCGCCGAGCCGGGCCGCGATCGCCACGTGCGTGTCGAAGAGCACGGCCCTCGCGTCGGGGAGGTCGCCGAGCGACTGGACCTCTGCACCGGTCACGACCTCGCCGCCGTGCGCGCGGAGGTCGGCGACCAGGGCGTCGGCGATCGACTGCGAGCCACCGACGGGGATGGGCCAGCCGCGGGCGTGCGCGTAGGTCGCCAGGGCGAGTCCGGCCGCCGCGCCGGCGAGGTTCGGCAGCGGGAGCGTGGTGTGCGCGATCACCCCGGTCAGCAGCGCGCCGGGCTTCTCGGTGCGGAACGGCAGATTCCACCAGGGTCCGCCCTGAGAGAGGGCGGCGAGGCCGAACCGGGCTGCGACGAGGGGATGACGCGGAAGCTGGATCAGGTTCGACCCGGTGAACTGGGCGACAGCGTCGGCCTCGCGCGCCAGCGGGCCGAGCAGCGCCCGCCAGGCCGGGCCGTCCGGGCCGAGGGCCTCCGCGGTGCGCTCGAGGTCGCGGTAGGCGACGGCGACCTCCCCGCCCGGCAGCGGGTGGCCGTAGGAGGCGGTCGGCGTGATGAACGGGATCCGGTCGGCGAGCCGGAACCTCTGGAAGAAGCCGGAGGCGAACGCCAGTGGGTGCACCGCCGAGCAGATGTCGTGGCGGAAGCCGGGGAGGGTGACCTCCTCCGTCCGCATCCCACCGCCCGCGGTCGCGTTGCGCTCGTAGACGTGCACCTTCAAGCCCGCCCTGGCCAAGGTCACGGCGGCGGCGAGGCCGTTCGGTCCGGAGCCGATGACGATCGCGTCGACGGAGGTCATGACTCCCTTATACCCCGCCCGCCGCGGCCCGGCAGTGGCGTGAGCGATCAGCAGTGTCTTCCCAGCCTTCATCCTGTATCGTTGATCAGTCGGCTCTTGACACCGCGCATTTCGACGCGGATGGGTTTGTCAGTCAGGTGGGCCGGTTCCGCAGCCATTCGGCGAGTGGATTCATCACGATGTGAACGGCCCCGGGCGATGTCTGCCGGGGATTCTCCGGTGCGCTTCAGCGTGCCGCCGCGCATTTCCAGAGCAACCCAGGAAGAACACGCATGCCCCCGTACAAGAAGACCGACCGACGATCCTCGCAGCCGCACGCCGGCGCCTCCCACGGCGCCCCGAAGGGTGCGGGCAGCCGCAGCCCGAAGCACCGCGGATACCGCGATGAGGCCCCGGCCGCCGGCAAGAAGGCCCGCTGGACCACTGAGGACCGCGCCGCCCGCGGCCGCGACACGTTCGGCACCCGCGACAACGCGCGCGGCGGCTCGGAGCGCGGCGGCTCGGCCGGCCGCAGCGAGCGCCCCAACTGGGAGCCGCGCGGCAAGGACGCGCGTCGCACCGAGCGCGAGTGGGACAACCGCTCGCGCGCCGGCCGCCGCGACGACGACCGTCCCCGCCGCGACTACGACGACCGTCCGCGTCGGCAGTTCGACGACCGTGGCGATCGGGCCGACCGCCCGCGTCGCGACTACGACGAGCGTCCGCGTCGGCAGTTCGACGACCGTGGCGATCGGGCCGACCGCCCGCGCCGCGACTTCGACCGTGCGGAGCGTCCTCGTCGTTCATTCGACCGTGACGAGCGCCCGCGTCGTGACTTCGACCGCGACGAGCGCCCGCGTCGTTCGTTCGACGACCGCGCCGACCGTCCGCGTCGTGACAACGACGAGCGTCCGCGCCGGCCGTTCGACGACCGTGGCGATCGGGCCGACCGCCCGCGCCGCGACTATGACGAGCGTCCGCGCCGTCAGTACGACCGCGACGACCGGGCCGACCGTCCGCGTCGCGACTTCGACGACCGTCCGCGCCGTCAGTACGACCGCGACGACCGTCCGCGCCGCTCGTTCGACGACCGCGCGGAGCGTCCGCGTCGCGAGTCCTCCTTCTATCCGTCGCGTGACGACAAGCCCGCGTTCACCCCGGAGGACGACGTCGTGCTCGAGCGTCTCCAGGCCGACGCCATCCAAGCGTCCGACGTGGAGGGCGTGACCTTCGCCGACCTCGGCCTCGGCGGCAACATCGTCCGGGCCCTCGCGGAGCTCGGCGCCGAGACGCCGTTCCCGATCCAGGCGGCCACCACCCCCGACGTGCTCGCGGGCAAGGACGTCCTCGGCCGTGGCCGCACCGGCTCCGGCAAGACGATCGCCTTCGGTGCTCCGCTGGTCGAGCGCCTCATGCAGCTGTGGGCCGAGCAGGGCAAGTCGGGCGGCAAGCGCCAGCTGGGCCGTGCGCCCCGCGCGCTCATCCTCGCTCCGACCCGCGAGCTCGCCCTCCAGATCGACCGCACGGTGCAGCCGATCGCGCGCAGCGTCGGCCTCTTCACCACGCAGATCTACGGCGGCGTGCCGCAGGGCCGCCAGGTCGGCGCCCTCCAGCGCGGCGTCGACATCGTGATCGGCACGCCCGGCCGCATCGAGGACCTCATCGAGCAGGGCCGTCTCGACCTCAGCGAGGTCGTCATCACCGTCCTGGACGAGGCCGACCACATGTGCGACCTCGGCTTCCTCGAGCCGGTGCAGCGCATCCTTCGCGACACGGCGGAGGGCGGCCAGAAGCTGCTGTTCTCGGCGACCCTCGACAAGGGCGTCGCCCAGCTCGTCGACGAGTTCCTCGTCGACCCTGCGGTGCACGAGGTCGCGGGCGAGGACCAGGCGTCCTCGACCATCGACCACCGCGTCCTCGTCATCGAGCACCGCGACAAGCCGGCCATCATCGAGCAGCTCGCCGACCGCGACGGCAAGACGCTGATCTTCGCCCGCACCCGCGCGTTCGCCGAGATGCTCGCCGACCAGCTCGACGACGCCGGCATCCCGGCCGTCAGCCTGCACGGCGACCTCAACCAGTCGCGCCGCACGCGCAACCTGGCGCAGCTCACCAGCGGCCGGGTGAACGTACTGGTCGCGACCGATGTCGCCGCCCGCGGCATCCACGTCGACGACATCGACCTGGTCATCCAGGCGGACGCGCCGGACGAGTACAAGACCTACCTGCACCGCTCCGGCCGCACCGGCCGCGCCGGCAAGCAGGGCACGGTCGTGACGCTCATCCCGCGTCAGCGTCAGCGCCGCATGGGCGAGCTGCTGCAGCGCGCCGAGATCGAGGCCGACTTCGTGCCGGCCATCCCGGGCGACCAGCTGATCACCGACCTCGCGCTCGCGGCGTTCGCGCCGGAGGCCGTCGCGCCGGAGGCCTCCGCCGAGGCCTGATCCGCCGATCCTCCCGCCCCCGTCCCCCGGCTCACGCCGGTGGGGCGGGGGCTTCTTCGTGCACGAGACGGCGGAATATCCGCCGTCTCGAAGGGTTCGGGCGCAGTTCGTGCCGTCTCGATCAGTCCTCGTCGCCGATCTGGTCGAGGGTGTGCCGGGCGAGGGCGGACATGCGCGGGTTGTCGTCGGACGACGTCGCGAGGGCGCTGCCCATCGTCACGGCCCAGCCACGCGCCCGGCGCCAGGTCGCGGCGTCGGGAGGGGTCGGCAGCGCCGCGCGGAATCTCTCGCGAGCCTCCCCATCGAACGTCAGCCACGCCGTGGCGAGGTCCGTGGCCGGGTCGCCGGAGGTGACATCGCCGAAATCGAGCACGGCCGCGAGACCGGATGAGGAGGTCAGCAGCAGGTTGCCGGGGTGGAGGTCGCCGTGCAGCAGCAGCGGCGGCCCCTCCCACTCGGGTGCTGCGAGCGCCTCGCGCCACGCCTGCTCGAGAGCGGCGACCTCCATCCGTCCGGACAGCGAGCGGAGTCGTGTGCCCACGACCTCCGCGCGGGTCCTCAGCGGGACGCCCCGCACCGGGTTGCGCGGGGCGTCGGGAGTCGGCACGGCGAGCTCCGCGACGAACTCGGCCAGCGGCTCCGCCAGTTCCGAGCGTTCGGCCGCGGTCACCGAAGCGCCGTCGACGCCGTCGATCCAGTCGACGATGCTCCACGGGAAGGGGAACGCCGCGGACGGGACGCCCACGCGGATCGGAACGGGCACCCGCGCGCGAACGCGTGCGGCGATCCCCGGCAGCATCTGCTGCTCGTGCTCGATGAGGTGCGCGGCGACCTCGCGCCGCGGGATGCGGACGGCGTGATCGTCACCCAGCCGGTACAGCTGGTTGTCCCAGCCGTCGGAGACGAGTCGCAGCGGCCCGGCCAGGTCGGGATGCTGCGCCGCCACCAGCGCGGCGACGAGTTCGGCGTCCGTGGGGATATCGGCGGCGGGGGTCAACGACACCGTGCGACCTTAGCGCAGGAGGCTGCCGACCGGCCTACGGCGCGATCCCGCGCACAGCCCACGCCCTGGCCACGAGCGCGATCGAGCCGTCGGGCTCGCGCGGGAGGGTCGTGTCCAGCCGGCGGCGGAGCGCCTCCCGCGCGTCCTCGTCGAGGGACATCGCGTAGGCCGGCGCCGGCCCTTGGCCGCCGAGGAACGGCTCCCAGTAGTCGTCGAAGTCCGCGAATACCGTCGGGACGTCGAGCGCGGTGACCTCGACCGCGCTGCAGCCCGCGTCCGTGAACAGTGCGGCGAGGGCGTCGGGATGCGCGAGAGGGAACCGCGGGCCTTCGTCGATCTCCGCTGCGACCGGGTCGAGTGCGGCCGCCGCGTCCCAGAAGCGCCGCATCAGCTCCATCCTGCCCGCGTAGTCCCACACGTAGGCGGCCACCGTCCCGCCGGCGCGCACGACGCGGAGCGACTCGGCCAGCGCCGATGGGGCGTCCGGCACGAAGGTGAGGACCAGCCCGGAGACCGCGCAGTCGACGGAGGCGTCGGGCAGGGGGAGGTCGTCGGCGACGGCGACGGCCACGGTCGCCCGCCCGCCCAGCCGTTCCGCCGCGGCGGCGACGAAGCCCTCGGCGGGATCCACGCCGACCACTCGCGCCGGCGCCGTCCGGTCGAGGATGCACTCCGTGAGTGCCCCCGTGCCGCAGCCGACGTCGAGCCAGCTCAGCCCGGGCGGGAGGTCGAGCCAGTCGAGGAAGAGCGGAGCGACCCGGCTGCTCCACCGTCCGACATAGCGTTCGTACGCGCTGCCGCGTCCCCAGATTCCGTCTCCGCCGGCCATGGCGACACCCTACTGCGCGGGTATTGCGCGTGGGCAGTCGAAAACGCGCAGCAAAGCTGCGCCAGCGGGCAGAAAGGTGACAGGGAGCGTGTGTCAGCATGGGTGCGGAGGACCCATGACTACCGATTCCGCACGCATGCACAGCGTCACCGCCGAGACCAGCGAGCTCGTCGATCTCGTGCTCGACTACTCGCGGCGGCGCATCCTCGCCACGGACACCCCGCTCGACAAGCCGCTGCCCGAGTCCGAGCTGCGCCGGCTCGCCGGGCGCACCGTGTCGGAGGGCGGGATGGGCGCAGAGCGAGCCCTCGCCGTGTTCGAGCACGTGCTCGCCCCGGCGTGCATCACCACCGACCACCCGCGGTACCTCTCGTTCATCCCCACCGCGCCGACCAAGGCTGCGACGGCCTTCGACCTGGTCGTCTCGGCGAGCGCGGTCTACGGCGGCTCCTGGCTGGAGGGTTCCGGCGCCGTCTACGCCGAGAACCAGGTGTTGACCTGGCTGGCATCGGAGTTCGGGCTGCCTCCCGAGGCGGGCGGCGTCTTCGTGCAGGGCGGGACCCTCGGCAACCTCTCCGCGCTCGTGGCCGCACGCGACAGTGCCCGCGCCGAGCGCGGCAATCCTCCCGGCAGCTGGATCATCGTGTGCAGTGCAGAGGCGCACTCCTCCGTGGCGTCAGCCGCACGCGTGATGGACGTGGAGGTGGTGACCGTCTCGCCCGGCGAGTCCGGGGTGCTCACGGGTGACGCCGTGCGCCCGGCGCTCCTCGAGCACGGCGACGCGGTCTTCGCGGTCGTCGCGACCGCCGGCTCCACCAATTTCGGAATCGTGGACGACATCGCCTCCATCGCCGCGCTGAAGGAGGAGTTCGGGTTCTGGCTGCACGTCGACGGCGCCTATGGTCTCGCCGGAATGCTGTCGCCTCTCGCCCGCTCGCGCTTCGCCGGCGTCGAGCGAGCGGACTCGCTCATCGTCGACCCGCACAAGTGGCTGTTCGCGCCCTTCGACGCCTGTGCCCTGCTCTACCGCGACCCGGAGGCGGGGCGCCGCGCCCACACGCAGCACGCCGAGTACCTCGACACGCTCACGGACACCACCGAGTGGAGCCCGTCGGACTACGCCGCCCACCTCACGCGCCGCGCCCGCGGCCTCCCGTTCTGGTTCTCGTTGGCCTCGCACGGCGCCGGCGCGTACCGCGACGCCGTCACCGCGTCGCTCCAGCTGGCCCGACGGATCGCCGACGAGATCGACCGTCGGGAGGGCTTCCACCTGGTGCGTCAGCCGCAGCTCTCTGTCGTGGTGTTCGAGCGCGACGGCTGGAGCAAGGAGGACTACGCGCTCTGGTCGGCCCGCCTCCTCGACGAGCAGCGCGCCTTCGTGACGCCCAGCTCGCACGCCGGCCGGCCCAACACCCGCTTCGCGGTGCTCAATCCCCTCACGACTTACGAAGACCTGGTCGAGATCCTCGACACCATGGAGGACTGAGTCCGCGCACGACGAGGGCCCCCGCCGATCGGCGGGGGCCCTCGTCGTGTCCGGGGATCAGACGATGTCGTCGCTGTCGCCCACCCGGCGGGTGACGCGGTCACCGCTCACCGGGTCGACCGCTGTGCGCGTCGTCGCGATGGTGCGGCGGCGCCGGGTCATCAGGACGATGCCGAGGATGATACCGACGGCACCGGCGATCATCAGGATGTAGCCCACGAGGTGCAGGTCGATCCAGCTGACCTGCACGTTCAGGGCGAACGCCAGGATGGCGCCGATGACGAACAGGACGATTCCCGTACCGAGGCTCATGGCGGGCCTCCTTAAACCCGGCGGCTGCCGGTCAGCAGTCGCACCAGCCAGACGATCACCGCCAGGACCAGCAGGATGATGCCGACCCAGAGCAGGAAGTTCAGAGACTGCACGAAGCCGCCGGTCAGCAGCAGGACGATCGCGATGATGGCGATGATGATGAGCAGGATGTTCATGGGAGGGGTTGTCCTTTCCTTGACGTAGACCACCGAACAACTGCTTCGGTTGTCGAACAATCCCCTTGACGTCAGGTCCTTTCCGGCCTATTCGCGTGTCGTTCCGCACTGATGCGGTCGACGGTCTCGCGCATCTTCGTGAGGAAGCGCGTCACCGTCGCGGCGTCCTCCTCGCTCAACTCGGCCGCCTGGGCGGCGATCTGCTCCTGGGCGGCCACCATCGGCCCGGTGTCGCCGAAGGCCGCGCGCGTCGGCACCAGGTCGACGGACCGGCGGTCGCTGTCGTTCGTCCGTCGCTCGACGAGACCGGCCTGCACCAGTCGATCGATCAGGGCGGTCGTGGAGGCGCTCGAGACGCCGACGTAGGCGCTCACGTCCTTGGCTGCAGTACGGCGGCCTCCCGCCGCGTTGTCGAGGATCAGCCGGAGCGCGAGGAAGTCGTTCTCGCCGATGCCCATGGCCGCTCCGGTGCGCCGGCGCATCGCCGTCTCGGCCGCGCGATAGACCTGGAGTGCCTCGAGCACGCCCCGGTCGGGCGGCGGCACATCCGCGGGCTGCGCATCCGATCGTCCACTCACTCCTGTCAGTCAGCTCCCACTCGCCGCCGATTTCAACGGGCTGGTCGATGACTTTGGGCGGATTCACGGCATCCCGGTGTGCGCGTATGCTCGCGGGGTGCTTCCCGACACCGTCCTGCTCGACCGCTACGAACTCCGCGAACCGCTCGGTCGCGGCGGCATGGCGACGGTCTACCGCGCCCACGACCGCGAGCTCGGGCGATCCGTCGCCATCAAGGTGTTCGCGCCGGGTCAGGCGGGCGACGACGCCCGCCGCCGCAGCGAGGCCACGGCGCTGGCCCGCCTCTCGCACCCCAATCTGGTGGGCCTGCACGACGCGCACCTCTCGGCGGACGGCGACCCCGCGCCGAGCTACCTGGTGATGGAACTCGTCGAGGGCGACGATCTGGGCACCAGGCTGGACCGCGGTCCGCTCCCGGGTGGGGAGGTGGCGGCGATCGCTGCCGCGATCGCCGAGGCGCTCGTGGTCGTCCACGCCGCGGGGATCGTGCACAGGGACCTGAAACCGGCGAACATCCTTCTCGCCGAGTCGGAGGTGCCCGGTGCGATGCCGCACGCGAAGCTCACCGACTTCGGCATCGCGCACCTGATGGGCGCCGAGCGCGTGACGACGGCGGGGACCATCATCGGCACGGCCGGCTTCCTGAGCCCCGAGCAGGCGACCGGCGCGGAGCCCGGACCGGCGGCGGACGTCTACTCCCTGGGCCTGGTGGTGCTGGAGGCGCTCACCGGGGTGCGCGAGTACCCGGGCACCCCGGTGGAGGCCGTGACCGCACGGCTCGTGCGCGACCCGCGCATCCCCAGCTCGCTGCCGGAGGACTGGCGCGGCATGATCGGTGCGATGACCGCGCGGGATCCCCGCCTGCGGCCGACGGCCCTGGAGGTCGCGGTCATGGCGCGGGAGCTCGCTCCGCAACTGGCCGACTGGGTGGCCACGGGAGACGCAGGGGTCTCCGACGGCGGTGAAGCTCCGACCGCGGCGATGCCGTCGACGGCCCTGTCGGCGGCCGGCCCCGTGCCGTTGCGACGTCAGCGGGACCGTGGGCGCGTCGCTCGCCGTCGGCACCTCATCGACGGCGTGCTGCTGGTGTCGGGCACCACGGCGATCGTGGCCCTCGCGCTGAGCCTCGGCTCCATTCTCGCGCCGGCGGCGCCGGAGGCGCGGACGGAGCCGACGCACCGACCGACTCCGAGTGTGACGGCTCCGCCGGAGACCGTGGAGCAGGCGTACACCACCCGGCCCCCGGTTCCAGCGGCGCCGGCGCAGCACGTCCAGCCGGCGCCCGCGCAGCAGAAGGGCGACAATCCCAACAAGGGACCGGGGAAGAACAACGGCAACGGCAAAGGCAGCGGCTGAGCGCTAGCGGCCGAGGCCGCGGAACCGCCAGCCGGCCGCCCGCCAGGCGTCGGCGTCGAGGGCATTGCGGCCGTCGATGATCGTCCTCCGGGAGACGAGCTCGCCCACCTTGTGCGGGTCGAGTCCGGTGAACTCGGGCCATTCGGTGATGAGCACGACGATGTCCGCTCCGGCCACGGCGTCGGCGGGGGTGTCGATGTAGGTGAGCTGGGGTGCGCGTTGTCGGGCGTTGGGGATGGCTTCGGGGTCGGTGGCGGTGACGATGGCGCCGTTCTCGGCCAGGCGGAGGGCGATGTCGAGG
>JABLTH010070658.1_pt1 | contig 16706 bp, 17 predicted proteins | sample 7875711 | NCBI WGS metagenome assembly JABLTH01 (sample SAMN14941262, study PRJNA633318) | bioreactor metagenome | isolation source: bioreactor | place: China | collected 2019-03-05 | reverse complement strand
TCCGCCGCTCTGGAGTGAAGGGCTGGCTGCCGGCGTTCCGGATCGCGACGCTGATGAAGGTCGCCTACGCCTGGGGGCTGCGCCGCAACGAGGTCCGCCAGCTAGATCTGGTCGACTTGGCTTCCAACCCGCGGGCCCGCCAGTTCGGCGACGCCGGAATCATCTACGTCCGGTTCGGGAAGGCGATGAAGGGTTCTCCCCCGAAACGACGGACCGTGCTGACGATGCCGGAGTTCTCGTGGGCCGTCGACTGCCTGCAGCAATGGCGCGACGAGATCCGTCCGCTCTATGCCCCACCGGGTTCCACCAGCCTCTGGCCGAGCGAGCGCGGCAACCAGATCATCACTGCCGGCCAGATCAGCCGAGCCTTTGCCGAGGTCAAACGCGAAGCTGGCCTCACCGACGAGCTCGACTTCCACTCGCTGCGCCGCTCCTACGTCACCCATCTAGTCGAGGAAGGCTATGACGCGTTCTTCATCCAGCAGCAAGTCGGCCACGAACACGCCTCCACCACCTCCATCTACACCGGCGTCTCCCCCGACTACCGGGCCCGCGTCGTCAACGACGCGATCGCCCGCATGGCCGCTCAAGCCCTCACCCCCAAGGAGTGATATTTCATGATTCGACGCGTTGAACACGGCTGGCGGTTACGGGAGCTGATGGCTGCCCGCGGGATGACCACCATCTCCGACCTCATCCCGCACCTCGCCGACCGCGGCATCAGCCTCTCCGACTCGCAGCTCTATCGGCTCCTCAGCGGCACACCTGAACGGATCAACCTCACCCTGCTCGGGGCGATCCTGGACACCCTGGACTGCAGCTTCGAGGACCTTGTCCCAGTCATCGTCATCGCCACCGAGTCCCGCACCCGCGCGACTGGAACCAACGACGCGGCCGCTCTGGCCCGCACCGACGGGATCCGGCCAGCCCGAGCGCGAATCCACCGACCCAGTTGAGCCGGCCCCGCACTTCAGCCAGCTGCGCGCGCTGCGAGCGGACCGACGTCAGACTCGCCACCACCTGGCCGGAAGGTCGCATCTGCCGACGCTGCTACCAACGGGCCACACGCATCCACGGCACCTGCCCCGCCTGCGGCACCCACCGGCTCCTCCCAGGACTTATCGGTGGGGAACCGGCCTGCCGCGACTGCGCGGGGATCCCGAAGGATTTCCACTGCACCCGCTGCGGCCGCGAAGACGAGCCCGTCCGCGCCGGCCTCTGCGCACATTGCTGCCTCACCGACGACCTGACGCACCTCTTCGACGACGGTCGCGGCCAAGTCGCCGCACACCTCCAACCCCTGTTCGACGCGCTCACCAGCCAGAAGCACGCCCGCAGCGCGAAGATCTGGCTCACCGTCAACCCCGACGCCACGACCCTGATCCGAGCCCTCGCACAAGGCGAGCTCCCGATCGAGCACCCCACCTTCACCGAACATCCGACCCCGCGCAGAGTCGCGTTCCTCCGCGAGCTCTGCATCGAGCACGGACTCCTCCCTCCCGTTCACCTCGATATCGAGCGATTTCAGAGCTGGCTAGCCAGCAAGACGGCGCTGGCACACCCAGACGATGGGCGGCTGATCACCCAATATGGGCGTTGGGTTCACCTCAACCGCATGCACCACCTCGCCGAGACCGGCCAGTTGAAGAAGGGCACCTTCCTCTCCGCCAAGCAGTCCACCACTGTCGCTCTCGACTTCCTGTCCTACCTTCGAGCACACGCAGCGGCCCCAACCGCATGCAGCCAGGCCGACATAGATAACTGGCTCACTGGCGGCCCGACCACCCGCAGCCTGGCTCGCGGGTTCATCCGCTGGGCCATTCAGCACGGCCACATGCCTGCCATCGAGATCCCCTACCGGCTAGCTAAGACCACCCCGTGATCACGCAGCAGCAACGCCTCGAGCACATCCAGCAGCTGCTCGCTCCAACCGCATTGCGGCCGCTCGAACGCACCGCAGCATTGCTGCTCTTGCTCTACGGGCAGCCGCTGGCGCGGATCGCCCGAATGCGACTCGACCAACTCCACATGACCGATGACGGCATCACAATCCGGTTCGCCACCGACCGCCTGCGCATCCCAGAACCCTTCGCAGGAGTCGTCCGCGCGCACCTCGATGACCTGCCCAACCTGAACACCTCAGCTCACCGAGAAAACAGTTGGGTCTTCCCCGGCGTCCAGCCTGGCCAGCACATCCACCAGAGCACACTGATGAACCTTCTGCGCGACGCCGGAATCGACCTCCGCGGCGCCAAGAACGCCTCGCTCCGCGAGCTCGTCCTACAAATGCCCGCACCGATCGTCGCAGACTCGTTCAACTACAGCTACACAGTCGCCGAGCAACACCGCCGAAACGCCGGAGCCCAATTCACCGATTACCTGGCCAAGCGAATGGATAGCCGCTAACCGGGCTGAACAACCAATCAGCCCACGCCTGGCGCGATCTTCATCGCATCCGCCAGCCGCATCGCCAGCGCTCGCACATCGGCATCGCTCCACGTCAACGACCGCTTGCCATCGTCCGAAACCGGCACGATCGGGAGCTCCGTGAACCCAATGCCCGTCCGCACCCTCAAAACAATCGCCAGTGCAACTTGCGGATAAGGCGGCGAAGACCGCGTCTCAGCAACAGAAACGGCCTGAACGCTAGATACCGGAAGTTCCCACAGCGAGGTCTGCTTGCGCATGCCGACGAAACTCAGCCGGTCCGAATCAACCACTACGGCGAATCCAGACGGCAGGCGGGGTCCCCCCAAAGACCTCACTGCATGCACCGTGGTTGGAAACCGAACTGCACGGACCGCCGAACCAGCCGGGAAGGAAGCCATCGAATCGGACACTCTCGGATACTAGAACGTCGCGGCCCAGACGCGAATACGCCGCCGCTCAATACGCAGCCTCACCACTCGTCCGTATTCTGAGCGTTAGCTGTACGGGTTCGACACTCGGCTGGCGAAGTAGTTCTTCTTCCAGAATCGCTGCCCTGGAGATCGACCATCCACTTCAAATGAGGCGGATTCGTCGTCGTGGCGGACACCTGTAAAACGGCCCGTCTCAGTGTGGTCGCCGTCGACCGACTGCAACTGGTACCACTCACCAGGAATCAGCTCGTTCCAGTCGTTGATCACAAAGGCAGCCATGCGGGCATGCTAGCAGCGCCGTTGTGTCCGCCGGCGGTGGTAGCACGGACTCCTGCGGCGCACGCTCTATGGCTTCCCATGGTCGTTTTCACCCGGTTCCGGAATGGCTGGTGGGTCGTAATTCCCGTCCGCCAGTCGACGGTATTCGTCGTCGATTTCCGCGTCCAGCCGGCGCGACTCGCGGATGGCAGCAAACAGGTGCTTCTCAAACGCCGTGAGCTCCTGGTCGTCCGTGATTGGTTCATCGTCGAACTCGTCGTCATCACCCATGCCGACATGCTGGTCGTGCCCCACTGTCCCGTCAACACGATCGCGTCAAAGCCCGCGCAAATAGCTCTGGACGTCGAATGGGTGCAGCGGCCACGCATAGCTCGCACGCGAGGGATGGCGCGGATGTCCCGTCTTTAGCGGCGCCCCGATAGATCTCCAGCCGCAGGACGTAGCTTCAGTGAGGCTCACGATGCCGCGTAGCATGCCGCTCAAATACGACCGCGCCCTAATCGTCTCACCCCAGGCGGCTAGTAGCTCGAGCCGCCGCCCGCCGATGAACTCGGCGATCTGTCGTTCATTCTCGTCCTTCAGCTCTGGGCTGTAGGTGGCATGCATATCCTGGGGTTTTGTTGCCCTCTGTGGGTAGAGGTTCAGCATCACCCAGCTGTCGTGGCCGTTCAGCATTGCAAACCGCTGAAGCTTGCTGACTGTGCGGTCAAGGGAGCCCGGGGCGGCCGTGCTTGGGTTCACTCCAACGCAGACGAGGGGGTTGTCGCCCACGGTCCCCAACACGAAGCGTGCCGAGTTGTCCGGCGTGTGCGCATAAATCCACTCGGTCACAATCACGCTCTTTCTGCGTTTGGCATCGTGACGATCATCGGATACCTCACCACGGCAGGCATCGAACGAGCCCATGACACGTAAGCGTCAATGGACCGGGACGCTGCAGTGCCCCTGAAGGGACTCGAACCCCCAACCGTTTCCTTAGGACGGAACTGCTCTTCCATTGAGCTACAGAGGCTGGCCTGACGAGTATATCGAGGTGCTTCCCGCACACCCCGCGGCTCTTGCGTTCACAACTCTCCGAGACCCTCGGTTACGACTCGTTCGTTTAGCCGGTCCGCCACCGCTGTGAGGTCATCCTCGAACAGATCGGCGTAGGTGTCGAGCGTCATCGCAGCTGACTTGTGGCCGAGCATTCGTTGCAGCGCCTTGACGTTTGCGCCGGCGCTAACGGCAAGGCTGGCGGCCGTGTGTTTGAGCGCGTGCGGAGTGAAGTGTTCGAGGTCAGCGCTTCTGAGCGTTGTGAGCCACCACGATTGCGCAGCCTTCGCGGTTCCTGGCCGGGAAAGGAATCCTCCCCCCGCGCCCCCGAATACGAGCTCTTCCGGGTTCCTGTTCGCGATAAGTGCCTCTAGGTGTTGTTCGAGGAACGCGGGGAAGGGTACCGATCTCGCCTGCCAGCTCTTTGGAGCACCGACGTGGATTGCCCCTTCGACTTCGGTTGCGGTCCGATAGATTTCGAGCCGCCGACGCGTAAGGTCAACGTCGTTGACGGTGAGTGCGACCGCCTCTCCCCACCGGATGCCGGTATACGCGAGGGTGAGAATCAGCGCGCTTCGCATGCGGTCGGGCGCGCTGCGCGCGAATCGGAATACCTCATCGTTGGTCAGATACCGCCGGCGCTGCTTCCAGTCGTTCCGGGGCAAGTTGGTGGCCCCTCTGGCGGGGTTTGAAGTGATCCGTCCGTCACGAACGGCCACGTCGAGGATGCCGGCAAGGATTCCGACGCCGCGAAAGACCACACTGTGCGAGCGCGGCTTTCCGGCATAGCTAGGCCGGATTCGGGCCGTTACCGCTTCGCCTCGGCTGAGTTCTCTGATCCATTGTTCGACCGCTGAGGGTCGAATTGAACCTATCGGAGCCGTTGCCCATCGGGGCGCGACGTACACTCTCCAAGCCGTCCGCAACGGCGCAAAGCTGGACGGTTTGAGCGCTTCCTCTTTGTTGGCGAGCCATCCGATAGCGAGTTCACCAACGGTGATGCGCGCCTCTGACGGCGAGGAGTACGTCCCTCGGAAAATCGACACTTCCACCGTTGCCACATGTAACTTGGCTTCTCGTTTGGTCAGGAAGCCCCGCTTCTCGTGCTGGGCGCCGGTGGCGTCTCGCCATCGTCCGCGGTAGCGGCGTCCCTTCGCCGACTCGTACGCGCTGACACTACCCATCGCTAACTCGCCTCTTCTGTCTGCCCGCGAGCGACCGACGAGGAACACCCGTCGCTCACACGGGGTGTCGGTCAGGCGGCACTCCCCGGGTGTAATACGTTTGCCTCCTAAGCATTCGTATTACACCCAGGAGTTGCCATGAAGCCGCCCATCACCGAGCCGCGTCAGAACATTGTTAGCCTGCGGCTTACTTCGGCCGAGCGGCGCCAAATGGAGAAAACTGCCGAATCACTCGGCTTCCGTACCCTCAGTGACTATCTGAGGCACCTTCACAAGGTTACTAACGACAAGACCCACAGCGTGATGCCCACCGCACGTCCGCAAGCGCAAGAGTTGGCAGTTGCCCTCAAGACCCATCTAGGACAGATCCTCCAAGGGAACTCTCTCGACTACCTCGCAACAGCAGAGCCCGGGTCGGTCGACCTCATCATGACGTCACCGCCCTTCGGGCTCGTGAGGAAGAAGAGCTACGGGAACGAGGACGCGGACGCCTATTGCGAATGGTTCCGCCCCTTTGCTGAAGGCATGCACCGTGCCCTGAAGGACGACGGCAGCTTGGTCATCGACATTGGAGGTGCGTGGAAGCCGGGACTCCCGACGCGCTCGCTTTACCACTTCAAGCTGCTCCTGATGCTTTGCGAGGAGTACGGGTTCCACCTTGCTCAGGAGCATTTCTGGTGGAACCCGGCAAAGCTTCCTTCTCCCGCGGAGTGGGTAAATGTTCGCCGCGTCCGCGTCAAAGATGCGGTCAATTGCGTTTGGTGGCTCTCCAAAACGCCCTACCCGAAGGCCAACAACAGGCGCGTCCTGGCGCCGTACTCAGAGTCGATGAAGTCGCTCCTGAAAAATGGATACAAGGCCAAGCTTCGGCCGTCTGGTCACGATATTTCGGACAACTTCTCGAAGGACAACGGTGGAGCCGTGCCGCCTAACCTGCTGGCCATTGCGAATACGGAAAGCACCGGCGCGTATCAGGAATACTGCCGGGCGAACAACATTCCAGTGCACCCGGCGCGGTTCCCGGCGCAACTTCCGGAGTACTTCATCCGCTACCTCACAAACCCGGGCGACGTGGTGCTAGACCCATTCGGGGGCTCCTGCATGACCGGCGCCGTAGCAGAGGCCATGGGACGCCAGTGGACCTGTGTGGAACTCGACAGCGAATACATTCGCGGTGCGCAGGCACGGTTCGAGCCAGGCGCCGATGTAGAGGCTCGGGTACGGCCCACCACTTACTCGATTGCCGCTCCAGGATCGTTGCTGGTCGATGAGGAAGCCGTTCCGCTCGTGGCTAACGGCGGTGCGACGAGATAGAAGCCGTGACGCTCCACGAAGAGAAAATCACGTTCGCCGGAGCTGAGTCGCGCGGCTAGTTCTTCATAGATGTCCTCGGGGGCGGGCCTCAGCGAAGCTTTCACCTGACCTGACTGAGTGGTGCCGGCGGTGAAAGCTTCGCTGAGGTCAGCGGCGAGCCGAACGGACTCCTCGTCCTCCAGCATGTTGTAGAGGCCGAAGGGGGCGGCGCCGGCGGAGAGCCACTCCGAAAGAGCTTGGGTGGCTTGGTCGTAAGTGATGATGCTGCCATCGTCGAGTTCGAACGGGGGCTTTGCACCCAAGGTCGGAAAGAGGCAGATACGGGCGAGCTTGTAAGGCTCCCGCTCGGGCCGGCGCCCCTTGTAGCTCAGGGTGCCGGCTGCCAGCGAGAAGTCGCTGAGCGCGTCTCCAGATGTACCCGGCGGCAAGGCCCGGGGAAAGACGAACTGGATCAGCCACTCCCAATCCGAGGGAAAGACGTACTTCCAGCTGTGAATTCGAACCGCGGGGACGATGCGGGCTGCGGCAAGCGCGCTCTTGCCCTGCCCATTGTTGATGTAGCCGGGTGTCCCAGCACTTTGGAAGAGTTCTCCCTCATGATCCCTTGCCATGCCTGCGCTCAGCTTTCCATCCAAGTCGCGTCGCAGATGAACTATCCAGCGTGGAGGCTTGCTCGAAACCGCGGTCGGGCTGACCCAATAACCTGTCTCTTCCGACAAGTCCTCTCGAAGTTCGAGGGTCTTGGTCCCAGAAGTTTTGCGCTCCAGGCCGAAACCCCGCGCGACAGCGTTGCTGGTTCGTGCCACGAGCTTTTCGGTTCCAAGAATGTTGAGCGGGATATCGTCGACCATGTGCCCTCCTGCTGACGAGGCTACCGGCAGTCACTTTCACAGATACGGAGGCTCATCGTGCGGCTACTCGCGGTACTGGCCACTCCCCCGCTGACCAGCGGCGCTCGAACCCTCTCCCGCGTGTCTCTTGCCGCTTCCATTTTGGAGTGCCATGAATACGTCGCTGTGAACCTGTTTCCCATCGCGACTCAATCCGTCTTGGACCTCAGAACGCTTGGCGCGGGCTCCGCCCCTTGGGAAGCTGCGAGAGAACCTATCCAGTCAGCGTTGATGGAGAGTGACCTTGTGCTCCTCGCCTACGGGGTCACCAAACCGTCTGGACCGGCCGGGAAGCATTTCATAGACCAGATTGACTGGATCAACGGGCAAGCCGACGCGTTAGGCCGCCCTAGGTATGATCTCGCAGGGCGTCCCGCTCACCCTTCTCGGTGGCAGCGCTACACCAACCGGCTGCACCCCTCGCTGGACTTTCAGTCAGCCGTCGCGAGGCTGTTGTGTCCAACAGGCGTAGCCGATTCGTCCGTCACCGGCGCGAATAAGGAGTTCAGATCCGATTCGACGCTGGCCCGCTCGGCCAGGACCCTTAGGCCTGCTTCGGCGTGAGCTTCCAAAGCCTTGACGGGTTCCGTCGTCGGAAGGTACCACTCGGCCAGCGATAGCCATTGAGGTATTGCTCCGCTTCCCCTGTTCCACTTCGTTCCATTGCTGGGGCCGAGGTCGGTAACCGCTTCGATTCCGTTGGCGAGAGCAAAGGATGCTGCCGCCAGGAAAGCGCCCAACTCGGTACTGAATAGGCTCTTGTCGTGGACAAGGTCATCGAGGATCTGCTGCCCTCGCGAACTGACGGACACTGTGGTCTTGTCTTGGCTCATGCGTTTACCACTCTCGAGCTATTGGCGCCCAGTCGCTCGATGCGAAGCATGCGCCCGATGTTTCCTTGCAGTAGTGCCATGTCTGTGGCTGGGTCGAACTCACCGGATTGCACAAAGAGGATGACCTGAGATGTCATTGAGCCCACCCATTCGAGGATGGCCTGGCGGTGACCCTTGTCCAGACGCCCAAGGGGCGTGTCCATCACCATGGGCGCCTCCTCTGTAGACGAGGCACCCAACGCGCCGATGAATGCCATTGTGAGGACTTGGTTCGCGCCCGCGGATGGGAGATTCATTGGGGAACCGTCAGGATCCAGGATGGCGAGCGAGTAGTCCTCGTTCAGAACCACTCCGGCGAAGTCCTTTTCGGTCGTGAGACGGCGGAAGATCTCGGACGCTTCTTCCTGGACCTGTTCGCGCATCTCCCGTCTGAACTGCTCGAATGACCGCCCCACCACTTCGACGGCATCCGAGTAGAGCTCGAGGCGGTCTCGGTCTAGAGGCATGACCTCAGGCAGCTTGGCAATCTCGTTTCGAAGGTTCGATCGGCTCAGCTTCAAAGCATCGATGTCGCGATCGGTCTCTCCGATCTTGCGCGCGACTGAGGTTCGCAGCTCCTTTTTTTCGCGCAAGTCTGCTTCGATACTGGCGATCTCAAGGGTGTTACCTTGCAGGCTGTCGTCGATCTGCGCGATCCGCTGTTTGCTTCGAGCGCTTCGAAGCCTCAGCCGCCTTGCATCGCGCTCGAGTTCTGCGATGCGTTCCGTCACGCCCGCACTTTGTGCAAAGGGAGCGAGGCGCCCAACCCGCAGATTCAAGGCCGTGAGATCCTCTTCTTGCTCTGCCGGCAGAGAGGTCTCCAGCGACTGCAGTTCGTCGCGAAGTTTCGCAACAGCGTCTGTATCGAGCGCTTGTCCGCAGGTTTGGCACCGGGAGGTTTCGATCTCTGCCCGTACCTGTTCCAGACGCGCGCGCGCCATGCTCGTTGCATTCTGTCTGCCGGCGGCCTCCACGAGTCGGTCAGTGGCTACCTTGAACTCCTCCGCAAGCCGCGGCGCGAGTGGGAACCACCAGTCGGCTTCGACGATTTGTCGGAGCTGTTCACGAATATCGGCGAGATCCGCGTTGTCTCGTTCGACGGCCCCTTGGAGGCCCTTTCGCTCTGCGACGGCTTCGCGAATGGTCTCTACGGAGGAAAGTTGCTCCTCGGCAGCCCTGATTAAGACGTCGAGTTGCTCGCCATCCGTTTGCAGTTGCGCACGATCGCGAGCCTTCGCTTCCAAGGTTGCTTCGGCCTGCGCAAGGTCGGTTTGAAGCTTGGCTGCCTTCGCGTTGGACCTGGTCGCTCGCTGGATCTGAGTTCCAAGAGCATTCGCGATGGTTTCGAGGTCGGAACCGAGGTCTTTGAGGAAAGGAAGCCCCAAGGCACGCTCGATCTGGTCGCGGATAAAACGCGTGCTGGCCTCTCGGTCCTCTTGAAGTCGTTCTTCAAATCGAATCAGCATTTCGCCGTCAAAGAAGAAGAAGTCAGAGATCTGGTAGCTAAGGATGCGTTCGATTTCAGCTGGGATTTGCTGCTCGGGGAACGGGTTGCCAACCCGTGGCCTCATGGTGACGTGCTGTTGTGTAATCCCGGGGCCAATCGGCCCGATCGCGGCTCGCCCCGTCCGTCGCAGCTCGAATTCTTCGCCACGGTGAGAGAGCAGCAGGCGGACACCGAATTCCCCGTCGCCGTCCTCCAAGGCCTGCCTGTTTACCAGTTCGGCCGGGTCCAGCGGGGTGCGGCCGTCCTGCTGCTTGAGACGGCCGTAGAGGCACCAGACAATCGCTCGTAGGAGCGAAGTCTTGCCGCGCATGTTTTCGCCCAGGAAGAGGATGACCGGCGCTTCTTCCGAGACACCAAGCTCGATCGTATGAACGCCGCGGTACGGGCCCCAGTTGTGGAGTTCGAGTTCAAGAATCTGCACGATCAGCCTTTTCTGTCAGCTCGGCATCGAGTACTTCAGCAAGTCTTTGCTGGACGTCCCGGCGGTCCGCGCCGGCGTCGCGTGCTTCCCAGGCGATATCGATGAGTTTCGCCCAGGTGTCGCTCTGGACTGATCCTCCCGCTGCGGTCAGAGCGCGCAGCGCTGTGGCCTTTGGCGATCGTTCTACCAAGCTCAATAGTCTTCCGTTTCTTCGTGGTCGATCTCAGTGTGCCAGCGCTGTTCTCTGCCAAGCGCCAAGCTCAATGCTTCGATTTGCACCTCGACACCGCTGTTGAGGGCGTGTTCTGCAAACTCTCCTGCTCGTTCGATCTCGGCTGGGCTGAGCGGGGCTCCATCGTCGTCGAGCACCAACACATCAAAAAGATGGGCTGTGTACTTTCCGGGGCTTCTGCGCAGGACGCGGCCCCTTCGCTGCACGTACTCTCGGGGGTTGGCCGACGAAGCCAAGACGATCGCCTTGTTGATCAGCGGGATGTCGACGCCCTCATCCAGGCACTTTATGGCCAAGAGGATTCCGCCCCGCGTTTCAAAGTAGTCAAGGGTTGGCGCGTGCGCTCCCGGATCTCCAGAGTGGTACTCAAGCGGCGAAAAGCCGGCCGCTTGCACCGTCCGCTTCACATCCGCCAGATGCTCCGAGTCGCTGCAATAGACAAGCCATCGGTCACCCTCGCGATACTCGTCCCGCAAGATTTGGGCAGCGATCCCACCTTTCGCGTGGGCCCGTTTGAGCACACGGGCGCGCTGGATCAGGTAGAGACGGGCTCGATCCGTGAGCTCCCCGTCGTTGCGAGCCAGCTCCTGAGAGATCCGCTGAGTCCAGCGCTCCCACTCCTGTTGCTCGTCCTCCGTGAGTGAACAAGTTTCCAGTGAGTATTCGTATGGGACAAGGACGTTCTCGCGAAGGGCATCCGCGATGTCGAAACGCGGAGACAGAACGTCTCCAAAGAACTTGAAGATCGCAGCCGTTCCCGTCGCGTCGCCGTAGCGCTCCGGCGTAGCACTCAGGCCTAAGGTCGCTCCCGCGGTTACGGCGCTCAGCATGCTACGCAGTTCCGGGGCGCCGGCAACGTGGACCTCATCTCCGACAACCAGCAGATGGTCGCCGTCAATCAGGCGCGACAAAAACCGCTCGGTTCGAGCCGTCTGATAAGTCGCGAGCACGACCCGTTGACCAAGTTCCTCGTCCGGTGCGGTGTAGTCGCCGAGCTGAGGTGCCCAGTGCTGGAAGGAGTGGCCGGCCCCGGCATCGAGGATGATCGCATCGGGGAGCCATCTGCTGAGCTCCTGGTGCCATTGCTTGTGCAGCAGTTCAGACGGAACAAGCACGAGCGCTGGCCGCCCATCCAGGGTCCAGCGCCTGATCGCTTCCACTGCCGTGAGAGTCTTCCCACCGCCGGTTGCGAACGCAATCACGCCGCGCCGGCCATGTCTCTCCCAGTCCGCGAGAACGCTGTCCTGGTAGCCGCGAAGTTGTGGAGCACCGGCTTCAGCTTTTACGACCTCGTTGGCGAGATCTCTAAGGATCTGCGCAACGGGCTCGCTAGGCACAGCGGCAACAACGATGGAGCCTGCTTCGTGGGCGTCGACCAGGCGCAGGCCACGCCGATAGCCGAACCACATTTCCTCGAATTGCTCGGCTTGGTGCGCGGCCCGAGCGGCGTCCTCGGGTAGCCACGACCGATAAACCTCGATCTGTTCGTGATTCGCGAATCCCGACCAAGCTGACGCGGTCTCGTTTGCGCTGCCAACAAAAGCAACCCGGTCTCCGAGGTCGTCGAAAAAGATGCCGGTCTTGTCGTGAAAGATCCCAGCCCCATATTCAGGAATCACGAACTGTAGTTGGACCACTCCGGCACTGATCAACGCGCTTAGGCACCGCGCGGCCAAGTTTTCGAGCCGGGAGCCAGCTTGCATTTGAAGAAGTGCATTCGTTGCGGCTTCACGGGGTGACACGTTGCCGGCGGAAGGAAGCTGGGCAATGGCACGTGCATCTTCCACCGAAAGATGGGGCGAGCATAGAAGGCGGATGGTCCCTCCACGCTCGACGAACCCGCTAAATGCGAGGGGTGCTAACGAGAGGATCGACGACGCGAAATATCCCGTCGCCCTGTCATAACGCGAGGCGTGCGAGAGGGCAGGAATGTAGAAGTCGCGAAGCAGGCTCTCTTGGCTGGTGGAGTAGCTGGAAGCGAAATTTGCGTCCCTCAGTGCTCCGCTGACGACCTCGCCTACCATCCTTGCCTGCCCCCGATTGTGGTTCGCTTGACCCTATCCGTTAGAAGCTGCCGGCCGAACGGCCCAGTTCGGGCCACATTGGGTGCTGGCTCAGAGCCTGTCAATCCAGGTGTCTTCGTCCCGATCCGCCCATGCGTTCCCAGTTCTGCTGGCCCGGCGATTTTCAATGCGCGCTGGCATGTTGTAAATCACTAGCTGCGCGTTGGCCTCGGTCAACTCATCCACACGTTCGATGCGTTGACCAGTGATCTCCTCAACGAGTGCATACTGTTCGCGCGCAGCGGTGACTCCGAGCTGCGAAAAGAATTCGCGGATGCGAACCCGCTGAGCATCATTCATGAGCGTTGGCCCGTTTGCCGACGCATCCGGCTCAGATGGCTCGTCGTCAAAGATTGACAGCGTGTCGCTCATGGTCAGTCACGTCCGCTCGGTGCCTTGATGATCAGTGCATTCCCCATCCTCAACATCGTATCGACCGACCCTCGTCAGACACGTTGACACAACTCGGGCTGCGGCAAAGCGCTCTTCCCGTCCCGCGACCAAAGCCACCTACATGCCATGGTGGCTCTATGCGTTTCCCCGGTCCCGCCTGGTCCGCCGTTTCCACCGAGCTAAGGCATGACGTGGCGGAGCTGACGGTGGCTCAAATCCCGTCCGCTCCCGGCGTCTACGTCTGGTGGCGCGACAACGAGCCGGTTTATGTCGGCGAGGCAAAGGGCGCACGCGGCCTGCGCGGCAGGATTCGCGCGCACCTGGGCACTGGGGTCGATCTAAGCCGATCAACGCTGCGAGCATCCGTTGCAGTGGAGATTCTGGGGGTATCTCGCGCGACTGCCCGCTCACGTCCCCCGCTGCTGACCTCTGAAGACGTCGCGAGCGTCAACGCGTGGTTACGCCGCTGCAAACTCTCCTGGGTGATGACCGCATCGGCCTCGACCGCACATGAACTCGAATCCTCATTGCGGGCTGAATGGCTTCCACACCTCAACCGGCTCTGAGCCGGTTGAGTTCCGCTGATTCCCAGACCTAAGCATTGATTGACACGTACGGGTCATTGAACTCGAGCGCAAAGCTTGGTTAGCCGTCTTCTTGCATCAGTTCTGCCCAGCTCGGGTTGGGTTGTCCCGGAACGGGGACCTTGGAGCCGCAGCGAGTGCACACCATTAGCGTTCGTCGCTTCATGTCTCGTTCGTCGAGGATCTTGAAGTCCCGGTCGTCGCGACATATCTGACAGCGTCGATGCGTATATTTCGGCCGACTCATGCGCCAAGCTTTGCATTGGATCAGGCCCGATCACCCTCGAATTGAGGTGGATGGTTCACCGAGGGTCTGTCTCTGGCCGCCGATACGATGCCGTCATGGCAGACAGCAAAGCGGTGCAGGCTCCGGGTTCCAGATTCACCCAGCTTTTGGATGCAGCAGCCCAGCTGCCAGCCGTGCGCATCGACAGAGCGGCATATCTCCGAGGAGCCCTCAAGAGGTACTGCTCAGAACAACAGGTCGAGGAGGCGATCTCCGGCAGCCCCGCCACCGCCGGAATTCCGCTGAAGGTGATCACCGCTGCTGCCAACACCTCGATCAAGTTCGAGACGAGCCGGACCGCGGCGCTCTCAACGATCGCCGGCATTCCCGGCGGATTATTCATGATCGGTACGGTCCCAGCGGACATGGTGCAGTACTTCGGCCACGTGCTCCGGATCGCCCAGAAGCTGGCGTACATCTATAGCTGGCCGGACCTGTTCGCCAAAGACAGTGAGGCACTCGACGAAGCAACGGAGAGCATCCTTACGCTGTTCGTGGGCGTGATGTTCGGCGCCCAGCTAGCGCAAGCAGCGGTGTCAAAGGTCTCGGTCATGATTGCCGAGCAGGTAGTGAAGAAGCTGCCCCAGCAGGCGCTTACCCACGGTGCGATCTACCCGGTGGTCAAGAAGGTCGCGGCATTGCTTGGCACCCAGATGACCAAGCCTCTCTTCGCAGGTGGGATTGCCAAGGCCGTACCCGTCGTAGGAGCCGTGTTCTCGGGCGGCATCACACTCGCGACCTTTCTCCCGATGGCAAGGCGGCTACAAAAGCACCTTGCGAGCCTGGAACTGACCAAACCCGGGCATCGAGAGTACGGGCCAGAAATCATCGACGCTGAAATCGTCGATGATGAGCTGCCGGAAGCCAGCTAAGTCAATAATCATTCGGAACACGCCTCTCACTGCGCACTCCCGACATAAGCCCCCGTGGCGTACAGAAAGTCGATATGCAGGTGATTGCCGGTGTCGTCGATCTGCCCGAAGTTCGTCGTGGCGATCGTCACGCCGGTCGCAGCCCGAATGTCCTTCTGCCCGACCCGTGAACCCTTGGGCACGATCGGGTCGAGCATGCCGATCAGGCGCAGTGAGTAGCCGTCCGCGCCGGTCAGCGGTGTGCCGTTGATCATGTAGAAGTCGAGGGCATGGCCACCGCCGTCCTTGTAATGCGCGGACTCTGTTCCGGCTCCTTCGATCTGGCCGGTGCACTTGCGGTTGATGTCAGAGACTCCCACCGACTGGAAGGTGCGCACGGCGAGCACGATCGTCTGCAACACGCGCGTGTCGATGCCGCAATCCTGGACGGTCTTGCCCTGGGCAATCCAGCGAATCTCCTTAATGTGGTCGGGCACCAGGCCGCGCAGGTGGCCAGCGTCTGCGGCCTTCACGAGTTCCTGTGCCAGGGGCACCTGACCGGCGCCCACGGCGCACCCGGGGGTGCCTCCGCCGTTGCTAGCAAGCGCCTGCACAACCTGCGCGGCCGCCGGATAGAACTTCGTGTAGTGGTTCGGGTCGGCGTTCACCTGCACGGTATGCGCGGCCATTGTCGGCGTCATGGCCTGCCAGCCGCGCACCTGCACGAGCCGCTGGAAGAACAGCACCGCCGACTTGGTTGGGTCCATCCGATCCGCGAGGCTCCCCCAGCTGTCGCGCTGCTGGAACAGCCCGCGGGAGTCCGGACCGGCTTGGTCGCCGTGGTCAAGCACCCGCAGCCCGGATTCGCCCATTGCGGTCATCACACCGATGACCTGCGCTTGGGCGTCGAGTCCGAGCCCGGTAGCCGCGTTCATGATCGCTGCCGCGTTGGCCAACTGGTCGCCGGAATAGCCGGCGATCGGCTGGCTGCTGGTCGCGGTCGTCGCGTCAACCTGGCCGCCTTCGCATCCGCTGGCCTGTGCGCCTGACATGAACACACCACCGCCGAACATCACCAGGACGGTGATGCCGGCGGCGGTGATGCCCTTCCAGCCCATCTACGCCCCTCGCAGCACCGCGGCCGCGGCACCTTCCATGCCCTCGTCGGTGTTGGTGATCTGCGTCTCCCACTCCGAGCGGATGTGCCGCACCAGCGTTTCAACGTGCGTGCCGTACTTGAAGTAGTGGTGACCGTCGCTCAGCTGCGTAATGTCGTGCGCCCGCTCCGGGGAGAAGTTGAAGGTCTGCTGGCACCACAGCGCGTCCTCATGCCTGCTCTGCCGGTAGACGTAGACCGACTGCGCCTCCTGCACCATCGCCATGCCGGGCGAGTTCGCCGGAATGTCGGTGCCCTTGTGGAACGCAAACACGTTGGAGAGCCCGAGGCCGCGCGAGAGCTTCTGGTTGGCGCGAGCGAGGGAGGCCGAAGGGCCGGCCGCGATGTGCCACCCTTCCTCGTAGACGCAGGTGGTGTGCCAGCCCCGGTCGTTGCGGAGCCGGCCGAGCAGCCACATGTGCCCGATCGCCATGACGATCGGCACAGAGGGGCCGTCGTCGGGCAGCTGCGAAATGTCCCAGCTGGTGAGCTTGTGCGCCAGGTCGACCGCCTTGGACGTTTCGCCGTCGAGCAGGCCGGCGTAGTCGTCCAAGAGCGTGTTGAGGGTGAACTGGACCGAGAGGCCGGCCTGGTGCAACTTGTCTCGCGCCTGCGGCGAATGCTGCGCGTAGTCGCTGTCCGCAGTCGTCGACGCGAGCGCCGGCAGCACGTCGGCCAGGGTCGGCACGCGGCCGCCCTCAGAGCGCGCGAGCGTGATCCGCAGCGCTGAGCGGAGCGCTTCTTCCTCCCACTCGTCGAGCGGGGTGTCGTTGCGCGC
>JABLTH010038901.1_pt1 | contig 16723 bp, 16 predicted proteins | sample 7875711 | NCBI WGS metagenome assembly JABLTH01 (sample SAMN14941262, study PRJNA633318) | bioreactor metagenome | isolation source: bioreactor | place: China | collected 2019-03-05 | reverse complement strand
GGAGCGTGCGACGCGCCATCGAACTGCTGGGCTATGCTATCGCCTATCGCCCATCCCTGCTCTATCTCGCCTACGGCAGGCCGCTGCGACAGGCGCTGGCCGAGAACGATCCGGTCGCCGCCGTTGGCGACGACTTCGACATCGACATTCCGCTGCACCCGCTCGGGCGCTGGCGCCAGGCCGTCGGCGCGCGGGCGCTGCGGCGGCTTTCCGCGTTTCTGGAAACGACGCGTGCGCAGGCACAACGGCGGATCGATGCGCTGCGGGCGCTGCCGGGCGTGACGGTCTTCGACGATGCACCCCGCACGCAAGGCGTGTGGCCGTTCCTGCTGTTGACGATGCCGGACGCCGCCTCGCGCGACGCCGCACTGGCGACGCTGTGGACTGCCGGACTTGGCGTGAGCCGCCTGTTCATCCACGCGCTGCCGGACTACGGCTACCTCCGCGGCATCGTGCCTGCCGCCGATCTGCCGCACGCGCGCGACTTCGCCGCCCGCTCGCTGACCATCACCAACAGTCCCTGGCTGCGCGACGACGAGTTCGCGCGCATCGTCGAACGCCTGCGCGACGCGCTGCGCAGCTGAGCGTTCCGGTCGACGGATAAACAAAACCCCGCTCTCGCGAGCGGGGTTTTGCGTGTCGCGGGACGGCAACCGTCTATTGGCAGGTGCCGAATTTGAACGAGGCCAGCCGGGTGTTCCAATTGAATGAGCCGGTGGTCTTGAGGTACTCGTTGGTGTACCAGAAGGTGCAATCGTCCACCGGATCGATCGTCATCGCGCTGTAGTCGCCCCAACGCGACAGATTGTTGCCGCTCTGCGAACCCGTGCCCTCGATCATGCTCGCCTCGGTCTGCATGGTGTTGAGCGTGTCGGTCGCCAATCGCCCCGTGTAGCGGATGGCCGGGTGGATCGAGCCGCTCGACGCGCTGTAGCCGAGCGCCATGTTGCCTTGCTTGTCCATCGCCACCGAACTCAGCCAGCGATAGGTGGTATCCGGCGAATACGTCGATTGCTGGTAGACCGCCGGCGTCGTGCCGGGGCTGCGGATCTCGTACCAGCGCACGCCGGTGTACGGATTGCGTTGCGTCGTGCCCACGCGCACCGCGTGGCTGACCACCAGCGACTCGTGGTCGCCGAAGTTGCGGTACGCCAGGCGGAACATCAGGCGATCGGCCAGCGAATCCAGTTTCTGCTTGGTGCCGGTCTGCGGAATGCAGGTGCCACCGCCGCAGGCCGTCGAGAACGAGGCCCCCGGAATGGCGGCCGGCCCGGTCAGCGTGGTGTTGGCGCTGTTGCTCCAATCGACGTGGAACTTCCACAGGTTCAGCTGGTTCGCGCTGAAGTTGAGCAGATAGTTGGGCGAGCCTGCCGGCGGCGCGGTGCTGCCGTCCAGATCGGACGGCAGCAGGCTGCCGTAGCTGGAGGAAAGCTGGAAGCACTGCTGGGTCGCCGCCTGCCCGCTCAGCATGGCATTGCGGTCGTAGGCGCAGGTCTTGGCGCCGGAGAAGGTGTTGCCGTTGAACATGTTGAAGGTGATGTAGTACGCGTCAGGCCACACGCCAAGCTTCGGATAGTCGGGAAACGCACTGCCGTAGTTGAAGGCGTAGCGATAGTACGCACCGGTCGCGTCGCTCGTGGCGGACACCGCCACGCACTGGTAGTAAGGCGCGGCGGTGACCGCGAACTGCGAGATGATCCAGCGGTTGGCCGCCTTGTCGTACACCACGACGGCGTCGCCGTCGTTGTCGCTTTCGCACGGGCCGCCGAAGCCCGACCACAGCGTGTTGGTCTGCACGGGCCCGTACACCACGTTCTTGGTCGCCTTGTCGAACACGGCGAAGCCCGTGTTGACGATCTGCACGTACTGCGTGGCGCCGACTGCACCATTGGTATCCGGCGGCGCGCTGTTCACGGCAAAGGTGCCTTGCGGACCGCTGAAGCCCTGGCCGACGCCGTCCACGCCGGTGTCCGCGGTGGGCGCGGCGACGCCGGTGTAGCTGCCTTGCACGGCGCCGTCGGCCGGCGTGCCCGGGCCGTCCAGCACCGGCACCGGTCGCGCCGGATGATTGCGCGGGCTCTTGGAGAAGTCGTCGGGTCGCGGCATCACGCCGCGCAGGGAATGCAGCGTGTCGTGCTGCACGGCGGGTGTCACTTCCGCGCCGGTCTGGCTCTCGGCGCGCGCACCGCCGGCGAGTGCCAGGCCGATAGCGACGCACAACGCGGTGCCCGCGGCACCGGTTTGTTTCAGGAACATGATGGGCCTCCATGAAGAGTCAAGGATCGTCACCTTCTCTCTGTGCCGGTCCGCACCCGCCCGCGATGATGCCGCGGCGCACGAGCGCCACCAGCCGCATGCCTCGCCCACGACCGCTATGCGGCGCCCCTACATGGACGAGGCTCTCGCACGCTGCGCCCTTTTCCTTACCGTCGTCTTTCGAACGGGTCACGAAAATGCTTGCCGCACCTGCGATGGAACGGCATAAAAAAAGAAGACGGCCAGACGGCCGTCTTCTTCATGGACTTTCTTAGCTTGAACTTAGAAAAACACTTAGCGTCGACTTAGAACGCGTAAACCACGGAAACGCCCGCGCCCCAGTCCGGGCTGCCGTCGCTGAAGCCCTTGGTCGCATAGGCCTGGGCCTTCCACTGGCTGGAGAACTTGTACGAGTAGTAGCCCGTCAGTTCGCTGCGCGAGAAGCTCGTGCTCGCCGCCTTTTCGCGGTAGTCGTAGTACGCGCCGATGGTGCTCTGGCTGTCGAGCTTGTAGCTCGCGCCGATGTTGGCGCCGAAGACATTGTTCAGGCGGATGTACTGCGAGCTGCCCAGCCAGGTGTAGCTGACGCCGCCGAACACGGTCCACTGGCCGAAGCCTTTGTAGCTGTCCACCGCGAACGTGTAGTCGTTCTTGCCGGTGCCCAGGCCTTTGTTCTCGTCCGCGGTGCCGAACTTCACCTTGCCGGTGAGATCGATGCCGAAGTTGTTCGCATCGTTGTGATAGGCCGAATAGGTCGCCGAAGCGATGACATCGCCGAGGCCGGACGCCGAACCCGTCGTGGTGGTGTCGGCCGTGGTGCCCGTCGTGCCGGTGGTGCCACCGGTCGAAGCCTGCCCTCTACCATGGCCTTTGCCGCGGCCGCCCGGGTTGCCGTTGTTCACCGGACCCACGCCCGGGATCACGTTCGCCGGACCGGACACGCGGATATAGGGCACCACCAGCTTCAGCGACCAATCGCCGGTGTCGTAGCCGAGGGACACCGGCACCTGTGTGATGTCGGTGGTCTGCGAGGTGCCGTACTTGCCGGAGGTGTAGTCCACACCGGCACCCACCTTCACGGTGGAGTCGTCGGCATGCGCCGCCTGGGCCACCAGGCCCAGCACGCCAAGGGCGGCGAGCGTGCTTGCGTTCTTCAGCTTCATAGCGTCTTGTCCTTGGGAGCAGCAACGAGGGAAGGCCCCGCAAAGGGCCTTCCCGGTCGTTCAATGCATTGTTGTTTGAATAAGCTCAGCGACCGCCGTGCTCGGGCTTGTCCGGACGCTCCGGCTTGTCGGGGCGCTCGGCCTTGTCGGGGCGCTCCGGCTTGTCCGGGCGGTCCGCCTTCTCGGCCTTCTCGGCCTTCTCGGCCTTCTCGGCCTTCTCGGCCTTCTCGGCCTTTTCAGCCTTGTCCGCCTTGGCGGACTTCTCGGCCTTCTCAGCCTTGCCCTTCTCACCGTGGGCGATGTCCTCGTTCGAGGGCAGCGGACCGCGGGCCTGGGCCTGGCCCATCACTTCGCCCAGCTTGAAGCCGAGCGACTTGGCGATCTGGCCCCAGCCTTCGCCGGAGGCGCGCAGCGCCAGCACGCCGGAGAGCTGCACCGTGCCGGTGGAGGTGGTGATAGTGCCGCCATTGAGCGCCGCCTGCAGGTCGGCCGCCGTCGGGTTGGTGATGCCCGCCTTGGTCAGCTCGGCCTGGGCCAGCGACAGCGCGATGTTGACGTTGCCCCAGCCCATCGCGCCCGTGGCGGGCGTGAAGGTGGTCTGCACGGCGGGCGTGGTCGCGGTCGCCGGCGTCACCAGGACGATCGAGGTGCCGCCGCGCAAGCCGGTGATCAGCGCCTGCGCGTTGTCGGTCGAGCCGGCAAGCGTGGTGTACGAAGTGGTCAGCCGCGTCGATTCCACCGTGGTGGTCGTCGTGGTTGTGGTCGTCGTCGTGGTGCTCGTCTGTGCAGCCGCCTGTCCGGACAGGCCCAGGCTCAGGCTGACAGCGGCGCTCAACACGGAAACCGCAAGCAAATGTCTTTTCATGGTTCGCCCTTGAAACATGGTTGGAGTTCGTTCGAAGCGAGGCGCCGTCCCCAGAAGGCCGTCAGATGAACTCCGCATCCACCATCGCCGCATTCCCCTCGGCGATGGCCTCGATGCGAATGCTTGCCGAGAATCACAAAAACGAAAAGAGGTTATTCGCCGCGTTATTCAGCTGATTTTTTATCTGGCGACAAAGCGTCTTCTAAGTAATGGGCGGCACTTGTGCGCCTGTGTGCAAATCGGGGCGACGAAACTTTCGAATCTCTTTCGATGGGCTTGCTGTCATGGCTGAGCTCGCAAGAAAAAAAGCCGCGGCCATTCAGGTTTTGGCGAAAATGTCCACCGCCATTCGATTTACGGCCGTTCAGCAAATTGACAGTCCGAATAGCCAGACCTACGCTTCGAACGCATCAAAATTGGAACAGTCGCTATAACTTAAGAAATGCTTAGCGACATTTATTTTTCGTAACACCGTACATGGACACCCCAGGGGGAGGGGACCATTCACATGGTCATGCCTGCTTTGCCGCCCAGCACTGCATCTGCCGCTCGTGCGCACCCGCGCCGGATCGGTATGCGCGGTTTTACGCTGATCGAGCTGATGATTGTCGTGGCAGTCATTGCCATCCTCGCGGCGATCGCCAGTCCCAGCTACTACCGCTACATGCTGCGCGCGAATCGTGCCGCGGCCGAAGACGTCATGCTCGACATGTCCAGCGCGCAGGAGCGCTACATGATCGACAGCCGGCAATACACCAGCAATCCGGCCCAGCTGGGCTACACGTCGACGATCTCAGGGAATTACACGGTCGTCGTCGCCCTGGTTGCCGGCCCGCCACCCGGCTACACCATTACCGCCACGCCCATCGGCTCACAGACCCGCGACACGGACTGCGGGACGCTGACGCTCGACAGCGGCGGCAATAAGACAGCATCGGGCCCTTCCACCACGTGCTGGAAGAAATAGTCATGCGCCACGAAGCCAGCGGGTTCACCCTCGTCGAGCTGATGGTCACCATCTCGGTGCTGCTGGTGCTGGCCGTGCTCGCCGTGCCGCAGATGGGCCCATTCCTGCAGCGCCAGCGCTTGAAGAACGCCACCATGGATCTCGCATCCACCGTGGTGCTGGCGCGCAGCGAAGCGATCAAGCGCAACGGCACGGTCTACGTGGTGGCCAATGGCTCGGACTGGAGCCAGGGCTGGACCGTGAGCAACGCCGCCACCGTATCGACCGCCAGCACCATCCGCGCGCAAGGCGCGCTGGACGGCCTGCGCATCAGCGAAAGCGGCGGCAATACCTCATTCAACTTCGGCAGCGATGGCCGCATGGCGGGTACCGGCATGTCGTTCTCGGTGCAGCCGACGGTCACGTCGCAAGGCCAGCAGCCGCTGTGCGTCGCGGTGGGCGCCACCGGCCGCGTGCAGACCACCCAGGGAGCGTGCTCATGAAACACGAGCGCGGCATTCTGCTGATCGAAGTACTGGTCTCGATGCTCATCGCTTCGGTTGCGCTGCTTGGCACGGTGACCTTGATGGCCCGCTCCACGCGCAACGAAATGGAGTCCTACCAGCGTGTGCAGGCTCTGACCCTGGTGCAGGACATGGTGTCGCGCATCAATGCCAACCGGCAGGTGGCGGCTTGCTACTCGAACGGCGCTACCGGATTGGTCACCGGCACCGGCTCGGCGGCGCCGCCGACCTGCGCCACCGGCACGCCGACACCTACCGCACTGCAGGCGGCGACCGCCAATGCGGACCTGACCGCCTGGCGCAGCGCACTGCTCGGCGCGGGCGAAGTGTCCGGAGGCAACAAAGTCGGCGCCATGATCGGCGCCATCGGCTGCGTCGACCAGATCGATGCGACCAATAACATCTACCGCATCACCGTGGTCTGGCAGGGATTGATGTCGACCGCGGCACCCAGCCTGGCCTGCGGCAAGGGCAGCTTCGGCTCGGACGACAGTCTGCGCCGCGCCGTCAGCGTGCAGGTGCGGATCGCCAAACTCTCCTGACGACCACGATGCGACCACACCGACCATCCATGCATATCCATCGCCAGCGCGGCCTTTCGCTCGTCGAGCTGATGATCGGCGTGACGATCGGACTGGCGCTGCTGGCCGCGCTCGGCTCGCTCTACGTCGCTACCTCCAAGGCCCGCACGGAGTTCAACAAGACCGGCGAGCAGGTAGAGAATGGACGCTACGCGCTGGAGTCGATGGCGCGCGACATCGAGATGGCCGGCTTCTTCGGGCGGCCAGGGCTGCCGGTGACGCTGCAGTACAACTTGCCTGATCCCTGCGCCACCGCGCAGACCGCCATGGGCTTCGATACCACCACCTCGCCGCTCACCGTGCCGGTCGCAGTGTCCGGGGTCGCCGCCGGCGGCACGCCGCCGACCTGCCTTTCCAATATGACGACGGGCACCGAAGCGGTCACCGTGCGCTACGCGTCCGGCAACGTCACGCCGGCCGCCTCGGGCTCCGAGTACTACCTGCAGCAATCCAGCTGCACGACCGACACCAAGCAGCTCATCTACGACAGCAAGTCGGCGAACTTCACCCTGCTGGGCAAGACCTGCGACGGCACCAAGCCGGCCGAACTGCGCAAGTACGTGGTGCGCTCGTACTACCTCGCCAGCTGCGACAACTGCGGCACCGGCGGCGACAGCATGCCGACGCTGAAGGTTGCGGAGTTCATCAACGGTTCCATCCAGGTTTCGTCCCTGGTGGCGGGCATCCAGGACGTGCATATGTCCTACGGCATCGACACCGACAACAACGGCTCGCCGGACTGCTACGTCGACAACCCTGCCATCGACAACTCGGCGACCTGCACCGGCAGCGCCGGCTACAACTGGACCAATGCGACCACGAACTGGGCCAACGTGACCGCGGTACGCGTGACGGTGCTCGCGCGCAATCTCGACCCGACGGTGGGCTGGACGGATACGCGTACCTACGACCTGGGCCGCGCGACGCCCGACGGGCCCTACAACGACGCCTACAAGCGCCACGTCTACAGCGCGGTAGCGCGCGTGTGGAACGTCGGCGGCGTGCGGGAGAACTGACCATGAGACATGCCTCCTCCCTTCCCCGGCGCCAGCGCGGCTTCACGCTGATGATGACGCTAATCTTCCTGGTGATCTTCCTGCTGTTCGCCATCTCCATGGCGAGCTCCAGCATGGTCAATACCAAGGTGGCGTCCAACCAGCAGTACCGCATGGAGGCGAAGACGGTGGCCCAGCAGGGCGTGGAGTCGGTGATGAACCAGGCGTTCACGCTCTACCCCGTGCCGGCTACGTCCGTGCCGGTCGACGTGAATGGCGACGGCAATACCGACTTCACCGCGCAGGTGGCCGCGCCGATCTGCCTGGACGCCAAGCCCGTGCTCAACAAGGACCTGCCGCTGGGCGACGTGTGCCGCACGCCGACCAGCAGCAGCGGTGATTTGGTGATCGGCTCCGCCGGCGCCGCCGCCGCGTTCTCGCTGTGCTCCGACACACAGTGGGAAATCCAATCGACTGTCACCGATCCGAACAACACCGCGACATCGGTCACCGTGCACCAGGGTGCGTCGGTCCGCGTCCCTGTGGGAACCGCCTGCCCATGAACACTCTTGCCAGCCTCCGCGGAGACGCCGCCATGTCCCACCCGCGCTCATCCCTGAACCGCCGCCTGCGCCGTTGGGCGCTCGTCGCCGGCCTGCTGGCCCTGCCTGGTCTGTCGCTGGGCGAGGACATCGATCTGTACACCGGTGCGCCGATCAACGGCGGCTCGCCGAACCTGCTGATCCTGCTGGACAACGCCAGTGCGTGGAATGGCGCGGTGTCTTTCAATTGCCCGACCACTGGCGTGGTGTCGTCCAACAATGCAAGCAAGGACGTGGGGTTCGAGCAGTGTTCGCTCTACCAGGCGGTGACCGCCATTGGCACCAATCCGGTGCTGCTGGGCAAGATCAACATGGGCCTGATGCTTTTCGACGCGAGCAGCAATGGTGGACGCTTCAAGTTCCCGAACGTGCCGCGCGCGACGGACCCGGGTCCGCTGCCGCTGATGGACGCCACCGGCGTCTCCAACTTCCAGACCGTGATCAAGTCGATCGACCGCCAAGCCGACAACTCGAACAACTCCGCCGTCGGCGGTGGCATGGAGGAGATGTGGGCTTACTTCGCCGGCAAGACCGGCCTCTCCGGGGTCAACTACAAGTCACCACTGTCTGGCCCGTGCCAGAAGAGCTTCGTCATCTACATCGCCAATGCGGTCAAGAATGGCAAGCCGCAGGATGCCTCCAATTCGCCTAGCGCTTATTCGGCCCTGCAGCAGGCGACCGGGCTGTCGAATCCGCCGCAGATCACGATCCCCACGCCCTACAACAAGTACCAGGCCAACTGGGGCGACGAGTGGGCGCAGTTCATGTACCAGACGGACCTCTCCGGCGGTTCGTCCACCAACCCGCAGAACATCATCACGTACACGATCGCGGTCACCGATGGCAGCAATCCCGACTACGTGCAGTTCCTGCAAAGCATGTCCAGCCACGGCGGCGGCAAGGCCTTCGTGGTGAACATCAACGATCCCAACGCACTCAACTCGCTGGTCAATGACCTGCTGCAGATCTTCAACGAAGTGCAGTCGATCAACAGCGTGTTCGCATCGGTGAGCCTGCCCGTCAGCGTGAACAGCCAGGGCGTGTCGCTGAACCAGGTGTACGTGGGCATGTTCCGCCCGGACCCAAGTGCGGCGCCGCGCTGGGTCGGCAATCTGAAGCAGTACCAGCTCGGCCTGGACAGCAGCGGCAACGTAGTAACAGAGGACTCGCTGGGCAATCCCGCGATCAGCAACAACGGGTCCGGCTTCATCTCGCCCAACGCGCTCAGCTATTGGACATCCGATACGCAGACCGGCACGCCGCGCAACGGACCGCTGACCTTCCCCGCGGGCACCAGTGTCGTGGCGAACTGGCCGACCAACGGCTTCTGGGTCAACAAGCCCTCCGGCGTATCGCAGGCCTTCGATGCAGTGGACGGCGAGGTCGTGGAAAAAGGCGGTGTCGGCGAAATGCTGCGTGCGGATTATCTGACCTCGCAGACCGGCCGCACCGTCTACACCTGCAACAGCGCCGGCAACTGCCCGACGATCAGCCAGCTGCCCTCGTTCGACACCAGCAATGGTTCGCTTACCGCCAGCGCCTTCGGCACCACTAGCACCGACCTGCCCAACCTCATCAACTGGGTGCGCGGCGCCGACAACACCAGCCCGAACAACGAGGCGGAGCCCGGTCCCGGTGCGCCGGTCACCATCCGGCCCTCGGTCCACGGCGACGTGCTGCATTCCCGCCCGGCCATCATCAACTACGGCGGCAGCACCGGCGTGGTGGTGTTCTACGGATCGAACGACGGCTTCTTCCGCGCCATCAACGGCAACCAGACCGCGGGCATCGGCAACGTAAGGCCCGGCGGCGAACTGTGGTCATTCGTGGCGCCGGAATTCTTCGGCAAGCTCAAGCGCCTGCGCGACAACAGCCCCGTCATCAAGCTGCCTGGCATCACCGATAGTTCCGCGCTGCCGAAGGACTACTTCTTCGACGGCACCACCACGGTCTACCAGGACCAGCGCGTCACGCCGGCCAAGACCTACATCTACATGACCGCGCGCCGCGGCGGCCGCTTCGTGTACGCGTTCGACGTGACCAGTCCGACGGCGCCGCGGTTCCTGTGGCGCGTGTCGAGCACGGACATCCCCGAGCTGGGCCAGACCTGGTCGCAGCCGAAGGTCGCCCGCGTCAAGGGCAACACCAATCCGGTGCTGATCATGGGCGGTGGCTACGACACCAACGAGGACGTGGACCCGGTGCAGACCGCCGACACCATGGGCCGCGCGATCGTCGTGCTCGACGCTGTCACCGGCACGCCCGTATGGGTGGCCGCGCCCAGTTGCGCCAGCCAGCCCAAGCCCTGCACTGCCGTGCCCGGCATGACGTTCGCGATCCCATCGGACGTGACCATGCTCGACCGCGACGGCGACGGCTATATCGAGCGCCTGTACGTGGGCGACCTGGGCGGCAACATCTGGCGCGCGGACCTCGAGCCGAACAACCTCACCTCGCCGTCCAACTGGACCGTCACACAGATCGCCAGCCTCGGCGGCACCGGCACCAGCGCGCGCAAGTTCTTCTATCCGCCGGATGTGGTGCCGACGACCAAGTACGACGCCGTCGTGGCCGCGAGCGGAGACCGCGAGCATCCGCTGGCTTCCAATGCAGCATCCAACGTGATCAATCGCTTCTACAGCCTGCAGGACACCAACACCGGCAACAGCGTCGCGCCGAGCTGGAACACCATCACCGAGAGCAACCTGGTCGATGCGACCAATACGCTCTATACCGGCGGCGGCAACGGCTTCTACGTCACGCTGACCAATCCGGGCGAGAAGGCGGTGAATGCGCCGCTCACGGTCGCCGGCTACACCTACTTCGGCACCAACCAGCCGGCCAATCCCAAGACCAACCCGAACATGTGCTACCCGAACCTGGGTATCGCCCGCGGCTATGCCATCAACTTCCTCGACGGCAGCGGCTTGAACCCGAACCGCTTCGTGCAGTTCGACGGTGGCGGCATGCCCCCCTCGCCGATCTTCGGCCTGGTGCAGCTGCCCACCGCCAACGGCGGCACGCTGCTGACGCCGGTGCTGATCGGCGGCGGCACCCAGCTGGGCCTCGTGGGCGGCAACAACACCTCATCGCTCGGTTCGCAGAAGGTGGTGCCGCCGGGTACCGGCAAGCGCAAGCGCACTTACTGGTACACCGACGGCGTGAAGTAAGGCCTCAGCGCGTCCATGAAGCCGCCGCCGGGCGACCGGCGGCGGCTTTTATTTTTGGGTCTGCGCCCGGCGGAGTCGGACGTTGTCGCAACGACCGGTCGCCATGCCTCGTGCGGGAGAGCGTCGAAGCGATCTGCGACGCGGCTAGCGACTAGCGCGGCCTGGCGTAGTCCAAGCCATGCAGGGCGCCGGGATCGCGCTTCAGACGCTGCTTTCCGCGATCGCCGCGAGCAATCGCCCGTTGAGCGCGCGCTGCTGTGCCTGCCAGGCATCGAGCTCGTGCTGCGGCACCGCTTCCTGGCCGTCCATGCCACTGAGAAGGCGCTTCCACCAGGTGCGGTACCGGTAAGCCGACACCTCGCCGTTGATGTCGCTGGCGATGATGCGTCCCCGCAGCGCCTCGATGATGGCCATCGCGTGGTGTTCTTCCAGCCTGCCCTGGTCCCAGTTGGTACGGGCGGTGGCGACGCTGAAAGCATCCTTGTCGATCGACAGGTAGGTGGCTTGCGGCGCCTGCCGCAGTTGCTCCACGAAGGCACAGGTCAGCGCGTCCGGATCCTCGAAGCGGCGGAAGGCGTCCTGCAGGCCGCGCCGGGCGGCCCAGCTCACGTCCACGTCCATGCACCAGTAGCTGAGCTTGCCGGCGCGCAGAGGCTGCAGGTAGTTCTCCCAGGCATGAGCGGCGCCGATGTCGGTCGAGGTGATGCCGACCACGTGCACGTGATTCACGTAAGGCAGCATGGCGACTTTTCGTACCCACGAACCGCAGTGGATGCCCCACGGAAAACGCATGTTGTCCGGATGGTTGTCGAACACCACCAACTGGAACGGGCCGCGCGCGCGCTGACGCTCGACCAGGGGCCAGGTGAGATGGTGGTAATCGCCCGACCCCATCAGCACGGTGCCGTGCTCGGCCGGAGCCAGCTCGTCCAGATGGCGGCGCAGGCGCTCGAAGGTGCGCAAGGTACAGCCGAAGCGGATCGCTTCCTGCCAGTCGGCCAGCGCGACGGTCGTCGCGCCGGCGATCTCGCCGACGGAGCCGTCGAAATCGAGAATCAGCGGATCACGCTTGCGCATCGGTCTGGGTCGCCCATTGACTGTCGCTCTCGAACAAATGGCCCAGGCGCCGCGCCAGCGTGCGCAATAGCGGGTTGCGCAGCCAGATGGCGTGACGCGTCAGGGTGAACTTGGCGCCCAGGTACGACTTGACCTGCGGGTCGGTCCAGCCCGCTACGTAATGCGTCAGTCCGCGCTCCCGCGCCCAGGCGAGGTTGTGGACCCAGCTGGTGAAATACAGATTCTGCTCGCGCGCCTGGGGGTAGGCGAAGCCGACGGACTTGTCGATCAGCTTGCCGTCGGCCACGAAGCAAAGGTTCCAGCCGATCATCTCGCCGCCGTGGCGATACACGAAGACGAAGCCGCCGTTGCCGGCGTCGCGCAGCACGGCAGCGAAGAAGTCGCGGCTGAGCTTATCGAAATGCACTTCGCTCTGGGCATAGACGCTTTCGTACAGCGAGTAGAACGCGTCGATCGCCGCTTCGCCGGCGAAGCGCGCATCGCCACAGGCGACCGTTTCCACGCTCACCTCGTCGCGCTTGCGCAGCTTGCGGCGGATGTCCTTGCGCCGCGAGGCGGACAGGCGGCCGAGATACTCGTCCTCGTCGGCGAAGTCGATCGGCACGTAGGCCAGCGCCTGGCCCTCCAGCAACAGGAAACCCTCGGCGCGGCATGCCTCGGCGAAGCGCCCGCACCAGCCGCGGCTGTCCGCATCGCTCAACGGCGAATCCTGGGGGATGTCCTTGATGATCAGCAGACGCTGCCCGCCGCCCAGGCGATCGCGCAACGACCGGGCGAGAACCGTGGGATCGGCCTGGCGCGGGAACAGCGCGTACTCCGACACCGTGGTGCCGACGAAGGCGGTGCGCCAGCGCAACAGGCGCCCCCACCAGCGGTAGCCGGGCGCCCGCGCGACGCGCTTGCGCAACGCGTCGTCCGCCGTGGTCAGCAGATCGAACGGCGCCACGAAGGCCGGGGTGCCGGCCGCGTCGATCACCTGAAAGCCGACCGGCGGGTGCGCCGTGAAGGACGCGACCAGGCCATCCGGCTCGAGTTGGTTGAGATAACGCACGCAACAATTCCGCAAGTGAAGGGCCGCCATCCGCCTGGCGCGACGGGACGATAATGCCCCAGCCCAGCGGCGGGAGCATGGCCGGTGCGGCTTTCATGCCCCTTACCCGGCACCTCGCCGCACACTCAAAGATTGGCGAAAGGCACCGGGCAGAAAATCGTGGCCGAAGCGGGACCTGCGCTTCTGGACGAGCTCCCCGCGGTTGGTCAGGCTTGCCGGGTCGGCCGCCAGGCGCGGCCTCGGCGAACGCCACGGACCCCAAGGACATCGATCATGAGCGAGCAGAACGTACAGCAGGAAACCTTCGAGATCATCGCCAAGCAGGCGAAGATCGACATCGCGGGCATCAAGCCCGAGTCCACGCTCAAGGAGCTGGGCGTGGCCTCGCTCGATGCGATCGAGGTCATCTTCGACCTGGAAGAACATTTCGACATCCAGCTGCCCAACGAGGACGCGGATTTCGACAACGGCACCGTAGGCCAGCTGGTAGCCGCCATCGAGCGCCAGATCGCCGCGAAGTAATCCCCGCACCACCCACCCTCACTTCGGATCTTCATGCAACGTCTCGTCATCACCGGCATGGGCGCCATCTGCGCGCTCGGCAACGACGCGCCCTCCGTCTGGACATCCATGACCGAAGGCCGCACCGGCATCGCGCCGATCACACGCGTGGCGCCCGAGCTCATGCGCGCCGGCGGCGTGGTGGCTGAAGTGAAGGGCTTCGATCCCACCGCCTACTTCGACGAAGCCAAGCTGAGCCAGCTCGACCTGGCGACGCAATACGCATTGGTGGCGGCGCGCGAAGCAATCGGCCAATCCGGGCTTGCTTTCGAGGGCGAGCGCGGCTCGCGCACGGCGGTGGTGGTCGGCAGCGGCGTGGCCGGTGAGGCGACTCGCGACGGGCAGTACCACAAGCTTTACGCCGAGAATGCCTCGCGCCTGCACCCGTTGGGCATCATCCGCATGATGATGAATGCGCCTGCCAGCCAGATCAGCATGGCGCACGGCATCACCGGCCCCGCCTTCGTGGTGGCCAGCGCCTGCGCATCGTCGAACCATGCGTTCGCCCAGGCCGCGATGATGATCCGCTCCGGCCTGGTGGACGCCGCCGTGGTCGGCGGCACCGAAGCGTGCCTCACCTTGGGCACCCTGCGCGCGTGGGAAGCGATGCGCGTGTTGGCGCCGGACATCTGCCGTCCTTTCAGCGCGGGCCGGCGCGGCATCGTGCTGGGCGAAGGCGCCGGCATGTTCGTGCTCGAAACGCTCGAGCAGGCGCAGGCGCGCGGCGCCAACATCCTGGCGGAGCTGGTCGGCACCGGCATGAGTTCCGACGCGGGCGACATCGCCGCGCCGTCGGAGATCGGTGCGGCCGCCGCTATTTCCGCCGCCTTGCGCGATGGCCAGGTGTCGCCGTCGGAGGTCGACTACGTCAGCGCGCACGGCACCGGCACGCAGGCCAACGACACCACGGAAACCGCCGAGCTGCATCGCGTGTTCGGCGAGCATGCGCGAGCGCTGGCGATCTCCTCCACCAAGCCGATGCACGGCCATGCGCTGGGTGCTTCGGGTGCACTGGAGATGATCGCGATGATCGGCGCGCTGCACGACGGCATCGTGCCGCCGACGCTCGGGTATCTGGAACGCGATCCCGCCTGCGACCTGGACTATGTGCCGAACGAAGCCCGGCGCATGCCGGTGCATACGGCCATCAGCAACTCCTTCGCCTTCGGCGGCCTGAACGCCGTGGTGGCGTTGCGGCGCATGCGCTGAGCGTCGCTTGTCGCCTTTCGGCAGGCATGGCTAGTGCGAGGCGCGAAGACGGGCCGCCGCTCCGAGCGATACGGCAGCTGTACGCAAATTCCTGCGCGCGTCTCTATTCACCCTCGCGCAAGCCGCACTGCGTAACGTGAAGTCACCGTGCATAAGCACGGCTTCACTGAGGGCACAGATCATGTCGAAGAAGCTTCTTACCGCCGCGCTGGCCTTGAGCGTGTTCGCACTGCCGGTCTCCTATGCGTTCGCACAGCACGCCGGCGGCCATGGCGGCTCCATGGGCTCCATGCATGCCACGCCTGCGACGCCGGCGATGCCTGCCACGCCGGCCGTGCCCGCGACTCCGGCAACGCCCGCCACCCACACCGATAACGACGCGCACGGCGACGCCGTTTCGCAGGCCGCCGCTGACGCGCGCGCCGACGACACCAAGGTCGGCACGGCGGTAAGCGATGTCGCCAAGGACAAGAACAAGGGCAAGCACGAGGCCAAGGGACACGGCAAGACTCACGGTCATTGAAGTCTCGGCCATTGAAGTCTCGGCCACTGATATCTCGGCCGTAGACACATTGCCAGGGCCAGGGACGGCCCTTGTCGCGACGATCAGGCGAGTAGCGGCAGCAGCTGGTCCCGGCTCAATCGCGCGATCGGCAGATCGCCCGGATCAGCGGGATCGACCCAGCGCAACGCTTCGATCTCCGCCCTGGCCTCACAGGGCCCGTCGATCGTCACCTCGTAGATCACCGCGTCCACTACGCAACCCGGCTCATTCGCCGCCGGCGCGCTGAAACAGCCCAGCGGCCTCGCACCGTCGCGGCGCATCGTGCAGCCCAGCTCCTCTTCCAGTTCGCGCGCGAGCGTGTGCAGATCGTCGCGATCATCCGCATCGCGCTTGCCACCCGGTTGCTGAAACACCTGCGCGCCGCGCTTGCGCACCAGCAGGACGCGTCCTTCGTCGTCACGAATGACTGCCGCCACGATTCCGATACGCCGCACCGTGCCGTTCACAAGCGCGAGAATGTCCAGGACTGCATGCGCCCATCGCGGTAAGGCATCACGCCATGAAAAGGGCGCGGATCGCCGTCGAACACCAACGGCAGGAAATGCCGATCCCCTTCCCACATCGGCAGCTCCATCAAGCGCTCCAGCTCTACCCACTCGAGCGTGCCTTCATGATTGGCATCCAGCGGCGTTCCGCTGAAACGGTCGATCACGAAGATGAAGCCGAGCCAGTCCTCGCCATGCTTGCCGAAGCCCGGCCAGTTGAGGGTGCCGCGCAACTGCATCGACTCGCACTCGATCCCCGCCTCCTCGCGAATCTCCCGCCGCATGCACGCGGCAATATCCTCCCCCGGCTCCATCTTCCCGCCCAGGCCGTTGTACTTCCCCAAATGCAGATCGTCCTGCCGCGCATTGCGATGAATCATCAACACCCGCCGACGATCCGGCGAAAGCACATAACCAAGCGTAGCGACGATAGGCGTGTAAGGCATGAGGCGGCGCACAGCGGAAAAACGGCAGTCTATAACGACGCGGGATGCGTGGCCGGCGTGGCCGCGTGACACGCACCGCTGAATCCACACCCCGAGCCCTCTTCCGCCCTTCCTCCAAGAGAGCGCAACGCTCAGGCGGCCGCCGACAACTTCCCCACGCCAGAGCAAGCGGCGAAGCCGCGACGCTCGGCCTGTGTGCTCTTGCTCTTCGCTCTTGCTCTCCCGGG
>JABLTH010005899.1_pt1 | contig 16733 bp, 14 predicted proteins | sample 7875711 | NCBI WGS metagenome assembly JABLTH01 (sample SAMN14941262, study PRJNA633318) | bioreactor metagenome | isolation source: bioreactor | place: China | collected 2019-03-05 | reverse complement strand
CGAGTGCTTCTTTCCCGCGGACCGCGCCTCCGCCGCCGCCTTCGAGGCGCTGGCGCAGTCCGCGCCGGCGTAAGGTTCAGACCGAACGCACGTGTTTGCGGCGGCCGCCAGGGTTGCCGGCGTCGAGGCCTGTGCGACAATGCCGGCTGTTTTTCCCGTCTTTACGAGGGCCCGCCCATGCTGTTTCCACGATGTCTCCGTGCCGCCGCGTTGATCGCCGGCGGCGTCCTGTGCTCTGCCGCGCATGCGCAGACGATGAACAACGCGACGGCCACGCGACCGGTCGCCACCGGCCTGTACCAGTGCGAGAGCGCCAGCGGCGATACCGTGTTCCGCTCCACGCCGCGCGATGGCTGCACCCTGTTGTCCGCCCCGGATCCCTCGGCTCCCGATCCGCAACGCTGGCTGCCCATGATGGGTGCCAACGGCGTGGTGAGTTACTTCGACACCGCATCGGTGCGCCGCCGCGGCAGCGAAGTCGGCGTGGTGCTGATGCGCAATGCCCCGTCGGGGGGCGTGATCCGCACCACCGCCGGCGAGCCGATCGCCTCCTCCCTCAAGCGCATGGTGCTCGATTGCGCCAGCTCGACCTACCTCGTCGTCGAGCAGACGCTGTACGGCAAGCGCTATGCCCGCGGCGAACCCCTCTATACCATCCGCGCTCCCGAGTCGCGTGCGCCGCAGTCCGCATCCAGCGGCACCATCGCCGGCGACCTGATGAACCGCCTCTGCCATTGAGCGCGCCACGCGCCGCGCCGTCCTTGCGGCGGCGCGCGTTGCTTGCTGCACCCGTCTCCAGGCGCTTGTCTGCGGCCGTCGCCGCCGTGGCTGGCGCTTGTCTCCCCAGGTTGCTGCCAAGTGCCCCCGGCGAGGTGATGCGTCGCCCGCAAAGCCTTGTGGCAAGCGGCGTTCCGGCAACCCTGTAGGAAAATGTTGCAAACGTTTCCGGGGTGAAACGTGACTTTTAAGGCTCCGCTTGCTAAGGTAATTCTTGCGCAATGCAGCAAGACTAAGCTGAGAGCGTCTCACTTGTTGCTGGCACCGAGCGGCAGAGTTTTCGTCTGCTGGCCTGCCTCTTGCAACGGCTTCCGTCATCCTTTCCGTTTCAGGACTCTTCCTCCGGTTTTCATGTCCGAACCCACAGTGCTGTCCGGCAGCCTGGCAGCGAACTTCCGTCCCGCGACGCCGCGCCGTGCCGGCGCGCGGCGTTGTCTCCAGGCCCTGGCCGCATTGGTGCTGGGGTGGGCTGCGGCCGCGCATGCCTTCGACTTCAACATGGTGGCGGCGCGCGCGCGCCAGCTGGCCAGCACGCCTTACAAGGCCCCGGGCTCGACCAATGTGCCGCGCGAGTTGCGCGAGCTGCCCTACGAGCGCTATCACGAGATCCAGTTCAAGCCGGAGCACTTCCCCTGGCGCAACAACCGGCTGCCGTTCGACTTGTCCTTCTTCCACGAAGGGATGGTGTTCGATCAACCGGTCCGTATCAACGAGGTCGTCAGCGGCAATGCGCGCGAGATCCGCTTCGATCCCTCTGCGTTCCAGTACGGCCCGGTCAAGGTGGACCCGGCCCAGTTGAAAAAGCTGGGCTTCGCCGGCTTCCGCGTGCTGTATCCGCTCAACCAGGGCAAGCGCAAGGACGAGGTGGTGTCCTTCCTTGGCGCCAGCTATTTCCGCGCGCTCGGCAAGGACCAGTGGTACGGCCTGTCCGCGCGCGGGCTGGCGGTGGACACCGCGCTGAATTCGGGCGAGGAGTTTCCCCGCTTCGTCGAGTACTGGATCGAGCGCCCGGCAGCGGGCGACAAGCAGCTGACCATCTACGCCTTGATGGACTCGCGGCGCGTCGCCGGCGCCTATCGCTTCGTCATCAAGCCGGGCGACGAGACCGCGATGGAGGTCAAGGCACGCCTGTTCCTGCGCGAGAACGTCACCAAGCTCGGGCTGGCGCCGCTGACCAGCATGTACCTGTTCGGCGAGAACCAGCCGTCGGCCCAGCCCGACTTCCGCCCCGAGGTGCACGACTCGGACGGGCTGTCGGTGCAGCTTGGCACCGGCGAGTGGATCTGGCGCCCGCTGGTCAATCCGAAGCGCCTGCTGGTCACCTCCTTCGCGGCGACCAACCCGCAGGGTTTCGGCCTGATGCAGCGCGACCGCAGCTTCGCCAGCTACCAGGAAATCGGTGCGAACTACGAGCACCGGCCGAGTGCCTGGGTGGAACCCAAGGGCAATTGGGGTTCCGGCCGCGTGGAACTGGTGCAGATCCCGACGCCCGATGAGACCAACGACAATGTCGTGGCCTTCTGGGTGCCCGACAATCCGCCCAAGCCCAGGCAGCCCTTCGACTTCGAGTACCGCCTGCTGTGGCAGAAGGATGGCGAGCGCACGCCGCCGCTGTCCTGGGTCACGCAGACCCGGCGTGGCCAGGGCCTCACGCGCAAGGATGATGACACCAGTTTTTCCTTGCAGGTCGATTTCGAAGGCCCCATCTTCAAGAGATTGCAGGCCGACGCGCGTGTCGACGCGATGATTTCGGCCGACAGCAATGGCGAGGTGCTCAAGAGCACCGCACAGCGCAACCCGGCGACCGGCGGCTACCGCCTGACGCTGGTGGTGCGCCGTAAGGATGAAGGCAAGCCGGTGGAATTGCGCGGCTACCTTCGCAATGGCAATACAACCCTGTCCGAGACATGGAGCTACATCTTACCCCCAGGCTGAAGCGAGGCCAGGCGGCATGTGAACGCTATGTCGAATGCCTGCCTGCCTCGCCCGAACAGCGCCGGGCGCTGCTCGACGATGCTACGCGCGCCGGCGGCGGCGACGCGCAGGCCACCATGCATGCCCTGCAGGCCCGCTTGGCGCGGGCCGATGCCGGCACGGCCGCGGCAGCCCCGGCCGGCGCATCCGCGCCGGACGAGGCTGAGCACGACGACGGCTATGGCTCGGTCGGGCAGCGCTTTACCATGGCGTACGGCGAGGCCGGCGACGCTGCCGGCACGGCGGCAGGTCCCGTGCTGCAGCGGCGCGCCGACGGTACCGTGCGCGTCGATACCGGGCCGCGTCCGCAGCGCGGCGCCATGGTGCCCAAGCCTTGGCCGCCGCACGTGCTGGGCCACTGGCTGCGCAACCTGGCGCGCCGCCTGAGCGGCCGCCCGCCGGTGCCGGCGGTATGGGATACGCTGCACGACGGCCCGGATGCCCTGGGCACCTGGCACCCGGCCGGCTCCCACCGGCGCTGGGTGCTGCTGGCGCTGGTGCTGGCGCAGACCGGGCTCGCCACCTATTTCATGGCGCATGTGCTGCCCTATCAGGGGCGGGACCTGCTCGAGGTCGCCATCCTGACATTGTTCACGGTGCTGTTCGCCTGGGTGTCCGCCGGCTTCTGGACGGCGATGATGGGCTTCCTGGTGCTGGCCAAGGGCGGCGACCGCCACCTGATCTCGCGCAGCGCCGCCGCCGACGGCCCGATTCCGGCGCAGGCGCGCACGGCTGTCATCATGCCGATCTGCAATGAAGACGTGACGCGTGTGTTCGCCGGCTTGCGCGCGACCTACGAGTCCGTGGTGCGCAGCGGGCAGATCGACGCCTTCGATTTCTTTGTGCTGTCCGACAGCGGCAATCCGGACCTGCGCGTGGCCGAGACCGATGCCTGGATGGAGATCTGCCGCGCGGTCGGCGGCTTCGGGCGCATCTTCTACCGCTGGCGCCGCCACCGCGTCAAGCGCAAGACCGGCAACGTGGCCGACTTCTGCCGCCGCTGGGGCAGCCAGTACCGCTACATGATCGTGCTCGACGCCGACAGCGTGATGAGCGGCGACTGCCTGGCCACGCTGGTGCGGCTGATGGAAGCCAATCCCGGCGCCGGCATCATCCAGACCGCGCCGCAGGCGGTGGGCCGCGAGACCATGTACGCGCGCGTGCAGCAGTTCGCCACGCGTGTCTACGGCCCGCTGTTCACGGCGGGCCTGCACTACTGGCAGCTCGGCGAATCGCACTACTGGGGCCACAACGCCATCATCCGTGTGAAGCCCTTCATGGAGCACTGCGCACTGGCGCCGCTGCCCGGCAAAGGGCCGCTGGCGGGCGAGATCCTGTCGCACGACTTCGTCGAGGCCGCGCTGATGCGCCGCGCCGGATGGGGGGTTTGGATCGCCTACGACCTTGCGGGTTCCTACGAGGAACTGCCGCCCAACCTGCTCGACGAACTCAAGCGCGACCGCCGCTGGTGCCAGGGCAACCTGATGAATTTCCGCCTGTGGCTGAAGCAGGGTTTCCACATGGTCCACCGCGCGGTGTTCCTGACCGGAACCCTGGCCTATGCGTCGGCGCCGCTGTGGCTGCTGTTCCTGCTGCTGTCGACCGCGCTGCTGGCCAAGCACGAACTGGTGCCGCCCGAGTATTTCACGCAGCCTTACCAGTTGTTCCCGACCTGGCCCGAGTGGCATCCCGAGAAGGCGCTGGCGCTGTTCTCGGCCACGGCGACGCTGCTGTTCCTGCCCAAGCTGGCGAGCGTGCTGCTGCTGATGCGGCAGGCGCGCCAGTACGGCGGCCGGCTGGCGCTGCTGGGCAGCGCCCTGGTGGAAATGGTGCTGTCAGCCTTGCTGGCGCCGGTGCGCATGCTGTTCCATGCCAAGTTCGTGCTGGCAGCCTATGTCGGCTGGGGCATCAGCTGGAAGTCGCCGCCGCGCGAGGATGCGCAGACCGGCTGGGGCGAGGCGCTGCGCCGCCACGGCGGGCATACGCTGGTGGGGCTGGCCTGGGGAGCGCTGGTGTACTGGCTCAATCCGTCCTTCATCTGGTGGCTGCTGCCCATCGTCGGCTCGCTGGCCTTGTCGGTGCCGCTCTCGGTGTTCCTGTCGCGTGTCTCGCTCGGGCGCGCGCTGCGCCGCGCCAACCTGTTCGTGATCCCGGAGGAGGTGAACGTGCCGCGCGAGATGCAGGACACGCAGCGTTTCGTCGAATCCGCGCACGCCAGCCCGGACTTCATCGATGCGGTGGTCGATCCCGTGACCAACGCGTTGCTCTGCGCGACGGGCAGCGCGCGGCGCGTGCAACCCGAAGCCGCGCGCCTGCGCAATGAAGCCCTGCTGCAGCACGCGCTGACCTCGGGCCCGGCTGCGCTGACCCCGGCCCAGAAGCTGCAGTTGCTGGGCAATCCGCTGGCGCTGGCGCGCCTGCATGCGCTGGTGTGGGGCTCGTCGCTGGCGCACGAAGACTGGAAGCGCACGCGCGCGGTGCTGCGTCGTGTGGCCGATAACGTGGTGCCGTTGCGCCAGCGTGCCGCGGCCTGAGGGTCCGCAGGTCCGCAGACCTGTTTGCGCGCCGCGGGTGCAAGGCCCGCGCGCCGCGCTGGCCGGCACCGCCTCCAGCGCCCCGGCGTTCCAGTGGTCGAGCAGCCTCAGCGCTGCGCCGTCGCGCAGATCGGTGCGCTGATGTAGACGTCGCCGACGCGGCGCTCGCCGCGCTCGTTGCGCGTCATGTAGCGGAACATCATGCTGATCCCGAGCTTGGTCAGGATCTCGACGTCACGGTTGGCGCAGATATTGCGCTGCAGGGGCGCGGCATAGTTCACCTCGAAGCTGGCAAGGTCGAGCATCGGGCCGCGGTAGTTGGTCAGTTCGAGCTGGAACAGCACATGCTTGCCCGGCACCGTCTGGCAGCGCCGCAAGCGGGTCTCGGCATCGATGTCGATCGGCAGCGCATCGTTGAGCTGGCGGCAGGCACGCGCCAGCACGCTGTCGGGCCGGTTGGTATTGCGCAGCAGTTCGGGCACGCCCGCCGCGCCGGTGTTCTGGCCCGTGGCGGCACCCTTGAGCATGCGCGCCAGCGGTTCGGCTTCGTCCGCCGGCGGCTGCGAGGCGGCCTGCGGCCGGGCTGCGGCGGGGGCCGCCGCAGCGGGCGGCATCCAGGGCCCCGGTGCCAGCGAAGCGGCCAGGCCGAGCACAGCGAGGAGCGGCGTTTGTCTTGTTCTCATGCAGAAAAACGTTGCCCGGACCAGGGCCGTCAACCGCCGGCCAAGCTCATATGGCAGTGCGGTCGTCGGCCACAGCGTCGTCGACAGGCCGCATTGTACCCTTCCGCCCGCCTGCCGTGAAAGCCGCGCCACACATGGGATCGGCGGCGACGGGGCGGCATCGCGTGGACAGCTCTTCTCCTGCCGGTTTCGTTATGCTGTGCAACAATTGCGGCTTCGCACCATGCGTGCGGGCGTGCCTGCCCGCCGCGGCCAACCGATTGCAGGGTTCCCGCTATGACGTCTTCCGCCAGCGCGCAGCAGGCCGCGCGCTTCCCCCTCTGGCTGCTGGTCTGCGCCTCGCTGACGGCGCTCGCTCCGCTGTCCATCGACATGTATCTGCCGAGCTTCCCGACGCTGTCGGCCGATCTCGGCGTCGACATCGGCCGCATCCAGTTGACCCTGGGCACCTTCCTGGTCGGCCTGGCGCTCGGCCAGGCCTTCTACGGCCCCTTGAGCGACCGCTACGGACGCAAGCCGCCGCTGTATGTCGGGCTCGGCCTGTACGCGGCCGCGGCAGCCGGCTGCGCGCTGGCGCGCGATGTCGAGGCGCTGATGCTGTTCCGCTTCCTGCAGGCGCTCGGCGGCTGTGCCGGCATGGTGGTAGCGCGCGCGGTGATCCGCGACCGGCTGGCGGCGCACGAGTCGGCGCGCGCCTTTTCCTCGCTGATGCTGGTGATGGGGCTGGCGCCGATCCTGGCGCCCATCCTCGGCGGCTTCATCCTGCAGACGCTGGGCTGGCGTGCGATCTTCTGGGTGCTGGTGGCGGCGAGCCTGTCCATCCTGTGGCTGGTGCACCTGCGCATGGAGGAGTCGCTGGATCCGGCGCGTGCAGCGCCGCTGCGGCTCGGCCATGTGCTCGCCGGCTATGGCGAACTGCTGCGCGACCGCGAGTTCCTCGGCTACTCCTTGTCCGCCGGTTCTGCCCAGGCCGGGATGTTCGCCTATATCGCCGGATCCCCCTTCGTGCTGATCGAGCTGCACGGCATCGCGCCCTCGCACTACGGTTTCGTCTTCGGCGCCAACGCCTTCGGCCTGATCGCCATGTCCCAGTGCAATGCGCGGCTGGTGCGCGGCAGGCCGCTGGACCGCGTCCTGCGCGGCGCCTTGCTGGTGCCCTGCGCGGCGGGCCTGGGACTGGCCGGCGCCAGCCTCGCGGGCTGGGCCACGCTGCCGGTGCTGCTGGCGGGCTTCTTCCTCTTCATCGCCGCGCTGGGCTGCATCCTGCCCAATGCCTCGGCCATGTCGCTGGCCCACCAGGGCCATCGCGCCGGCACGGCCTCGGCACTGATGGGCACGCTGCAGTTCTCGCTGGGAACGCTGGCGGGCGCCGCGGTCAGCCTGTGGCATGACGGCACGGCACTGCCGCTGGCGGTGGTGATGGGCGTGTGTGGCGTGGGTGCCGTGCTGATGCGCGCCTACGGATGCCGCGGGGCAGGGCATCCCTGACGGGGGCGTGCCGGGTAAGTCGAACGCGCGTTTGGCGCGGGCCCGCAGGCTCAGGCCGCGGCCTGTACCGGTACCGCGGAGGCGCCGTTCTGGACCACCACCATCTGCGCCGGCATCGGTGCCGCGAAGCCGGCCTGGCCGAAGGTGTCGCGGATCACGCGGTTGGTGTCGAAATAGACCTGCCAGTAGTGGTCGTTGTTGCAGTAGGGCCGTACCGCCAGCACCGGTCCCACCAGCGTGAACTCCAGGATTTCCACGTCGACCGGCGGCTCCGCCAGCACGTTGGGGATGGCGGCGAGGCGTGCCTTGAGCAGCGCGGCCGCTGCGGCCGGGTCGGTGCTGCCGGCGAGCTGGGCCTTGAGTTCGACGCGGCGGTAGGGGTTGGCGCTGAAGTTCTGGATGGTGTCGGCGAAGATCTTGTTGTTGCCGACCACCGTCAGCACGTTGTCGGGCGTATCGAGCGTGGTGGAGAACAGGCCGATCTCCTTGACCGTGCCGGTGATGCCGCCGACGGTGACGAAGTCGCCGACCTTGAAGGGGCGCAGCACGATCAGGAAGGCGCCGGCGGCGAAGTTGGCCATCAGGCCGGACCAGGCCATGCCGATGGCGACGCCGGCGGCGGCGATCAGCGCGGCGAAGGTGGTGGTCTGGATGCCGAAGTAGCCGAGGATGCCGATCACCAGCACGACGTTGAGCGTGACGGTGACGATGGAGCCGACGTAGCGCAGCAGGGTGGAATCGACCTTCTGGCGCGACAGGGATTTCTGCACCAGGCCGACGACGAAGTGGATCAGCCAGCGGCCGACGATCCAGAAGGCGAGGGCGGAGAGTATCTTGACGCCGAACTCGGTGGCGTAGGCGGTAACCGTTTCCTGAAATTTCTGCAGCGTTGCGGCATCCATTGGCGTGTTCTCCCGGCTGGCTGGACAGAGATCGATCCCGGATCGACGGATCGACGGATCGACGGATCGATGCGGATTCCTGCCTGCCGCGGCGGTGCCGGGCAGGCAAAAATCATTATTGCGCTGCCAAAATCGGAAGTTCAAGCAAACAATGGTAAGGCGCCGGGCGGCCTGCCGCCGCCCGGCGCCTGCCTGTCTTTGTCTGCCGGTTCTCGTTTACCAGTTGGTCTCACGCTCCGCGGTGGCGGAGATGCGGTGCAGCGACAGATCGGCGCCGTTGAATTCGGCCTCGGGATCGAGCCGGATGCCGACGAACTTCTTCAGCGTGCCATAGACCACCGTGCCGCCGACCAGGGCGATGACGATGCCCAGTACCGTGCCGATCAGTTGGGCCAGCAGCGATACGCCGCCGATGCCGCCCAGCGCGCGGGCACCGAAGATGCCGGCGGCGATGCCGCCCCAGGCCCCGCACAGACCGTGCAGGGGCCATACGCCGAGCACATCGTCGATATGCCATTTGTTCTGCGCCAGCGTGAACAGGTAGACGAACAGCACACCGGCAACCGCGCCGGTGGCCAGCGCGCCCAGCGGGTGCATCAGGTCCGAGCCGGCGCAGACCGCCACCAGGCCGGCCAGCGGGCCGTTGTAGGCGAAGCCCGGATCGTTGCGCCCGGCCCACCAGGCAGCCAGGGTGCCGCCCACCATGGCCATCAGCGAATTGATGGCGACCAGCCCGCTGATCTTGTCGATGCTCTGCGCGCTCATCACGTTGAAGCCGAACCAGCCCACCGCCAGCACCCAGGCGCCCAGCGCGAGAAACGGGATGTTCGACGGCGGATGCGCGCTGATGCGCCCATCTTTCTGGTAGCGGCCGCGCCGCGCGCCCAGCAGCAGCACGGCGGGCAGCGCGATCCAGCCGCCCACGGCGTGCACCACGACCGAGCCGGCGAAGTCATGGAAGGGCACGCCGGTCAGCGTGGTGATCCATTGCTGGACGCCCAGGCGCTGGTTCCAGGCGATGCCTTCGAAGAAGGGGTAGACGAATCCGACCAGTACGAAGGTGGCCATCAACTGAGGCGTGAAACGGGAGCGCTCGGCAATGCCGCCCGAGATAATCGCCGGGATGGCCGCGGCAAAGGTGGCCAGGAAGAAGAATTTCACCAGTTCATAGCCGCTTTTCTGTGCCAGCACGTCGGCGCCGACCATGAAATTCACGCCATAGGCCACCGTATAGCCGATGAAAAAATACGCAATAGTGGAAACCGCGAAATCCACCAGGATTTTGACCAGGGCGTTGACCTGGTTTTTCTTCCGTACCGTGCCCAGTTCGAGAAAGGCGAAGCCGGCGTGCATGGCCAGCACCATGATCGCGCCTAGCAGGATGAACAGGGCGTCGGTGCCGCTCTTCCAGTTGTCCATGAGTCCCTCATGCTCAAAATAGGCGCATGGGTATGCAAAAAGCGTTCCAAGTTGGGGCCGGTCGCACCATGGCATGGTGCAGACGCACCGTAGTGGGGGTTGTGGCGGAAGTCCCGGGACAAGCCGCCGCATCGAGGCGGGTCCGCGCGCACCGATTCGGAGCGGCCTGCTTTGGCTTTGTGCACCTAATCGGGGCGCAGCGCCAGAATGGGGCGTGCGCCGGGCGCGCCGGAGCCGGTCCGGTGCATGGCCGCCGACGGGGAGACCAGGCCAGGCGGGGAGACGCATGGCCTGCGTCCATCGGCGGACGCATCGGCGGCATCGGTCGCACCGGAGGCGCCGATCATGCCGGCGTCATTGCCATTGTTTGCATTCCGGGACGCGTGCGAATAGCCCTGCCAGCTGCCTAAATCCGCTACAAAGGCGCGCCGGCGAAGGATTTGCGGGTTTTTTTCGTTGCGTCGGTGCCACTGGGGATTGCTCTCGGCGCAAAGGGCAGATTAGACTGCGCCGATCGGTGAACTGCCGCCTGGAGGCGGGGCCGGTGAAGACGACCAACAAGGGAAATCAGCCATGAATAAAGGTGAACTGGTATCTGCCATCGCCGCGGACGCGGAACTGAGCAATGCTGCAGCAGAGCGCGCGCTGAATGCCGCGCTGGACAATATCAAGAAGGCAGTCTCCAAGGGTGACTCGGTGACGCTGGTGGGCTTCGGCAGCTTCAGCTCGGGCAAGCGCGCAGCGCGCACCGGCCGTAACCCGCGCACCGGCGAGACGATCAAGATTCCGGCTGCGAAGACGGTCAAGTTCGCGGCTGGTCAAGGTTTCAAGGACGCTGTGAACAAGAAGAAGTAAGCCGTCCGCGGTCCATGCTTCGCGATAGAGCGGCCTTTGCGGCCGCTTTTCATTTTGCGGCGCGATGACGCCGCGCCGTGTCACGGCCGGCAGCCTGTTCCGGCGGTACACTGGCCGGGCCGCGCCCTGCGGGCGCCGAACTTTCCTTGGCACCAGGTAGCATCATGAACGAATTGCCCCACCAGCTTTCCATGACCGTGCTGATGACGCCGGACATGGCCAATTTCTCCGGCAATGTGCACGGAGGCACGATCCTGAAGTATCTCGACATGGTGGCCTATGCCTGTGCCAGCCGCTATGCCGGCAGCTACGTGGTCACCCTCTCGGTGGACCAGGTGACCTTCCGCCAGCCCATCCACGTAGGCGAACTGGTGACCTTCCTGGCGGCGGTCAACTTCACCGGGCGCAGCTCGATGGAGATCGGCATCAAGGTGGTGACCGAGAACATCCGCAGCAAGCTGGTGCGCCACACCAACAGCTGCTATTTCACCATGGTGGCGGTCGACGACGACGGCAAGCCGACCGAGGTGCCGCCGCTGCAGCCCCGCGACAAGGTCGAGCGCGAGCGCTTCGCCGCCGCTCAGCAGCGGCGCGCGCTGCGCCAGGAAATGGAGGCGCGCCAGCACCAGATCAAGGCCGCCCCGGCGGCCTGAGGGAGACGCGATGCGCACCATTGCCAGCGTGCTGGCCGCCGGCTTCCTGCTGGCGGCCGCGGCGGCGCAGGCCGAGGAGATCGGCAGCGTCAGCACCAATTTCCGCGTGACCGGTTCCGACAAGGTCGTCATCGAAGCTTATGACGATCCGCAGGTGGCCGGCGTCACCTGCTATGTCTCGCGTGCGCGCACCGGCGGCATCAAGGGCACGCTGGGCATGGCCGAGGATCCGCCGGAGGCCTCGATCGCCTGCCGCCAGGTCGGGCCGATCGCCTTCAAGGCACCGCTGCGCCAGCAGGACAATGTGTTCTCGGAGCGGATGTCCATCCTGTTCAAGACCTTGCACGTGGTGCGCGCGGTCGACCGCAAGCGCAACACCCTGGTCTACCTGACCTATTCCGACCGCATCGTCAGTGGCAGCCCGCAGAACAGCGTCACCGCGGTGCCGGTCGAAGCGGCCACGCCGATCCCGGTCAAATAGCCGGTCGGCAGGGCCACCGCGCGCCGGCGCTTCCTGCCATTGGGGGGCGCGCCGGCGGGTGCCGCCGTCCATCCCATCCCGTCGCCTTCTATTGGCCTGCCGGCGCCGCGGCGGGCCACTGTGCCATGGCGGCAGCTTCCACGGCGCAGTCGCGCTCCGGCGCCAGGCCGCGCGTGCGCGCGGCGGCCAGTTCCTGCCGCGCCAGCGCCAGGTCGGCGCGGAACACCGGGTCGGCATGCAGGCGCGCGACCGCGGCGGCACCCATCACGCGGCCGGCATTGGCGTCGCTCTGCCAGTGGACATTGCAGACCAGGCGGCTGTCGCCGAAGGTGCGCCCGCGCGCGAGGATGGCGGTGGCGCGTTCCGGCGCCACTTCGGCCAGCACCAGCGCCCAGGCCCAGCCGACCGCATTGTGGCCGGAGGGATAGGAGCCGTCCTTGACGAGCTTGGCCTCTTCCTGCGGCGTGCAGGTCGGCTGCCCGTTGACCATGAACGGCCGCTTGCGCTGGTATTGGTCCTTGGCGCGGTAGGTTGCCAGTCCGGCATCGGCCAGCGTGCGGCGCAGCAGCAGGTAGAGGTGCGGCGTGTCCTGGGCGTTGACCGGGGCCCCCAGCACGCAGCTGAAGGCGCCGGCCGCCTTCGGGAAGCCGAGTTCGGCGTCCTCGCTCGCAAGTTGCCAGCGCGCGCTGCCGCGCAGCGCGGTGGCGCGGCGCGCGATGTCGTCGTCGAGCGCCTGGGCGGCGGAGCCCGGCGCGGGCGGCGGGGGCACCAGCACCAGGCTGTCGGGCAGGTCCTGGCGCGGCAGGTAGCCGGCCAGGATGCCCGGGCGGATTTCGGGAACCTGTCCGATCGGGCTGCCAGCGGCACCGGGGCCGGCGGCACAGCCGCCCAGGGCCAGCAGGGCGGCGGCGCCGAGCAGCGCCAGCGCCGCGCCGGCAGGGCGGGGGCGGACCGGCTGCGGCGGCGTTATCGTCGCGGGGAGTGATGGCATCGGGGTGGTCTCCTTTCTACTTCCGGTTTTTGTTCTTGTTCCCGGCCTGCCGCCGGGCCCGTCGCGAGCCGGGCGGCAGGAGGGCGGGGCGGTCTCAGGCCGCCGGCCCGAACATGGCCCGCAGCGTGGACTTCAGGATCTTGCCATTGGCATTGCGCGGCAGCATATCGGGACAGAACAGGATACGCACCGGCACCTTGAAGGCCGCCAGCCGCTCGCGCAGGTAGTCCTGCAGTTCGGCCTCGCTGACGCCGGCATCCGGCTTGAGGCTGACCACCGCGCCGGGCTCCTCGCCGAGCGTCTTGTGCGGGATGCCGACCACGGCAGCGTCCATCACCGCCGGATGGGAGTACAGGGCGCTTTCCACCTCGATGCAGTAGATGTTCTCGCCGCCACGGATCAGCATGTCCTTCATGCGATCGATGATGTAGAGATAGCCCTCCTCGTCCAGGCGCGCGATATCGCCGGTCTTGAGCCAGCCGTCGACGAAGGTCTGGGCCGTGGCTTCCGGCTTGTTCCAGTAGCCGCGCACGACGTTGGCGCCGCGTACCCACAGTTCGCCGGCCTGCCCGGGCGGCAAGGCCTTGCCCATCTCGTCGACGATCTTCATCTCGCCGATGGGCAGCGCCGGACCGGCGCTTTCCGGCCGGTGCACGTACTCTTCCGCGCTGTGGCTGGTGAAGGTGGCCGAGGTTTCCGTCATGCCCCAGCCGATGCCGGGCGCGGAAGCCGGGAAGACTTCCTTGATGCGCCGTACCAGTTCCGCCGAGGCCGGCGCACCGCCGTAGTTGACGTTTTCCAGGGAAGACAGGTCGAAGCGCGCACGCTCGGGATGTTCGATGATCTGCCAGGCGATGGTCGGCACACCGCCGGCCGCGGTGCAACGCTCGCGCTCGATCAGCCCCATCGCGCGCACCGGGTCCCAGCGGTGCATCAGCACGATCTTGCCACCGCTGGCGATGGTGGCATTGAGCACCGCCATGCAGCCGGTCACGTGGAAGAAGGGGACCGACAGCAGCGAGCCCTTCTGCGCAGCTTTGGGATCCGGCGTGGGGATCGGCTCGCCGCGGCGCAGGAAGTTGCGCATCGGGCTGAGCAGGCCCGCCATTGCCACCACGCTGGCGTTGCGGTGGGTACCGATGGCGCCCTTGGGTTTGCCGGTGGTCCCCGAGGTGTAGAAGATGGTGGCGTCGTCGTCCGGCGCGAGCGCAATGTCCGGCGGCGCGCAGGGCGGCAGGCCCTGCCAGTCGGATGCCGGGCCGAGCAGCGACTCCAGCGCGCGCACCTGCACGCCGGCCGGCAATGCAGGCAGCGCGCCTTCGCTGCGCGAGACGTAGATCTTCTGCAGCGCGGGACAGGCGCCGAGATGCGGCGCGATGCGCTCCAGGCGCTCCGCATCGACGATGGCGACGCGGCTGCCCGAGTCGGCCAGGCCATATTCCAGCTCGGCGCCGGTCCACCAGGCATTGAGCGGCGTGACGATGGCGCCGGCGAGCAGTGCGCCATAGAAGGCAACCGGCCACTCGGGCAGGTTGCGCATGGCCAGGGCCACGCGGTCGCCCTTGCGCACGCCGTCGCGCACCAGCGCATCGGCCACGGTCAGCGCGGCGCGGGCGAAGGCTTCATAGGAAACGCGCTCGTCCTCGTAGACGACGAAGGTCTTGTCGCCGTGGCTGCGGCCCAGCAGGAACAGCTCGCGCAGCGTCGGCGGCGCGTTCTTCCAGGTGGTGACGGGTATTCCGCGTACCGTCACCGTTTCGGTTTCGAACGGGGCACCGGGCGCGGTCAGGCGCGCGTGCGCCTCGGCCAGGCTGATGGCCGGCCAGGCGCCGGCGGGCGAAGGGCTAGTCATGACTGCCTCCCTGTCTGCAGGCAGGTTGGATGGGGCCGGGCACGCGGGCGCGGGGCCCGGTGCGCCGGGCCGCCGCTGCGGGACTGCCCGGATCAGGGATCAGATGGTGACGCCGCCGTCGACGACCAGGGCCTGCCCGGTCATGAAGGAACTGGCCGGCGAGGCCAGGTAGCAGGCCGCGCCGGCGATCTCCACCGGCTCACCGATGCGGCGCAGCGGCGCGCCCTGGGTGGATTGCTTGTAGCGCTCGGGATCCTCCCACAGGGCCCGGGCGAAGTCGGTCTTGATCAGTCCCGGGGCGATGCAGTTGACGCGCACATTGTGCGGGCCGAACTCGACCGCGAGATTGCGCGCGAGCTGGAAGTCGGCGGCCTTGGAGATGTTGTAGACGCCGATGGTGGGCGAGCCGCGCAGGCCGCCGATCGACGAGACGATGATGATGGAGCCGTCCTTGCGCTCGATCATCTGCGGCGCCACCATCTGGATCAGCCAGTGGTTGGAGATGACATTGTTGTCCAGCACCTTGCGGAACTGGTCGTCGCTGACGCCGGCCATCGGGCCGAAGTAGGGGTTGGAGGCGGCGTTGCAGACCAGCACGTCGATCTTGCCGAAGGCGCGGTTGGTCTCGTCGACCAGGTTCTGCAGGTCTTCCTTGGAGGAGATATTGGCGGGCGCGACGATGGCGGTGCCGGCGCCGTGGCGCGCGTTGATGGCATCGCAGACTTCCTGGCAGGCCTCTGCCTTGCGCGAGGAAATGACTACCTTGGCTCCCTGCACGGCCAGTTGCTCCGCGATGGCGCGGCCGATGCCGCGCGACGAGCCCGTGACGATGGCAACCTTGCCCGTCAGATCAAACAATGACATGTTGTCTCCTGATGATGCGCGGCCGTCCCGTCAGGGCGGCGCTGCTGGCTTTCCGCTTGGATTGGTCGGCGATGGCCCGGCGTCGGCGACGCCGCGGGGCACTGCCTTACCGACCGGTACATTATGTGTGAGGCGGCGCGGCCCAGTCCACAGCCGCGGGCGCGCGGCGGCGCGCATATCAGCATTCTTTTTGCCGGCAATGCGCGCGGTGCATGGTGCCGCCTGCAGTGCAGGACACGCCGGCCCGCGCGCCCCGGGCGGGCCGCGTCGGGACCTGCCGGAGCGCATCGGGACGTGCGGTAATCCCCGCCCTGTCAGGCCGGGCGGCCGCCGGCCAGCAAGGCCGGCAGCGCCTGCGCCAGTCCGGCGCGGCTGGCGGCGTCCAGCACGATGCCGAAGCGCGTGTCCAGCACGCCCAGCACCGCCTGCGCATCCGCCAGCCGCTCGCGCTGCACGCTGCCGTCGGCGGCGCGGGCGGCGAATTCGCCATCGCCCAGCGTGAGGCGGGTGCTGCCCTCGGTGCGTGCCACCATCAGGCGGCGCAGGAAGATGCTGTCGGGATGCGTGGCGACGTACCAGTTGCGCGGCACGAAATCGAGCCAATGCTGCGGTGCGAGGTCGAAGCGGTAGACCTGGCGCCAGCCGCCGTCGCCGCGCGCTTCGAGATCGAAGGCCGGGTAGGCGCCGGTCGCGGCCGATGCCGGCACCGCGGCCAGGCGATAGGGCCGGGTGTCGTCGCGCTCGCCGTCGAGCGGCAGCGCGCGGTCCGGCGTCGGGCCGCCGAAGCCGACGTCGACGATGTAGCTGCGGTGCGCCGCTTCGACGCGCAGCAGCATGTGTGTCTGCAGCGTCAGCCGGTCCGGCGGCACCTGCCAGCGCACACGCGCCGCCAGCGGCGTGACGCGGAAGCCGAGCGCCTCGAGCGCGGCGGCCAGCAGCGTGTTCAGTTCGAAACAGTAGCCGCCGCGTGCGCGTGTCACCAGCTTGTCGAACACGCTGTCGGCATCGATGGCGACGGGCCGGCGCAGCAAGGGGTCGATGTTCTCGAAGGGGATGGCCGCGAGCTGCGCGGCGATCAGCGCATCGAGCGCGTCGCGCTCGGCCCGTGCCGGTGCATCGATGCCGACGCGGGTGAGGTAGGCGCGCAGGCGGGCAGGGTCGAGTGTCGTCATGGCGGCGGGAACGTTGAGCGGCAGCGCAGGGGCGCGTGCAGGGGGCGGGCGGCGTGTCGCCTAGCCGAGCGCCGCCAGCGCATCCGGG
>JABLTH010066470.1_pt1 | contig 16739 bp, 18 predicted proteins | sample 7875711 | NCBI WGS metagenome assembly JABLTH01 (sample SAMN14941262, study PRJNA633318) | bioreactor metagenome | isolation source: bioreactor | place: China | collected 2019-03-05 | reverse complement strand
TCGCAGCGCAGCTTGCGCTCCGGCACGAGACGGTCGAGCGACGTCGCGATGTCGAGCGCGGGGTTCATGGTCAGTGTGACGATCCTCGCCATGACGACCTCCCATGGGTCTTCCGCCAGCAAAGAGTCTTCCGCCAGAAAAGGTTTCCGCGACATAACCCGCAGCGGCAGCCGAAACGCCGCCGCCGCGGTGCGGACCGATCAGTGTTCGAACGCAGGCAACTTCTTCGTCACGGCCGTGTTCTTCAGCCGTCCGTACTTGGGCAGGCCATCGCTGCCGTGCGGCGGCCGCGATTCGCCCTGGATCAGCGGCGCCAGGTAACGCCGGGCGGCGGCGGTGATGCCGAAGCCATCGCGGGTAAGGAAGCCCGCGGGCATCTTTTTCTCGCGGTTGGCGATCTTGTCCAGCGCGGCAGGCTCGATCTTCCAACGGTAGGGGCGGTCGCTGCTGCGCACGATCACCGGCATCACCGCGTTCATGCCCGCCAGCGCGTAATCCACGGCCGCCTTGCCCACGGCGTAGGCCTGATCGGCGTCGGTCTTGGAGGCGAGATGCCGCGCGGAGCGCTGCAGGTAGTCGGGCAGGGCCCAGTGGTACTTGTAGCCGAGCTTTTCCTTGACCAGGGCGGCGAGCACGGGGGCGACGCCGCCGAGCTGGCTGTGGCCGAACGCGTCGCGTGTGCCGGCTTCGGCAAGGAATTCGCCTGCGGCGTTGCGGATGCCCTCGGACGCCACGACGGTGCACCAGCCCACGCGTTCCACGGTGGCTTTCACCTTGGCGAGGAAGGCGTCTTCGTCGAACACGCGCTCGGGGAACAGGATCAGGTGCGGCGGCGCATCGGCGCCTTCGCCGGCGAGGCCCGAGGCGGCGGCGATCCAGCCGGCATGGCGCCCCATGACTTCGAGGATGAAGACCTTGGTCGAGGTGTCGGCCATGGAGGCGACGTCCAGGCTGGCTTCGAGCGTGGAGATGGCCGTGTACTTGGCGACGGAGCCGAAGCCGGGGCAGCAGTCGGTGACGGCCAGGTCGTTGTCCACGGTCTTGGGCACGCCGATGCAGCGGATGTCGTAGTCCATGGCCTTGCCCAGCTGCGAGATCTTCAGCGCGGTATCGGCCGAGTCGTTGCCGCCGTTGTAGAGGAACCAGCGGATGTCGTGCGCGCGCAGCACCTCGATCAGCCGTTCGTACTCGGCACGGTGAGCATCCAGCGACTTGAGCTTGTAGCGGCATGAGCCGAACGCACCGCCGGGCGTGTGGCGCAGGGCGGCAATGGCGGAGGCGGTTTCCCTGGAGGTATCGATCAGCTCCTCGCGCAGTGCGCCGAGAATGCCGTTGCGCGCGGCATAGACCTGCACGCCCTTGGCGCGCGCGGCCTCGATCACGCCGGCGGCGGTGGCATTGATCACCGCGGTGACGCCGCCCGACTGGGCGTAGAGCAGGCGGCCGGCGGGGGATCGGGACGAACGCTTCATGGACTTCCTCCAAGTGGTGATCGTGCGGTGCGGCAATCGGACATGGGTGGGAGAACGCTTTTGCAACAGTGACTTGGCGTAAACGTGCGGCGTTTCTCGTTTGACGGCACCCCCCACAGACGTTAACGTGGCTGTCAATTTTCTTCGTCCGGCGGCCGGCGGCAGCGTGTCGCGGTGACCCGGATCTCGTGGAGCATTATGCGACTCGTCCTTCTCGGCCCGCCCGGTTCGGGCAAAGGTACCCAGGCTGCGCGCCTCAAGGTTGAACTCGGCGTTCCGCACATTTCCACCGGCGACATGCTGCGCGCGGCCGTGGCCGCCGGCACGCCGACCGGCCTGAAGGCCAAGGCGGTGATGGATGCGGGCAAGCTCGTGTCCGACGACATCCTGCTGGCCATGCTCGAGGAGCGCCTGTCTCAGGACGACGCGAAGAGCGGTTTCATTCTCGACGGCTATCCGCGCAACCTGGCCCAGGCCGATGCGCTGGACCATCTGCTGGCCAAGATCGGCCAGCCGCTGGACGCCGTGGTGAAGCTGGAGGTGCCGGACGAGGTGATCATCGGCCGCGTCGAAATCCGCTTCCAGGCCGAGCATCGCAAGGACGACGACCCGGCCGTGGTGCGCGACCGCCTGAAGGTGTACGCCGAACAGACCGCGCCGGTAGCGGACTTCTTCGCCAAGCGCGGCAAGTTGCAGGTGGTCGACGGCGTGGGCGAGCTCGACGAAGTCACCGAGCGTGTCAAACGCGCGCTCGACCAGGAAAAGGCCGCCGCGAACGGCTGATCTCCAACGGGCCGCCACGAGCGGCCCGTATCTCGTCGGACGGACCGCCGCCGTGCGGCGCCCACACTCCGGCGACAGATTCACCCGGCGGCCCCGCGCCGCCCTCCCGCACCGACAGGTTTCTCCATGCGTCTGCACATCCTCGGCATCTGCGGCACCTTCATGGGCGGCGTGGCCGCGCTGGCGCGCGAACTGGGCTGGCCGGTCGAGGGTTCCGACGCCAACGTCTATCCGCCGATGAGCGACCAGCTTCAGGCGCTCGGCATCACCCTGATGCAGGGCTACAAGGCCGAGCACCTGGCAGCGGGGCCGGGGCGTGACAAGCCGGATCTGGTCGTGGTCGGCAACGCGATGACGCGCGGCAATCCCGCGGTCGAGTACATGCTCAACGAGCGGCTGCGCTACGTTTCCGGCCCACAGTGGTTGGGCGAGACGCTGCTGGCGGATCGCGAAGTGCTCGCCGTCGCCGGCACGCACGGCAAGGCCACGACCACCAGCCTGCTGGCGCACCTGCTCGAAAGCGCGGGATTGGAGCCGGGCTTCCTGGTGGGCGGCGTGCCGGGCAACTTCGGCATTTCGGCGCGGCTCGGCCGCGGCAAGGCGTTCGTGATCGAGGCTGACGAATACGACAGCGCGTTCTTCGACAAGCGTTCGAAGTTCGTCCATTACCGGCCACGCATCGCGATCCTCAACAACCTCGAATACGACCACGCGGACATCTTCCCCGACGTGGCCGCGATCCAGCGCCAGTTCCACCACTTGGTGCGCACGGTGCCGGGCAACGGACGGCTGATCGTCAATGCGCACGACGAGCGTCTTGCCGAGGTGCTGGCGATGGGTTGCTGGACACCGGTGGAGACCTTCGGCATCGATCGTGGCGATTGGCGCGCGGAACTGATCGAGGCCGACGGTTCGGCATTCGTCGTGCATCGCGGAAGCGAGCGGCTGGGCGAGGTGCGTTGGTCGCTGCTGGGTAACCACAGCGTGATGAACGCACTGGCCGCGCTGGCCGCCGCTGCCGCTGCAGGCGCAGAACCGCGCGCACTGCTGCCGGCGTTCGCCGGTTTCGAGAGCGTCAAGCGGCGCATGGAACTGGTGGGCGACGTGGCGGGTGTGCGCGTGTATGACGATTTCGCTCATCACCCCACGGCCATCGCCACCACACTCGCCGGACTGCGTGCCAAGGTCGGCGCGGCGCGCATTCTCGTCGCGCTGGAGCCGCGTTCCAATTCGATGCGCCTGGGTGCGCATGCCGAAGGGCTGGCCCCTTCGTTGGCCGATGCGGACGGCGTGGTGTTTCTGCATCGGCCGGAATTGCCCTGGGACGCCAAGCGCGTGACGGATGCGCTGCAGGGACGCGGGGCCGCCGTGCCGACGGTGGATGCACTGGTGGCGTCGCTGCATGGGCAGGTGCGTGCCGGCGACCATGTGGTGTTCATGTCCAACGGCGGTTTCGAGAACGCGCCGCGTCGCTTCGTCGAGGCGCTGCGCGGCTGATCGATCCGTCGTCGCGACGCTCCGCTCAGGCGAGCGGCGCGTCGAAGCTTGGGGTACGCCGCTGATATTCGCGCTGTGCGGCGAACCATACGGCGCCGCCGAAACTGAGCGTCACGACGGCTAGCGCCAGCGCACCCCAGGCCAAGCCGAGCGCGCCGAGCGTCCAGTAGCCAGCCCAGTACGCGCCCATCGCGCCGAAGATCAGCACGAGATTGACGGCTGCACGGCCAAAGCTGCCTTCCGGGCCGATCAGGTGGATGGCAAGCCCCACCAGGCTTGCCGAGGCAGCGACGATCGCGGCGGTGAGCAGCATGCGTCCCGGTTCGGCGGCGTGGGCCAACACGGTGCCGAGCAGGGTATAGGCGAGCGCGGTCAGCACGCTGACCGGCACGAGCAAGGTGAGTGCATCGACCACGGTGCGCTGGTACTCGGCCCGCGTGGAAGGCGCCAACGTGAGATAGAGGTCGGCGAGATTCGGGCGCATGCGCAGCATGCCGCGCCCGAGCTGGGGAAAGCGCGCCATGGTGAGCAGGATGGCGTAGGCGCCGATCACGGCAGCGTCGAAATGCTGGCGATGCATCACCGCGAGGAAATAGATCGCCACCATGCCCGCGACCCGCACCAGGCGCAGCGCGATCGCCTGGGGGTTGTCGTGCGGCAGCAACAGGCGCCGCACCAGGGCCAGCCGGCCCGCCGCGCTGGGCCGCCGCCGATAGGCGCTCAGCGCATTCTCCATCGCGCGCTGGGCGGCGCGGTCGAACAGCTCTGAAAGCCAGCGCGCCATGGCGCTGCGCGGGGCCGGCGTTTCTTCGAGACCGGCGCTGTTGTTGCGGCCCAGGCTGGCGTTCTCCAGCGGAGAAACGGGCGTATCGCGGTCTTCGATGCGCAGCAGCGGCGCCAGTGCCAGGCGCAGCAGCAGGATCGCGCCCAGCAGCAGCAAGGGCGCGGTCCAGGGCGAAGCGAGCGCGAGTTGCGTGACCTGCGAAGCGAGGCGCGGCATCCAGCCGGCCGCGATGAAGACGACCCACAGGGCCAGGCCGACGCGGCGGCCGCAACCGATGGCCAACCCCAGCGCCGCGGCGAGGACGAGACCGGCGCCGAGGAGCCACGCATAGGGCGGCTGGGCGAACGCCATCAAGGCCGCCGGCAAGCCGACCCATTGCACTGCATTGGCGGCACCCAGCCCGGCCAGGCGGCGCCGGAAGCCGGGCAACAGAAAGCTCTCCGGCCGGCACAGGCCGCGCAGCACCTGGCCTTGCCCGATGTGCCAGAACCACGTGCCGAACGCGAGCGTGCCGGCGCCGAGGTAGGCCCAGCCTTCGTCGTGGACGGCCCCGCCGAACAGCGCCATCCCGGCCAGCCACAACAGCGTGGACAGCGAGGCCAGCAGCGGCATCCGCTTCCACAACTGCAGCCAGAGCTGCCAGACCGCGTTCATGCCAGTTCCACGAAGAGATCTTCGAGCGACGGCGTTTCCAGGCGCAGGCCGGCGCCGAGATCCACGGCCAACGCGCGGAGGGACGCGGGGTCGATGTCCTGGACGAGTAGTTGCAGTTCCTCACCGCTGACTACCGTCTTCAGCGCTCCGGCGACGTGGGGTGGATCGGGCCAGCCCTCCGCGCGGGTCAGTACGGCGCGCAGGAAACGCTCGCGCAGTTCGGCGAGCGGACGGGTGAACTGGATGCGGCCATCGCGCAGCAGGGCAATGTCCGCACCGGCACGCTCCAGGTCGGCCGTGATGTGCGTGGAGAAGATCACCGTCTTGCCCGGATGGCGCATCAGCTCGAGCAGTTCGGTCATGAAGGCGCGCCGCTCCTGCGGATCGAGGCTGGCGACCGGTTCGTCCAGGACCAGCAGATCCGGCTGCGGCGCGATGGCGCGCACGATGGCGAGCTTCTGCCGCTGGCCTTGCGACAGCTGGCCGATCTTCTGTTTCGGATCGAGCTCCCAGCCGGCCAGCAGGCGCTCGGCGAGGGCGTGGTCCCAATGCACATAGAACGCGGCGGTGAAGTCGAGATAGGCGCGGACCTTCATCCACGGGAACAGATCGAAGGTCTGCGGCACGAAGCCGACGCGATGCATGCGTTCGCCGCCCGGTTCCAGCATGGGCTCGCCCAGCAGGCGCACCTCGCCGCCGTCGATGGGCGACAGCCCGAGCAAGCAGCGCAGCACCGTGGTCTTGCCGGCACCGTTGCGGCCGAGCAGGCCGATCACGCGGCCGGCGGGCACGGTCCAGTCCACGCCGCGCAGAACTTCGCGCTTGCCGAAGGACTTGGTCAGCCCGGCCACCTGCAGTACCGGTGCGTCGGGCAGGCCGACAGGATCGACGAGCGTGAGCGGCAGTTCGGTGGCAGACATTCCGGCGAGGCTCCTCCTGACTCGTGACACTGTGCGGCGGGCGGCGTGCCGCCGTCCAGTGATGGCGCTGCTTGCCTCGGCGACTACACTGCCGGCATGGCCGAGACGCTTCTTTCCGACGAACTGCCGCTGTTTCCTCTCTCGACCGTGCTGTATCCGCGCGGGCAGCTGCAACTGCGGGTGTTCGAGCCGCGCTACCTCGACATGGTGCGCGAATGCTCGCGCCGCGGCAGCGGCTTCGGCGTATGCCTGATCCTGCAGGGACGGGAGGTGGGTGAGCCGGCCGTGCCGGCCGCGGTGGGCACGGCGGCGCGCATCATCGACTTCAGCCATGGCGACGACGGCTTGCTCGGCATCATCGCCGAAGGCATGGAGCGCTTCCGCGTGACGCGCACGCGCGTCCGCTCCGATGGCCTGGTTTCCGGTCAGGTCGAGCACTGGCCCGCAGAGCCGACGCAGGCGGTGCCGGTGGAATTCGCGCTGCTGCAGACCATCCTGGGGCGGCTGCTGGAGCATATGGCGCCGCATTGGCGCCACGCGACCACGGCCGATTACGACGACGCGAGCTGGCTGGGCTTCCGCCTGGCCGAGCTGCTGCCGCTGGAGCGCGAAGAGCAGCAGCGCATGCTGGAACTGAGCGATCCGCTGCGCCGGCTGGCCGAGCTGCAGGCCATCCTGCCGCGCTTCCAGAAAGCGTAGCCGCGTCCGCCTGGTGTTTAGCGCGCTTTGCGCGCTTGCCGGCGGCTCCTACACTTGAGCCCTTTTCCATAAGGAAGGAAGCGCATGGCCAGCCTCAAGGGCAAGACCCTGTTCATCACCGGCGCCTCGCGCGGCATCGGTCTGGCGATCGCCCTGCGCGCCGCGCGCGACGGCGCCAACGTGGCTATCGCCGCCAAAAGCAGCGTGCCGAATCCCAAGCTACCGGGCACCATCCACACCGCGGCGGCGCAGGTGGACGCGGAGGGCGGCAAGGGACTGGCTCTCAAATGCGACATCCGCGAAGAAGACGAGGTGAGGGCGGCGGTCGCCGCGACGGTCGAGGTGTTCGGTGGCATCGACATCCTGGTCAACAATGCCAGCGCGATCTGGCTGGCCGGTGCGCTGGACACGCCGATGAAACGCTTCGACCTCATGCAGCAAGTGAACGCGCGCGGTTCGTTCCTGTGCGCACAAGCCTGCCTGCCGCATCTGCTGAAGTCCGCCAACCCGCACATCCTGACCCTGGCGCCGCCGCCGTCGCTGGATCCGAAATGGTGGGCGCCGCATACCGGCTACACGCTGGCGAAGATGGGCATGAGCTTCGTCACGCTGGGCCTGGCCGGCGAGTTCGGGCCGAAGGGCGTGGCCGTCAACGCGCTGTGGCCCCGCACGATCGTGGCAACGGACGCGCTGAACATGATCCCGGGCGTGGATGTGCCGCGTTGTCGGAAGCCCGAGATCGTGGCCGACGCCGCGCATGCGGTGCTGGTGAAGACCGCCGCCGGCTTCGCGGGCCATTTCCTGATCGACGAGGAGGTCCTGGCCGAGGCCGGGGTCACCGATTTCTCTCCTTATGCGGTCGATCCGGCGAAACCGCTGCTGCCCGACCTGTTCCTGGATTGATGCCGGTGGCCTGTCCGTTCTGCGCGATCGCCGCGGGCCAGCTCGAGGCGAGCATCGTCGCCGAGACGCCGGTCGCCATCGCTTTTCTCGATGTGCGCCAGGCGGTCCCCGGCCACGTGCTGGTCGTTCCGCGGCAGCATGTGGAAACCATCTTCGAACTGGATCCGGCGCTCGCCGGCGAGTGCATGGCGCTGGCCACGCGTGTCGCCAAGGCGCTGCAGGCGAGTCTCGCTCCGGCGGGCCTCAACCTGTGGCAATCGAACGGCGCGGCCGGCGGCCAGGAAGTGCCGCACGTGCATCTGCACCTGCAGCCTCGGCAGGTCGGCGATGGGCTGATGAAGGTCTATCCGCACGGCGTGCCGGCGCCGGTACCGCGCGACGCGCTCGATCAGCTGGCGGCGCGCATCCGACCGCATCTGTCGCCATGAGCGGCGTCGGCGCGTCACGGAATCTCACGCACCAAGAGGAACATTCATGAAATACCTGCACAGCATGGTTCGCGTCCGCGACATCGACCAAAGCCTGCGTTTCTACTGCGAAGGCCTTGGCCTGAAGGAAACGCGCCGTATGGAGAGCGCGGCCGGCAAGTTCACCCTGATCTATCTCGGCGCGCCGGAAACGCCGGAGGCCGAGGTGGAGCTCACCTATAACTGGGGCTCCGAAGAGGATTACGGCAGTGCGCGCAACTTCGGCCATCTGGCGTTCGAGGTGGAGAACATCTACGACACCTGTCGGCACCTGCAGGCCATGGGCTACACCATCAACCGCCCGCCACGCGACGGCCACATGGCGTTCGTGCGCTCGCCCGATCTGATTTCGATCGAACTGCTCCAGCGCGGCGGGCACCTGGCGCCTCAGGAACCTTGGGCCTCGATGGCCAACACCGGCGTCTGGTAAGCCGCCGCGGCCTCTGGCCGCTCCTCCTTCTGGCAGACCCCGCGCTGTCCGTTTGGCGGGTGCCCATGCTTCGGCGGCACGTATAAGGTGTGAGCCATATCACACTTCTGTAGCAGCCCGGGGGAAGGCCCTGCGGACCGTGACCGGCAGGTGCGGCGGAGACCGCGCCTGATCCGATATCGGGAAACGGGGGAGGGGCCATGGCCGTAAGCAAGGTGGACGCCAAGCGCTGCGTGGTGTGGTTCGGCCAGCCCAGCGCCACGGAACGGATGCGGCTGAACCGCGCCGGCTGGTACGTCCGCGTGGCGGACGCTGCGGCCATCGGCGGCATTGGCACCCGCGGCGGCAACACGGTCGTGGCGGTGGCGGATCTGCGTGAGGCCGATGCCACCGCCGTGGCGGCGATGCGGCACGTCATGGATACCTATCCGGAATTGCCCTGGCTGGCTCTCATGCCCGCGGAAGTGCCCGCGGGCGAATCCGCGCTCGGCGGCGTGATCGATACCTGCGTCGATGTGTTTACGGCGCCGGTCGATGTCGACCGCCTGCTCGATTCGCTGGGCTACCTGGGGGGCGACATCGCCGCCGCCGAGACGGACGACCTCGGCATCACCGGCCACAGCAAGGCTACCCGCGCAGTGATCGCCAGCGTGCGCAAGTACGCACCCGTGGAACTGCCTGTGCTGATCACCGGCGAGACCGGCACCGGCAAGGAAGTGGCGGCACGCGCGCTGCACAGCCTTTCCCGGCGCAGTGGGCGCCCATTCGCCGCGATCAACTGCGGCGCCTTGCCGCCGAACCTGGTGCACTCCGAACTGTTCGGGCACGAGCGCGGCGCGTTCACCGGAGCCAACGCGCGCCGGATCGGCCATTTCGAATCCGCCGCCGGCGGCACCGTGTTCCTCGATGAAGTCGGCGACCTGCCCGCCGATGCGCAGACCAGCCTGTTGCGCTTCCTGCAGGAGGGGACCCTGGAGCGCGTGGGCAGCAGCCAGTCGATCAAGCTGGACGTGCGCGTGCTTGCGGCGACCCACGTCGACCTGGCAAAAGCGGTAGAGCAAGGGCGCTTCCGCGAAGATCTCTACTATCGGCTCAACGTGCTGCGCCTCCACATGCCGGCGCTGCGGGAACGCGAAGACGACGTGGTGCTGCTGGCCCAGCATTTCCTGGATGCTTTCCGCGAACACCACGGCAGCCACGCACGCACGTTCAGCAGCGCTGCCAGGCAGGCGATGCGCCATTTCAGCTGGCCGGGCAACGTGCGCGAGCTGCTCAACCGCGTACAGCGCGCGGCCGTGGTGGCGGAGGATGCGTTGATCACCCCGGAAGACCTCGACCTCGTCCACGTCTCGCAGATGCCGCTGGGCCGGGCCAGCCTGGGCAGTGCGCGCGTCGCGGCTGAGCGCGAGGCCGTGATCAGCTGCCTGCGCGAATGCCATTTCAATGTGAGCGAATGCGCGCGGCGGCTGAAGGTCTCGCGCGTCACGATCTATCGCCTCTGCAAGAAGCACGGGCTTTCGCTCGATCAATTGCGCTGAGGCTACGCCCACAGTCCGCCGCTCGCCGTCCCCAGGCTCGATAAGCCAGGACGGCGCGCTTGCGGGTGGAAAAGCGGGACAGCGATCCCGCAAAGAGACGGAAGGCCCCCGGCCTACAGGGGTCAGCCGGGGGCCTCCGTTGGTGCCCGGTCACAGGGAAGACCGGGTTACCGCCCGCGTCGCCACGCTCCGGTGGCCTTGAACTCGGGTCACTGAATACATGGCAAGCCGCGTGCCATCGCCTTGATGATCGTCGTCGCTTGTGATTTCAACGACTTGCAAGAAGGGGTCGCTGGCCCCGGTGTAACGCCGGCGTGGCGGTCGCCGCCGCGAGAATCGATGCCGAGCCGTCTGCCGCAACGGCTCGCGTACGGACGAGGTGGTGTATCGGGGGTGCGACAGGTGCAACGCCCTGGCGTACAGCCTCTTCGGGCCGGGAAAACGCATGGAAAAGCCAGGGCGCTGGTTCTACGATGCGCGAGGCCCGGCCAAGCGGCTTTCCGCGGCCGATGCGCCATCCCCCAAACCATTCGATGGTGTTGCCGAATGGCAATGCCAGGAGCTTCTCATGCACGCGCAGGATTCATCGTCGTCCCTGATCGAACTCGGCAAGCGCTATTGGCTGCCGGTGTACCGACCCCGCGAGGTGGTACTGGATCACGGCAAGGGCGCGCGCGTGTGGGATACCGAAGGCCGCGATTATGTAGATCTTGGCGCGGGCATCGCGGTGAATGCGCTCGGTCATCAGGATCCGGACCTGGTGGATGCGCTGGTGACGCAGGCGCGCAAGCTGTGGCACAGCAGCAATGTGTTCTATACCGAACCGCCGCTGCGCCTGGCCGAGGATTTGGTGACCGCGTCCGGTTTCGCCGAACGCGTGTTCCTGTGCAACTCCGGCACGGAGGCCAACGAGGCGGCGATCAAGCTGGTGCGCAAGTGGGCCGCTTCCAAGGGGCGCTCGCCGGACCAGCGCGTGATCCTGACCTTCCGCGGCTCCTTCCACGGCCGCTCGCTGGCGGCCGTGACCGCAACCGCGCAGCCGAAGTACCAGGAGCATTACGAGCCGCTGCCGGGCGGGTTCCGTTATCTCGAATTCAATGACGTCGCCGGTCTGGAAGCCGCGTTCGCCCAGGGCGACGTGGCGGCCGTCATGCTCGAGCCCGTGCAGGGCGAGGGCGGTGTGCTGCCGGCCACGTCCGAATTCATGCGCCGCGCCCGCGAATTGTGCGACGCGCACGAAGCGCTTCTGGTGCTGGACGAGATCCAATGTGGCATGGGCCGCACCGGCACGCTGTTCGCGCACGCGCAGGACGGCGTGAAGCCCGACATCGTTACGCTCGCCAAGGCGCTGGGCTGCGGCTTTCCGATCGGCGCGATGCTGGCCGGCCCCAAGGTCGCTGAAGTCATGCAGTACGGCGCGCACGGCACCACCTTCGGCGGCAATCCGATGGCGGCCGCGGTGGCGCGGGTAGCATTGCGCAAGCTGGCGTCGGCGGAACTGATGGCGAATGTGGCGAAGCAGGCCAAGGCATTGCGCGACGGCCTGGCTGCCATCAACGCGGAGCTGGGCCTGTTCGCCGAGGTGCGCGGACGCGGATTGATGATTGGCGCGGTGCTCGCCGAGACGTACAAGGGGCGCGCCGGCGAGATCCTCGACTACGCCGCCGCGCGTGGCCTGCTCATTCTGCAGGCCGGTCCGGACGTGCTGCGCTTCGTGCCGCCTCTGAACCTCAGCGACGAAGACCTGGCCGAAGGGTTGGCGCGCCTGCGCGCGGCGCTGAACGACTTCGCCGCGAAGCCGTAAGCCAGTCCGCTACTTGGCGCCGTGCTCCAGTGCGGTGCCGCAGCGGCGACAGTAGTGGGCATCCGCCTCGTGGTCGTCGAGGCGGCAGGCGGGGCAGGCGTTCCGGCGGCGCGCTTCGCGCATGCCGGCCGCCAGCTCCGCCGCGAAAATGCCGGTCGGCACCGCGATGATGCTGTAGCCGATCAGCATGATCACCGAGGTCAGCAACTGGCCCAGCGTGGTGTGGGGCGTGATGTCGCCGAAGCCTACGGTGGTCATGGTCACAACGGCCCAGTACATCGAGCGCGGAATGCTGCTGAAGCCATTGTTCGGCCCTTCCACCAGGTACATCAGCGCGCCGAAGATCAGCACCAGGGTCAGGATGGTGCTGACGAACACCAGAATCTTGTGTCGCCCGCGCATCAGCGCGGACCAGAGCATGTTCGATTCGTCGACGTACCGCGTCATCTTGAGCACGCGGAAGATGCGCAGGATGCGCAGCGCACGCACTACCAGGAGATATTGGCTGCCGACGAGGACCAGGCTCAGGTAGGTCGGCAGTACCGCGAGCAGGTCCACCACGCCGAAGAAGCTGCGCATGTACGCCCGGGGCCGGTCGACGACCGCGATGCGCAGCAGGTATTCGGCGGTGAACAGGATCGTGAAGACCCATTCCAGGACATAGAACAGGCGAGTGACGCGATCGTGCAGGTCCGCGACCGAGTCCAGCACCGTGACGAGAATGCTCGAAACGATGGCGACGATGAGCACGACGTCGAAGAGGCGGCTGGGCCGGTCGTCGTGATCGAAGACGATATGGAACCAGTGCGCACGCCAGCCGCTTGTCGAGGCGGGGCCGCAAGGTCGCGAGTTTCTATCGCGCGTGGATCTGCTGCTCATGTGAAAGCTCCCAGGTGACGGTCCGGCATCGCCCGTGCTTCGAAGTCGGCCTCGCGCCGCGTGGACGGCAGCATAGCGGTGCGCAGTCGGACGTCTAGGGGCTGGTCGCCGGATCAGTCCAGGCCATCAGTCCAGGCCGAAGGCGTGCAGCGCTCGGCGGAGCCCTTCGAGGCCCTGGTAATGATGGGCATGCAGCCCGGCCGCGCGGGCGCCAGCGACATTGGCGGCACTGTCGTCGATGAAGAGAGTGCGCGCGGGTGCGGCGCCGAGTTCGGCCAGGCACCCTAGGTAGGCTGCGGCGGCAGGCTTGGATGCGCCGAACTGCGCGGCGGCATGGGCACGGCCGGCGAACAGGGGAAACAGCGCCGGCACGATCTGCGGCAGGGTTTCGGCCATGAGCTGGCCGTTGTTGGTGAGCAACCCGAGGGTCACACGGCCTTCGAGGCGTCCCGCGAGTTCGAGCACGTCCGGGCGCGCTCGGGTGGCGATGCGCCGCGCCGCCACCCAGGCCTCCGCCGGCACCGGCCGCCCGAGGTGGTCGCCCAGTGCAGCCAGATAGGCGGCGGAGTCCAGGGCGCCGCTGTCGCCGGCCTCTTCGATGCCGGATTCGTAGATGGCCGCATGCACTGCCGCCGGCGTGGCGCCGATCCATGTCGCCAGCTGCGTCACGCGCGCCTGGCGGTCGTAGTCGGCCAGCACGCCGTCCAGGTCGAACAGCACGCAGTGCAGCGGTTCGTCCATCAGGCGCGATTGGCGCGCAAGGCCTGGCGAGCGGCTTCCAGCGTGGCGGCGAGGTCGTCGTCGCTGTGCGCGCTGGACAGGAAGCCGGCTTCGAAGGCCGACGGCGCCAGGTAGACGCCCCGCTCCAGCATGCCGTGGAAGAAGCGGTTGAACGCCGCCGCATCCGCGGCGGTGGCCTGGGCGTAGCTTTCGACCTTCTCGCGAGTGAAAAACAGGCCGAACATGCCGCCCACCCGATTGGTACTGAACGGTATGCCTTCGCCGTCGGCCACCGCTTGCAGGCCATCGGTGAGCAGGCGGGTGCGCGCGGCGAGGCGGTCGTAGAAGCCGGGCTCCTGGATCAGTTCCAGCATGGCCAGGCCTGCGGCCATCGCCACCGGGTTACCGCTCAGCGTGCCTGCCTGGTAGATCGGGCCGGCCGGGGCGATTTGCTCCATCAGGTCGCGGCGTCCGCCATAGGCGCCCACGGGCATTCCGCCGCCGATGATCTTGCCGAAGGTGGTGAGGTCGGGGGTGATGCCGTAATGGGCCTGCGCGCCGCCGAGCGCGACGCGGAAGCCGGTCATCACTTCGTCGAAAATCAGCAGTGCGCCATGGTGCGTGCACAGCTCGCGCAGGCCCTGCAGGTAACCGTCCTTGGGCGGAATGCAGTTCATGTTGCCGGCGACGGGTTCGATGATGAGGCCGGCGATGTCGCTGCCGTGCTCGTCGAACAGCGCCCTGGCGGCGTCCAGATCGTTATAGGCGAGCGTGAGCGTGAGATCCGCGGCGGCCTTGGGCACGCCGGGCGACGTGGGGACGCCAAAGGTGAGCGCGCCCGAGCCCGCTTTCACCAGGAAGCTGTCGCCATGGCCGTGATAGCAGCCTTCGAACTTCACGATCTTGCTCCGACCCGTGGCGCCGCGGGCGAGGCGGATGGCCGACATGGTGGCCTCGGTGCCGGAGTTCACCATGCGCACCATGTCCACGGAAGGCACCAGGCGCGTGATGGTTTCCGCCATGGTCACTTCGGCGGGACAGGGGGTGCCGAAGGACAGGCCGTCCTTGATGGCGCGTTCGACCGCCTCGCGTACCTTCGGGTGGTTGTGGCCCACGATCATCGGACCCCATGAGCCGACGTAATCGATATAGCGCTGGCCCTCGACGTCCCACAGATAGGCCCCGTCCGCGCGCGCGGTGAAGAACGGCTCGCCGCCGACCGACTTGAAGGCGCGCACCGGCGAGTTCACGCCGCCCGGCATCAGTTGCTTGGCGCGCTGGAAGAGTTCGTGGTTGGTCATCGTGAGGTTCCGAAATGGGACGGATACAGGTCGGTGAAGCGTTGCGCCGCCGCGCGTACATCGTCTGCGGCGAACAGCGCCGAAATCACGGCAAGGTAGTCGGCGCCGGCGCTTACCAGGGAGCCGGCATTGTCCGGCGTGATCCCGCCGATCGCCACACGCGGCACTCCCAGCGCGGCGCTCTGCCGCAGCAGCTCGGGCGAGGCGCGCCGGGCCAGCGGCTTGGTGGGCGACGGAAAGAACGCCCCAAAGGCGACGTAGTCTGCACCGGCGGCGGCCAGGTCGCGGGCGCGGTCGAGCGAGTCGTAGCACGAGACGCCGATGATGGCGCCGCCGCCCAAGGCTTCGCGCGCTGCAGCGAGCGCAGGATCGGTCTCGCCCAGGTGGACGCCGTCGGCATCGATAGCGGCCGCCAGCTGGACGTCGTCATTAATGATCAAAGGTACGCCGTGGCTGGCGCAGAGCTGGCGGAGCGCACTGGCTTCGGCGTGGCGTCGGGCCTGATCGGTCGTCTTGTCGCGGTATTGGACGAGCCTGGCTCCGCCGGCCAGCGCAGCAGCGACAGCGGCCGGCAGGTCGGCGGAGGGGCCGTCGGTGATGGCGTAGAGGCCGGGTTGTCGAAGTTTTGGATGCATGATCGTGGTGTATTGCCGCCGTACGCTTCCGCACGGCCTGCCGAGTTGCGAGAATGCGGATCTTGTTCCCTTTTTAAGCAATGCAACGATGAGTCAGGGTTCTCCCAACAAGAAGTGGATGTGCGTGGTCTGCGGCTTCATTTATGACGAAGCCGAGGGCTTGCCCGAGGAAGGCATCGAGCCCGGCACTCGCTGGGAGGATGTGCCCGATACGTGGACTTGTCCGGATTGCGGCGCCACCAAAGCCGACTTCGAAATGGTCGAAGTGGACTGAGATTCTCCCGACCCGGTCAGCGTGCGGCCTTAATTTGCCATCCCGTTGACCGGGGCGTGTGTTCAGATGCTCCCGTGCCTCTTGCTGAAAGGCACCGTTAGTAGGGAGCCGTCACATGCAACAGTTCGTACCCTTCGAAGACGATTGGGATGCCCTGGAACAGCTGCATCCCGCTTCGCTGATTCCCTTCCGCGTCGGCGTGCCCTGTGCACATGACCTAGCCGCAACGGCCGATCACTGCACCTTGCCGACGGTTCCTTCCACCATCAGTTCGTCGCCGATGGCTGCACCTATGTGCCGGGCGGTGCCTGCGGGCAGCTCCAATACGTAGCGCGCGGCCTTGTCGCTGGGATAGCTGGGGCAGGGATCTGCCTTGCACGGCGGCACGTCCAGCTGCATGGATACCAGCTTGCGGTCGGCATCGAAGTAGAGGATGTCCAGCGGAATGAGCGTGTTCTTCATCCAGAACCAGCGTGGATCGGTGTCCGGGAAGATGAAGAGCATGCTGTGATCGGCGGCCAGTTCGGTGCGCATCATCAATCCTCGCGCGCGCGCTTCATCAGTCGTTGCAAGCTCAGTGGAGAAGCGCGTGCCATGCAGCGTCACGCTGGGCGACGGCGCGGGTGCCGCGGCGACGGCGTTACCGACAATGGTGAAGAACAGCACAGGGGCTAGAAGTCGTTTCATCGCTACCTCGGTTCCTTGGTTAGTACAGATGCGCGCGAGTGTAGCGGGGCGTTGGATGTCATCTCGCGGAAAAATTTTCCGCGCAACCCCTTCACAGGTTCACGGATGGGCGATATGATTCTCGCCCCTTCGACGAGACGCCTTCGACGAAGGGTTCCACTGAAACGCCAGCGACGAAAATTCTTCTTCGAAGGTGTTGACGGACAGGAAAGACGATGTAGAATGGGCGGCTCACCCGGGACGAAATGTTCTGGAGCGATTTGAAGAACAGATCGCAAGTGATTGATCTTTG
>JABLTH010094080.1_pt1 | contig 16740 bp, 14 predicted proteins | sample 7875711 | NCBI WGS metagenome assembly JABLTH01 (sample SAMN14941262, study PRJNA633318) | bioreactor metagenome | isolation source: bioreactor | place: China | collected 2019-03-05 | reverse complement strand
CGACCTCACCTGCGGACACGACACCGCCCGAGGTGAGCAGGACCCCCGTCACCCGGTCCGCGGAGGAGCCGCCGTCGTCGTCCGCCGCCCACTTCAAGCCGTCCGCGCGCTCGGCCAGCACCGTCCCGCCGTCGCGGCGGAAGGCCTCCAGCATCGCGGCATGCAGCATCCGCGGATCCACCTGGTGGTCGCCCGGGGTGAGGAATGCACCGGACAGCTGCGGCGAAAGCAGGGGCTCCATCCGCCGCGCCTCCCGCAGCGAGACCGCCTGGACCTCGAGGCCGTGTGCCTGCTGCGCCGCTTGCAGGTCGGCGAGCGCGGCCCGGTCGGCCGCGTCGAAGCCCACCACGAGCGTCGGCGTCATCCGATGGCCGCCGGCGGGTCCGAACGGGGCGGCGAATTCGTCCCAGAGCGCCGCCGACTCCAAGGTCAGGGCGAGGAGGTCTTCTTCCTGATAGTGGTATTCGCTCACCGGGGCCAGCATGCCGGCGGCGGCGAAGGTCGCGCCCTGTGCGGGGGCGGGATCGATGAGGGTCACGCGGCGGCCGGAGCGCCGCAGCGTCCAAGCGATGCCCAGGCCCACGATGCCCGCGCCGATCACGGCGACGTCCACCGGCTCCTGCTCCATGCTCCTCGTCCTTCCCTACGCCGGTACTAACCGGATCAGGTGTGGCGGTCGGCGCTCAAGCCCTCTCAGCCGGCGAATGTGACCATCCGCTCCGGCTCCCGCAGTACCGCACCAGTCTAGAGGAACTAGGCTGAAGCCCATGGGTAATCGAGCAATTGCGACACCTTCCCTCGCCGCGGCACGGCTGTACGTCTGTACGGATTCGCGGGCGGAACGAGGCGACTTCGCGGACTTCGTGGACGCCGCGTATTCCGGCGGGGTGGACATCATCCAGCTGCGGGACAAGACGATCGAGGCGGCCGAGGAACTGGACCTCCTCACGGTGCTCCGCGACGCTGCGGAGCGGCACGGGAAGCTCTGGGCCGTGAATGACCGCGCCGACATCGCGCGACTGTCCGGCAGCCCGGTGCTGCACCTCGGCCAGAAGGACCTGCCGCTTCCCGCCGCGCGTTCCCTGCTGAACGACGACGTCGTGCTGGGCCTCTCGAGCCACGCGCCGGAGCAGGTGGACGCGGCCCTCGCTGCCGCGGCCCGCGGTGAGACCGACTACTTCTGCGTGGGACCGCTCTGGGCCACGCCGACCAAGCCCGGGCGCGCAGGGGTAGGTCTCGATCTGGTCCGGTACGCGGACTCGACCGGGACCTCGCTCCCCTGGTTCGCCATCGGCGGCATCGACCACGGGAACGTGGCCCAGGTGGTCGAGGCCGGGGCCCGGCGCGTGGTCGTGGTCCGCGCCGTCACCGAGGCCTCGGATCCCGCGGACGCCGCACGACGCCTGCTGGCGGAGCTCCCCGACGCTTAGCTCTTCTGCAGCCTCTTAAACCGCGACAGCCTCGGCCACCTTCTCGCGAAGGGGCCGGGGCTGTCAGAGTTGGAGCAGAACCTACTGGATCTCGTACTTCATGCCCTCGGGCTTGCTGGGCATGGCGCACAGCACGATGAGGATGATGCCACCCACGTACGGGATGAGCGACAGGAAGAACATCGGGCCGGGGAAGCCCGCATCATGCAGACGGCGCCACGCGACGGCGATGAACGGCACCAGAAGCGCCAGGCTGATGAGGCCGCCGATGATCATAAGGATCACGCCGAACACCATGCCACCGGTGAAGGTGACGTCCGAGGCAGAGCTGCTGTAGCCGGAATCGTAGACAGCAGTCTGGCTGAGAAGCCCGCCCGCGAACAGCGCGTAGCCGAGGATCGCCGGGATCGCCGCGACGACCGCCTGGAAGAGGTACCACCACCAGAACTCACTGCGGCTGGCACGGCCCTTGAAGTTCGCGTAGTTGGCGAAGCCCATCTTGATGGCCTGCGTGAACCCGACGCTCGGGCGCGGAACGTAGGGCGGGTAGAGGCCACCGCTGTATGCGGGCTGGCCGTACGGGCTGGCAGGCTGCTGCTGGTAGCCCTGCTGACCGTACGACTGCTGCTGGCCGTACTGAGGAGCCTGAGGCGCCTGGGGTGCTCCGTACGGAGGAGCCTGCGGAGGCTGCTGGCCGTACTGGGGAGCCTGCGGCGGCTGCTGCGGCTGGCCGCCGTTGTTGTTGTTCTGCCAATCGGGTTGCTGCGTCATGGTCCTGTCTTTCCCTCAACTGGGTGCGCTTGATGCTTCTTTACCGTACAGTGTCCACCACTTCCGCCCTTCGCTCAATGGGGAAAACTCCCCATTGAACAGGCTTAATATCCGTACTTCATCCCTTCGGGGCTGCTCTCCATGGCCAGGAGCGCCAGGATGATCACCGAACCGAACGGCGCGAGGCTCAGCAGGATGAACCAGCCGCTGTAGCCGGCGTCATGCAGACGGCGCACCCGCAGGGCCAGCCCGGGGATGAGCAACGCGAGCGCCACGACGACGAAAAGGACGCCCAGGACAATTCCGGCCACGAGTGGAGCGCTCCAGATGAAGTCGACATCCCGGCTGCGGTACCCGGTCCGCGAGTAGTCCGACAACGCCCCGCCCAGCGACGTCATGAAGCCGACGAACAGGAAGAAGTACGCCACGTAACCGAGGATCCCGAGGACCAGGTACTCGAAGACGAACCACCACCAGAATTCGGAGTTGACGGCCCGTCCGTTGAAGGTGGCGTAGTTCCGGAAGCCGGACTTGATGGCCTCCACGAACCCCACCTTCGGGCGGATCACGAAGGGAGCGGGCTGGCCCCAGCCCGGCGCTTGCCACGCCGGGGGCTGCCAGGCGGGGCCACCCTGGGGGTACGCCGGGGGGTGAGTCTGCGGATACGGCTGCGCGCCGGGCTGGGGCTGCTGCGGGCCGGGCTGGGATGGGATGTCACCGGAGTGGTTCGGAGGCTGGCTCATGTTCACGCTTTCCCTGGAAGTGTCCTGTGCTCCCGCCAGTCTCGCCCACCATCCGCGTCAGGGAAAGGAACGGCCGCCACGGAGAGACTCCGTGGCGGCCGTTCCAGGCTCACTTCAGACTGCCGACGACGACGTCAGACGCGGACATCGAAACGCGCGCCTTCCGGCTTGGGCGCCTGAGCCCACAGGAACAGGAGCACCAAGTTGCCGATCGGGACCAGGTAAAGAAGCAGGAACCAGGCGCTGAAGTTGGCGTCATGAAGACGACGGGCTCCGACGGCCGCGGTCGGCACGATCACCGCCAGCGAGAACAATCCCGCGATGCCCCAGAAGATGAAACCGATGATCATCAGGGCGTTGGTGTTCACCTGGGCCTGGCCGGTGCCCGGGATCTCCGTGTAGTCACCGTCGGCGACCGCCTGCGACAGGCCGGTGCCGAAGAAGATCGCCGCAAGGGTGCTGAGGACCACCGCGATCACGGCCACGAAGACGAACCACCACCAGAATTCCGGACGGCCCGCACGCCCCGTGAAGGTGGCGTACTTCCGCAGCACGGTCTTGATCGCGGCCATGAAGCCGAGGTTCGTCCCCGGATCCAGGGGGCCGGGCACCGCGGCGGACTGACCGCCGTAGACCGGCTGCTGCTGATTGCCGTACTGCTGCTGAGCATACGATCCGCCGGCCTGTCCGTACTGCTGAGGTGCGGCCTGGCCCGGCTGCTGGTACTGGCCCTGCTGCTGCGCGTACCCCTGCTGGGGAGTCTGCTGATACTGCTGCGGGTACCCCTGTTGCTGAGTGGGCTGGCCCTGCCCGTACTGCTGCTGGTTGTACTGCTGAGGCTGACCGTACTGCTGCTGGTACGGACTCTGAGCCTGCTGCTGTCCGTACTGCTGGGGCTGGCCGTACTGCTGCTGGGGCTGGTTCCAGTTCTGCTGACCTGACTGCTGCCCCTGCTGGGTCGGCTGCTGGGTCGGCGCACCCTGCGGGGGCTGCGGGGGGACCGGCGGCCGCTGGGGATTCGGCTGATGGGACTCGGGCTGATTCGTCATGGCTTGCCCTGCTCCTGACTGGCCACTGACGGCCGTGACACGCGGTGATGATTTTGCAGTCAGTATGCCAGAAGCGGGACTCGGCGGGATGTCGGAGAAGCCGGGAGACCGCCCGGGGGCTAGCCTGTGAGCGTGACGAACACATGGATCCCCAGTGGCGCCCAGGGCGTTCAGGACGGTCTCGCCGAGGCGCTCACCGCACTGCGCGAAGAACTCGAAGTCCCTCGGGCCTTCCCGCCTGACGTCCTCGACGAGACCGAGCGCGTCATCCGCACCCGGGAACTCCCGTCCTGGGACCGCACCGATCTGGACCTCGTGACCATCGATCCGGCGTCCTCCACGGACCTGGATCAGGCCGTGTTCATAGAACGTCACGGCGACGGCTACACCGTCTACTACGCCATCGCGGACGTGCCCTCCTTCATCACACCCGGCGGGGCGCTGGATGCCGAATGCCGGCGTCGGGGGCTCACCCTGTACGCGCCGGACGGCCGCATCCCCCTGCATCCTGAAGCGATCTCCGAGGACGCGGGCAGCCTGCTGCCCGACGTCGACCGGGGCGCCTTCCTCTGGGAGTTCACGCTCGACTCCACCGCCGCCGTCGTGAACGCCACGGTCCGCCGGGCCCGCGTCCGATCGCGCGCCAAGCTGAGCTACCAGGGCGTTCAGGAGGCCATCGACGGCGGGACCGCCGGCGAGTGCCTGCAGCTCCTCAAGGAGGTGGGGCTGAAACGGATCGAGCTCGAACGCCTCCGGGGCGGAGCCTCGCTGAAGCTCCCGGCGCAGGTGGTCGAACAGGACCCCGATACCGGCGCCTACCGCCTCATCACCGAAGTCCCGCTCCCGGTGGAGGACTGGAACGCGCAGATCTCCCTCATGACCGGGATGGCGGCCGCGGACCTGATGGTGCGCGGCTCCGTGGGCATCCTGCGGACCATGCCGGCTCCGGACGCACGCTCCATCGAGACCTTCGAACGCCAGACCGCCGCTCTCGGCAAGCCCTGGAGCGCCGACGGCCCGGGTGGCATGAGCTACGGCGAATACCTCAGGACGCTCGACCCCGCCCAGCCGAAAGACCTCGCGATCATCCATGCGGCGGCCGCCCTCTTCCGCGGGGCGGGCTACGTGGCCTTCGACGGCGAGGTCCCTGCCGACACCGTCCAGGCCGCCATCGCAGCGCCGTACTCACATGCGACCGCGCCGCTGCGACGGCTCGTCGACCGCTGGGTGCTCGTGGTCTGCGAGGCGCTCAGCCAGGGCACCGAGGTCCCCGCGTGGGCGAGAGAGAGCCTGCCCCAGGTGCCGGACCTCATGAAGGCCGCCGAGCAGCGCTCATCCCGGCTGGACCGTGCCGCGATCGACACCGTCGAGGCCGCCGTCATGCTGCCCCGGCTCGGGGAGGTCTTCGACGCCGTGGTCATCTCGACCGGCAACGGCAAGAACGCCACCGCTCCGGTCGCCACCGTCCAGTTGCTCGATCCCGCCGTGTCGGCGCGGTGCACCGGTGCCATGGAACCCGGGACGCGGGTGAAGGTGCGCCTGGACGCCGCCGACGTCCAGCGCCGCACGGTCACGTTCAGTCTGGCCGGGGAGGCGCCTTCGGGGTCAGCCCAGGGAGGAAATCCAGGGAATCAGCCCTCCATCCCCTAGAATGAGGGGGTAGTCATGGATGCCCGGTCGTTGATTGACCATTGATTTCCCCCGCCCCGCCCGTTCTTCACGGGCCCGGCACCCCTGATGGCCGCCAGTGCGGCCCACGCAGACCGCGATCGGCTTCCACCCGTACTCCGCCTTCTCCGGGACCTTTCCTGGAACGACCGGTGCCGTCGCCAAGGTTGGCAGACGCCCGTCCCGGCGCTGGCGGAGCAATGCCAAGGAGGCACGCGTGAGCGAAACCCACAGTCATGAAGTCCTGGTCGACACCAGCGGCACGGAGAGTGTCGAGCCGGAGGAGACCATCACCACCACGGCGGAACCGCACGCCGAGGTCCAGAAGACCTTCGCGGACTTCGGCGTCCGCACCGAGATCGTCGATTCCCTGGCCCAGGCCGGGATCATCCACCCCTTCCCCATCCAGGCGCTGACACTCCCCGTCGCCCTCGGCGGGCACGACATCATCGGCCAGGCGAAGACCGGCACGGGTAAGACGCTCGGCTTCGGCGTCCCGGCGCTGGAACGCATCGTCACGAGCGATGACCCGAAGTACGCGAAGCTGCAGGTCCCCGGCGCTCCGCAGGCGCTCGTGATCGTCCCCACCCGTGAGCTCGCCGTGCAGGTCGCCAACGACCTCGCCACCGCCAGCCGCCTGCACCAGGTCCGGATCGCCACCATTTACGGCGGCCGCGCGTATGAGCCGCAGATCGAGGCCCTTCAGAACGGCATCGATCTCGTGGTCGGCACCCCGGGCCGCCTGATCGACCTGTACAAGCAGCGCCACCTGAACCTCTCCAACATCAAGATCGTGATCCTCGACGAGGCCGACGAGATGCTGGACCTGGGCTTCCTCCCGGACGTCGAGACCCTGATGGCCGCCACCCCCGCCGGCACGCGTCAGACGATGCTCTTCTCCGCCACCATGCCCGGCCCGGTCATCGCCATGGCCCGCCGGTACATGACGCGCCCCACCCACATCCGCGCGGCGGACCCGGACGACGAGGGCCTGACCAAGCGGGACATCCGCCAGCTGGTGTACCGCGCGCACTCGCTCGACAAGATCGAGGTCGTCTCGCGGATCCTGCAGGCCCGTGGCCGTGGCCGCACCGTCATCTTCACCAAGACCAAGCGCACCGCCGCGAAGGTCGCGGAGGAGCTCGTGGATCGCGGATTCGCCGCCGCCGCGCTGCACGGTGACCTGGGCCAGGGCGCCCGCGAACAGGCCCTGCGCGCCTTCCGCAACAACAAGGTGGACGTCCTGGTCGCCACCGATGTCGCCGCCCGCGGCATCGACGTCGACGACGTCACCCACGTCATCAACTACCAGTGCGTCGAGGACGAGAAGATCTACCTCCACCGTGTGGGCCGCACGGGCCGTGCCGGCAACAAGGGCACCGCCGTGACCTTCGTGGACTGGGAGGACATGCCCCGTTGGGCCCTGATCAACAAGGCTCTGGGCCTCGACTTCGCCGAGCCGGTCGAGACCTACTCCTCCTCCGCCCACCTCTACACGGATCTGGACATCCCGGAGGGCACCAAGGGCCGCCTGCCCCGCGACAAGCGCGTCCTGGCGGGTGTGGACGCCGAGGTCCTCGAGGATCTGGGCGAGACCGGCAAGCGCATGACCAAGCGCCCGTCGTCCTCCCGTGGCGATCGTCAGCGCAGCGGCGAGCGCCGCTCCGAGGGCCGGCGCAGCGAGGGTGCCTCCGGTGACGGCGAGGGCCGCCGTCGTCGGACGCGTCAGCCCGCCGCGGAGACCACCGAAGCGCCTGCCGCCGAGAAGAAGAGCGACGACGACTCCCGTCGCCGCCGCCCGCGCAACCGCACCCGCCGCCGCAACGGCGAGGTCGTGGCCCGCGAGGCCGGTGCTCCGGCACAGGAATCCTGACGGGATCCATGGCCCGGACCGCTGAACAGCTCTGGCAGGCGGACGGCGGGAACCTGGTGGTCCAAGCGGACAACGCCGGGTTCCTGCCGTCCCTGCCGGATGACTCGTTCACGCTCATCTACATCGATCCCCCGTTCAACACGGGGCGCACTCAGCGCCGCCAGCAGACCACCATGGTCCGCAGCGCGGAGGGCGAGGGTGACCGGATCGGCTTCCAGGGGCGCTCGTACCAGACGCTGCGGGGGGACCTGCACCGCTACGACGACGCCTTCGAGGACTACTGGGCGTTCTTGGAACCCCGACTGCGTGAGGCATGGCGTCTCCTGGCCCCGGACGGGACGCTGTACCTGCACCTGGACTACCGCGAGGTGCACTACGCCAAGGTGATGCTCGACGCGATCTTCGGGCGCGAGTGTTTCCTCAACGAGATCATCTGGGCCTACGACTACGGCGCCCGCGCCCGTCGCCGCTGGCCCGCCAAGCACGACAACATCCTGGTCTACGTCAAAGATCCTGAGGCGTATCACTTCGACGCCGCCGAGGTGGACCGCGAACCGTACATGGCCCCCGGTCTTGTGACCGAGGAGAAGCGCCAGCGCGGGAAGCTGCCCACGGACGTCTGGTGGCACACCATCGTCTCCCCCACGGGCAAGGAGAAGACGGGCTATCCGACGCAGAAGCCGGAAGGGCTCCTGCGCCGCATGGTCATGGCGTCCACCCGGCCGGGCGATTGGTGCCTGGACTTCTTCGCGGGTTCCGGAACTCTCGGCGCGGTGGCGGCAAAGACCGGCCGCCGCTTCGTCTGCGTGGACGAGAACCCGTCCGCCGTGTCGGTCATGGCGACCCGCCTCGCGGACTCCGCCACGGTTCACACGCTGGACTGAGGGCACTCGCTGCGGGCCGGCCCAGCCCTGCGGCGCGCCCTCAGGGCCTGCTTGCGAGCACGTCGAGGAGGCGTCCCAGCCCGACGGGGTCCTCCAGATGCGCGAGGTGGCCCACTCCGGCGAGTTCGTGGACCCGCGCGCCGGGCACCCGGGCCGCGACGGCGTCGAAGGCCGTTCCATACGGCCCGCCGTGGTGGTTGCGCTCGCCGACGATGAGATCCACCCGGTCGGCTTCCGGCGCCAGGGTCTTTGGCGGCGCCACCGCGTTCAGCGCCATCAGTTCGGCGGACAGCGGCACGCTGAAGCGCCGGAGTTCCTCCCAGACGGCGGGATCCGCCCGCAGCCCCGTGACGTAGTCGGCCGTGAAACCTGAGATATCGCGGTTGACGATCTCCACACTCCGGTCCCAATCCTGTGCCTGCTCCGCCGTCCTCAGGGCCGGAAGAGCCTCCGCGGCGAAGGGCCGTTCGACGGGCTCGTAGGCGATCACCTGCTCCATCGGATGCCGGCCGGCGGCGAGCAGAGCGATCAAGCCACCGTAGCTCCAGCCGAACACGGTCTTCACGGGACCGAGTACGTTCAGCACCTCGAGCAGATCGCCTACTTCGGTATCCAGGGAATAGTCCGCGGTGAGCGGGCCAGACGGCGTCCTGCCCCGGCGGTTCAGCACGGCGACCGAAGGCCAGGCCGTGATCGCCCGGGCCACGGCTCCCCAGGACCGGGCGTCGCTCATCACGCCGGGCACCATCATGAGGCCGGGAGCGGCGGGGGCACCGTACACATCCACCGTCACCCAGCTGCCGTCGTCACGCTTCACTGTTTTTTGAATCGTTTGCTCCATAAATCAATTATGGAGCAAACGATCTATAATTCCAGGGTGTCTTCCACCACTCGAGGCCGCCCCTCGACGTTCAGCCGCGATCGCGCCATCCTGGGTGCCGCTCGCCTCTTCTGGCGCCACGGCTACTCCGGGACGTCAACCCGTACGCTGACCACGGAGCTGGGGATCTCGACGTCGAGCCTCTACGCCGCCTTCGGGAGCAAGGCCGGCCTCTTCGAGGAGACCGTGCGGACCTACGCCGAGCGATACCGCGAGATCTACCAACAGGCCGTCGCCGAACCGGACGTTCTGGCGGTCATCGAGCGAGTGCTCGTCGATTCGGTGGGCGAGTTCACCCAGAGCAGCGAGGTGCATCCCGGCTGCCTCATCAGCAGTGCCGCCCTGGCCGACAGCACGAGCACCCTCGACGCCCGCGCCTATATCGCGGACCTGCAGGCCTCCAACGCGGAGGCCCTGCTCACGCGGCTTCGCCAGGCGGCAAACGACGGCGAGCTGCGCCCCGGCGTCTCACCGGAGATACTGACGTCCTTCATCCAGTCGGTGTGGCACGGACTGTCCGCGCAATCGAATCTCGGGGCAGGACGGGATGAACTCCTGGACACGGCTCGTCTCACCCTCCGGCTGATCGCCGGGCAAGCACTCAGCGCACCTTCCCGGGGCTGATCCCTCAGCCCCGGATCACGCTGCCGCGGCCCTGCTCCTCGATCCGTGCGAGCTGCTCCGGTGACGTGAGGTTCTCGCCCAGCAGATTGGGTTTGCCCGTGCCGTGGTAATCGCTGGAGCCGGTGACGATGAGATCGTGCTTCGCGGCGAGGCCCAGGAGGTATTCGCGGCCTTCGCGCGGATTGTCCCGGTGCCAGACCTCCAGGCCGCCGAGGCCGGCGTCGATCATCTCATGGAAGGTCCGCTCCCCCACCACACGGCCGCGCGCGCTGGCCACCGGATGAGCGAACACGGGAACGCCGCCGGCGTCCCTGACCAGCTCGACGGCGAGCGCCGGTTCCACGGCGTAGTGCTGCACGTAATACCGCGAATGCGACGTCAGGATGGTGGCGAAGGCCTCGGTACGGTCACTCACGATTCCCGCGGCCACGAGGGCGTCCGCGATGTGCGGCCGTCCCACGGTGGCGCCCGGTGCCAGGTGCTGGGTGACGTCGTCCCAGTTGAGCGGGTAGTCCTCCGCGAGCAGCGCGACCATGTGCTCGGCCCGGCTGAGCCGTGCGTCGCGGGCCTTCGAGATCTCCTCCAGCAGGCCGGGGTGCGTGGGATCGTGCAGATAGGAGAGCAGGTGGACGCTGATGCCCTCGGAGGTGCGGCAGCTGATCTCCATGCCCGGCACCAGGGCGACGCCCAGAGCCTTCGCCGCTGCGGCCGCCTCAGCCCACCCGTCGGTGGTGTCATGGTCCGTCAGCGCGACGACGTCGAGCCCGGCCTGCGCGGCGGAGGCCACGAGGTCGGCGGGCGGCTGAGTGCCGTCCGAGATGTTCGAGTGTGCATGCAGGTCGATCCTCACGCTCCCAGCGTAGTCCCGGCGGACCCGCGGAGCCCCGGATCAGTGAGACGATAGGAGGGTGAATGACGCAGAACACACCACTGATGCCAGCACCCAGCCGTTGGAGGACCGTGTGAACAACCGTTCGCAGCGCCCCTCCTCCGATGCCTTCAAAGCCTTCATGGCCAGCAGCTGGGCTCCCGCCTCGCAGGAGCTCCCGGCCGAGGAAGCCGTCGCCGCACACGCCGCCCGCCGTCGCCGTGCGATCTCGGAGCAGTTCAAGGGCGAACGCCTGGTGATCCCCGCCGGTCCGCACAAGGTCCGCAGCAACGACACGGACTACCGCTTCCGTCCGCACTCGGCCTTCGCGCACCTGACGGGCCTGGGCGTGGACCACGAGCCGGATGCGGTCCTAATCCTCGAACCCACCGATGACGGCCAGGGCGACGACGGCGGCCACCACCACGCCACCCTGTACTTCCGGCCCATGGCCGGCCGCGACACCGAGCAGTTCTACGCGGACGCACGGTCCGGCGAGTTCTGGATCGGCCCGCGCCCGAGCCTGGCCGACCTGAAGGCCCGCCTCGACCTGGCGACCGCGCACCTCGACGAGCTCGAAGTGGCGATCACCAAGAACGTCGGCGCGTCCGAGATCGGCGGCATCTCCATCCGCCTGCTCCGCAAGGTCGACGAGAACATCGACGCCCTGGTGGACACCGCCCGCTACAACACCGCCCAGGACCCCGAGAACCTGGATCTCTCCCAGCTCGACGCCCTGGACGAGAAGCTGGCCGAGGCCCTGTCCGAGCTCCGCCTGATCAAGGACGAGTGGGAAGTCGAGCAGCTCAAGCTGGCCGTCGCCGCCACCGTCGAGGGCTTCCACGAGGTCGTCAAGGCTCTGCCGCGCGCCGTCGCCCACCACCGTGGTGAGCGCGTCGTGGAGGGCGCGTTCTTCGCGAAGGCCCGCGAGGAAGGCAACGATCTCGGCTACGACACCATCGCCGCCTCCGGCAACAACGCCACCATCCTGCACTGGATCAACAACAACGGTCAGGTGAAGGAGGGCGACCTCCTCCTGCTCGACGCCGGCGTCGAGGCCGAGAGCCTCTACACCGCCGACATCACCCGCACCCTGCCGGTCAACGGCACCTTCTCCGAGGTCCAGCGCCGCGTCTACGAAGCCGTGCTGGACGCCGCCGACGCGGCCTTCGCCGCGGCCCGTCCGGGTCTGAAGTTCCGCGAGCTGCACCAGATCGCCACCCGTGTCCTGGCCGAGCGCCTGGCCGAGTGGGGTCTGCTGCCCGTGACCGTGGAGGAGGCCGTCTCGGAGAGCGGTCAGCAGCACCGCCGCTGGATGCCGCACGGCACGAGCCACCACCTCGGCATGGACGTCCACGACTGCGCCCAGGCCAAGCGTGAGCTGTACCTGGACGCCGAACTCGCCGAGGGCATGGTGTTCACCATCGAGCCGGGCCTGTACTTCAAGTCCGAGGATCTCGCGATCCCGGAGGAGTACCGCGGCATCGGCATCCGCATCGAGGACGACATCCTCGTGACCGCGGACGGCGCCGTGAACCTGAGCGCCGCGCTCCCCCGCACGGCCGACGACGTCGAGGCCTGGATGGCGAGCCTGCGCGCCTGAGTGCCACTCACCGCTGTCGTCGCGCGCTGAGCGCGACAGCGTGAGCACCGCGCCCCGGGCATGAGAATGGCCCCGCACCGGAATCCCGGTGCGGGGCCATTCGCCGTTCCAGACCCGCGCGACGCACGGCGTCACACTCCCCGGTCCCGGCGGAACCGGCCGAGGCTACTCGCCCCGGGGGTCCTTAGGGTGCTGCTCGCCGTGCTGGTCCTGCTGAGGCTCGCCGTGCTGGTCCTGCTGAGGCTCGTCGTGCTGCGCCTGGCCGTCCGAGTGCTGGCCCTCACCGTGCTGGCCCTCCTCGTGCTGCCAGTGCTCACCCTGCTGCTCCGCCGGCGGAGCAGCGTCGCGGGGCTGCTCTGCGTCGTGCGGCCGGTCGGCCCCGTGCTGCGGTTCACCGTGCTGCGGCCCTCCCTGCTGCTGTTCCTGGGCCGGCGCGGCGGGAGCCGCCGGGGGCGTCTGGTTCAGGCGGACGCCGTACTGCGGGCGGCCGTCCGGAAGATCACGGTAGTCCGAGGACACGGTGGACGGAGCCTGCTGTTCCGGAGCCTGAGCCTGCTGGCCGGCGTCCTCGGCGCGCTGTCCGTACGGGTTGCCCCAGCCCTCGGGCCGCTGCGGTTCCTGTGGCGCCTGAGGCTGGCCGTAACCCTGCCCGTAGCCCGGGTGCTGACCACCCTGCGGACCCTGCTGCTGACTGTGCTGGCGGGCTCCGCCGTCGTTGCCCCGCATGGGAAGCTGCAGGAGCAGCCGGCTCGCCTCCCCCGCGACCTCGGGGGCCACGATGACGTCGTAGCTGCTGGCCAGCACCTGGCTGGTCGAGGTGAAGTCACGCTTGCCCCGCTGCATGGCGTAGCTGACGATGCCGAAGAGCGCGAAGAAGGCCGCGCCCATCAACACCGAGGTCACCACGGAGAACGCGCCACCGGGAGAGAACAGGGACAGCAGCAGACCGATGAAGAGACCGAACCACACGCCGCTGAGCAGGCCGGACATGGCCACGCGCGGGTAGCTCAGACGGCCGGTCACGCGCTCCACGAGTTTCAGGTCGTTGCCCACGATCGAGACGTACTGGACGGGGAACTGCTGGTCCGCCAGGTAGTCCACGGCCTTCTGGGCATCGAGGTAGGAGTTGTAGGAGCCCACCGTCACGCCCTGCGGCACGGAACGGAGCTCCTCGGGAATCCTGGGTGCACCAAACAAGTTCGACATACCCACATTCTTGCCTATTCAGCCGGGCTGCAACCGGAATTCAGCCAAACGTGGACGAAGTGGATAGCCTAGTCGGGTGAGCAACCCTACTTCCCGCGTCTTCGTTGCCCGCCTTCTCGGTCTGGATGTCTTCGACCCTTTGGGTGATCGGCTCGGACGCGTCCGCGACGTCGTGGTGCTGGCCCGCGCCAACAACGCGCCTCCGCATGCGGTCGGCCTGGTGGTGGAAGTCCCGGGCAAGAAACGCGTGTTCGTGCCGATGACGCGCGTGACGAGCATGGACCAGGCCCAGGTCATCAGCACCGGGCTCGTCAATCTGCGCCGCTTCGAACAGCGCGGCATGGAGACCCTCGTGGTCGCCGAGATGTTCGACAGCCGCGTCACCCTCACCGACGGCTCGGGTTCGGCCACGATCGAGGACATCGCGATCGACCAGCACCGCTCGGGCGACTGGTTCGTCTCCAAGCTCTTCGTGCGCCGCGGACACTCGTTCTCCCCGCTCGCCCGGCTGCGCCGCAACGAGACCATGATCATCAACTGGACGGACGCCGTCCCGGCCGCTGCCACCGAACCGCAGGCCGCCACGGCCTTCGTCGCCAGCCACGAGGACCTCAAGGCGGCCGACTTCGCCGAGGCCCTGCAGGAGATGAGCGACAAGCGCCGCTTCGAGGTGGCCAGCGAACTCCAGGACGAACGCCTCGCCGACGTCCTCCAGGAACTCCCGGAGGAGGACCAGGTGGAGATCCTGTCCTCCCTGGACCGCGAGCGCGCCGCCGACGTGCTCGAGGAGATGGACCCGGACGACGCCGCCGACCTCCTCTCCGAGCTCCCCGAAGCGCAGCAGGAGGAACTCCTGCAGCTCATGGAGCCCGAAGAGGCCGAGGACGTCCGCCGTCTCCTGGAGTATGACGAGGACACCGCCGGCGGTCTCATGACCCCGGTCCCCGTGATCCTCCCGCCGGAGGCCACCGTGGCCGAGGCCCTGGCCCACGTGCGCCGCGAGGAGCTGACCCCGGCCCTCGCGTCCTCCATCTTCATCGCCCGCCCGCCGCTGGAGACCCCCACGGGCCGGTTCCTCGGCGTCGTGCACATTCAGCAGCTCCTGAGGTATCCCCCGCCCGAACCGATCGGCAATCTCGTGGACAAGAACCTGGAGCCCGTCCAGGATCAGGCCCACATCAGCGAGGTGGCCCGCATCATGGCGGTCTACAACCTCAATGCCCTGCCCGTGGTGAACGACACCGGCCGCCTGGTCGGCGCCGTCACCGTCGACGACGTCCTGGATCACCTCCTGCCCGAGGACTGGCGCGCCCACGCCGAGGACGTCCCGTTCAAGAAGCTGAGGGGTCGCAATGGCTGACAACAGGGATCGCCGCCCCGGGGCGGAGAAGAACAGCCTGGACACCCCCCGCGCCGCACGGGGCCGGTTCTTCCCCCGGTTCTCCCCCAACCCGGACGCGTTCGGCAAAGCCACGGAAGGCTTCGCCCGCTTCATGGGCACCCCGCAGTTCCTCGTCTACATGACGATCTTCTGTGTGTTCTGGCTGGCCTGGAACACGTGGGCCCCCGCCGACTGGCAGTTCGACCAGCAGGCGCTCGGATTCACCCTCCTGACGCTCATGCTCTCGCTTCAGGCCTCCTACGCGGCCCCATTGCTCCTCCTCGCCCAGAACCGGCAGGACGACCGTGACCGCGTGGCCCTGGAACAGGACCGCCAGCGCGCCGAGCGGAACCTCGCCGACACCGAGTACCTCACCCGTGAGCTCGCCGCGCTGCGCGTCGCGCTGCGTGAAGTGGCCACCCGTGACTACGTCCGCGCCGAGATGCGCTCCCTCCTCGAGGACATCATCGAGGCTCAGGAGGAGTTCCACTCGGGCGAAGACGGCACGGGCGACGGCGAGACCACGGCCGACAAGGTCAAGGAGAAGATCCGCGACAAGCGGGACCGTCAGCGCGGCCCCCGCACCCAGCAGATCCCGAAGATCAAGAAGCCCAGCCGGGAACCGGGAGCATGACACCTCCCGGCACTGAGCAGCTGCAGCGCGCCCTGGACACGGTGATCGACCCGGAGCTCCGGCGCCCCATCACGGAGCTGGGCATGGTCGACGCGGTCTCGATCGACGACGACGGCGCGGTCCGCCTGCGCGTGCTCCTCACCATCCAGGGCTGCCCCCTGCGGGACACCATCACGGCCGACGCGACGGCGGCACTGCTGACCGTCCCCGGGGTGACGTCCGTCGACGTGGAGCTCTCCGTCATGACCCCGGAACAACGGCAGGCGCTCAAGGATCAGCTCCGCGGTCCCGGCGACACCCGCGGCATCCCGTTCAACCAGCCAGGCAACTTCACCAAGGTGTTCGCTGTGACGAGCGGCAAGGGCGGAGTCGGCAAGTCCTCGGTGACCGTGAACCTCGCGTGTGCTCTGGCCGCCCGGGGCCTCCGAGTGGGCATCGTCGATGCCGACGTACACGGATTCTCCGTCCCCGGCCTCATGGGCATCACGCAGTCCCCGACCCGCGTGGACGAGCTGATCCTGCCGCCCGTGGCCCACGGGGTGAAGGTCATCTCGATCGGCATGTTCGTGGAAGGCAACGCCCCCGTGGCCTGGCGCGGCCCCATGCTGCACCGTGCCCTGGAGCAGTTCCTCTCCGAGGTGTACTTCGGCGATCTGGACTACCTGTTCCTGGACCTTCCCCCGGGCACCGGCGACATCGCCATCTCCGTCTCGCAGCTCCTGCCGTCCGCCGAGGTCCTGGTGGTCACGACCCCGCAGTCGGCGGCGGCCGAGGTCGCCGAACGCTCCGGCACGGTCTCCACGCAGACCGGCCAGCGGGTGGTCGGCGTGGTCGAGAACATGTCGTACCTCGACACCCCGGGCGGTGAGCGGCTCGAAGTGTTCGGCTCAGGAGGCGGTGAGACGCTCTCCCAGCGCCTCACGGAGGCCCTGGGCTACCAGGTCCCACTCCTCGGAAAATTGCCCCTGGAGATCGCGCTCAGGGAGGGCGGGGACTCCGGGATGCCGGTCGTCCTGGCCCACCCGGACGCCGCGGTCTCCCGAGAACTGCTCTCGGTGGCGGACGCGCTGGCCGCCAAGCCACGTGGGCTGAGCGGGCTCTCCCTCGGGGTCACCCCCCGGGGGTG
>JABLTH010004030.1_pt1 | contig 16757 bp, 17 predicted proteins | sample 7875711 | NCBI WGS metagenome assembly JABLTH01 (sample SAMN14941262, study PRJNA633318) | bioreactor metagenome | isolation source: bioreactor | place: China | collected 2019-03-05 | reverse complement strand
GGCAAGATGCACGTGCGCCGCGGGCTGCTGCCCCACCCCGACCTGCCGCGCTTCTGACGCCACCATGTCCCGACCGTTGCAACAGGAAATGCTGCGCCAGCGCCTGGGCAGGCCCGAGGCCGGCTGGCGCCAGCGCTGGTACACCATCATCTTCGAGGCCGACACGCGCGCCGGGCGCCTGTTCGACATCGCGCTGCTGGGCGCCATCGTGGCCAGCGTGCTGGTGGTGGTGCTCGACAGCCTGGCGGCCGTGAACCAGCGCCTGGGCACCTTCTTCACCGTGCTGGAATGGATGTTCACGCTGCTGTTCACCATCGAGTACGCCATGCGCGTGCTGGTGGTGCGGCGGCCGCTGCGCTATGTGTTCAGCTTCTTCGGCATCATCGACTTCATCTCCATCCTGCCGACCTGGCTGGCCTTCTTCGTGCCGGAGCTGGCCTTCCTGATCGACGTGCGGCTGCTGCGGCTGCTGCGCGTGTTCCGCATCCTGAAGCTGACCGTCTACTTCGAGGAGGCGCAGGTCCTCTACCTGGCGCTGGCCAACAGCCGCCGCAAGATCGGTGTGTTCCTGTGCACCGTCTGCATCATCACCGTGATCCTCGGCACCGTGATGTACGTGGTGGAGGGCCCGGAGCACGGCTTCACCAGCATCCCGACCAGCATGTACTGGGCAGTGGTCACGCTGACCACCACCGGCTTCGGCGACATGGTGCCCAAGACGCCGCTGGGCCAGCTCATCACCTCGCTCACCATCCTGCTCGGCTACGGCATCATCGCCTTCCCCACCGGCATCGTCGGCGCGGAACTGGCGGCGACCATCATCCGGCGCCCCCTCACCACGCGCACCTGTACCCATTGCCTGAGCGAGGGACACGATGCCGACGCGCATTTCTGCAAGCACTGCGGCAGCGCGATGGCACCGCACCAGAATGACGCCGGGATACAGGCGCCGCCGGGTGCCGGTGCCGGGCGCAAACCCTAGCGGCGCGGCGGCGACCACATCATTCAGAACAGAACAGCCAGACCAGAGACAACCCCACATGGATACCTCGCTCGACGCCTTCCGCGATGCCATCCGCCAGGCCGCCGCCCAGCGCACTCCGCTGCGGCTGCGCGGCGGCGGCAGCAAGGACTTCTACGGCCAGGCCCCCGCCGGCACGCTGCTCGACACGCGCGGATGGCGCGGCATCGTCGAATACGATCCGGCCGAGCTGGTGGTCACGGCGCGCTGCGGCACGCCGCTGGCGGAGCTGGAAGCGGCGCTGGCGGAAAAGCGGCAGATGCTGGCCTTCGAGCCGCCGCATCTCGATGCCGGCGCCGGGCTGGCGACCGTGGGCGGCGCCGTGGCCGCCGGCCTGTCGGGGCCGCGCCGGCAATCGGTCGGCGCGCTGCGTGACTTTGTCCTCGGCGCCCAGCTGATGGACGGGCGCGGCGAGGTGCTGAACTTCGGCGGCCAGGTGATGAAGAACGTGGCCGGCTATGACGTCTCGCGCCTGCTGGCCGGCTCGCTCGGCACATTGGGCCTGATCCTGGAAGTCTCGCTGAAGGTGCTGCCGATCCCCTTCGCCGATACCACGCTGCGCTTCGCCTTCGACCAGCAGCAAGCCCTCGATGCACTCAATACCTGGGGCGGCCGCCCGCTGCCGATCGCGGCCTCGGCCTGGCACGACGGTGCGCTGCACGTGCGCCTGTCGGGCGCCGAGGCGGCGCTGCGCGCGGCTTGCGCCCAGCTCGGCGGCGAGACCGTGGCCGAGAGCGAGTCGGCCGCACTGTGGCAGGCGCTGCGCGAACAGAGCCATGCCTTTTTCGCCCCTGTCGCCGCTGGCCGCGCCTTGTGGCGCATCGCCGTGCCGGGCACCGCCGCGCCACTCGCCCTGCCCGGCGCGCAACTGGTGGAATGGGGCGGCGGGCAGCGCTGGTGGCTGGCCGACGATGACAGCGCGGACACGGCAGCCCATGTGCGCGCGGCCGCGCAGGCGGCGCGCGGACACGCCACGCTGTTCCGCAACGGCGACAAGTCGGTCGGCGTGTTCACGCCGCAACCGGCGCCGCTGGCAGCGATCCACGCGCGCCTGAAGGCTGCCTTCGACCCGGCCGGCATCTTCAATCCGCAGCGGCTCTACCCCGGGCTCTGAGGCCCGCGCCGACGGCAAGCGCCCGACCCCGACCCACACGGCACCGACACCATGCAAATCACCCTGGCCGATTTTCTCCGCGACACACCCGAGGGCACGGAAGCCCAGTCCATCGTCGGCAAGTGTGTGCACTGCGGCTTCTGCACCGCCACCTGCCCCACCTACCAGCTGCTCGGCGACGAACTGGACGGGCCGCGCGGCCGCATCTACCTGATGAAGCAGGTGCTCGAAGGCCAGCCGGTCAGCGAATCGACGCGCCTGCACCTGGACCGCTGCCTGACCTGCCGCAACTGCGAGTCGACCTGTCCGTCGGGGGTGCGCTACGGCCGCCTGGTCGATATCGGGCGCGAGGTGGTCGAACAACGGCTGGCCGCCGCCGGCAAGCTGCGCCCGGCCGGCGAGCGTGCGCTGCGCTGGGTCCTGCGCGAAGGCCTGACGCGTCCCGCGCTGTTCGGCTCCGCGCTGCGGCTGGGGCAGATGGCGCGGCCGCTGCTGCCCGCCGCGCTGCGCGCCAAGGTGCCGCCGCTGCAGGACGCCGGCGTGCGCCCGCGTCGCAGCCACGCACGCAAGATGCTGCTGCTGGAAGGTTGCGTGCAGCCCGCCATGTCGCCCAATATCAATGCCGCCACCGCGCGCGTGTTCGACCGCCTCGGCATCGAACTGGTGACGGCGCGCGAAGCCGGTTGCTGCGGCGCGATCCGCTACCACACGGGCGACCACGCCGGCGGCCTCGACCATATGCGGCGCAATATCGATGCCTGGTGGCCACACATCGAAGCGGGCGCCGAAGCCATCGTGATGACCGCCTCGGGCTGCGGCGCGCTGGTCAAGGAATACGGCCACCTGCTGCGCGACGACGCGCGCTACGCCGAGCGCGCGCGCCGCGTCTCCGCGCTGACGCGCGACCTCAGCGAGGTCCTGCCCGATTTCGCCGACGAACTGCAGGCCCAGGCCGGCACCGTGCCGCGCGCAGGCCGGCGCGTCGCCTACCACCCACCCTGCACGCTGCAGCACGGCCAGCAGATCCGCGGCAAGGTCGAAGCGCTGCTGGGCCGGCTCGGCATCGAGGTCAGGCTATGCGCGGACAGCCACCTGTGCTGCGGCTCGGCGGGCACCTACTCGGTGCTGCAGCCGGAACTGTCCCTGCGCCTGCGCGATGACAAGCTGGCCAAGCTGCAGGCCTGCGAACCGGAAGCCATCGTCTCGGCCAACATCGGCTGCATCACGCACCTGCAAGGTGGGACCGGGACGCCGGTGATGCACTGGATCGAGCTGGTGGACCGGGTGCTGGGGTAGGCGAAAACGGCGGCGCGGCGCGAAGCCCGTTACGCGGGACGAAGCCGTCGAGATACGCCAACACCACGCGCCAAGCACGAGGTCTTGGCTCCCTCTCCCCGTACGAGGAGCGGCTTGGGGAGAGGGGTGGTCCAGCAAGGCGCCACGCATGACGAAGCCAACCGATTGGCACAGGAACGAGGCCCAGCCCTCACCCCCTGGAGTACCATATCCGCCGATCGCGTCCCTCCGGCTTCCGGCCGGCCAGAATTTTCATGCTCCAGACCTTCGCCATCCTGCTGATCTTCCAATCCATCGGCGAGGTGATCAGCTACGCGCTGCACCTGCCCGTGCCCGGCCCGGTGATCGGCATGATCCTGCTGTTCGGCTGGCTGGTCTTCGATGACCGGCTGCTGCCCGTGATCCAACCCACCACCGGCGAACTGCTCAAGCACCTGTCGCTGCTGTTCGTGCCTGCCGGCGTCGGCATCATGGTGCACGCGCGGCGCATCGAGGGCGAGTGGCTGCCGATCGCCGTCGCCCTGGTGCTGTCGACCTGGCTGGCGATCGCCACCGCCGCGCTGGTCACGCGCATGCTGATGCGCCGTGCCGCGCGCGCCGAGGGAGGGAAGCAGCCATGACCATGACGCCGCGCCTGAACGAGATCTGGGTCTATCTGGCCGCCACGCCGCTGCTGGGGCTGACCGCCACGCTGCTGGCCTATGTCTTCGCGCACCGCATCTACGAGCGCGCGCGCTTCTCGCCGCTGGCCAATCCGGTGATGATCGCCGTGGCACTGCTGGTCACCGTGCTGACGGTGACCGGCACACCCTACCAGACCTATTTCGACGGCGCCCAGTTCGTGCACTTCCTGCTGGGCCCCGTCACGGTGGCGCTGGCGGTACCGCTCTACCTGCAACTGCCCAAGCTGCGCACCCATGTGCTGCCGCTGCTGGGCGGCCTGTTCGCCGGCTCGTTGATGGCGGTGGTGTCAGCGGTCGGCATCGGCTGGCTGCTCGGCGCCTCGCCGCAGACGCTGCTGTCGCTGGCGCCCAAGTCGGTCACCATCCCCATCGCCATGGGCGTGGCCGAGAAGATCGGCGGCCTGCCTTCGCTGACGGCCGTGCTGGTGATGCTGACCGGCATCATCGGCGCGGTCAGCGCCTCCGGCGTGCTGGACCTGCTGGGCGTGCGTGACGACAGCGTGCGCGGCTTCGCCACCGGGGTGGCGGCGCACGGCATCGGCACCGCGCGCGCTTTCCAGGTGAACCAGGAAACCGGCGCCTTCTCGGCGCTGGGAATGGGACTGAACGGCGTGCTGACGGCCATCCTGGTCCCCATCCTGGCGGCATGGATGCCACGCTGAAGCGGCGCGCACGATACTGACAGCACGCTGTCAGGAGCCGCCGCGCATGATGCGAACTCCACAACCGCCGACCTCAGGAGGCATCATGCAACACGGTCTGATCAACTGGCTGGAGATCCCGGTCAACGACATGGCGCGCGCCGTGCGCTTCTACGAGCAGGTGCTCGACGTCCGCCTCAAGCGCGAGTCGATGAGCGACCTCGACATGGCGATCTTCCCCAATACCGACCCGGGCGGCGCCCTGGTGGCCGGCGAGGGCTTCCGCCCCAGCACCGGCGGTCCCCTGCCCTACCTGCACGCACCCCGCCTCGACGCCTTGCTGGCGCGCGTGCGCGAGGCCGGCGGCGAGGTGGTGTTCGGACCGCTGCTGCTGCCCGACAACATCGGCCGCATCGCCCACTTCGCCGACAGCGAAGGCAACCGCATCGGCGTGCACGAGCCGCCCGCGGGCGCCGCACAAGGCTGAACGGCTGCCGCATGAGCCGACGCGCCGACCGTCTCTTCCAGATCGTCCAGGTGCTGCGCGGGCGCCGCCTGACCACGGCGGCGCTGCTGGCGCAGCGGCTGGGCGTGTCCGAACGCACCGTCTACCGCGATATCCAGGCGCTGTCGTTGTCGGGCGTGCCGGTGGAGGGCGAGGCCGGCATCGGCTACCGGCTGCGCGCCGACTTCGACGTGCCACCGCTGATGTTCAGCGCGCTCGAGGTCGAGGCCATGGTGGCCGGCCTGCGCCTGCTGAAGGCCTGGGGCGGCGGCGCGCTGGCGGCGGCGGCCGACCCGGCGCTGGAGAAGCTGGTGGCGGCACTACCGCCGGCGCGCCGCATCGCGGCGCAGCAGAGCCGCATCTTCGCGCCGGAATTCGTCAACCCGGCGCACGTGCGCGACACCTTCGACGTGGTCCATGCGGCGCTGGGCGAACAGCGCCTGCTGGAGCTCGACTACAGCGACGCCCAGCAACGCATCACCGAGCGCGTGGTGCAGCCGCTCGGCCTCTTCTTCTGGGGCAACGCCTGGCTGCTGGCCGCCTGGTGCACGGCGCGCACGGACTACCGCAGCTTCCGCCTGGACCGCTGCCGCGCCATCCGCATGCTGGAAGCGCGCTTCCACGAAACGCCCGAGCGCTCGCTGAACGGCTTCCTGCGGGCGGTGCAGGCCAGCGGCGGGTAGCAGCGGGAAGCGGCGGGGAGCGGCGGGGGCGCCAGCCAGCGCCGGAGGCAGGCCGGCGGTGCCGGCATGCCGAATCCGGGATTTCAGGACCCTCGCTTCGTCAGGCTGCCGGAGCCGGTTCCGCCAGCAGCGCCTCGATGTCGCGCTTCAGTTCCTCCGGCTTGGTGGTCGGCGCATAGCGCTTGAACACGCTGCCGTCGCGGCGCAGCAGGAACTTGGTGAAATTCCACTTGATGGCCTCGGTGCCCAGCACGCCGGGCTTCTCCGACGTCAGCCAGCGGTACAGCGGGTGGGCAGCCGGCCCCTTGACGTCGATCTTGGCGAACATCGGGAAACTGACGCGGAAGCGCGTGTCGCAGAATTGCGCGATCTGTTCTGCGTCGCCCGGCTCCTGTTTGCCGAACTGGTTGCAGGGGAAGCCGAGCACGTCGAAATCCTGCCCGGCATAGGTTTCCTGCAGCGCCTGCAGGCCGGCGTACTGCGGCGTGAAGCCGCATTCGCTGGCGGTATTGACGATCAGCAGCACCTTGCCGCGGAACTGCGACAGCGGCACCGGCCGGCCGGCCAGCGATTCGGCCTCGAACTGGTAGACATGGCTCATGACGGGGACTCGGGAAGTTGTCGGGATAAAGACGGCCACAGCATAGCGCGGCCGCGCCCCGCGTGCGCGCGGCAGCTCAGATCACGTTCAGGTGCTCGGTGCCGGCGGCCAGGTCGCCGTCGCGGTTCCTGGTGCTGTGCAGCTTGATCATCAGCCGCAGGTCGTTGAGCGAGTCGGCATTGCGCAATGCATCCTCGTAGCTGATCTTGTCTTCCTCGTACAGGTCGAACAGCGCCTGGTCGAAAGAGATCATGCCCTGCTCGCGCGATTTCTTGATGACCTCCTTGAGCTCGTGGATCTCGCCCTTGAAGATCAGGTCGGCCACCAGCGGCGTGCCGATCATGATCTCCACCGCCGGCACCCGGCCCTTGCGCCCCTTGCGCGGCAGCAGGCGCTGCGAAATCATCGCCTTGAGGTTCAGCGACAGGTCGATCAGCAACTGCTGGCGCTTTTCCTCGGGAAAGAAGTTCACCACGCGGTCGATGGCCTGGTTCGCGTTGTTGGCGTGCAGCGTGGCCAGGCACAGGTGGCCGGTCTCGGCGTACTGCATCGCGTACTCCATGGTCTCGCGGTCGCGGATCTCACCGATCAGGATCACGTCGGGCGCCTGGCGCAGCGTGTTCTTCAGCGCCACGTGCCAGCTTTCGGTATCGATGCCCACCTCGCGCTGCGTGACGATGCAGTTCTGGTGGGCGTGCACGTACTCGATCGGGTCTTCGATGGTGATGATGTGGCCGTAGGACTGCGCGTTGCGGTGATCCAGCATGGCCGCCAGCGTGGTCGACTTGCCCGAGCCGGTGGCGCCGGTGACGATCACCAGGCCGCGCTTGGACATCACGATCTCGTGCAGCGTGGCCGGCAGGTCGAGTTCGGCCACGGTGGGGATGCGCGTATTGATGGTCCGCAGCACCATGCCGGCCTTGCCCTGCTGGATGAAGGCCGAAGCGCGGAAGCGCCCGGCGTTGGGCACCGACAGGGCGAAGTTGCATTCGTGGCTGTCGTCGAACTCGGCGATCTGCCGCTCGTTCATGATGGCCCGCACCAGCCCGAGCGCCTGGGTGGCGTTGAGCGGCTGCTGCGAGACCGGCGTGATCTTGCCGTCCACCTTGATCGCCGGCGGAAAATCGGCGGTGATGAACAGGTCCGAGCCGCGGTTGCCTACCATCAGCACCAGCAGCTCGTGGATGTACTTGGCGGCGGATTCGCGATCGAGCATGGCGCAGTCCTGCGGTTGTGCGTGGTACGTGTTGCGTAAGGCGGGCGGCAGGTGCCTCGGCGGCACGTCCTCCCGCCGGCCTCAGCCGCCGGTGAAGGCGTCGGGATTCTTGGCGATGGCGCGCGCGTCGCCGTAGTGGATCACGCCGCGCTTGATCAGGTCCGTCAGCCCCTGGTCCAGCGTCTGCATGCCCAGCCCGCTGCTGGTCTGCATCATCGAATACATCTGCGCGATCTTGTTCTCGCGGATCAGGTGGCGGATGGCGGGTGTGGCGATCATGATCTCGTGCACCGCGGTGCGGCCATTGCCGTCGCGCGTCTTCAGCAGCGTCTGCGAGATCACCGCCTCCAGCGATTCCGACAGCATGGTGCGCACCATGTCCTTCTCCTCCGGCGGGAACACGTCGACCACGCGGTCGATGGTCTTGGCCGCGGAGCTGGTATGCAGCGTGCCGAAGACCAGGTGGCCGGTCTCGGCGGCGGTCAAGGCCAGCCGGATGGTCTCCAGGTCGCGCAGCTCGCCGACCAGGATCACGTCCGGATCCTCGCGCAGCGCGGAGCGCAGCGCATTGGCGAAGGAATGGGTGTGCGGCCCGAGTTCGCGCTGGTTGATCAGGCTCTTCTTCGAGTGGTGCACGAACTCGATCGGGTCTTCCACCGTCAGGATGTGGCCCATGTCGTGCTCGTTGCGGTGGTCCACCATGGCCGCGAGCGTGGTCGACTTGCCCGAGCCGGTCGGGCCGGTGACCAGCACCAGGCCGCGTGGCTTCATGCACAGGTCGGCGAACACGGCGGGCGCGCGCAGGTCCTCCAGCGTGAGCACCTTGGACGGAATCGTGCGGAACACAGCGGCAGCGCCGCGCTGCGTGTTGTAGGCGTTGACGCGGAAACGCGACAGGCCGGCGATCTCGAAGGAGAAATCGACCTCGAGGCGCTCTTCATAGGCCTTGCGCTGGGTGTCGCTCATGATGTCGTACACCATGGCGTGCACATCCTTGTGCGCCATCGCGGCGACATTGATGCGGCGCATGTCGCCGTGGATCCGCACCATCGGCGGCATGTCGGCCGACAGATGGAGATCGGAGGCCTTGTTCTTGACGGCGAAAGCCAATAGCTGCGCGATGTCCATCTATAATGACCCCACCCGGAAATTTGCGGGCCGGCACGCGCCTGCGGGTCAGCGCCCCGCGCCCGGAACTGCATTCTTTGGTACAGCTTTTTCGTGTTTTTATGCTGACAGGTCCTGCCGACTTGAACTTCCGCCGCCCGCTTCTCCCTGCCATGTCCGCCGGATTATGTCTGTAATCGCCGCCAACTTGCAAGACGTCAACGGACGCATCGCGGCGGCCGCACAACAAGCCGGCCGACCGGCCGGCGCAGTCGCGCTGCTGGCCGTTTCCAAGACCTTCCCCGACGGGGCCGTGCGCGAGGCCTTCGCTGCCGGCCAGCGCGCCTTCGGCGAGAACTACGTGCAGGAAGGCGTGGCCAAGGTGGTCGCACTCGCCGACCTGCGCGAACAGATCGCCTGGCACTTCATCGGTCCCCTGCAAAGCAACAAGACGAGGCTGGTCGCCGAGCACTTCGACTGGGTCCACGCCATCGACCGCCTGCGCGTCGCCGAGCGGCTCTCGGCGCAGCGTCCGGCCGGGATGGCGCCGCTGCAGGTCTGCATCCAGGTCAATATCAGCGACGAGGCCAGCAAGAGCGGCGTGGCGCCGGAACAGGCGCTGGCGCTGGCGCAGGCGGTGGCGGCCCTGCCCGGACTGCGGCTGCGCGGCCTGATGGCCATCCCGGAACCGGCGGCGGATGCGGCGGCCCAGCGCCTGCCGTTCGCCGCCCTGCGCGCACTGCTGGGCTCGCTGCGCGAGGCCGGCCTGGATGTGGACACCTTGTCGATGGGCATGTCGGGCGACATGGAAGCGGCCATTGCCGAAGGTGCCACGCTGGTCCGCATCGGTACGGCCATCTTCGGTTCGCGCCCCGCGCCCGCGCCGCACGGCTGAGGACGGGCCGCGCAATTTCGGCGCCCCCTACGCTTCCCCACTTTTCTTCGCGAGACACAGCAATGCTCGACACCCTTAGCTTCGGATTCCTCGGCGGCGGCAATATGGCCAGCGCGCTGATCGGCGGCCTCGTCGCGCGCGGCGTGCCAGCCGGCGCCATCCGCGTGGCCGACCCCTTCCCGGAGGCGCAGGCGCGCCTGGCGCGCGATTTCGGCGTACACACGGCGGCAGCGCCCGACGCGGCCTTCGCCGCCAGCGACGTGCTGGTGCTGGCGGTCAAGCCGCAGCAGTTCCGCGACGCCACCGCCCCGCTGCATGACCTGCTGCAGGCCGGCGGCAAGGATCCCCTGATCATCAGCGTGGCCGCCGGCATCCGCCTGCAGGACATGCAGCGCTGGCTGGGCGGCCGCACCCGCCTGGTACGCGCGATGCCCAACACGCCCGCGCTGTCGGGCATGGGCATGACCGGCCTGGCCGCCGCGGCCGGCCTGGGCGAGCGGGAACGCGCCATCGCCACCGCGGTGGCCGAGGCCGTCGGGCAATGCCTGTGGGTGGAGGACGATGCCCGGATCGACGCGGTCACCGCCATCTCGGGCAGCGGCCCGGCCTACGTCTTCTACTTCATCGAAGCCATGCAGCGCGCCGCCACCGAACTCGGCCTGTCGGCCGAGCAGGGCCGCCAGCTGGCGGTCGAGACCTTCCGTGGCGCCGCCACGCTGGCGGGACAGTCGCCCGAACCGGTCGGCACGCTGCGCGAGCGGGTCACGTCCAAGGGTGGTACCACCTACGCGGCGCTGACGGCCATGGAAGGCGCCGGCATCGCCGACGCCTTCGTGCGCGCCATGCACGCGGCGGCTGCGCGCGGCGCGGAGATGGGCGCGGAGTTCGGCAAGGATTGAGGACTCGCGCCGCGCTGCTTGTCTCCCCTCCCCCGCTTGCGGAAGAGGGGCCGGGAGAGAGCGCAGGCGCAGGCGCCACGTACTGGCATCGGCACTGCCCCGATGGTGACGATTGCCTCAGCGCAGGCAGTACGACAACGCCACCCCGGCAAACACGCACGCACCCAGCCAGTTGTTGTGGCGAAAGGCGGCGAAGCACGGCATGCGCTCGCGTCCGCGGATCAGCGTGTAGTGGTACACCGTGCAGGCCGCCGCCGCCGCCAGCCCTGCCCAGTAGGGCCAGCCGAGCGCAAGCTGCAGGCCGGCCCAGGCCATCAGGCCGAGGAAGACCGCATAGCAGATCATGATCGCCGCCACATCGAAGCGGCCGAAGGTGATGGCCGAGGTCTTGATGCCGATCAGCAGGTCATCGTCGCGGTCGACCATCGCGTAGGCAGTATCGTAGGCCACTGCCCAGAACACATTGCCCACCAGCATCACCCACGCCAGCACCGGCACCTGGCCCTGCACGGCGGCGAAGGCCATCGGGATGCCGAAGCCGAAGGCGATGCCCAGGTAGGCCTGCGGGATGGCGAAGAAGCGCTTGAAGAAGGGGTAGCTGCCCGCGATGAACAGCGCGACCACGGCCAGCCACTTGGTCAGGCCGTTGAGCGGGATCACCAGCAGGAAGGCCAGCAGCGACAGCACGCCGGCCACCATCAGCGCCTCCCATCCCGCGATGCGGCCCGCGGTCAGCGGCCGCTCCCTGGTGCGCTTGACGTGCTTGTCGAAATCCCGGTCGGCCCAATCGTTGACCGCGCAGCCGGCCGAGCGCATCAGGAAGGTACCGACGGTGAAGATCCAGAACAACTGCCAGCCCGGCCAGCCGTCGGCCGCCATCCACAGGGCCCACAGCGTGGGCCACAGCAGCAGCAGCGTGCCGATCGGCTTGTCGATGCGGACCAGCCGTATATAGAGGGCAAGGCGTTCGAGCATGGGAGGCTGGGAGGGTATGGCGGAAGACATGGGTGGAAACGACAAGGAGTGCCGCAGGGGCGGAAGCAGACCCTAGCAGGGCCGACAGGAAAAGCAGATCGGCGCGCCCGGCCGGTGCCAGCCAGGGCACCGCGCCGCAACGCCGGCACCCCGCGGCCGTAGCGGCAGCGGGGCGGGAGACCGGCGTGCGGGCGCCGGCCGGGACCTGGCCGTCAGGCCAGCATCGAACGCAGCATCCACGCAGTCTTCTCGTGCGTCTGCATGCGCTGGGTCAGCAGATCGGCCGAGGGCTCGTCGGCAGCGGCATCGACCAGCGGGAAGATCGAGCGGGCCGTGCGCACCACCGCTTCCTGGCCTTCCACCAGCTTGCGGATCATGTCGGTCGCGTCGGGCACGCCCTCCTCTTCGGGAATCGAGGACAGGCGGGCGTATTCCTTGTAGGTGCCGGGCGCCGGGTAGCCGAGCGCACGGATCCGCTCGGCGATGGCGTCCACCGCCAGCGCCAGCTCGTTGTACTGCGTCTCGAACATCAGATGCAGCGTGTTGAACATCGGGCCGGTGACGTTCCAGTGGAAATTGTGCGTCTTGAGGTAGAGGGTGTAGGTATCGGCCAGCAGCTTGGACAAGCCTTCAGCGATCTTCTTGCGGTCCTTGTCGGCGATACCGATGTTCACGCTCATCTCTTTCTTCTTTGCCATGGTTTGCTTCGCTCCATCATTCCGGTAAGGTCACGCGGATGCCGCCGGCTGGCGGCGGGCGGCATCGCCCGTGCATTATGGCACTACTCGATGGCAGGCCCGGGGGCGGTGCTGCTAGCTCAGCACACCGTGCAGGGCCCGGGCCGCGTCGTGCAGCACCACCGCCGCACCCAGCATCGAGACGGCCAGGCCGATCTCCTTGCGCCAGAGCTTGCGGCGCAGGCGCGCCGCCTCCGTGGCGCCCGGCATGGCCGCAACGCGCATCCCGCGCCAGGTATCGATGAAAGTGGCAATCATGAGGTTCCTCCAGTTGGCGACCACGATGGTGGTACGCGGCGCGTACGCTCACTTCGCCGCGGCATAGCTGGCCAGGCAGGCGGCCAGTCCGCGGCCGATGGCACGCAAGGAAGGCAGGTGGAAGCGGTTCATGTCGGGCTCCTGAGGCCGGCTTGCGCTGGCGGTGTCGATGGAGGAAGTCTAAGGAAACCCGCATGATTGGTAAATTTGAATATTTACCTTGAATCAATAGTAAAAAACTAAAACACATCCGACCCGCTCCGGCCGGGCCGAGGCCCGCCGCGTCACAAACCCGTGAGAGCCGGGAAAGAAGCGAAGCCGCCGGAATCCAGTCCGGCGGGATGCCGACGGCTATCCGACGAGATGCCGGGACATGCGCGCGTGCCGGCGGCGCCGGCAGGATGGCGCCGCGCCGGGACCGGGCTCAGGCGGCCTCGGCCAGTTCCTTGGAGACCAGCTTGCGCACGCCAGGCAGCTCGCAGGCAGCTACCGCGGCGGACAGCGCCTGCATCGCGGGCAGGCGCGTGAAGCTCTTGCGCCAGGCCAGCACCACGCGGCGGTCGGGGACCGGGTCGGCGAAGGGCACGTAGGCCAGCATGTCGCTCTTGGGCTTCATGTCGGGCACCGAAGTGCGCGGCAGAACGGTGATGCCCACGCCGCTGGCCACCATGTGGCGGATGGTCTCGAGCGACGAACCCTCGAAGGTCTTCTGGATGCCGTCGGCCGCCTGCGAGAAGCGCGACAGCTCGGGGCACACGCCCAGCACATGGTCGCGGAAGCAATGGCCGCTGCCCAGCAGCAGCATGGTCTGCTGCTTCAGTTCGTCCGGATCGACCTGGGACACCTGGGCCAGCTGGTGGCCGCGCGGCACCGCCACCACGAAGGGCTCGTCATACAGCGGCTGCACGGTCAGGCCGGAATCGGCGAAGGGCTCGGCCATGATGGCGCAGTCGATCTCGCCCTGCTTGAGGAGTTCGATCAGCTTGACCGTGTAGTTCTCCTGCAGCATCAGCGGCATCTGCGGCACGGTCTCGATCATCTGCTTGACCAGCGCGGGCAGCAGGTAGGGCCCGATGGTGTAGATCACGCCCACGCGCAGCGGACCGGCCAGCGGGTCCTTGCCCTGCTTGGCGATCTCGCGGATGGCCATGGTCTGCTCGAGCACGCGCTGCGCCTGCGCCACGATCTGTTCGCCCACCGGCGTCACCGACACCTCGGACGTGCCGCGCTCGAAGATCTGCACGTTGAGCTCGTCCTCCAGCTTCTTGATGGCCACGGACAAGGTCGGCTGCGACACGAAGCAGGCCTCGGCCGCCCGGCCGAAATGGCGCTCGCGCGCGACGGCGACGATGTACTTGAGTTCGGTGAGCGTCATGGCAATCAATTAAATCTGGGTATGCGATAGATTTTACCTTCGATTGCCCGCCTTGTCAGATTGGCGGCCGGCGCGCGGCGGAGGCGGCAGGAATGTGGCGATCCGGTCATCCACACCACCGACGCGCCACCGGCTCAGGCCTTCAGGAACTGCTCGCGCCCGCCCAGCCAGCGCGCCAGATGGGCCTCCACCGCTTCGGGATGGCGCGCCAGCATCAGCTCGGCGGCTTCCTGTGCGTACTCGACCATCCAGGCATCGCGTTCGAGATCGGCGAAACGCAGCATCGCCTCGCCCGACTGGCGTGCGCCGAGGAATTCGCCCGGACCGCGGATCTCCAGGTCGCGCCGGGCGATCTCGAAACCGTCGGTGGTCTCGCGCATGGTGCCCAGCCGCTCACGCGCGGTGGGCGACAGCGGCGCCTGGTACATCAGCAGGCAGACCGACTCGGCGCTGCCCCGCCCGACCCGGCCGCGCAACTGGTGCAGCTGGGCCAGGCCGAAGCGCTCGGCATGCTCGATCACCATCAGCGAGGCATTGGGCACGTCCACGCCCACTTCGATCACGGTGGTGGCCACCAGCACCTGCAGCCGGTTGGCGGAAAACGCCGCCATCACCTCGGCCTTCTCGGCCGGCGGCAGGCGCCCGTGCACCAGGCCCACCTTCAGGTCGGGCAAGGCGGCCGCGAGCGTCTCATAGGTCTCGACCGCCGTCTGCAGCTGCAGCGCCTCGCTTTCCTCGATCAGGGGGCAGACCCAGTAGACCTGCCGGCCCTCGGCGGCCGCGTGGTGCACGCGCGCGATCACCTCGTCGCGGCGGGCGTCGTTGACCAGCCGCGTGACCACCGGCGAGCGCCCCGGCGGCAGTTCATCGATGACCGAAACGTCGAGGTCGGCGTAGTAGGTCATGGCCAGGGTGCGGGGGATCGGCGTGGCCGACATCATCAGCTGGTGCGGCACCGCCGCCGCGGCCCCCGCCCCGTCATCGGCGGCGCCGTCGGCCTTGCCGCGCAGGGCGAGGCGCTGCGCCACGCCGAAGCGGTGCTGTTCGTCCACCACCGACAGGCCCAGGCGGGCAAAGCGCACCGTGTCCTGGATCAGCGCGTGGGTACCGATGGCAAGCTGCGCCTCGCCGGCTTCGACGCGCGCCACCGCCTCGCGCTTGGCGCGCGCCTTCAGGCTGCCGGCGAGCCACACCACGGGCACACCCAGCGGTTCCAGCCAGGCCGAAAGCTTGCGGTAGTGCTGCTCGGCCAGGATCTCGGTCGGCGCCATCAGCGCGGCCTGGTAGCCGGCGTCGATCGCCTGGCAGGCCGCCAGCGCGGCCACGATGGTCTTGCCGCTGCCCACGTCGCCCTGCAGCAGGCGGTGCATCGGATGGGGCGCGGCCATGTCGCCGCCGATCTCCTCGACCACGCGCCGCTGGGCACCGGTCAGCTGGAACGGCAAGGCGGCCAGGAAGCGTGTCAGCAGGCCGCCCTCGCGGCGCGGCATGGCCGGCGCATTCTTGTCGCGGCGTGCTGCCTGCGCGCGCTTGAGCGACAGTTGCTGGGCCAGCAGTTCGTCGAACTTGACGCGCTGCCAGGCCGGATGGCTGCGCTCGGCGAGCGCGGCTTCGTCCACCTGTTGCGGCGGCGCGTGCAGCAGGCGCAGGCACTCGCTCAGCGGCCGCAGGCGCAGGCGTGCCAGCGGGCCCTGCAGCACCGGCTGCGGCAGCGTCTCGGGCAGGGGCGTGCGGCCGAGCGCGCCGCCGATGGCCTTGCGCAGGTAGGCCTGGGAAATGCCGGCGGTGGCCGGATAGACCGGGGTCAGGCGGTCCGGCAGCGCCTCGCCCTCGCCCACCGTGCGCACCGTGGGGTGCACCATCTCGGCGCCGAAGAAGCCGCCGCGCAGTTCGCCGCGCACGCGCAGGCGCGCGCCCTCGGCCATCAGCTTGACCTGGCTGCCGTAGAAATTGAGGAAGCGCAGCACCAGTTCGCCGCTGTCGTCGGCCAGCTTGACCACCAGGTGCCGGCGCGGGCGCACGGTGACCTCGCTGGAGGTGACCACGCCCTCGACCTGCACCGGCAGCCCGAGGCCGGCGCGGGCGATGGCCTCGGACACGGGCAGCAGCGTGGTCTCGTCCTCGTAGCGCAGCGGCAGGTGCAGCACCAGGTCGACGTCGCGCTTGAGGCCCATCTTGGCCAGGCGTGCCATCGCCGAGGATGGTTTGCCGCCGGCGGCGGCCGGCGCCGGCCGGGCTGGCCGGGAGGGCCGGGCAGCGGCGGCGGGTTCGGTGTCAGGGGTCGGAGCGGTGCCTGGCATCGGGCGGCGATCGATCGCGGTCAAGGACGGTGGAAGACGGTCGGCTGGCCATGGACGCTCGTCGGGCGCGCCCCTTCGCCCGGCGCGGGGCCGGGGCAAATGGGCGATATCACGCGCACCGGAACGGCCTTGGCCGTGCAAGCCTTACAATATCGGATTCGCCGATTGTACCCATGCCTGCCGCCGCCACCGTGCGGCGGCTTCCGCATTGCCGCTGCCACCATGCTGACGCTGTCCGATTTCGACTTCCCGCTGCCACCCGAGCTGATCGCGCAGACCGCCCTGCCCGAGCGCAGCGCAAGCCGCCTGCTGGTGGTGGAGCGGGTCGCCGCGGGAGATGGCCCCGAGGCCACCCGCCTGCTGGACCGCGCCTTCGCCGACATCGTCGACTCCCTGCACCCCGGTGACCTGCTGGTCTTCAACGACACCCGCGTGATCAAGGCGCGCTTCT
>JABLTH010008581.1_pt1 | contig 16764 bp, 18 predicted proteins | sample 7875711 | NCBI WGS metagenome assembly JABLTH01 (sample SAMN14941262, study PRJNA633318) | bioreactor metagenome | isolation source: bioreactor | place: China | collected 2019-03-05 | reverse complement strand
CACCGAGCGCTGCATGCCGGGCGTGGTGGTGGTGTACGAGGGCGCCTGGATGGACCGCGACAAGGCGGGCGTCGATCGCGCCGGCAACCCGGATTTCCTGACGCTGGACGAACCCTCGCCGGCGGGCGCCTTCGCCTACAACACCATCCTGTGCAACGTGAAGAAGACGACGCTGGCGCACAAGCCGGGCTGGGACGAGCAGGCGACGTCCCGTTCTCACGTCTTCCGCCGGGACTACTGACATGGCCACGAAACTCGACAAGGTGGAGGTGAAGAAGGCCCTCGAGCGCAAGGTGGCGCAGACCTACCGGCCGGTGCAGCCGAAGACGCAACTCGGCTTCATCCACCACAACGTCGATTGCATCGGCTGCCGCGCCTGCGAGATCGCCTGCAAGGACAAGAACGGCCTGCCGCCGGGGCCGCGCTTTCGACGCGTGATGTACGTCGAGGGCGGCGCCTTCCCGGACGTGTATGCCTACAAGGTGAACATGTCCTGCAACCACTGCGCCGAGCCGGCCTGCCTGCCGACCTGTCCCTCGGGCGCCATCTGGAAGCGGCCCGACAACGGCGTCGTCGATATCGACTCGACGCTGTGCATCGGCTGCCGCCGCTGCGAGGCGGCCTGCCCCTACGGCGCGCCGCAGTGGGATCCGCAGGAGAAAGTCGTCAAGAAGTGCAACATGTGCATCGACGAGCTGGAGGCCGGCCGCAAGCCCTACTGCGTCATGGCCTGCATGATGCGCGTGCTCGACATCGGCCCCATCGACGAGCTCGCCGCCGGCACCTGGAAGACGACCGCGCTGGGCCCGGACGACAAGCCGGTGCGCCAGGTGAAGAACATGGCCAATCCGGAACTGACGAATCCTTCCATTGTCTTCGTGCCGCACAGCAAGGGGCGGGTGGACGGCGGCTCATGAACGTGCTGTCGACGCCGATGCGGCTGGCCTTGGCCGAGGATGCCGAAATGCTCGCTGCCCTGCACGACCGCGAGCTGACGGCAGAGACGGTTGCCGCCCTGCGCGAAACCGGCTTTCCGGCCAACCTCGGCCTGCTGCCGGCAAGCGATGCGGCGCGCAAGACCTGGCAAATGATGCAGGCGGCCGTGCCGGCGGTAATCGACGCCGAACGGCTCGACCGGTTCGCCGCCGACTATGCGGCGATCTACCTCACCGGCGCCTATGGCGCCTCGCCCTGCGAATCGGTGTGGCTGGACGACGACCATCTGGCCTGTCAGGCGCCGATGTTCGACTTGCGGGAAATCTATGCGGCGGCGGGACTGGCTGCGGAAAACTGGCGAAGGCGACCGGACGACCATCTGGTGCTGCAGCTGCTCTATGTTGCCCATGCGCTCAGACAGGCGAATGATGCCGCTGCCTTGCGCGGGCTTGCCTCGATGCTGGACCAACACTTGTTGCGATGGCTACCCGATTTCGCCGCACGCGTGTCGGATCGCTGCGAGCATCCCTTCTTCGCCGTGCTGGCGGGACTGACTTTTCTCTGGTGCGAGCAGTTGCGCGACCTGCTCGCCGAATGCCTCGCCGAGCCGCGCCCGGCGCGCGAAGCCATCGAGGCCCGCCACGGGCCGCAGCAGCAGGCCGAGACGGTTCCGCTTGCCTACCTGCCGGGTGCCGCGCCGAGCTGGTAAGCTTGCGCCCGTGAAGTCAATAACGATCTTTTTTTCGCTCCTGCTGGCGAGCGGCATCGCGCTGGCCACGCCGACCATCGAACTGTCCGCCGGCATGCACCGCATCGAGGCCGAGGTGGCGAGCACGCCGGCCGACCGCGCCACCGGCCTGATGAACCGTCCCGCCATGCCCACGCACCGCGGCATGCTGTTCGTGTTTGACGAGGCCGGCGTGCAGTGCTTCTGGATGAAGAACACGCTGATTCCGCTCAGCATCGCCTTCCTCGACGACGACGGCCGCATCGTCCAGATCGCCGACATGCGGCCGCAGTCCCTCGACAACCACTGTTCGGTGAAACCGGTGCGCTTCGCGCTGGAAATGAACGCCGGCTGGTTCAGGAGCCGTGGGCTGTCCGCCGGCGCCCGGATCAACGGTATCGGCAAGGCCGCAGCCGGGCGTTAGCGCGAAAAGTCAGCCGGCGTAATTTTTCGCCGCGAAGTCCCAGTTGGCCAGGCTGGCGAGGAAAGTCTCGACGAACTTCGGCCGGGCATTGCGGTAGTCGATGTAGTAGGCGTGCTCCCACACGTCGATGGCCAGCAGCGCCTTGCTGTCGGTCGTGAGGGGCGTGGCGGCATTGCTGGTATTGGCGATGTCGACCGAGCCGTCCGGTTTTTTCACCAGCCAAGTCCAGCCCGAGCCGAAGTTGCCGACGGCGGAAGCCTGGAAGGCCTTCTTGAACTCGTCGAAGCTGCCCCACTTCTTGTTGATGGCATCGGCCAAAGCGCCGGTCGGGGCACCGCCGCCGGCAGGCTTCATGCTGCTCCAGAAGAAAGTGTGGTTCCACACCTGGGCGGCGTTGTTGAAGATGCCGCCGGAAGCCTTCTTGACGATGGCCTCGAGGCCGGCGTTCTCGAATTCGGTGCCCTTGATCAGGTTGTTCAGGTTGGTGACATAGGCCTGATGGTGTTTGCCGTAGTGATACTCGAAGGTCTCCTTCGAGATGTGCGGTGCCAGAGCATCCATCGCGTAGGGAAGCGGCGGTAGGGTATGTTCCATTGCGGTCTCCGTTTCAGTCAGGGTTGCGAAAACTTGAGCATTTTAGTCGGAATTATTTCATTTGGCAATGTTTGCCTTCTCAATCGTCCTGATTCAGATCGGTGATTTCAGCATTGGCAGTTCCAATTCCGAAGGCTAGATGCAAGACATCGCCCTTGGCCAGTTGTGCGCTCGATCGAACGATACGGCCGTCGGCCATCCGCGCCAAGCTGTAGCCGCGTCGGAGCACGGCCTGCGGGCTGAGGTGCTCGAGGCTGGCGGCGAGGCCTTGCAGGCGATGTTCCTGATGCGACAGCAGAGCCGATGTCTCACCGCGGAGCCTGGCGAGCAGATCGTTCAGGTCGCGTTGAGCGTGGCTCAGGTCGGGACGTTCCAAAGCGAGGCGCGCTTCGAGCCGCTGCAGGCTGGCTGCGCTTGCGCCGATGCGCTGGCGCAGGCCGCCTGCGAGTCGTGTGGCGAGGTGCGCCGTTTCCACACGCAGGCGAGCAAGCCGCTCCCCCGGGTGGGTCAGGCGGCGCGCCAGCAGGTCGACGCGTTGCATGCGCTCGTGCAAATGCCGTCGCGCTTCCGTGTGCAGAATGGCGATCAGGCGCGACAAGTCGCCCTGCGCCTGCACAAAGCCGGCGCTGGCCAGTTCGGCCGCAGCGGTGGGTGTGGCGGCACGGCAGTCGGCAACGAAGTCGGCAATCGTCGTGTCGGTTTCATGTCCTATGCCGGTAATGACCGGAATCGGGCAGGCATCGATGGCGCGCGCAACCGTTTCCTCGTTGAAGGCCCACAGGTCTTCGATGCTGCCGCCGCCCCGGGCGACGATGAGGACGTCACAGGCGCCACGACCGGCCGCAATGCCGATGGCTTCGGCTATGCCTTCAGCAGCGCCTTCGCCCTGTACCAGCGTCGGGAAAATTACAACCGGCAGATGCGGCGCGCGCCGTTTCAGCGCGGCCAGGACGTCATGCAAGGCAGCGGCCTGCAGCGAGGTGACGATGCCGATGCGACGGGGAAAGCGCGGCAACGGCAGCTTGCGTTCTGCTGCGAACAGTCCTTCGCTTTCAAGCTTGCCGCGCAAACGCGCGAAAGCCTCGAACAGCGCGCCGATGCCGGCATGGCGCAGGGTTTCGATATTGAGCTGGAACCCGCCGCGCGCTTCATACAGGGTGACGAGCGCGCGCGCCTCGATGCGCATGCCATCCTGCAGGCGGAACGGCAGCAATTGGGCGCGGCCGCGAAACATGACGCAGTCCACCTGGGCGTTATCATCCTTGAGCGCGAAGTAGACATGGCCCGAAGCCGGCCGGCGCAGGTTGGAAATTTCGCCGTTCACCCACAACAGCGGGAAGCTACTTTCCAGCGCCTTGCGCACCAGCTGGTTTAGCGCCGACACGGTAAGAACTTCCTCGCCTGACAAGGCTCGCTTTGCAGTTTCTGCTGGCATCGGATGATTCTAGCCGAAGCCTTGTTTCCTCTTCGCGCCCAGTGAAAGCGGAGGTTTCATTGCACTCCGAGGCAATTTGCCATCTTGTTGATATTATTGTGATATTATCGAAGCTGCTTTTTTCATCGAAGTAAGAAAAAGTCTTACAGGAAGCCGACTTAGTCAAAGCGCACACGCCGAATCCACACACTTATCCACAACTTTTGTGGATAAAGAAAGTGTCGTTTCAGGCCGACGGCAGAACAGCGGTTTTTCTTGCCGAAACAGAAGTGTCGATATACAGTTCGCCGTTAATTAAAACAACCGGAGCCTTGCGTGTTCGCCATCATCCAAGCTGCAGGCTGGCCCATTTGGCCGCTCTTGCTCGCCTCGATTCTTGCCGTTGCCTTCATTATCGAGCGGTCGGTTGCGCTGCGCCGAAGCAAGGTCGTGCCCGAAGGCTTGCTGCCGAGCATTGTGGCGGAGTACCGTCAGGGCGGCACAACGGAGGAGATGGTCGCACGCATCGCCAGGCACTCGCCGCTGGGATGCGTGCTCGCCGCGGGCTTGCGCAACGTGAAGAGCACGCGCGAGGCCATGAAAGAAGCCATCGAGGAAGCGGGGCGCGGCGTTTCGCACGAGCTCGAGCGCTTCCTGACCAGCTTGGGCACCATCGCGACGATCGCGCCGCTGATGGGGTTGTTCGGCACGGTCGTCGGCATGATCGAGATCTTCGGATCGACGACGGCAGCCGGCACAAACCCGCAGCAGCTCGCCCACGGCATTTCGGTGGCGCTCTACAACACCGGTTTCGGCCTGCTGATCGCCATTCCGGCCATGATTTTCTATCGGCATTTTCGCGCCCTCGTCGACAGTTTCATCATCGAAATGGAACAGCAGGCGGTGAAGCTGGTCGAGATGGTGCACGGCCAGCGCGCCGGCTAAGGAAGCACAGGCGATGAATTTCCAGCGCGGGCGCTTCCGGGAGGAACCGGAGATCAACCTGATTCCGATGATCGACGTACTCCTCGTCATCCTCATCTTTCTGATGATAACGACGACTTACTCGAAGTTCTCCGGCCTCGAGATCAACCTGCCCACGGCCGATGCCACACAGTCACCGGACAAGCCGAACGAAATCAATGTCGTGGTGAGCGCAGCCGGGGACGTCATGGTCAACCGCGTGGCGGTCGGCGCGAAGGATGTCGAAGCCATCAGCGCGGCGCTGCGGCGCGCGGGCGGCGGCGAAAGGGAGCCGGTGGTGGTGATCAGTGCCGATGCCAAGGCTGCGCACCAAAGCGTGATCGATGTGATGCAGGCGGCGCAGCAATCCGGCTACAGCCACATCTCCTTCGCCACGCAGAATCCGTCACGCTGACTCTGGTGCGGCGTATGATGCGCCACACGCATGCGTGTGGCGTTTTTTATTCCGGACAGGAAAGCCATGGGTTTGATGCAGCGGATCGAGGCGGAATGGCGACGGCGCGGCGTGCTGGCGTGCCTGCTGCTGCCGTTGGCCTTGCTGTTTGCCTCTGCGGTCAATCTGCGGCGTCTGCTCTATCGCCTGGGCTGGCTGACTTCCGTGGGATTGCCGGTGCCCGTCGTGGTGATCGGCAACATCACCGCCGGCGGCAGCGGCAAGACGCCGCTGACGCTCTACCTTGCACGGGAACTGGCAAGTCGGGGCTGGCGGCCGGGCATTGTCAGCCGAGGCTATGGCGGCCGCGTGGCGGGCGTGGCCGAAGTGTCTGCCGGGAGCGATGCGTCATACGTCGGTGACGAGCCGCTGCTCCTTGCGCGCCGCAGCGGCTGTCCGGTCTTCGTGGGGCGCGACCGCATTGCCGCGTCGCACGCCCTGCTGTCGGCGCACACCGATTGCAATATCCTGATTTCCGACGATGGCCTGCAACACCTGCGTCTGGGACGCGCCATCGAGGTCGTGGTGCTGGATGAACGCGGCGTCGGCAACGGCTGGCCGTTGCCGGCCGGCCCGCTGCGCGAGTGCACGAAACGGATCGCCGAAGCGCACGCTCTGGTGCTCAACGGCGAAGCGACCGCGCCGTCGGGCGTGGAGCCGAAAAAAACCTTTCGTATGCATTTGAAGGGCGAGCGCTTCCGCAATCTGCATCAGGCCGAACGCACTTGCGGCGCAGCGGAACTCAAGGGTAAGCAGGTGCATGCCTTGGCCGGCATCGGCGATCCCGGGCGTTTTTTTCGGCAGCTCGTGCGGATGGGATTGCAAATTGAAACGCATGCTTTCCCCGATCACCATGCATACCAGGCCTCGGACTTCGACTTTGCACAAACCGATGTGCTGCTGATGACGGAAAAAGATGCGGTAAAATGTCAGACCTTTGCGCCACCGGAGACTTGGGTATTGCCGGTCGAGGCGTGCCTTGAACCTGATTTGGCGCAATGGATCGCGGAGAAACTAGATGGATGCCCGCCTGCTTGAAATACTCGTCTGCCCGGTCTGCAAGGGACCACTCGACATCCGCAAATCCGATCTGGAATTGGTGTGCAAGGCTTGCAGGCTGGCCTATCCGATACGCGACGGAATTCCGGTGATGCTGGAAGAGGAAGCCCGCCAGCTGAGCCGGGAAGAAGCGGCGGGCTGATATTCCCGCGGCGGGCGTGAGATGTCTTTCAAGGTGGTCATTCCCGCACGCTACGCTTCCAGTCGTTTGCCCGGCAAGCCGCTGGCCGATATTGCCGGCAAGCCCATGGTGGTGAGGGTGGCCGAACGCGCCGCGCAAAGCGGTGCAGCGGAAGTGCTGGTCGCGACCGACCATGAAGAGGTTCACGCTGCGGTTCGGAGCCACGGATTTGTCGCGGTCATGACGCGGTCCGATCATGCCAGCGGTACGGACCGCATTGCCGAGGTTGCGGGGCAGTACAACTGGAGCGACGATATTGTCGTGGTCAATGTCCAGGGCGACGAACCTTTCATCGAGCCCGGGCTGATCAATCAGGTGGCGGGGGAGCTGGCCGCCGATGCCGACGCGGCAATTGCCACTGCCTGCCATTCGATCGGCTGCACGGAGGATTTCTCCAATCCCAATATCGTCAAGGTCGTTTGCGACATGCGCGGCCATGCCCAATACTTCAGCCGTGCGCCGATTCCCTGGCCGCGCGATGCCTTCGCCGCTGGCCGCACGCAATTGCCTGAAGCCTTGCCCGCCAAGCGCCACATCGGCATTTATGCCTACCGTTGCGGCTTCCTGCGCCGCTTTGGCGCCTTGCCGGAATCACCGCTTGAGGGTTTTGAGGCCCTGGAGCAGTTGCGCGCACTCTGGCACGGTTTCCGTATTCGCGTAGCCGACATCAGGCATGCGCCCGAAGCCGGCGTGGATACGCCAGAGGATTTGCAGCGGGCGCGTCTGCGCTACCATCAAGTTTGACCATGCTTTAAAAACGCGGTATCGTTTCCAATAATAAAAAATCAATATAAATCAACTGGTTAATAAAATCACCTTGGGGGAGTAGTTATGAAATTAATTCTGCTCGGCGCACCCGGCGCCGGGAAGGGTACGCAGGCCGCCTTCATCACCGAGAAATACGGCATTCCGCAAATTTCCACCGGAGACATGCTGCGGGCTGCCGTGAAGGCTGGTACGCCGCTTGGGCTGGCGGCCAAGAAAGTGATGGATGCCGGCCAGTTGGTATCGGACGACATCATCCTTGGGCTCATCAAGGAGCGCCTGCAGCAGCCCGATTGCGCGAAGGGCTTCCTCTTCGACGGTTTCCCTCGCACGATTCCCCAAGCCGAGGCCCTGCGCACGCAAGGCGTCGACCTCGATCTTGTGCTGGAGATCGACGTGCCCGACGAGGAAATTATCAAGCGCATGAGCGGGCGGCGGGTGCATACGGCTTCGGGTCGCACCTACCATGTCGTCTTCAATCCGCCCAAGGTCACCGGCAAGGATGACGTTACCGGTGAGGACCTGATCCAGCGCGAGGACGACAAGGAAGAAACGGTGCGCAAGCGTCTGGACGTCTATCATAGTCAGACGAAGCCCTTGGTCGAGTTCTATTCGAAATGGGCAACGACGGGCGACACGCGGGCGCCGAAGTACCGCAAGGTGAATGGCGTCGGCTCTCTCGACGGCATTCGCGAGGCTGTCCTGAACGCGTTGAAATAACAAGCAAATCAAACGATTCCGATCCCCTGGCCACGCAGACAGGGGACGCCCATACTGGTATAATTAGGAGTTAAGGCATGAAAAACGCTTTTTATGCCCAGTCGGGCGGAGTGACTTCGGTCATCAACGCCAGTGCCTGCGGCGTCATCGAAACGGCGCGCAAGCACAAGGGCAAGATCGGCAAGGTATATGCGGGGCGCAACGGCATCATCGGCGCACTGACCGAAGACCTGATCGACACGAGCAAGGAGTCGGCAAAGGCCATTGCGGCGTTGCGCCACACCCCGGCAGGGGCCTTCGGCTCCTGTCGCTACAAGCTGAAGAGCATCGAGGAGCACAGGGCACAGTACGAACGCCTGATCGAGGTGTTCAGGGCGCACAACATCGGCTATTTCTTCTACAACGGCGGCGGCGATTCCGCCGACACCTGCCTCAAGGTGTCGCAGCTGTCGGAGACGCTGGGGTACCCGATCATAGCGGTGCATGTGCCGAAGACGGTCGACAACGACCTGCCGATCACGGACAACTGCCCCGGCTTCGGCTCGGTGGCGAAGTACATCGCGGTGTCCACGCGCGAAGCCACGCTGGACGTGGCGAGCATGGCGAAGACCTCGACCAAGGTCTTCGTCATCGAGGTGATGGGGCGCCATGCCGGCTGGATTGCCGCGGCGGGTGCGCTGGCTTCGGACAAGGACATGGAGTTGCCGATCATCGTCCTGTTCCCGGAAATCGCCTTCGACCAGGCGAAGTTCCTGTCCAGGGTGGACGCGACGGTGAGGAAGTTCGGCTACTGCACCGTGGTGGTGTCGGAGGGTGTGAAGGGGCCGGACGGCAAGTTCCTCTCCGACCAGGGGCTGCGCGATGCCTTCGGCCATGCCCAGCTGGGTGGGGTGGCGCCGGTCATCGCCGGCTTGGTGAAGAACGAACTGAATTTGAAGTATCACTGGGCGGTGGCGGATTATTTGCAGCGGGCGGCGCGCCACATCGCCTCGAAGACGGACGTGCTGCAGGCCTATGCCACGGGCAAGGTCGCGGTGGAAGTGGCGCTGAAGGGGCGCAACTCGGTGATGCCGGCGATCAAGCGGGTGTCGAACCGTCCCTACAAGTGGAAGATCGAGATCGCGGAACTGAAGGACGTGGCCAACAAGGAGAAATTCATGCCGCGCGACTTCATCAGCGAGGACGGCTTCGGCATCACGGCGAAGTGCCGGCAGTACCTGACGCCGCTGATCCAGGGCGAGGATTACCCGCCTTACAGGAACGGCCTGCCGCAGTACGTGCGGCTGAAGAACGTGGGCGTGAAGAAAAAGCTGGGCGAATTCAAGATCTGAGTCTGAATTTTCCCGGGGGCGTGCGTCGTGCCCGCATAACTACAATTTTGACGCTTGGATAAAGGGTTGAGCAGTTCGGGAGACGGTGGCGACACCGTCTCGGGGTTTTCTAGTCAAGGAGGGAGTTCATGTCAGTAGCTTTATTGCTTGCGCTGGTATGCGCAGTGCTGGCCGTGGTCTACGGGGCCGTGTCCAGCAAGTGGATCCTCTCGCTGCCAGCAGGCAACGAGCGGATGCAGGAGATCGCCAAGGCGGTGCAGGAAGGCGCCTCGGCCTACCTCAACCGCCAGTACAAGACCATCGGCATGGTCGGTGCGGCGCTGTTCCTGGTGATCGGCCTCGTGCCGCAGCTCGGCTGGAAGACCGCCATCGGCTTCCTGATCGGCGCGGTGCTGTCGGGCGCCGCCGGCTACATCGGCATGAACGTCTCGGTACGCGCCAACGTGCGCACCGCCGAGGCGGCGCGCGGCGGCCTGGCTCCGGCGCTCGACGTCGCCTTCAAGGGCGGCGCCATCACCGGCATGCTGGTGGTCGGCCTCGGCCTGCTCGGCGTCGCCGGCTACTACGCCGTGCTGAAGGCCGTCGGCGGCGCAAACGTCGACCTGCACCATATGATCGAGCCGCTGGTCGGCTTGGCCTTCGGTTCCTCGCTGATCTCCATCTTCGCCCGTCTCGGCGGCGGCATCTTCACCAAGGGCGCCGACGTCGGCGCCGATCTGGTGGGCAAGGTCGAAGCCGGCATTCCCGAGGACGATCCGCGCAACCCGGCGGTGATCGCCGACAACGTCGGCGACAACGTCGGCGACTGCGCCGGCATGGCCGCCGACCTGTTCGAGACCTACGCCGTGACTATCGTCGCGACGATGGTGCTCGCCGCGCTGGTGATCAAGACCTCGCCGGGACTGGGCGAAAACCTGCTGCTCTATCCGCTGGCGCTCGGCGGCGTGTCGATCATCGCCTCCATCGTCGGCTGCTTCTTCGTCAAGGCCAGCGATGGCGGCAAGATCATGAACGCCCTCTATCGCGGCCTGGCCGTTGCGGGCATCCTGGCCTTGGTCGCCTACTATCCGGTCACCCAATGGCTGATCGGCGCTGGCGATCCCGCCGCCAGGATCACCACCATGAGCATGTTCGGCTGCTCGGTGGTCGGCCTCGTGCTCACCGCCGCCCTGGTGTGGATCACCGAGTATTACACTGGCACCGATTTCGCCCCGGTGAAGCACGTCGCTGCCGCCTGCCAGACTGGCCACGCAACCAACATCATCGCCGGCATCGGCGTCTCGATGAAGGCCTGCGCCCTGCCGGTGATCTCGGTGTGCGCTGCGATCTACGCCGCGTACGCGCTGGGCGGCCTGTTCGGCATCGCCATCGCGGCAACCTCGATGCTCTCGATGGCCGGCATCGTCGTGGCGCTCGACGCTTACGGTCCGATCACCGACAACGCCGGCGGCATCGCCGAAATGTCGGGGCTGCCGAAGGAAGTGCGCAACGTCACCGATCCGCTGGACGCCGTCGGCAATACCACCAAGGCGGTGACCAAGGGCTACGCCATCGGCTCCGCCGGCCTCGCCGCGCTGGTGCTCTTCGCCGACTACACCCATGGTCTGGAAGCGGCCGGCCTGAAGGGCATCTCCTTCGACCTGTCCAACCACATGGTCATCATCGGCCTCTTCATCGGTGGCCTGATCCCCTATCTCTTCGCTGCCATGGCGATGGAAGCGGTGGGCCGTTCCGCCGGTGCCGTGGTGGTCGAAGTGCGCCGCCAGTTCAAGGAGATCAAGGGCATCATGGAAGGCACGGCCAAGCCGGACTACTCCCGCGCGGTCGATATGCTGACCGTGGCCGCCATCAAGGAGATGATGATCCCGTCTATCCTGCCGGTCGCCGTGCCCATCGTGGTCGGCCTGGCCCTCGGCCCGCAGGCTCTCGGGGGGCTTCTCGTCGGCACCATCGTCACCGGCCTCTTCGTCGCCATCTCGATGACCACCGGCGGCGGCGCCTGGGACAACGCCAAGAAGTACATCGAGGACGGCCACTTCGGCGGCAAGGGTTCCGATGCGCACAAGGCGGCCGTCACCGGCGACACCGTGGGCGACCCCTACAAGGACACGGCCGGCCCGGCGGTGAACCCGCTGATCAAGATCATCAACCTGGTCGCGCTGCTGATCGTCCCGCTGATGGCCTGATTCGCGAATCGCTGCAACAATGCGGGCAACCTGCGGGTTGCCCGTTTTTTTTGACGATGAGAAAAGCCCTCCTGGTACTGTCATTGCTGGCCTTTGGTTTCGCGCAGGCGGAGCGCCCCGCGCAGCCGGAGGCCGCCAGCGGCGTCGGCGCCGTCAAGGAGGCGCGCGGCCGACTCTTCATGGCCGTCACCGCGAATCCGCTGGCGACCGATGCGGCGGTGGAGATACTCAGTGCCGGCGGCACGGCGGCGGACGCGGCGATTGCTGCGCAGCTGGTACTGAACCTGGTCGAGCCGCAGTCCTCTGGGCTGGGCGGCGGCGGCTTCCTGCTCTACCACGATGCGCACACGAACAAGCTGCGCGCCTACGACGGGCGCGAAACGGCACCGGCGGCGGCGCGGCCCGAGCGCTTCCTCGGCGCAGACGGCCAGCCGCTGCCGTTTTTCGAGGCGGCGGTGGGTGGCCGCTCGGTCGGCGTGCCGGGCCTGCCGGCGTTGCTCGATCAGGTCTACCGCAACCATGGCCGCACGCCGTGGCCGAAATTGTTCGCGCCGGCGCTGCGCCTAGCCGTCGAGGGTTTCCCGATGTCGCCGCGCCTGCACAGGCTGCTGGCGGAGGACCGCTTCCTGCGCGACGATCCGCAGGCGCGCCAGCTTTATTACGAGGCCGACGGCCGGCCCAGGCCGGTCGGGACGAAGATCGCCAACCGCGCCTACGGCTTCGTACTGCTGGCGCTGGCGCAGCACGGCACGAAGATTTTCTACGAAGGCCCGGTCGCGCGCGACATCGCAACCGCCGCGCGATCCCATGCAAAAAATCCGGGAGACCTGAGCGAGGCGGACCTGGCCGCCTACAAGGTTGTCGAACGCGAGCCGCTCTGCGCCGAGCGGCTTGGCGGCTATCGGGTCTGCGGCATGCCGCCGCCGAGCTCGGGCGGACTCGCCGTGCTGCAGCTGCTGACTTTTGCCGAGCCTGTTTCGCCGCAGGCGCCGCTCTCGCCCGCAAGCGTGCATCGCTTCGCCGAGTCGGGGAGACTGACTTTTGCCGACCGCGCCCGCTATCTCGCCGATCCCGCCTTCGTCGACGTGCCCGTGATAGCGCTGCTCGATCCGGCCTACCTGGCAGCGCGCGCGCAGCTGATTCGCAGGGAGGCCAGCATGGGTCGCGCAGCTGCGGGCGAGCTGCCTCTGCAGCAATCGTTCGGCGAGGACACGCCCGCCGAACTGCCGGCGACGACCCATCTTTCCATCGTCGACAACGAAGGCAATGCCGTCGCGCTGACCAGTTCGGTCGAGGCGGCCTTCGGCAGCCGCATCATGGTGCATGGCTTTCTGCTCAACAACCAGCTGACGGATTTTTCCTTCCGGCCGGAAGAGGGCGGCAAGCCGGTCGCCAACCGTGTCGAGGCGGGCAAACGGCCGCTCTCGTCGATGGCGCCGACCATCGTCTACGACAAGACGGGGCGTGTCGCTGCGATTCTCGGCTCGCCCGGCGGTAGCCGGATCATCAACTATGTGGCGAAGGCGATTCTGGCTTTGCTCGCTTGGCATCTCTCGCCCGCCGGGGCGGTGGCGTTGCCGCACTACGGCAGCCGCAACGGCCCGACCGAGTTGGAGCGTGGCACGCCGGCCGAATCGCTGCGACCGGCGCTGGAGCAACTCGGCCACAGCGTGACCGTGCAGGAGATGACCAGCGGCCTGTCGCTGATCCTGCGGCGCGGAGACGAATGGCTGGGCGCCGCCGACCCGCGCCGCGAGGGTACGGCGCGGGGGGAATGACTACAATTTCACATTCGGATTGAGCGTGTAGAGGCCGGTGACGCTGGCCTCGGCGAGAACCTGGCCCTCGATCGCCCCGCGCACCTGCTGTCCGGTGAACTTGCCTTCGACCGGGCAGCGCGTGACATCCAGCGCGTAGAGCGTGAACACGTAGCGGTGCGGGATCTCGTCGTTCCACGGCGGGCAGGGTCCGTCGTAGCCGAAGTAGTCGCCGGCCATGTCCTTGTCGCCGGCGAACCAGCCGGTGTAGTCGTTCAGTCCCTGGCGCGCGCCGCGCGCCGTGCCCGGGCCGTTCTTGCCGCGCGGCATGACGTCCTGCGAGAACTCGCCGGCCTCGATCTGCGCCGGCGCCGGCGGCAAATCGACCAGCACCCAGTGGAAAAAATCCACGCGCGGCAGCGAAGCCGGCACCGTGCGGCCTTCCTGGTTGACGTCGTCGCCGCGGCTGGGCACGTCGGGATCGTGGCAGAGCAGCACCAGGGATTGCGTACCGGGCGGCAGATCGGACCAGGCGAAGTGCGGATTGTGGTTGCCGCCGAATCGGACATGGTTTGGCGAATGAGGAATGCAGAAGGCGTTATCGCCGTGGATGATGCGGGTGAAGCTGTCGGTCCAGAACTTCATCGTCTCCTCCTCTGAGTTACGTTCTGCCCTTCTTGGTGAAATCCTTCAGCCGGAAGCCGAGCAGCCAGAGGGTGCCGAAGTAGGCCGTACCACCGGCCGCCACCAGCGCCGCCAGGCGCAGCACACGTTCCAGCGGCGGCGCACCGATCCAGTGCGCCTGCGTGCCCATGCCGAACCACAGCACCAGCCCCATCGCCGCCAGGGCGGCCGCCAGCTTCAGGCCGAATAGTCGCCAGCCGGGCAGCGGCATGTAGTCGCCGCGCCGGCGCAAACCGCGCCAGAGCAGCGCCGCATTCAGGCAGGAAGCCAGCCCGATCGACAGCGCCAGGCCGGCGTGGGCGAGCGGCACGATGAAGACAGCATTCATCGCCTGCGTGGCGGCCAGCGTGACGAGCGCGATCTTCACCGGCGTGCGGATATTCTGCCGGGCATAAAAGCCGGGCGCCAGCACCTTGACCAGGATGAGGCCGGTGAGGCCGACGCTGTAGGCGACGAGGGCTTCGCGCGTCCTCAGCACGTCGTCGGCCTGGAAGGCGCCGTAGTTGAACAGGGTGGCCAGCAGCGGCACCGCGAGCAGGGCCAGCGCCAGCGCCGCCGGCAGGGTGAGCAGGAAAGTCAGGCGCAGGCCCCAGTCGAGCAGGGCGGAGAATTCGCGATGGTCGTTCTCGGCGTGGCTCCTGGACAGGCTGGGCAGCAGGATGGTGCCGAGGGCGGCTCCGAGCAGGCCGGAGGGAAATTCCATGAGGCGGTCGGCGTAGTAGAGCCAGGAGACGCTGCCGGTCGGCAGGAACGATGCGAAGATGGTGTTGATGAGCAGCGAGATCTGCGACACGGAGACGCCGAACAGCGCCGGCAGCATCAGCTTGAGGATGCGGCGGACGCCCTCGTCCTGCAGGGACACCGAGAAGCGCGGCAGCATGCCGATCTTTGCCAGGAAAGGCAGTTGCAGGGCGAGCTGCAGCACGCCGCCGAGGAACACCGCCCAGGCCAGTGCTAGCACCGGCGGATCGAAGTAGGGCGCGGCGAACAGCGCCATGCCGATGAACGACAGGTTCAACAGTACCGGCGTGAAGGCCGGCACGGCGAAGCGGCTCCAGGTGTTGAGGATGCCGCCGGCGAACGACACCAGCGAGATGAACAGGATGTAGGGGAAGGCGATGCGGGTGAGCGTGACGGTCAGTTCGAACTTGTCCGCATCGGCGGCGAAGCCCGGCGCCGAAATGTAGATCAGCACCGGCGTCACCGCGATGCCGAGCAGGGTCACCGCCAGCAGCGCCAGGAACAACAGGGTCGCGACATGGTCGGCCAGGCGGCGCGTTTCCTCCGCCTCGCGCTTGTTCTTGTATTCGGCCAGAATCGGCACGAAAGCCTGGGAAAAGGCACCCTCGGCGAACAGGCGCCGCAGCAGGTTGGGCAGGCGGAAGGCGACGAAAAAGGCGTCGGTGGCCATGCCGGCGCCGAAGGTACGGGCGATGACGAAGTCCCTGGCGAAGCCCAGAATGCGCGACAGCAGCGTCATGCTGCTGACGGTGGCGAGGGCCTTGAGCAGGTTCATAAGGGGGCAATGGTATCGACTTTGACCTCCATTCGCGCTGCTTGCATTCAGGCCGGAAACGGCCTAAAATGCGCCCCTTTTCCAAGCCTTAGCAGATTCCACATGGCCAACTCCGCACAAGCCCGCAAGCGTGCCCGTCAGGCGATCAAGCGTCGTGCCCGCAATTTCAGCCAGCGTTCCGAGCTGCGCACCGCCATCAAGAGCGTTCGCAAGGCGATTGCCGGAGGCGACAAGGCTGCCGCCCAGAAGGTTCTCAACGAGTCGATGGGCACTATCGACAGCATCGCCGACAAGAAGATCATTCACAAGAACAAGGCGGCTCGCCACAAGAGCCGCCTGTCCGCCGCCATCAAGGCGCTGTAAACTAGGCAAGTCCCTGCGAATGGCGGCCGGTTCCGGCCGCCCTTTCTTTCTTCAGTCGTCGGACTTGGCGTCCGGCCTTCCCGTTTTGATCACCTGGAGCGCGTTGTCCTTGGCAAAGCTGCCGAGGAAGTTGTAAGCCATCGGCTCGAACTCGTAGAGGCGTGCGGCGACATAGACACATTTCTCGCCGAGATGGAGGCCGGGTCGCACGTAGGGAGAATAACTCATGCGGTGATCGGCGCCGAAGGCCGACATGATGCCGCACAGGCGCTCGGCCCAATCACTGGGGCGGAATTTCTTGCCGTCCAAGGTCAGGCCGACGATGATGAAGTTTTCTTGGGGCTTTTCTGACATGGGCCTGGCGACCGGCGTGTCGTGGCTACCGATGCTTGGACATTTTGTATTCCGGCATACTGCGGCGCCAGCCGGAACAAAATTAAAATTTTACCAGAAAAGCCAAGTTTTTCTTTTGCCCCGATCAGTCAAATTGAATCATTGTGCATGAAATGTGAATTCTGCTTAAATATTATGCAATAAATAAAATCCCAAGCAAAAATAAGAAGCTACCTTGTGTTTTTAGGAGGCTGCACATATACTTCGAAAATCCCATTGAACTTTATGGGGTTTACATGCAGGCACCCTTGCTCAAAAAATATGGGTTTCGCATCAGGACACGTGTTGGCCTGGTTG
>JABLTH010045141.1_pt1 | contig 16783 bp, 14 predicted proteins | sample 7875711 | NCBI WGS metagenome assembly JABLTH01 (sample SAMN14941262, study PRJNA633318) | bioreactor metagenome | isolation source: bioreactor | place: China | collected 2019-03-05 | reverse complement strand
GCGGAGAGGCGGAGAGGCGGAGAAGCGGAGAAGCGGAGAAGCGGAGAAGCGGAGAAGCGGAGAAGCGGAGAAGCGGAGAAGCGGCCCGCGATGCGTCACGCGGGCCGTTTGGCCGATCAGTGCGCGCCGGCCTTCGGCTTGCGCGGCGCCTTCTCGAACAGGCGGTCGTAGAGCCAGCGCGGCAGCACGTGCAGCACCTTCGCGACGACACCCATCTGCCACGGAATCACGCGGAACGCGTGCTGCCGGGCGATCGCCCGGGCCGCCCGCGCGGCGAAGCGGTCGGCGTCCATCAGGAACGGCATCCGGTACGGATTGTGCGCGGTCATCGGCGTGCGGATGTAGCCGGGCGCGATCGTCACGACGCCGACGCCGGCCGGCCGCAGCTCGACGCGCAGCGCTTCGAGGTACTTGATCGCGGCCGATTTCGACGCGCTGTACGCGCCGGAGCCCGGCAGCCCGCGCACGCCGGCGACGCTCGCGACACCGACCAGCGTGCCGTGGCGCGCGGCCGTCATCGGGCCGACGAACGGCTCGAACGTCGCGACCATCCCGTAGTAGTTGATGTCCATCACGTCGCGGAACGTCGCGAGATCGCCCTGGCCCGTGACGGCGCCCTGGCTGATGCCTGCGTTCGCGATCACGACGTCAGGGCAGCCGTGCGTCGCGATGAACGACGCGGCGGCCGTCGCGAGCGCGTCGGCGTCGCGCACGTCGGCGGAGTAGACGGAGATGGACAGCTTCGGGAAGCGTCGCGCGAATGCATCGAGGGCATCGGTGCGTCGCGCGACGAGTGCGAGCGTGGCGCCCTGGCGGGCGTATTCCTCGGCCATCGCGAGGCCGAGGCCGCTCGATGCGCCGGTGATGAAGACCTTCAGCGGAGTAGTCATGCCGGCGCGCGGGCGGGGATCAGAGCTTCTTGTCCTGAACCTGCTTCACGAGGAAGTCGAGCACCTGGGCGGTACCCGGAATGCTGTTCGCGTAAGCGGGGCCCGTCTTGTACTTGCCCTGGACGACGACCGTCGGCACGCCGTCGATCGCGTAGTCCTTCAGCAGCTTGGCCGACTGGTTCACTTCGCCCTGCACGCTGAACGAGTTGTATGCGTCCATGAACTGCTTCTTGTCGACGCCCTGCGTGGCGAGGAAGTCGGCCTGCGCCTGCGGCGTCAGCAGGTAGTTCTTCTGCTTGTGGATCGCGTTGAAGATCGCCGGCGTGACCTTCTCGGAGATGCCGAGCGCGGACACCGCGTAGAACAGCTTCGAGTGCGGGACGAAATCGTCACGGAATGCGACCGGGACGCGCTTGAAGTCGATGTTGCTGCCCTGCTTCTTCACCCAGGCCTCGATCGTCGGCTCGAATTCGTAGCAGTGCGGGCAGCCGTACCAGAAGAACTCGATCACCTCGACCTTGCCGGCGGGCGCGGACACCGGCTGCGGCGACTTCATCACCTCGAAGTCCTTGCCGGCGACCGGCGCGGCGGGCGAAGCCTGCGCGAGGCCGGCGGCCAGGCCCAGGGAAAGAAGGAGCGTGCTAAGCAGTTTTTTCATGTTGTGAACGTCGAATCAGTTGCTCGGGTTACGGAACGTAACGGGTTCTGAGTGGGCTCGGCCGGTTGCTTACTGCTTCGTGAAACGGATCACCGCCGTGTCGACACCTGCATCGGACAGGCGCTGGCGGGCCGAGTTCATATCCTCGAACTTCGAGAACGGGCCGACGCGCACGCGGAAGTACGTCACGCCGCTGACATCGCGCTTCGACACCTTCGACTCGAAGCCCTGGAAGCCGAGGCGCGCGCGCTGCTGCTCGGCGTCGCCTTCCGTCTTGTACGCGCCCACCTGCAGGAAGTAGCCGGTATTCGCGTCGTTCGCGGTCGGCGGCTTCGCTGCCGCGGCGGCCGTGGCCGACGAGGTCGGCTTCGGCGTGTTCGCGGCCAGTTGCTGCTGTTGCTGCTTTTGTGCAGCGGCTTGCTGCGCCTGCTTCTGCGCGGCGAAGCGTGCGAGGTCGTCCTCGCCGCCTTGCTGCTGCTGTTGCGCCTGCTGCGTCTTCTTCGGCGGCGGCGTGGTGTCGGCCGGCTTCGGCGCGACGGCGACGCCGTTGCCCGACGACGTGTTGTTCGACGCGGTCGTGCCGTTCGAGCTGCCGGTATTGTTCGAGCCGCTCGAGCCGTTGGCCGACGGCGGCACTTCGACGATCTGCGGTTCGGGCAGCAGGCCGCCCTGGGTCTGGTTCGCGGCCTGGCCGGGCGCGGTGTTCGGCGGTGCCGACTGGGCGGCCTGCGGCACCGGCTGGCCGGGCGTCTTGCCCTGCAGCGCACGGTTCGGATCGAACTGCTGCGGCTGGCTCGCGCCGTTGTCGGCCGGCGGCGGCGCAACCTTCGACACGAACGGCGACGGGGAACGCGTGATGTAGAGCGCCACCACCACCGCGATCGCGAGGCCGACGATCAGGCCCAGCACGATTCCAAGAAATGTCCCTCCGGCTTGTTTCGATTGTTTCGAAGTGCGGCGTGGTTGTGCCATTGCTTGAGTCACCTGCAAAAAGAATCGTGAAAAGGCTGCGGCGGGCGTCCGACGGCGGGTATCCGACGGCGGGCGCTGCCACGGCCATTCGCTGCCCGGTTCGGGCCGCTTGCGTCGTTACATCTTGGCGGGCGCGGACACGCCGAGCACCGCCAGACCGTTCTCGAGCACCTGCCGGGTTGCGGCGAGCAGCGCGGCGCGCGCATTGCGCGGCGCTTCGTCGTCCACCAGCACGCGCTCCGCATTGTAGAACGAGTGGAATTCACCAGCGAGGTCGCGCAGGTAGAACGCGACCGCGTGCGGCGCCAGCTCGTTCGCCGCGTGCGTGAGCATGTCCGGGTACTCGGCCAGCTTCTGCATCAGCGACGCCGCCTGCGCGCTCGTCAGCTGCGACAGGTCGGCGCCCGGCAGCTGCGCGACGTCGACGTTGTAGCGCGCCTTCAGTTCGTTGAGCACCGAGCAGATCCGCGCATGCGCGTACTGGACGTAATAGACCGGGTTCTCGTCGTTCTGTTTCAGCGCGAGGTCGATGTCGAACACGAACTCGGTATCGGCCTTGCGCGAGATCAGGAAGAACCGCACCGCGTCGCGGCCGCGCGTGATGGTCGCTTCGTCGATCAGGTCGGGCGCCGCTTCCTGGCCCGCCGCCGCGCCGCCCGACCATTCGATCAGGTCGCGCACCGTCACGTAGCTGCCCGCGCGCTTCGAGATCTTCACTTCCTGGCCGTCGCGCATCACGGTGACCATCTTGTGCAGCACGTAGTCGGGGTAACCCTTCGGGATCCCGATGTGCAGGCCCTGCAGGCCGGCGCGCACGCGCGCGATCGTGCCGTGGTGGTCCGAACCCTGGATGTTGATCACCTTCGTGAAGCCGCGCTCCCACTTCGTCACGTGGTACGCGACGTCCGGCACGAAGTACGTGTACGTGCCGTCCGACTTGCGCATCACGCGATCCTTGTCGTCGCCTTCGTCGGTCGTGCGCAGCCACAGCGCGCCGTCCTGTTCGTAGGTCATGCCGGCCTTGATCAGCGCGTCGACCGTCTTCTCGACGCGGCCTTCGCTGTACAGCGACGACTCGAGGTAGTACTGGTCGAACTTCACGCCGAACGCCTGCAGGTCCATGTCCTGCTCGCGACGCAGGTACGTGACCGCGAACTTGCGGATCGCGTCGAGATCCTCGACGTCGCCCGTGCCCTTGACCGGCTCGCCGTCCGACGCGGCGACCGTTTCGCCTGCCAGGAAGTCGCGTGCGATGTCGGCGATGTATTCGCCGTTGTACGCGGCTTCCGGCCAGCCCGCGTCGCCCGGCTTCAGCCCGCGTGCGCGCGCCTGCGTCGAGATCGCGAGGTTGCCGATCTGCACGCCTGCGTCGTTGTAGTAGAACTCGCGGTGCACCGCGTAGCCCTGGCTCGCGATCACGTTCGCGAGTACGTCGCCGAGCGCGGCCTGGCGGCCGTGGCCGACGTGCAGCGGGCCGGTCGGGTTCGCCGACACGAATTCGAGCAGCACCTGCTTGCCTTTCTCGCGATCCGACGTGCCGAACGCGCGGCCCTGGTCGAACACGGCGGCGATCACCGCCTGCTTCGCGGCGGCCGACAGGCGCAGGTTGATGAAGCCGGGGCCGGCGATCTCGGCGGCGTCGACGAGGCCTTGCGCGCCCGGCTGGGCGGTCAGGGCGGCGACGATCTGTTCGGCGAGCTGGCGCGGGTTCGTGCCGAGCGGCTTGGCGAGCTGCATCGCGACGTTGCACGCGACGTCGCCGTGCGCGGCGACCTTCGGGCGCTCCAGCGTGATGGTCGGGGCGACGAATGCCGCGTCGGCGCCTTTCAGCGCGTGTGCGACCTGCTTGACGCTATCCGCGAGCAGGGCTTCGAGGGTCTGTTTGTGTGCTGGCAGCATGCTGGTAGAAGGCTTCGTTGGTGGCGGCCGGAAACGCCGGCCCGCCGGCGCGCTTTTTAAGCGCGCGTTTCAGGGATCGCAGAATTTTAACAGGTGCTAATATGCCGCTCAGGCGGCCCGCGTCCGCGAGGCCGGACGCCGGTCTGCCGGCGTTCCCCAACCGCGCCGCGCAGGCACAACAAGATGAAAAGGGAATTGTCATGATTACGTTCAAGAGCAAGGCGGCACAGGATCTCGACGTGCTGAAGGATTTCGCCGTGTATGTGCTGGGTCTCGTCGGCAAGCAGCTGGGCGAGCGCGGCGTGATTACGCACGACGAGCTGGACCACGCGATCGCCAAGCTGGAAGGCGCCGTTGCGCAGGCGAAGCAGGAGCGCGCCGAGCATGCCGGCCATTTCCACGAGGACGAAGCCGACCACGCGCACCACGAAGTGCCGCCGAGCCTGGCCCAGCGCGTCGCGCCGTTCCTCACGATGCTGCGCGAAGCGAAAGCCGGCCAGGCCGACGTGCACTGGGGCTTCTGAGCGTCCTTGCCCGGCGGTCCGAAAGGATCGAAAGGCAGAAAAAAGCCCGCTTCCGAGCGGGCTTTTTCTTTTGTCTGACGATAGCGGGCGCCGATGCGCCCGCCGAAGGGCCGGTCAGAGCTGCGGCGCAAGCGCGCGGCGCGCGTCGTCGAGCGACAGCGCCATGCGCCGCGCGTAGTCCTCGAGCTGATCCTGTCCGATTTTCCCGACCGAGAAATACGTGCTGTCCGGATGCGCGAGATAGAAGCCCGACACGCTCGCGGCCGGCAGCATCGCCAGCGAGTCGGTCACGCTCATGCCGATCTCGTCCGCGTGCAGCACGTCGAACATGTCGCGCTTCACGAGGTGGTCGGGGCAGGCCGGGTAGCCGGGTGCCGGGCGGATGCCCGCGTACTTTTCCGCGATCAGCGCATCGTTGTCGAGCGTCTCGCCGCTCGCATAACCCCACAGCTCGCGCCGCACGCGCGCGTGCATCGCTTCCGCGAACGCTTCCGCGAAGCGGTCGGCGAGTGCCTTCAGCATGATCGCGCTGTAGTCGTCGTGGTCGGCTTCGAACTGCTTTTCCTTCACGTCGACACCCAGGCCGGCCGTCACCGCGAACATCCCGATGTAGTCGGCGACGCCCGATTCCTTCGGCGCGATGAAGTCGGCGAGCGAGCGGTTCGGCCGCATCACGCCGTCGACCACCGGGCGCACGCTCTGCTGGCGCAGGTTGCGCCACGTGAGCAGCACCTCGCTGCGCGACTCGTCGCTGTAGATCTCGATGTCGTCGTCGTTGACGGTATTCGCCGGCAGCAGCGAGATCACGCCGCTCGCGGTCAGCCAGCGGCCCTGGATCAGGCGCGCGAGCATCGATTTCGCGTCGGAGAACACGCGGCGCGCCGATTCGCCGACGATCTCGTCGTTCAGGATCGCCGGGTACGGGCCCGCGAGATCCCAGGTCTGGAAGAACGGGCCCCAGTCGATATAGTTCGCGAGCTCGTTCAGGTCGTAGTTCTTGAACACGCGGCGGCCGATGAACTTCGGCTTCACCGGCTGGTAGCCCGCCCAGTCGACCTTGGTCTTGTTCGCGCGCGCCTCGGCGAGCGTGACCATCGGCTGCGCCTTGCGGTTCGCGTGCTGGTCGCGGATGCGTTCGTAGTCGGACTTCAGCTCGTCGAGGTACTTCGCCGCGCCTTCGTCGGACAGCAGGCTCGATGCGACCGACACCGAGCGCGACGCGTCGGGCACGTAGACCACCGGGCCTTCGTAGTGCGGCGCGATCTTGACCGCCGTGTGCACGCGCGAGGTCGTCGCGCCGCCGATCAGCAGCGGGATCTTCTTCACGCGGAAGTAGTCGTCGCGCTGCATTTCCGACGCGACGTATGCCATTTCCTCGAGGCTCGGCGTGATCAGGCCGGACAGCCCGATGATGTCTGCGCCCTCGACCTTCGCCTTCGCGAGGATCTCGTTGCACGGGACCATCACGCCCATGTTGACGACTTCGAAGTTGTTGCACTGGAGCACGACCGACACGATGTTCTTGCCGATGTCGTGCACGTCGCCCTTCACGGTCGCGATGACGATCTTGCCCTTCGCGCGCACGTCGCCGCCCGCTTCCGCGAGCAGGCGCTTTTCTTCCTCGATGAACGGGATCAGGTGCGCGACCGCCTGCTTCATCACGCGCGCCGATTTCACGACCTGCGGCAGGAACATCTTGCCCTGGCCGAACAGGTCGCCGACGATGTTCATCCCGTCCATCAGCGGGCCTTCGATCACGTTGATCGGGCGGCCGCCGGCCGCGGCGATCTTCGCGCGGACTTCTTCGGTATCCTCGACGATGAAGTTCGTGATGCCGTGCACGAGCGCATGCGAGAGCCGCTTCTCGACCGGCTGGTTGCGCCACTCGAGGTTCTCCTCCTTCTTCGCGCCGCCCGCCTTGAACTTGTCGGCGATTTCGAGCAGGCGGTCGGTCGAGTCGTCGCGGCGGTTCAGGATCACGTCCTCGACGCGCTCGCGCAGTTCCGCGTCGAGCTCGGCGTACACGCCGAGCTGGCCCGCGTTCACGATGCCCATGTCCATCCCCGCCTGGATCGCGTGGTACAGGAACACGGTGTGGATCGCCTCGCGCACCGGGTCGTTGCCGCGGAACGAGAACGACACGTTCGACACGCCGCCGCTCACCTTCGCGTACGGCAGGTTCTGCTTGATCCAGCGGGTCGCCTCGATGAAGTCGACCGCGTAGTTGTTGTGCTCTTCGATGCCGGTCGCGACCGCGAAGATGTTCGGGTCGAAGATGATGTCTTCCGGCGGGAAGCCGCACTGGTTCACGAGCACGTCGTACGAGCGCTTGCAGATCTCGGTCTTGCGCGCGAACGTGTCGGCCTGGCCCTGCTCGTCGAACGCCATCACGACGGCCGCCGCGCCATAGCGGCGGATCAGCTTCGCATGATGGACGAACGCCTCCTCGCCTTCCTTCAGCGAGATCGAGTTCACGATCGCCTTGCCCTGCACGCACTTCAGGCCCGCCTCGATCACTTCCCACTTCGACGAGTCGATCATGATCGGCACGCGCGCGATGTCCGGTTCCGACGCGATCAGGTTCAGGAAGCGCACCATCGCCGCCTTCGAATCGAGCATCGCCTCGTCCATGTTGATGTCGATCACCTGCGCGCCGTTCTCGACCTGCTGGCGCGCGACGGCGAGCGCCTCGTCGAACTGGCCGTTGAGGATCATGCGTGCGAACGCCTTCGAGCCGGTGACGTTGGTGCGCTCACCGACGTTGATGAAGAGCGTTCCGGACGTGACGTTGAACGGCTCGAGGCCGGCGAGGCGCATCATGTGATCGGTCATGGCGGTGCGAATTCTGGTGATGAAGGGCGTGGGGCGGTCGGGTCAGGCGTTGTCGCTGTACTGGTTCGGCCAGCGGCGCGGCTTCACGTCGGCGAGCGCCTTCGCGATCTCGGCGATGTGTTCGGGCGTCGTGCCGCAGCAGCCGCCCGCGAGGTTCACGAGCCCGGCTTGCGCGAATTCCTTCAGGAGCCCCGACGTGACGTCCGGCGTCTCGTCGAAGCCGGTCTCGGCCATCGGGTTCGGCAGGCCCGCGTTCGGGTAGCACGACACGTAGGTGTCGCACAGCTTCGCGAGCTCGGCGATGTACGGGCGCATCAGCGCCGCGCCGAGCGCGCAGTTCAGGCCGAACGTGAGCGGCTTCGCGTGACGCAGCGAGTTCCAGAACGCCTCGACGGTCTGGCCCGACAGGATCCGGCCCGACGCATCGGTGACGGTGCCCGAGATCATGATCGGCAGGCGCTCGCCGGTGTCCTCGAACAGTTCGTCGAGCGCGAACAGCGCGGCCTTCGCGTTCAGCGTGTCGAAGATCGTCTCGACGAGGAACAGGTCGACGCCGCCGTCGAGCAGCGCTTTCGCCTGCTGGTAGTACGACGTATGCAGCTCGTCGAACGTGACGTTGCGGGCGCCCGGATCGTTGACGTCCGGCGAAATGCTGGCCGTCTTCGGCGTCGGCCCGATCGCGCCGGCGACGAAGCGCGGCTTGTCCGGCGTCGCGTATTTCGCGGCCGATTCGCGTGCGAGCTTCGCCGATTCGACGTTCATCTCGACGACGAGATCTTCCATCTCGTAATCGGCCTGCGCGACGGTCGTCGCGCCGAACGTGTTGGTCTCGACGATGTCGGCGCCGGCCGCGAAGTACTGGTCGTGGATCTCGCGGATGATCTGCGGCTGCGTGATCGACAGCAGCTCGTTGTTGCCCTTGATGTCGCGCGGGAAATCCTTGAAGCGCTCGCCGCGATACGCGGCTTCGTCGAGCTTGTAGCGCTGGATCATCGTGCCCATCGCGCCGTCGAGGATCAGGATGCGCGATTTCAGCAGCGCAGGCAGAGCGGCGCCGCGCGTGTAGTGCGCGTCGAGCGGGACTGAAGCGGCGAGAGGAGTCGCAGACATGGGCGAAAGACCGGCGAAGACGGGAAAACCGTCATTGTAGCCGGTGCGCATGAGCGCCGCCCGGCCTTGCGCGGCGCCGGCCGGGCCGCCAAATGAAAACCCCCGCCCGGCGAACCGGGCAGGGGCATGATCGGAGTGCTCGCGGCGCCGCGTCGATGCGCGGCGAATGGCCCGGCCGCGCGAGGCGCCGGGCCGCGGGACGTCAGTGCAGTACGACGGGCATCATCATCAGGCTGTCGAATTGTCCGAGGAATTCGTCGACTTCATCGAGCGACGGTTCATCTTCGATCAGCTGCTTCACGTGTGCGCGGAATCGTTCGGCAAGTTCGCCGTCGATGAAGATCTCGCGCTGCGCGTTCTTGTCGACGATTTCGTATCCGCCGGCATTCATCAGGTGGTGGCCGGCCTGCGGCGCGAATTCGACGACGCAGTAGTTGGGGCTGTTGTAGATCATTTGCATGGCGGCACTCCTCTTCGCAGTGGCATCTGGCCTTGTTGTCCCCTAGGTGGGGCGAGCCTTGCCGGTTTCAAGGGGCTTGCGCTGCACACCCCGTTCCCGTTTGCGTGGGGTGTATCGGTTAGAAGCCGATGTCTATGAAACGTTTCCCATTGTCGACCGGTGGACGGAAATAGTTGTTAAAGAGTGTCATCGGCGATTTCACGGAAATCTGTAATCGGTCGAAATTGCCGAATCACGCGCATTCGCGTGCGAGTTCACTGTGTGACAGGTGATGTGACAGGCGAAGACGCGGGCGGTGCAGCCGGTTGTGCAGCCGGCGGTTGCACGGCGGCGGGCGGCGCGGGTTGTGCCGGTTCGGCGGCCGGTGCGGCCGACGGTTCGGGCGCCGGTGCAGCGGCGGGCGCAGGCGTGGCGCCGCCTGCCGGTGTCTCGTCGGACGGCGCGCCCGGCGCCGCGAGCGGGCCGTGCCACAACAGTTCGATCTGCGCGCCGTTCGGTTCGGTCTGCACGAGCCGCGCGGGCAGCCAGCCGAGCGTCGGTGCGAGCCACATGTCGATGCGGCGCGTGTCGCCGTCGCGCCGCGGCAGGCGCATGAAGTGCCGTGCGCCGATGATGCCGGCCTGCGTCTGCACCTGCTCGTCGCCGATCACGGTGATCGGCCAGGTCTCGCCGCTGTTGTTGTCGATCACGAAGAACTGCTGCGTGACGCCCGGCCTGTAAGCAGACGGATTGCCGCGCACGAGCCCCGACAGCTGCATCAGCATGCTGAAGCGGTCCTGTATGCCGTCGGGCAACGGTGCGTTGTTCGGCGTGCGCGTGAACACGACCTGCCGGATCTCGCGATTGAAGATCGCGATGTCTTCCGGACGCTTGCCGCGCTTTTCGACGTAACGGTCGGGCGCGACGCCGAACGCGTCGATGCGGCCTTCGCTGCGATAGGAGAACGGGCCGACGAACGGCACGGGCATCGACACCGACAGGTCGTAGGTGCGCCCGTCGGTACGCCAGTGGATCGTGCCGATCATGTTCTGCATGCCGTTGTAGAACGTGTCGTACTGCAGGTCGCCGGACGGCGGCGCGATGAACTTCACGCCGTTCGTCGCGGGGCCCGGTGTCGTGGCGCCGGCTGCGCTGGCCGCGCCCGCGGCCGACGCGGCGTGCGCGCCCGACGCGCCCGACGCGCCCGGTACGCCACTCGCTGCGGACGCGGCGGCCGGCGGCTCGCCGTGTTCGGCCGTTTGCGTCGACGTGAGGACCGGCTCCGGCGCGGGTTTCGGCGCGGCGGCCCTGGGGGGCGCCGGTGCGGGCGCGGCCGGATGCTCGACCGGCTTCGGCGCAGGTGGCGCGGGCTGGCGCTCGATCGGCTGTGGTTTCAGCAGTTCGATCTGCACGGGGACTTCGGCGGGCGCGGGCGGCGTGAACGCGTCGCGGTTGCGCATCAGCCAGAACGCGGCGAGCGTGTGCAGCATCAGCACGACGACGAGCGCAATGCCCACGCGCAGCCAGCGGTGGGGCAAGGCGTGACTCGGGCGGATGTCGGCAGGCTGCATGGGCATCGGAACAGGATCGGGGCGCTCGCGTGATGTCGGGCGCGCGGCGCGCGCCACAGGAATCGGACTGTCGAATGCGCCGCGCGTTCGTGCGCGTGCCGTGACGAGGCGAATGCGTCAGGCGTCGCGCGCGTCGGGACTATAGCCGAGTTCGTAAGACAGTTTCTGCGCGCATGCGCGCAGCGCCGTGTCGATCTCGCCGCCCCATGCAATGTCGAACGAGCCTTCCTGGCCGAGCGCGACGATGGCGAGCGCGAGTTCGCCGACCGCATCGAACACGGGCATGCAGAACGCGTGGATCGTCGGCAGCAGCATCCCCTCGACGCGCGCGGCCTCGTGCTTGCGCACGTCGGCGAGCACCGCGTCGACCTCGTCGAGCGTGCGCGGGCCGCCGTGGTGCGGCGAGCGGCGCGTATCGGCGAGTTCGCGCTCGAGCATCGCGGCGGTCTTGCTGCGCGGCAGGTACGCGGCGAACAGCAGGCCCGTCGCGGAGCCGAGCAGCGGCATCACGTCGCCGAGCTTCAGCGACGCCTTCGCCGGGTGGCTCGACTCCATCCAGTGCACGATCGTCGGCCCCTGGTTGCCCCACACCGCGATGCCGACCGTCTGGTCGAGGCGGTCGCGGAATTCGGTCAGCGCGATCCGCGCGAGCTTCACGCCGTCCACGCGCGCGAGCCGCGCGAGCCCCATCTGCAGCGCGAAGCCGCCGAGCTCGTAGCGGCCCGAGACGGGGTCCTGCGCCACCACGCCGAGACGCGAGAAGCTGACCAGGTAGCGGTGCGCCTTCGCAGGACTCATGCCCGCGCGCTGCGCGAGGTCGCGCAGCATCATCGCGCGCGGCTCGCTCGTCAGCACGTCGAGCAGGCGGAAGCCGACCTCGATCGACTGGATGCCGGAACGGACTTTCTCGCTGTTTTCGCCGTGCTCGCCGGAAGCGGCGTCGTCGGTGTCGGAGTCGGAGTCGGCGAGATCGTCGTCGGGAAGCGGGTTGGCGGGCATGGGCGGCAGGTGCGCGAAAATGCGGCAGGAATGGGGGTGAAAATTCGGGGCGAAAAATCGGGACGAAAGCGGCGTGCACGATCGTGGCGCGCCGCCGGGATTCACCATCGTAAAATAGATTCCCTCCATCGTCACTACAACGGCAGAGTCCCCCTTATGAAACTTGCTTCGCTGAAGGACGGCACGCGCGACGGCCAGCTGATCGTCGTGTCGCGCGACCTGCACACCGCGGCGATCGCCGACGCGATCGCGCCGACGTTGCAGCGTGTCCTCGACGACTGGGCGTTCTACGCGCCGCAGCTGCGCGACCTGTACGACGCGCTGAACCACGGCCGCGCGCGCAATGCGTTCGCATTCGATCCGGCCAACTGCATGGCGCCGCTGCCGCGCGCGTTCCAGTGGGCGGACGGCTCCGCGTACGTGAACCACGTCGAGCTCGTGCGCCGCGCGCGCGGCGCCGAGATGCCGCCCGAATTCTGGACCGACCCGCTGATGTACCAGGGCGGCAGCGACGATTTCCTCGGCGCGCGCGACGACGTCGTGTGCCCGTCCGAGGAATGGGGCATCGATTTCGAGGCGGAAGTCGCGGTGATCACCGGCGACGTGCGGATGAGCGCATCGCCCGACGAAGCGCTGAAGGCCGTCCGGCTCGTCACGCTGGTGAACGACGTGTCGCTGCGCAACCTGATTCCGGCCGAGCTCGCGAAGGGCTTCGGCTTCTTCCAGAGCAAGCCGGCCACCGCATTCGCGCCGGTCGCCGTCACGCCCGACGAACTCGGTGACGAATGGCGCGAGGGCCGCGTGCACCGGCCGATGATCGTCCACTGGAACGGCAGGAAGGTCGGCCAGCCCGATGCGGGCACCGACATGGTGTTTCACTTCGGCCAGCTGATCGCGCACGCGGCGAAGACGCGCAACCTGCGCGCCGGGTCGATCGTCGGCTCGGGCATGGTGTCGAACAAGGACGCGAAGCGCGGTTACTGCTGCATCGCCGAGAAGCGCTGCCTCGAGACGATCGAGCACGGCGCGCCGCAGACCGAATTCATGCGCTACGGCGACACCGTGCGCATCGAGATGTTCGACGCGGCCGGCAAGTCGATCTTCGGTGCGATTGAGCAGTCGGTCGCCCCGCCCGACGGCGCGGCGTAAGCCGCGCGGTGCTTGCGCGAAACCCGGCTTCGGCCTGCGCGCCGGGTTTCGCCTGATGTTTGCCCGCGCGGGCTTGGCTACACTCGATTCAAGAGCCTCGACTCGAAGGAGCGGCACATGGCGGAACTCTCCGCATACGGCGGTTACGAAGCACTGAAGGTGACGCGCCGCGACCATGGCGTGCTCGACATCGTGATGAGCGGCGAGGGCGCGAACCGCAGCGGCCTCGCCACCGCGAACGCGCGCATGCATCGCGAGCTCGCCGACATCTGGCGCGACGTCGACCGCGATCCCGATACGCGCGTCGCGGTGATCCGCGGCGAAGGCAAGGGCTTCTCGGCGGGCGGCGATCTCGCGCTCGTCGAGGACATGGCGAACGACTTCGACGTGCGCTCCCGCGTGTGGCGCGAGGCGCGCGACCTCGTCTACAACGTGATCAACTGCAGCAAGCCGATCGTATCGGCGATGCACGGCCCGGCCGTCGGCGCGGGGCTCGTCGCCGGGCTGCTCGCCGACATCTCGATCGCCGCGAAGGACGCGCGCATCATCGACGGCCACACGCGCCTCGGCGTCGCGGCCGGCGACCACGCGGCGATCGTGTGGCCGCTGCTGTGCGGGATGGCGAAGGCGAAGTACTACCTGCTGCTGTGCGAACCGGTGAGCGGCGAGGAGGCCGAGCGGATCGGGCTGGTGTCGCTCGCGGTCGAGCCGGCCGACCTGCTGCCGAAGGCGTACGAAGTGGCCGAGCGGCTCGCGCACGGTTCGCAGTCGGCGATCCGCTGGACCAAGTACGCATTGAACAACTGGCTGCGCACGGCCGGGCCGACCTTCGATACGTCGCTTGCGCTCGAATTCATGGGGTTTGCCGGGCCCGACGTGCAGGAAGGCCTCCGGTCGTTGCGCGAGCGGCGCCCGCCCGAATTCCCCGGCGACGCCCCGTTCTGACACGCGCCGGCGCTATGATCGATCCAGGCGCGGCTCGCGCGACCCATGGCGGCCGCCTCGCCCTCACCCAGTCAACCAGGATGCCCGTATGACGACCGATGCCTCCGGCTCCAATCCTTTCGCCGGCTTTGCCGGCTTCAAGCCCGCCGACATGATGGACCGGATGTGGGACATGATGCGGATGTCGCCGTTCGGCGCGATGACGCCGTTTCCGGGCGGCGCGCATGGGCTGCCGCCGTCGCTGTCGAGCATGTCCGACATGATGGCACCGCTCACGAGCGTCGAGGAACTCGACAAGCGCATCACCGACCTGCGCGCGGTCGAGCAGTGGCTGAAGCTCAATCTCGGGATGCTGCAGTCGGCGATCCAGGCACTCGAGGTCCAGCGTGCGACGCTCGCGACGCTGCGTGCGTTCGGCGCGTTCGCGCAGAGCTCGATGTCGGCGGCCGAGGAAGCGGCCGTCGCGGCGGCGCAGGCGGCGAAACCCGCGTCGGCTGCGCCGGGCGATGCGCCGCCGGCGGCGGATGCCGATGCTTCCGCCGCGGATGCAGCCGCGGGCGACGCCGCTCAGGCCTTCGATCCCGCCGGCTGGTGGAACCTCCTGCAGTCGCAGTTCAACCAGCTCGCGAGCCTCGCGATGGCGCAGCCGGGCATGCAGCCCGCCGCGCCGGGCGATGCGCCGCCGGACGCGGCCGCTGCGCCGGAGCAGGCCGCGAAGCCGGCACCGGCCGCCGCCACGCCGCGCAAGCCTGCCGCGAAGCGTGCCAAGTCGACCGGCGCGGCCGGCGCGGCTGGTTCGGCCGCGGCGCGCGCGGCGGCCGCGTCGTCGCCCGAAACCCGTCCGCCGAAGCGTTCGACGTGACGCGGCGCAGATAGCAGGTCGATCATGCGGCTCGCGCTCGTTCTGATGGGAGGCGGCGCACGTGCCGCCTATCAGGTCGGCGTGCTCAAGGCACTGGCCGAGATCGCGCGCGAGGCCGATCCGCAGCGGCACACGCTGCCGTTCGCGGTCGTGTGCGGCTCGTCGGCCGGCGCGATCAACGCGACGTCGATCGCGAGCCACGCGGACGACTTTTCCCACGGCGTGCGGCGCCTGCTCGAATTCTGGGAGCCGTTGCGTGCCGACTACGTGTATCGCACCGACTGGCTCGGCATCGCGGCCGCCGGTGCGCGCTGGCTCGCGACGATGACGTTCGGCTGGGCGGCCCGCCGCTCGCCGCGCGGGCTGCTCGACAACGCGCCGCTCGCGCACCTGCTGCAGCGCGAGCTGAGCTTCCACCGGATCGAGCAGATGCTCGAGGCGCGCCTGCTGCACGCGCTGTCGATCACGGCGCTCAGCTATTCGAGCGGCCGGCACCTCACGTTCTACCAGGCGGCCGAGCCGATCCAGGCGTGGCGGCGCGCGCAGCGCACCGCGCGGCTCGTCGACCTGTCGGCGTCGCACCTGCTCGCGTCGTCGGCGATTCCGTTCGTGTTCCCGGCCGTGCCGCTCGTGCTCGACGGGCAGATCGAGTACTTCGGCGACGGGTCGATCCGGCAGATCGCGCCGCTGTCGCCGGCGATCCACTTCGGCGCGCACCGGATCGTCGTGGTCGGTGCGGCCGACCCGCGGCCCGAGATTCCGGCCGCAAACGGCACGGGGCTGGTACGCGGCTACCCGACGCTCGCGCAGATCGGCCAGCAGGTGCTCGCGAGCGTGTTCCTCGACTCGATCGGCTCGGACATCGAGCGCATCGAGCACATCAACCGGATGATCGAGCACCTGCCGCACCAGATCGAGGTGGACAGCGGCTGGCGGCACGTCGACGTGCTCGCGATCGCGCCGTCCGAGCGTATCGAGCTGATCGCCGCGAAACACCTGAAGCAGATGCCGGCGACGATGCGCGGGCTGCTCGGCGCGATCGGCGGCAGCCAGCCGGCCGGCGCGTCGTTTGCGAGCTACCTGCTGTTCGAGGAGGCGTTCACGCGCGAACTGATCGAGCTCGGCTACCGCGACGGGCGCGCGCAGCGCGACACGCTGGCCGGCTGGATCGCGCTGGCGGACGGCGGCAGCGCACCGGCCGCCGGCATGCCGCCGGAAGACGGTTTCGCGACCGGCGAAATACGGGTCTGATGCGCCGGGAGGGGGCGGGGTTGCATTTTCGCGACGCCCGGCCGCGACCGATCGCCGCACCGCGATTGGCGGCGCGCGACCGGGCGGGCGTCTCGGAACCGTCATGCACGCGTGCTATCATGGCCGCCGCCGTATACACCATATCGAACAGCCCGCCGATCCGGTATCCGCACGGGGCCCTACGGGGAACCCGCCTGGGGCAGGGGACGGGCTCGTCAGCGAGCCGGCCAGCGCCGGCCCCCACTCAGGCAAGCGCGTAGCCGGTTCCGTTCGTACGGAGCGTGGCTGCGGCATGCCGCAACGGCGGCGGCGCGGCCGCCCGGCTGCCGGACGAGCAATCGGCGTCCGGCCGGTCGGTTTCACGCGTAAAATTACAGTCTTGGCCGCAAAAAGCGCGCTTGGCGCGCCTTTGCGGCAACAGTCACGTTTAGAGAAGTCGCATTGCGCAGAACAGGGGTGGGACCATCATGAACACCATGCTTTATCCGGAACTTTACAGGTCGCTCGAAGCTGTCCGCTGGGACATGGAGAAGGACATTCCGTGGGACAAGTTCGACGCTTCGCTGCTCACCGACGAGCAGGCGAAGACGATCAAGATGAACGCGATCACCGAATGGTCGGCGCTGCCCGCGACGGAAATGTTCCTGCGCGACAACCAGCACGACAGCGACTTTTCCGCGTT
>JABLTH010013504.1_pt1 | contig 16786 bp, 17 predicted proteins | sample 7875711 | NCBI WGS metagenome assembly JABLTH01 (sample SAMN14941262, study PRJNA633318) | bioreactor metagenome | isolation source: bioreactor | place: China | collected 2019-03-05 | reverse complement strand
GGCCGCATCCGGGCCGACCGCATGTTCGTCAGCTCCAGCCTGTACGACCAGGCCTACGACCTGATCTACAGCCCGAACAAGCCGTCGCTCTCGGTCGTCGACCCGAACTCCGCCGCCGGCACGCCGAAGACGCTCACCTCCGACAACTACCTCATCCCGAACGTCCTGCGCGGCGACTTCCAGCTGAAGCTCTACGAGATCCCGTACATGGACGACGCCGCCGGCGCGAGCAACGACTACTGGCTGACCGCCGACCCCGACGTGAACGAGATGGTCGTCGTCGGGTTCCTCAACGGCCGCCAGGAGCCGGAGCTCTTCGTCCAGGACCTCGAGAAGGTCGGCACGTGGTTCACGCAGGACGTGATCACGTACAAGGAACGCCACGTGTGGGCCGCCGTGCTCGGCGACTACCGCGGCTTCCAGGGCGCCATCGTCTGATCGACCTCAGCCCCTTGCGGGCGTCACGCAACCGCTGACCGCGCTGCAGCACCCGGAAGGCTCCCCGGCTCAACCTCACCCCTCCGAGCCGGGGAGCCCTTCCACCAAGGAGGGGCCATGCCGATCGTGGGCGATTTGATCAGCTTCTCGGCGCGGGTCATGAGCCGCCTCGGCCGCATCGAGTCCTCCAAGCTCACGCCGCCGCCGGATGTCGTCACGGAGTGCATCGTCGGCGAGGCCCTCGCCATCTACGAGTCGACGCACCCGCGTACGAAGACCATCGAGCGCACGCCCGCCTCCGGCGAGCATCGATTCCTGCTGACCGACCTGATCCCGTCGTGGGAGAGCGGGTCGTACCGCGTGCACACCGTCGCGCGCGTCACCGACCCGAACCTGCACAACGAGATGGTCGACGAGATTCCCGTCTCCGACTGGCGCACGGACGAGGACGGCTCGGGCGCCCCGATCCTGTTCGTCACCCAGCCGATCGAGCCACCCAGCATCATGCGGATCCGCTACGCGCTGCCGCACGTCGTGGACGCCGCAGACGCGTCGAAGACCTCGGTGCCTGCCGTGGACGGCGAGGGATTCTTGCTCCTCTCTGTGGCCGCCCTGTGCCGTTGGATCGCCCGAACGGCCGGCGACCTGACCGACATGAGCCTGTCCGCCGAGAAGATCGACTACGGCTCGCTCTCGAAGCGCTGGGGCGAGCGCGCTGCGGAGGCGGAAAAGGGTGCGATGAACCTGCTGTCCCCCGACAAGGGTGACTCGGTCGCATCAGGCACCAGCGTGACGTGGGACACGCCCAACACTTTCGGCGGTTCGCGGATCGGGCATTGACATGCTGCAGGTCGCGGTCCGCCCGCAGAACATGGAGACGTTCCGGGAAGCCGTCGCGCGCTTCGGCGCGCGGGCCACGGAGGACATCCGCTCTGCGATCGTGATCGTCCAGGCCACCACCGTCGAGGTGGCGCGCTCCGGCGCCCCGCGGTTCACCGGTGGGCTCGCCAACTCGATCGTCTCGGTTCCACCAGTGGTGCGCCTCGTGTCCGGCGTGGGCGCCGTGGAGTCAGTTTCCGGCGTCGTCCAGACCGGCGTCGCGTACGCGCTCCCGGCCGAGGAAGGCCGCAAGCCGGGGAAGTGGCCCCCGTATCAGCCGATTCGCCGCTGGGTCGACCTGATGCTGAAGCGGGGCCGGTTCAGCGAAGGCGGTGCGAAGTACAGCGCCGGCCGGCGCGGCAGCAAGAAGCGCGCGAAGCACGATGCTCTCGTCGAGAGGCTCACGTTCCTCGTGCGCCGCAAGATCGGCCGCAAGGGCACCGACGGGAAGAAGTTCATGGAAGCCGCGGCGCGCCACGCCGCGATCGAGCTGCCGCGCGTCGTCGCCGCGATGGTCCGTCGGTGGACGCTCTCGTGAGCTCCCTGAACGCGCTGGTCGAGGCCGTGGCCGACGTTCTGAAGAGCGCGGATCCCAATATCGGGACCGTGCTCGTCGGCGCGCCGCGGCTCAACACGCTGGCCGACACCGAGAAGCTCACAGTCCGCCTCGTGGCCGCCGGCGAGCTGTGCGATCGGTCGGAAGTGGGCAAGCCGTCCCTGCGCTTCTGGTCGGTCACCGGCCACAGCGAGACCGAGCCCCTGACCAACGGCACGACCCAGTACCGGCACAGCGTGTCGGCCCAGGGCTTCTTCCCGTACGTCGACGCGCTCGCCAACGACCAGGCGCTCGCTCGAGCCGCCGACCTGGCCGTTGCAGCGTTGTCCTCGGAGGAGTGGGGCCGCCTGGCAGTTGGCGACAGCTGCATGGGCTTCCTGACCGACGTGCCGCGAACGGTCGCTCCGGTCGCCGTCGCGAAAATCGGCGAGACGGAGATCCACGGCTACGCGGTGACGTGCGAGGTCGTGGTCTACGAGGAAGTGATTCGGTGACCCCCGAGCGGGGCTAGGAGGAACGCTCATGCCCAGTACCAGTGGTTGGAAAGTGGGAGCCAAGAAGTGCTCCGGCTCGTGGGGGACGGCCGAGTCGATCGGCGCGAACGACGGGCTCTTCATCACGCAGGAGTCGATGCCCGAAGGCATCCCCGAGCCGATCAAGGACGAGGTCGTCGGCCTGTCGCTGGGGAACCTCCCCATGCAGGGCAACGTGAAGGTCGAGGGCGGCTGGTCCGAGCCCGTGCGGTACGAGGGCTTCGAGCGGCGCCTGGCGCTGTTCTGCGCCGACGACACGGTGGCCGTGCTCACCGCGCTGCAGGCGTGGTCCCACACGATGCGCTTCAAGCCGTCGAACTTCGGAAAGTTCCTGACCCTCGCGATCGACAAGGGCATCGGCGCGCTCGGCTCCAACACGTGGGAGTACCCCAGCGTGAAGCTGAGCCAGCTCGAGCTCACGCACGACAACGGCAAGCTGATGGCCAACTGGTCCACGCTGGCCAACAAGTGCGAGCGCAGCGCCCCGGTCAACGACGCGACGGAGTTCGGCGCGCTGACGTACCCGAGCCCGGCCCCGCTGGCCGTGTTCACCGCGCTGACCTTCTACCTCAAGGAGGTCACGGGCTCCGAAGGGAACACGATCGCCGGCGACGAGCTGTCGCTCTCGGCCTGCTCGGTCACGCTCAACCGGAACATCGGCGGCGACTACGTGTGCGGCTCGAAGGCTGGCACGATCGACGAGCCGGACAGCAACGGGCTGCCCTCCGGTCAGCTGAAGATCACCTTCCCGCAGTACACGGCCGCCGTCGACGCGCTGATCAAGAACGCCACGGTGCCGACCGCGAGCCGCAAGCCGCGGGTCTTCAAGGCGAAGCTGGTCTGGCAGGGCCCGGACATCGCTGGCGCCGCGGGCAACAAGTACCAGTTCGCGCTCTACCTCCCGCAGCTCGTCGTGGCCAGCGCCCCGGCGAACGCGGGTGGCCCCGGCGCGAAGGTTCCCGTCGAGATGACCTTCGAGCTGTCGACCCCGGACACCGCGGGGAACGGTTCGGAGTGGACGTGGGCCACGGCGGGCGGCGACCCCGCGCAGTTCATCATCAACAACAAGAACTCGGCGGTGGCGGCGTAAGTCATGGCGCTCACCCGCACGACCGCTGTCGCGAAGTTCACCGCGGCCAACGATGCGCTCGGCGAGAACGCGCGCATCGCTGGCCTCGTCGTCACGTCCGGCGCCACGGGTGGCGTCGTGACCGTGACCACGGGTGACGCCAACGGCGTCATCTACTCGAAGACGCTCGGGACCAACTCGCAGGACGTGATCACGTTCGGCGACGGCCTGCGCGTTCCCAACGTGCAGGTCACCGCCATGCCGGCGACGTGCACCGTCTACGTGCTCATCAAGGAGTAGGAGGGGTCATGGGTTTGGGGATCAGGATCACGCCGGAACGCTGGGCGGTCTACTTCGACGACGACGGGAAGCTCGTTCCGGCGGGGCAGGGGAGTGCTCCTCCGAACACGACCGTCTTCGTCCTGCGGCCGTTACCTCTGGAGCTGTCGGTCGCCCTCCGCAACATTGAAAAGGAGGGCGTCGAGGAGAAGCTGACCCGAGACGCCGCATCCGTGTGCGTCGTCGGCTGGTACGGCCTGCACGACGAGAACGGCCGCGATGTTCCCTTCAACGCGGAGATGCTCGTCAACGGGCAGATCCCGTTCCAGTACGTCATCCAGCTGCTCCAGCACGCCACGCAGCGCACGCTCGTTCGGCAGCAGGAGGACGCGGGAAAAAACGTGCGCTCCGGCAGTTCACAGCAGAGCAGGTCCTCTTCTGGGAGTCGTGGGAAGGGCCGCGCAGCTGCGGGGACTGCCGGGAGCAACGCCTAGAAGAAGAGCTGGACCCGCCCACAGAGGCCGAGTGCCGGCGCTGTGGGCTGTTCCAGCACATGAGCACCAGCCGCCTCCCGATGGGCTGTGCGCTCGCCTGGGAGGTGCACCAGAAGCTCTCATCGCCAGCCGCTCAACGCCTCGGGCTGCAGCGTGTCGTCCTTGAGTCGATGGACCTGACGCTGACGCAAGCCGACGCGGACCGGCTGATCTCACAGCTCGACGCGATCGAGGACGGCATCGAGGAAGCGCGGAAGCACTTGGCGAAACCGAAGGAGTAGCGCCGATGGGGCAGCGGATCGTGATCGAGCTTGCCGTGGACGACCGCGGCACCGCTGCCGTCAAGAGGTTCTCCGACGGCGTCGAGCGCGAGATCGGGGCCGGCGCCAAGCGCGCGTCGGACGCCGCGGGCCGCGAGTTCAGCAAGATGGCCTCGGAGTTCGGTGCCTCCATCGACCGGATGCAGAAGACCGCCGTCACGCTGGGCGGGATCCTCTCCGGAGTCGGGATCGCTGCGATGGCGAAGCGCGGCGCGGAGATGGGCACCGAGTACGTCCGGTCGATGGGCGAGCTCAAGGCCATGACCGGCGCCACCGGGAAGGTCCTCGCCGACCTCGATCGTAAGGCGATCGAGTTGGGCCGCGACACGGTGTTCTCCGCCTCCGACGCCGCTCACGCGATGTCCGTTCTCGGGAAGTCCGGAATCGCCGCCGGGAAGATCCTCGAGGCGATTCCCGCGGTGCTCGACCTCGCGGCCGCGTCCGGTCAGGGCATGGAAGAGTCGGCCAACGTCGCCGTCAACATCATGCACGGCATGGGTATCGCCGCGAAGGACTTCGGCCACGCCTCCGACGTGATGGCCAAGGCCACGACGAGCGCGCACCAGTCGATCACCGAGCTGGGCTACTCGTTCATGTACGTCGGCCCGGTCGCGCGCGCGGCCGGCGTGTCATTCGAAGAAGTGACCTCCGCGATCACCGTGCTGCGCCAGGCGGGCGTCGAGGCCTCGATCGCGGGCACCGGCCTGCGTCGGATGCTCAGCGTGATGCTCGGCAACCTGGAGCCGGGCGAGAAGGGGCTCGCCGAGCTCGGCGTTCGGCTGGTCGACAACAAGGGCAAGTTCGTCGGCCTGAGCGGCGCGATCGAACAGCTCAACAAGGAATTCGACCGGCTCGGGATCGGGGGGCTCCAGCGGGCCCACAAGCTGATGGAGTACTTCGGCGAGCGCGGCGGTCCGACGGTCATCGCCCTCATGCAGCGCGGCGCGAAGGAGATCGCCGCGTTCACGGAGAAGTTCCAGAACGCGACGGGCGCGGCCAAAGAGATGGCCCAGATCAGGCTCGACAACTTCTGGGGCGACATGATCCTGCTCAAGTCCTCGATCGAGTACGTCGCCATCGCCATCTTCCAGAAGCTGCAGCCCGGTCTGCGCGAAACCGCGAAGGACCTCGTCACGCTCACGAACCAGTTCGCGGACTTCGTCCGCGGCAGCTCGTTCGTCGACGGGCTCGTGCGCGGCTTCCATGTGTTGGAGCTAGCCGTCGGCGCGCTCGTCGCTCGGCAGCTGTGGCAGTGGTCCGCCTCGGCCGCGACGGCCATGGGCGGGCTCAACACGGCGCTGGTACTCACGACGAACACCGCGATGCTCGGGGCCGCGAAGATGGACGGCCTCGCGCTGGGTATGAACGCGGCCACGCTCCGCGTCGGTGGGCTGGTCGCCGGCGTCGGGATCCTGTCCTACGAGTTGACCCGGATGGTCATGGAGCTGACCGGGGCTGACTCCGCGGTGCAGTCCTTCCTCGAGGATGTGGCAAACGGCAAGGCGAACGCCCGGGCAAAGATCGCCGGCGAGGCGATGGGCTCAACGCTGTCCTCGGCGATCCGCAGGACCCTCGGCGACATCCCCGGCGCGCTGATGACCGACGCGGACGTGAAGCGGTTCGCCGAACTCGGCAAGCAGCTCGAGGGCGCGATCGACCTGTCGGGCCGCGACGAGACCGGGAACATCCTCGCCGGCGAGCTGGAGGCGGCGCAGGCCGAGTACGACAAATTGGCCGAGAAGGCCCGCGGGCTGACCGGCGAGAACCTGAAGCTCTACCAGACCGCCGTGTCGCTGCGCAGAACCTATCCTGCGCTCTGGGAAGAGGCCGCGTCGGGCTTCGGCCTGATGGCCGACCGCGTCGACTACGTCAACGCCAAGCTCCGCCTTCAGGCCGAGGCCGCGGCTGCGAAAGCGGAGCGCGACCAGAAGGCGATCGCGTCCGCGCGCCTCCTGACCGAGGAGGAGAAGAAGCTCTACGACCAGGCGAAGCGCAACGAGCTGCGCCTGGCGATGAGCACCGAGAACTGGTCGCTGGGCACGCTGCGCGAAGCGCTCACCGAGATGAAGCTCGCCTTCGACGTGTCCGGAGATCTGGGCCAGACCGGCGAGACGTTCGCCAAGGTCCACGAGAAGGAACTCGCGTCGATGGCCCGGGGAATGCGCCTGCTCGGGACCGACGTGGAGCACCTCGGGGCCCAGTACAGGGCCCTCGGCCCGATCATCAGCCTCGCGTTCCAGCAGGCTGGACCCGGGGACAAGCAGAAGGAGCTGATCGCCTCACTGGAGCGGTCGATCGCCACGCTACGCGGGGGGAAGGGGATCGATGTTCCGGTGAACATCGAAGTCCCGCCGTCCATGATCGCCAAGACGCAGGCCGACCTCCGAGAAATGTGGAAGGCGTGGACCTCCCCCGAGATCAACGGCACCGCCGGCGGCTTCGCGATGATCCCGGAAGTCGCCGACAAGCTTCGCGTCCTGCGCGCCGCCAGCGACACGGCCAAGGCCGGTCTCGACCCGATGTTTCTCGGGTTGATCCGCTACCTGACCGACGTGGAGCACAAGAAGGAATCGCTCGACGACGTGAAGCAGGCGCTCGAGCAGGATTCCCGCGCGTTCCGTGAAACGGCCGACTCTATGGCGCGCTTCGGGCTCATCACTGCGGAGACCGGGGCGCTGCTCTCCGGCGACCTTGTCTCGTCGCTGACCACCGCCACGGCGATGGGTTTCACGCAGCTGCAGTGGGCGATTGCCAACAAGCAGGCACTCTACGACCTGAAGGACGCCTACGCGGCCGTCGGCCAGGAAGTGCCCGCCGCGCTACAGGGCGTCATGGACCAACTTGGCAACGCCACGCTGATGGACTCGTATCTCGAGAAGATCAGGCAGATTCGAGACACGTGGCGGTCCGCACTGGGCGACATCAGCGACAACATGGGGGACGCCGTTGGGCGCTGGCTGGTCTACCAGGAGTCGTTCGGCGACGGCGTGAAAGGCGTCGTCAAGCAGTTCGCCGCCCAGTGGATCAGCGCGCTGGTTAGCCTCGCGGCCCGGTGGGTGGCCACCCATATCCTGATGGCGGCCGTATCTAAGACCACGCTCGCCTCGTCGGCCTCCGCCGCGATCGGCGCCGGCCTGGCTCAGGTGGCGGTCAACTCGTTCGCGTCCGCCGCGGCGATCCCGCTCTACGGCTGGATGATCGCACCGGGTGTCGCGGCCGCGAACCTCGCCGCGGCCACCGCGATGGCCAGCGGAGCACTGACGTTCGGGGCGTCCTCCGGATCCGTGGCGGCCGACTCCGCCGGCTTCACTTCGGGAGTCGATGACGCGGCCATGGCGCAGGGCGGCATCGCTGTTCAGCCCACCCGCGCGCTCGTCGGCGAGGCCGGGGCCGAAGCTGTCGTTCCGCTGCAGGGCGAGAACGCGCGCCGCGTCGCCAAGGCGATGGGCCTGGACCAGCGCGGCACCGGCACGACGGTCGTCGAGGTGCACCAGCACTTCCACGGGGACAACTGGCAGCAGGACGGCGTGGCCACGACGCTGCTCCGCACGGTCTACGACGGCATCGCCGAAGCGATTCGAGCGGGCCATCTCCAGCCGCTCCCGACCGGGAGGGTCTGATGAAGCCGCTCGCCATCTACGACCTGTTCTCGATCGCCAACTGGTCCTTCGAGGAAGGCGTCGTCGGGAACGCCAACGTGCCGAGCTGGCAGATGACCTCCGGCTCGAGCTACTCCAACGCGACCGACTCCGTCGCGCAGAGTGCCGGTGACGGTCTGCCGTCCACCAAGTCCGCCAGGCTGTCGGTCACCGCGTCCAACGGGCGCGCGGTCATCCGTCAGAGGTTCTCGCTCGCGAACCTGCCCAGTTTCATGTTCACGGACACGCCCGACGCCGACACACCGCGGCTAGCCGTGGGGGCGATGTTCCGGCCCAGCGACGCGCTCGCGGCCATCAACGGCGTCGCGCTGCTGCGCCTCTACTCCTCCGTCGGATCGTCCTCGCTCCCGGGCAGCGGAGCCGAGATCACCAGCGGCTTCGAGCAGTCCCGCGTCGAGCACGGCTCCGGCGCGTGGAGCCTGCGCGTCACCAGCACGACCCTCCCGACGGCTGCCGTGTGGGTCGACCTCGAGCTGTGCTACGACCCCGCGCGTGGCGGGTACAGCGCTGTGAGCAAGGTCTGGTGGGACCGCGTGTTCCTGGGCCGCCTCCTCGACCTCGACCGCGGCTTCGCGAAGTGGGAAGTCGTTCCCGACAACGGCTTCGAGGTGGCGATCGGTGACGGCGCCGTGGAGGCCGTGCGGGTCCGCGGCGTCCCCACGTCGAAGGTCAAGTGCGGGTTCGCCAACGTGTACGACGGCAGCCCCGACGCGAAGAGGATCGCGTACTTCCGCCGCTGGATGGCGGCTGGCGCGGGCCGGCTCGCGCTGTGGCGTGACCGGACGCTGTTCACGAACGAAGAGGACCACTATCAGGCCCTGATCCCGAGCCCGTCGTTCACGGCGACGCTCGAAAAGGGCGTCGCGCGCCGCTCCTACGAGTGGGAGTTCACGGCCTACACGGAGGGCCTGTGAGCTACTCCAGCGTCCGCGACCATGAGTTCAAGACTCCCTGCGTCATCTGGGACTTCCCGTCGCTCTCGACTCGCTTCGTGACCGTGTCTCACAGCGGGCTGAGCCTGCCCGGCGGGTACGTCCAGTTCGTCGGCGCGATCGCGGCTGAGGACTCCGGCTCGAAGCTGAGCGTCGATGACAACACGCTGACGATCGGCACCTCGTCGTTCACGATCGTGGACGCGTCGCAGTCGATCATCGCGTGGGTCAGCGCGCACGACAACGCGCTCTGCAACTGCCCGGTCATCCGCCGCGAGGGCTTCGTCGGCGTGGCCGAGGCCGAGTACATCTCCACTCGCTGGCTGGTGTCCGACTACGGCATCAGCGACCGGGCGGGCGGCACCTTCGAGTTCAAGCTCGACAACGCCCTGAAGAAGCTCAGCAACTCGCTGTACGAGTGGATCGACGGCGAGCGGTACGGCCTGAAGCCGACCGACGACTCGACCCCGTCCACGCTCAACAGCAACGCGATGACGATCACGCTCGACAAGCCCCCGCAGGACTGGCGCGCTCCCGGCTACCTCCTGCTGTACGGCAAGCAGCACGACCGTCACGAGCTGGTGTCCTACTCCGCGGTCAACACGACGACGGGGGACATCACGGTCACGCAGCGCCGCGCGTTCGGCGTCGGCTACCTGAAGCCCGACCCGACGCACGCGAACAACCGGACCGCGATCGCGTTCTCCTCCGACCACACGGACGTGTACCAGGTCTGGGTGAAGCGGGGGAGCCCGATCACCGTCCTGTTGCAGCTCCTGCTCACGAGCGACACGGTCGGCAAGAACGGCTCGTACGATCTCGGCACGGGCGACGGGCTCGACATGGACCCGGCGCTCGTCGACATCACCGGGATGGAGACGCTCCGCGATGCCTCGTGGCCGGACCCGACCTACTACGCCGACGGCTCCAAGAACACCGGCACGGCCGTTCTGTTCGTCGAGAAGGAACCGCTCGACGACGTGCTGAAGTGGGCCTCAGAAGCGATTCTGACGCCTTTCGCGCTGGTCCCCGGGATCGACTCGCTGGAGCGCTTCACGCTCCGCCAGATGAACGACCCCGACCCGGCCGCGCATGTCGTCGGGACGGAGTACGACACGGCGTCGTTCTCCGCCTCGAAGTGGTCGCGGAACTACCCGAGCCGGGTGAACAACCTCCTGCTGCAGTCGGACTTCAGCCCGATGAAGTCCGACCCCGGGAAGTCTACCCCGAAGACGAACGCGACCAGCGTCACCCGGTACGGCAAGGCCAAGGCCCGCGAGGTGCGCTCGCGCGGCGGCCGAAGCGCGATCGCGGGCTTCCCGGAGCTGGGCGCCGCGGCCGACCTCGACACGGCCGGTGGCCGGATCCTCGCGGAACTGGCGAACCCGTACTCGGAGATTGATGTCGATGCCTTTTGGAAGCACAAGGACATCGGCATCGGTGACTCGATCCAGCTGAGCGTGCGGAATCTGCCCGACCTCGCGAACGGCCGACGTGGCGTGGTGAACGGGATCTTCATGGTCAACCAGAAGAGCGTCGATCGGTCCAAGGGCCGCGTGCGTCTGCGCGTCCGGCTCCGCCGCTCGGTTTCGTAGGAGGCTCGATGGCCGTCAGCCGCGTGCACGTGACCGGAACGCTTCTCTCCCCCGACGGGCTGCCGCTCGCCGGCGCATCGCTGACCTTCTCGCTCTCCGCGACGAGCCTGGCGACAGACGGTGCGGCGAAGCCGCTCGTCGTGGGCACCTCGCGCACCGTGAGCGACGCGAACGGCGCGGTGGACTTTTACCTGGTCCCGAACCAGGGGCTGCTCCCCGAGGACAGCTTCTACATCGTGACGATCACCATGCCGGACAAGCGCGAGGTCACCGAACGATGGTACGTCGCGTCGAGCCCGTCCCCCGTCGACATCGGCGCGATCTCGAGGGTGCCGTGACCACGCGCCTCGTCGCTGTGCTCTGCGCGCTCTCGCTCTGCGGGTGCGTGTCGCTGCGTCTCTCGAAGGGCCCCGGCCCGGACCCGGACTTCACGCCGCGTCCCGCGGCCGTCGTGCGGGCGACCGTTTCCCCGATGGCCCCGCCCGATCCCATGGGCTGCGTTAGGCACGACTGCAGCAACGACGCGGTCCGGATTCCGAAGCTGGGCGACGCCGAGCTGTGCGGCGATCCCGTGTCCGACGCGTACCCGCTCGAGTACGTGTTCGCGCTCGAAGACGAGTCGATCTCCTTTCGGTCCGCGACGAACTGCCTGAACGTCGACCTGACGCGGCTGATCACCGCGACCGCCTACGACGCGCTGCAGGGCCGGATGACGTGGAGTACGGCTCGCATCAAGGTGCAGGCCTGTCGGATTGCTGACGGGAAGTGTGGTGGCTGGTCGAACGTCGTCGAAGTGATGCCGTTCATGTGCGTGCGCGACTACGGAGAGATCCCGGATCCGAGGCCCGGGTGTCCTGAGTGCACGCGCCACGATTCGGTCGAAGAGCCGTGCTTCGGTGGTGCTCCGCTCCGGCGGCGCGCACCGGGCACGAAGTAACGGCGCACCGCGCCGAGGAGGACACGATGGAGAGCAACGGCCACGGTGACGCCGCGCTGCACACGATCAAGTTCCGGCGTCACTTCCACTTCGAGTACAACCACCCGGACGGCACGCACTGGGAGGCCGACATCGACAACCTCACGCCCGATGCGTGGCTGACGAAGACCCTCGACATCGCGTACCGCGCGCAGACGGCTCCGGCGAACTTCTTCGTCGGGCTGATCGGGACCTCGCACACCTACGCGGCCGGCGACACGTACAGCTCGCACGCGGGCTGGACCGAGGTCACGCCGTACTCGGACGCCACGCGTCCGGCGTGGACGCCCGCGTCCGCTTCCGCGAAGTCCATCACGAACACCGCTTCGAAGGCGCGCTTCAACATCAATGCGACCGCCACCGTGAACGGCGCCTTCCTCTGCACCAACAGCACGAAGGGTGACAGCACGGCGAACGCCGCGAACATCCTCTGCGGCGAGGGTGACTTCTCGCAGGGGGCGCAGAGCGTGTCCAGCGGCGGGACCCTCGACGTGACGATCACGGTCACCGCGAGCTGACGGGGAGGGTTGGGCGATGGTCGAGCGGTACAAGCCGCCCGTTGACTACCGGACCACGGCGGCGCGCACGCCGTCGCCCGAACCCATTGACATCGACTCCAGCGGGTATGCCCTCTTGGCCGAGGCGCCCGCGAATCCTGCGGATCCGACCACTCCGATGGTGGTCACGGTCGGGGGCCAGGCGCGCGCGCGCGTGGCCTCCGCACCGGCTGCTGGTCAGTTCTGCGTGCTCACTGCGACCGTGCTCGACTCCGGAGGGACTCCTCGCACGGAGTGGACCCCGGTTCTCCAGTTCAACACGGCGGATGCGAGCGCGAGCGGCACCGCCGACTACTACCGCACGGGCACCATCACCACCGCGGCGTGGTTTGCTGCCCTGCGTGCCTGGCTGACTCCGCTGATCGGCTACGTCGACTCGGCTCTGCTTCCGGCTGCTACGACGGATCCGAACCTGCGCGGCTTCCCGGGTGACACGGCCATCCTGACCGACGGGACGATGTACTGGTCGGACGGATACTCATGGCAGCCGATCGCGGGCAGTGGTTCGGCCGTGCCCACGCGGAGCCTCACCCTCGTCCAGACGATCGCTACGGCCTTCGGCGCAGGGTACGCGGGCGTGGTCGACGTGGCGGTGGCGCTCGGCCTCGTCACCGACACCGATCGTCTTCTGCTCGGTAGCGGCTCCGGCGACGTGGCGATCGCCGGGGCTCTCGCGAGCGCGACCGGTGCCCTCTGGAACCCTGTCACCGACGATCCGTTCGCTGTCGGCCTCGCGTCCGCATTCGACGTGGTCTGGAGCCCCGCGGCGCTGTCGTGGGTTGTCGACGACCAACTCGCCGTGAGCTTCGGCACAGGGCTCGACGCTGCATACAGCTCCGGTGGCGCTACCTCGGTGTCCGACGACTTCAACCGCGCGAACGGTGGCCTCGGAGCGAACTGGACCACGGCTCCCTCTGCAGTGGCCCCGCAGATCGTGACCTCCAACGCGTTTACCGGGTCGGGAGCCGTGAGCTCTGCGTACTGGTCCGCCAACGCGTTCGCCGCGAACCAGTTCTCCCGTGCGCGGATCGGGGTTGTTCAGGTCGGAACACCCGCGTCCGGTCCCACGGCTCGGCAGTCTGCTTCCGAGGACACCTGCTACTTCGTTGACGTGCGCGACAGCAGCGATCTCGAGCAGGGTACGTACACCGGAAGACTCGTCACACTCTACAAGCTCGTGGCTGGCGTTCGGACCCAGCTCTCCCAGGTCGATAGCCCCGGGGACGAGTCGTACTTCGAACTGCGCGCTGTCGGAACGACGATCTCGGTTCACAAGTCCCAGACGCAGGCGACCTGGAGCCAGGTGCTCACGGTGACAGACGCGGCGATCGCCGCCGGGGCCGCCGGGATCAGGTTCGAGAACAACAACACCGCGGAAATTATCAGCTGGTGGGCCGGAGACCTCTGATGAAACAGTTTACCGATCCGAAGCTGACCAACTCCGCGTCGCCTGGTGCTGGCGAGACGAACGTGAACTCCTGCGTTCACGTTCAGGAGCTGCGCAACGAGGTGATGCTGGCTAGCCTCTTCGACGCCCACCTCGACGAGCGGTCCGTTCGTACCGCCTCGACGCAGTCCCCCGAGGGCGACCCTGCGAACCTCGACCTGCAGTTGACCGGGAGCGGTGTCATCCGCTCCATCTGGGCGGCCGGTGCGGAGATCGAGGATGGAACCGGGCTCATCAAGATCTGGATCGACGGGGAGGCGCAGCCCCGCGTGAATTGCAGCGTGCGGCAGTTCTTCTTTTCGACCGCCTACCGCGTCGGCGCGTTCCTCGAGGACCAACACGGCCGCACGAAGCTGGCCGGCTATCGGATGACGCCGATCCCGTTCCACACGTCCATCCGCATCATGATCGACTGCCATTTCAGCAACGTCGTCTACAACTACTCGTCCACGGTGGACTTCGACTACGGGCGCTACAACCAGTTCCACTTCGACACGAAGACGTTCTCCGGAGCCGGCACGTACGCGCTTCTCGACGTGAGCGGGAAGAAGGGCGCGCTCTACGGCCTGTACTACGACATGCGCGGCTCCGACGGCATGCTCGAAGGGGACACCGAGTTCACCGCCGATGGCGTGTGGAACGGTCAGTCCGGAACCGAGGATCTGTTCTTCTGCTCCTACTACTTCGAGGACCTGTTCGACTATCCGACGAAGACTGTGAATCTGACGAAGTGGCCGAATCTCCACTCCGCGGAGGCTGGCATCACCGACTTCCATCAGCACGGCACCGTGAACTCGGACAACCAGTGGGGCATGTACCGCTACTTCCGAAAGCACCCCGTGGTCTGGGATTCGACCTTCGCGCTCCGATGGTTGCCGCAGTCCCTGTTCCCGAACCCGTCGACGCTCAACGTGGCGCTCGTCTACTACACGGCGAGTTGATCCCATGGGCGCATACGGAACTCTCTATGGCGGGACATACTCCGAAAACCCGAACAAGTCGGACGGGTTCGGCGTGGAGCATCGCTTCGCGTCTCTGGCGAGCGCTTCGTACTCGCCGTCCTCGTCTGCGCTCTTCGGCGATGTCGCCCTCATGGAGACCGTCGCGACCGACGTTGGCGTGTCCTACACGGGCCCCAACAGTCGCGACCTCGCGCTGGCGCAGTCCCTCGTCACCGCGCTTGGGGCTGCCTATACAGCGGCGATCCAGAGCTGCGACGTGCAGCTCGCACAATCCATTGCCGTCGTACTCGGCAGAGAGTTTACGGCGTACGTCCCGGCGTCCTATGTTCCGCGCAATGCCCGCGTCGGCCTGTCGTATGTCTCCGGTCCTTGGCAGCTTCCGCGGCGCATCATCGAGGTGCTGCGCGATGTCCGGGCGATCGTCGCCCGCGCGACCGACCCCACCGTCGTGGCGCGGCTGCGTCAGGCGGCGGCTGTCGCGGAGTCCCTCGCCTCGTCGTTGCTCTCTCGGCGTCGCTCTGACCGCGCCTCTGCCACGCGTCGTGACGACGTGGTCGTGTCCACGGCGGCTTCCGAGCCGACGCTCCAAGAGGAGTAGGCCATGAAGTTCCAGATTGACCTCGCCACGGGGTCTGCTCCGCTCACGTTCGAACACGGCGAGAGCATCGAGATCCCGATCTCGTGGAAGAACGCTGACGGCACCACGCGGAGCATGACCGGCGCCACCGTGACCGTGAAGGTCTTCGACTCGCGCGACGTGGAACAGGTTGCCGCGGCGACGCTCATGAACAGCAACACGCTGATCTCCGTTGCCGCGGCGACGACGGCCGGCTGGCGCGGCCGGTATCGCTTCCGGCTGGAGGAAGACCGGTCGACCGACTCGCCGCCGAGCGTCGGCATGGGCGAGTTCTCGCTTCTCGTGGTGTAGGGAGGTCCGATGCGGAAGGCTCTCGTTGCTCTGCTGGTCATCACCGCGTCGGTGGCGCTCGCTGCACCGCCGACGGTTCCGGTGTCGTACCCCGTGTTCACGTCCGACGGCGTGGCCATCACGTCCGGCGTGGTCGTGGCCGAGCTGAAGCCCGGCCCGCGAACCGTGGCCGACGGCGGCTCGAGCGGCACGACCGGCGTCGGACCGGCGCGCGGAAAGATCGTGGGCGGGATGCTGACGATCACGCTCACGCCCAACTCCGCGATCCAGCCATCGGGCAGTTACTACCTCGTGACGTTCACGGCGACGGCCCCCGTCACGAAGACGTGGTCCGAGCAGTGGCAGGTCCCGGCGGCCCCATCCACCGTGGGTCGCTCGGACCTCGTTCTGCTGAAGGTCCCGCCTGGAATCGACGTGGGCCCGAACGTCGTCTACGTGGCCTCGGATCCGAGCGGCTCGTGCTGGGTCAGCGAGGGCACGAAGATCAGCAACGCGACGAAGCACACCTGCGTGTGCTCCGGCGCGCCAGGCTCCCCGACCGGGACGTGGGACTGCGTCCCGCCCGGCGGCGCCGGCGACATGACGATGGGCACCTACGACCGGAACGCGGACAGCACGGTCGACACGGCCACCGCCCTCGCTGCGCCTCCGACGATCTGCCCCAACGGGCAAGCCGCCGCGGGTGTCGACTCCAGTGGGAACGCGGTCGGCTGCGGCGCCGTGGGCGCGTCCACGTTCTCCGGCCTGACGGGCGGCACCAACACCAGCGCGGCGATGATCGTGGGCTCTGGCGCCAGTCTGGGCGCTTCGGGGGCCGGCACGATCGTCGCCACCGATTCGACTCGGCTGGATGGTCACCCCGGAGCGTTCTACGCGGCCGAGTCCGGGGTCTGCCACATCGTCGGTGACGAGACGATCGCCGGCCGCAAGGTGTTTATGGAGAACCTCGAGGTGAACCGCGGTGCGGCCTCGTCCTCGATCGCCCTGACCACGCTCGGTTCGTCCTTCACCTGTACGCAGTCCACGAACGGCTCCGCGTACTGCTCGACGCCCGGGACGCTCTTCCTGTCCGGCAACTCGATCTCGCTCACGAGCAACGTGACGGTGTCCGGGTCGCTCAGTGCACCGACGGTCTACGGCTCGCTGGTCGGCACCGCCTCTG
>JABLTH010011145.1_pt1 | contig 16851 bp, 14 predicted proteins | sample 7875711 | NCBI WGS metagenome assembly JABLTH01 (sample SAMN14941262, study PRJNA633318) | bioreactor metagenome | isolation source: bioreactor | place: China | collected 2019-03-05 | reverse complement strand
TCCGGCTTCATCATTCCGGCCTGGGCCAGCGCGATGCGGCCCGACCCCACTTCCTCCGCCCACGCCCTCCTGCCGCTTGCTCTGCCCAAGGCTTTGCCGACCACGGTTCGCACACCCACGGTCGAGGATTGGCGCATTGTGCAGGTCCGCCCCGGACAGACCCTCTCCGACATCTTCCAGGGCCAAGGCCTGAGTCTCGCCGATTTGCAGCACGTAATGGACGAGGCGGGCGACGCGGCGAAGGCTCTGCATAACATCCGCCCCGGCCAGGAATTCGATTTCCTTCTTGCCAATGACGGCGGCCTGCGTGGCATTCGCTTCGATAAAGACGAAAGCAGCCGCGTCACGGTGCGTTTCGACGGCGACAAACCGCTGGTCACGGCTCAGGCGCGCGAAGTGGAGCGCCGCGAACACGTCGCGCACGGCACGATCGACAGCTCGCTGTTCGCCGCCGGCGCCAAGGCCGGCATGAGCACGGCGATGGTTCTCAAACTGGCCGACCTGTTCAAGTACGACATCGACTTCGTGCAAGACCTGCGCGAAGGCGATGCCTTCACGGTGATCTACGACGACATCTATCGCGACGGCGCCTATCTGCGCGAAGGCGAGATCGTCGCCGCCGAGTTCGTGAATCAGGGCGAACGCTACACGGCTTACCGCTTCAAGAAGGACGACGGCACCTACGGCTGGTTCAGCGAAGATGGCCGTCCGCTCCAGAAGTCGTTCCTCCGTATTCCCGTCGACTTCACCCGTATCTCGTCCCAGTTCAGCGCGGCGCGCATGCACCCGGTGCTGGGCTTGATGCGCGCGCACAAGGGCGTGGACTACGCCGCGCCGACCGGCACGCCCATCCATGCCGCCGGTGATGGCGTGATCAAGTTCAAGGGCTGGATGAACGGCTACGGCAATTTCGTGATCGTCCAGCACAACAGTTCGATCAGCACGGCCTACGGCCATATGTCCAAGTTCGCTAACGTGAGGGTGGGCCAGCACGTGACCCAGGGCTCGGTGATCGGCTTCGTCGGTATGACGGGCCTGGCCACCGGTCCGCATTTGCATTACGAATTCCGCGTCAATGATGTCCAGCGCGATCCGCAGAAAGTCACTCTGCCCAAGCCCGAGCCGCTGCCCGCCGCGCAACTGGCCAAATTCAAGGCCGAGGTCGTGCAGCCCCAGCTGGCCCGCCTGAAGACGCTGGATGCCAACGTCAAGCTGGCCCGCGTGGACGGCTCCAAGCGCAACGACGATTGAGCCGATCGCGTGGATGACGCTTCGGCGCTTTACATCGGTCTGATCTCAGGCACCAGCGCGGATGGTATCGACGCCGCGCTGGTTCGCTTCGAACGGGATCGACCACGGCTCGTCGCCGCCCTCACCCATCCCTGGCCGGACGAATGGCGTCACCGCATCCTCGCGGTGGCACAGGACGAAGCGCGGCTCGATCTCGACGCTTACGGCCGTCTCGATGTCGCCATCGGCGAATGCTTCGCCGCGGCCGCTCTGCAGTTGATGGACACCAGCGGTACGCGGCCTTCGGAAGTGCGGGCGATCGGATCCCACGGACAGACCTTGCGTCACCGGCCGCACGGCGAGCATCCCTTCACTTTGCAGGTCGGCGATCCCTCGGTCATCGCGGAGCGCTGCCATATCGACGTCGTGGCCGACTTCCGCCGTGCGGACGTCGCCGCCGGCGGCCAGGGGGCTCCGTTGCTGCCGGCGGTGCACGCCATGCTGCTCGGAACGCCTGGGCGGACCCGCGTCGTGCTCAATCTCGGCGGGATCGCGAACATCACCGTACTCGACGCGGACGGCCGTGTTTTCGGCTTCGACACGGGGCCCGCCAACGGCCTGATGGACGCCTGGTGCCTGCGGCATCGAGGTGAGGCGTTCGACCGGAACGGTGCATTTGCCCGCTCCGGCGCGCTTCATGACGGCCTCCTGGCGGCGCTGCTCGCCGATCCCTACTTTGGCCTGCCGCCGCCCAAAAGCACGGGCAGAGAGCACTTCCACCTGGCCTGGCTCGACCGACACGCTGAGGTGGCCCGGCTAGCGCCGGCCGAGGTCCAAGCCACCCTGCTCGAGCTGTCCGCGCGCAGCGTGGCTGAAGCGATAAGCCTGCACGCACCCGATGCGGTCGACGTGCTGGCCTGCGGTGGCGGAGTGCACAACGCCATCCTCATGGAGCGGCTGGCCGCGCTGCTAGCGCCGCGCGTACTGCGCAGTACCGCGGAGGAAGGCGTCGATCCGGACTTCCTGGAGGCCACGGCCTTCGCCTGGCTGGCCCGCCAGCGGTTGCTGGGGCTTCCGGGCAACCTGCCCGCCGTTACTGGAGCCCGCGGCCCGCGCGTACTGGGCGCGGTTTATCCCGCCTCAGCCTAGCGTTTCGCCCGATACCGCTAGCTGGGCGGGCGACAATTGGGTGGGCCGGGCCATCGAAAGCGCCTGCACGGCCTCCTGGAAGGCCGCCTTTTCGCGCGCGTCCCACTGCCCGCTGAGTACCGTCAGCTCGCCAGGGTCGAGCATGGTCTCCGCGAAGACGTTGCCTTGTTGGGCCATGCCCAATCCATGCCGCAGCGCATGGAGCACCACGTCATTGATGGACCATTGCCGGTCCTTGGCCAGCGACTTGATGCGCTCGGCCATAAGGTTGTCGATGTGGCGAATCACGATGTCCGGCACAGGCGCTTCTCCGTTCCACGCATGAGCCCCCTGACCGGCGCATGTTGTACAGACATGGGCCTGCTTGCAAGTCGGCCATCCGGGCGAATCCGTGCCGCCGTTCGCACATCCTCCGGGCCGCCGCCCGGTATGTGACCAAGGCCGCGGTAATCAGCCGTCCCCGCGGGCCCGCTCGGCCGCCCGGTAATGGGGCCAGAGGTACAGAAACAGCGCCGTCGCCGGCAGCACGGCGATCACGGTAATGACGAAATACATGCCGTAGCCCGTGGACGTGGCAATGCCACCCGCGAAAAAGCCAAGCAGCTTGCCCGGCAGATTGAGCAGCGAGCTGAGCAGCGCATACTGGGTGGCGGTGTGCTGCCGGTTGACCAGCGAGGAAAGGAAGGCCACGGTCGGCGGCCCCAGGATACCCAGCGTCAGGTTCTCGCCCGAGATCACCAGGGTCAGTACCAGCAAGTTGCCCGGGTGTGCGATCACCAGCAGATAGAGCAGATTGCTGGCTCCGCAAAGCACGATGGTCGCGCCAAGCGTGCGCCAAGCGCCCCAGCGGGCCACCGCAGCGCCGCCGATGAATACGCCCGCGATGCCGATCCAGATGCCGTAGATCTTCGTGATCGTCCCGATCTCCGTCTTGCTGAATCCCATGTCGCGATAGAACGGGCTCATCACGCCGCCGATGGTCGCCTGCTCCGGAATCTTGAACAGCAGGATGAACAGCAACGTCATCCCCGCGAGGTGCCAGCCGTAACGCTGGAAGAAATCGGTGAAAGGATCGATCACCGCCTCGCGCATCGCCGCCTCCCAGCTGGGTGGCGCGTGACGCACGACGTCAGGCTCTCTGGCTACCAGCGTAGCGATGATCGGCAACCCCATCCCTGCTGCCCTGGCCATGTAGACCCAGCTCCAGGACACGTGATCGGCCAGAATCAGCGCCAGCGCTCCCGCCGCCAGCAGCCCGATGCGATAACCCAGCGAGTAGGTCGCCACTAGCGCACCTTGGGCGTCCACCGGCGCGATCTCGATGCGATAGGCGTCGACCGCAATATCCTGGGTAGCGCCTAAAAAGGCCACCAGCAGCGTGGCCGCGATAAACGGCAGCAGGCGCCCCGGCGTCAGCATAGCCATCGCCAGCAAGCCGCAGGCGACGATCAGCTGTGCGAACAGCAACCAGCCGCGACGCTGGCCCAACCGATGAAACAGCGGCAACTGCCAGTGATCGAGGAGCGGCGCCCAGATGAATTTGAACGCGTACAGCATGCCCGCGCTCGCGATCATCGTGATCTCTTTCAGCTCGATCCCGTTTTCCTTGAGCCAGTAGGCCAAGGTCCCGGCAACCAGCAGAAACGGCAGCCCCGAGGAAAAGCCGAACAGGAACATGGTCCACGCAGCCGGCTGGGAGAACGCCTTCCAGACAGACGGACGCCCCGGCTTCGCATCCCCGGCAGGCTTCGCCGCCAAGTCAGTCGGCATAGTCGACCGTATACGGCGCGTGGTCGGAGAACCGCTCGTCACGGTAGACCGAGCAAGACTTCAGGCGCTCACGCAGCGACGGCGTCACGACCTGGTAGTCGATGCGCCACCCCACGTTGTTCTCGCGGGCGCGTCCGCGGTTGGACCACCATGTATATTCCACGGCGTCCGGCTTGATCGCACGGAAGCTGTCCACCTAGCCCCGCTCCTTGAACAGCAGGTCGAGCCAGGCGCGCTCTTCAGGAAGGCAGCCCGAATTCTTCTGGTTGGAACTCCAGTTCTTGATGTCGCTCTTGGTGTGGACGATGTTCCAGTCGCCGCAAAGCACGTAGTCGCGCCCGCTCTCCAGCCACTGCTGGAAGATCGGCGTGATCCATTCCATCACCTTGAACTTGAACTGCTGGCGTTCATCGCCCGACGAACCGGACGGCACGTAGAGCGACACGACGCTCAAGTTGCCCCAGCGCGCCTCGATATAACGCCCCTCGTCGTCGAACGGCGCCCAGCCCAGCGACGTCAGCACCTGGTCCGGCTCGCGCTTGGCGTAGATCGCCACGCCGCTGTAGCCCTTCTTGGTACTGGCGTCGCGATAGAAGCAGTGGTGGCCGTCCGGCCGGAACATGGGATCGCTGAGCTGGTCTTCCTGCGCCTTGGTTTCCTGCAGGCAGACCACGTCGGCCTTCTGCTTGCGTAGCCAGTCGAACACGCCTTTGCTGGCGGCCGAGCGGATGCCGTTGGCGTTCAGGCTGATGATGCGCATGCGGGTTCCTCGTGTGATGCGCCATCATAGCAACCATGTCCGAATCGCCCGCCATCCAGGTTGCGCCGGTCACGCCGGAGCTGCGCGCGGCTGTCCTGGCCTTGCGCGTCCACCCCGAGCAGTACGCATTCGTCAGCCCGATCGAAGCCTCGCTGGCCGATGCGGAGCGCAGCCACGGCAGCACACCGATGGCGATCCTGCACGGCGGAGTGCCGGTGGGTTACTACCGGATCGAACATCATGCGAGCACCATCGCCGAACGCGATTACGCCGTCCCCGCGCTGGGTTTGCGTTCGTTCTTCATCGGCGAAGGCTGGCAGGGCCTGGGCTTCGGCGCCCGTGCGATCGACGCGCTGGTCGCCGACCTCCGGGAACGCCGTCCGGATGCCCGCCTGCTGGTGCTGACGGTGAACTGCCGCAATCTCCCCGCGCTGGCGCTGTACCGCCGCGCAGGCTTCGAAGACAGCGGAGCGCTGTACCATGGCGGCCGCTCCGGGCCACAGCATCTGATGTGGCTCCGACTCCCGTAACTCCCGCCCGACACCGAGATACCGCCGTGCACGATTACCAGCGCGATTTCATCGAACTCACCCTGCAGCGCGAGGTGCTGCGCTTCGGCGAGTTCACGCTCAAATCCGGCCGCCAGAGTCCGTACTTCTTCAACATGGGCCGCATCGATTCCGGTGGCGCGCTGGCGCGGCTGGGCCGAGCCTACGCATCGGCGCTCGTCAACTCCGGCGTGCCGGTCGACATGCTGTTCGGGCCGGCCTACAAAGGCATTCCCCTGGCCGCCGCTACCGCCATCGCGCTGGCCGACCAGCACGACCGGGACCTGCCCTGGGCCTACAACCGCAAGGAAGCCAAGGACCACGGCGAAGGCGGCGTACTGGTGGGCGCTCCGCTCCTGGGCCGCGTGCTGATCGTGGACGATGTGATGACCGCCGGCACCGCCGTGCGCGAATCGCTGGCGCTGATCCGCGCCCAGGGCGCCACACCGGCCGGCGTACTGATCGCGCTGGACCGGCAGGAACGCGGGCAGGGAGAACGTTCGGCGGCGCAGGAAGTGGCCGCGGAGTTCGGTATTCCGGTCATCGCCATCACCAGTCTTGCGGACGTCATGGCCTATGCCGGCGAGCGTCCCGAGCTCGCGGACGAGTACCGTCGCCTGCAGGCCTATCGCGACCGTTACGGGGTGGCCGCCTAAGCCATGTCCACATGGGCGAACCGCGTCACACCCGGGAAGACCTCTTCGCCGGACCATGGGAGCGCCAAGGCTATACTCCCGCTCTCCAGGGGGAAGTCCATGCGTCGAACCAGTCTCATCCTTGCCGGCCTCGTGGCCGTCGCCTGCGCCCATGCGCAGGGTCCGAGCAACAACGGCGTGCGCTACAAGTGGCGCGACGGCCAGGGCCTGCCGCACTACAGCGACAGCCTCACCAGCGAAGCCATCAAATACGGTTATGACGTGGTCAATGACCGCGGCTTGGTCATCCAGCACATCGAGCGCCAGCTCAATCCGGAAGAACGCGCCGCCGCTCGCAAGGCGGCCGACGAGCAGGCCGCTCAGCAGCGCGCCGCCCAGGAGCGGGCCCGCAACGACTCGCAGATGCTGGCCGCCTACCCTACCGAGGACGGCTATAAAGCCTCCCTCCAGCAGGAGGTCGACAACATCGACCAGCAGATCCGCACCACGCAGATCAACCTGCACAGCCAGGAGAAAGCCCTGACGGATCTGCTCAGCCGCGCCGGCGATCTGGAGCGGGCCAAGCACCCGGTGCCGAAGTTCCTGACCGACAGCATTGCCAAGCAGCGCAACGTGGTGGCCGGCCAGCGTGCCATGCTGGATCGCCAGCAGGCGGCCCGCGATGCCGCCAGTGCCCGAATGACCGAGCAGCTGCAGCACTACCGCGAACTGAAAGCGGCGCAGGGCAAGGACAAATAACGGCTGATGCCGTAACGAAAAAAAACGCCACGCATTGCGTGGCGTTTTTTTTGGTCAGCGCACCTGCGCTTAGAACGGCAGCTTGAGCGCCGGGTCCACCGCGTGCAGCTGCGCGCGGAACACCTGCTGGATGCGCTTGAGCGCGGCATCGTTGTCCGCATCGAAACGCAGCACCAGGATCGGCGTGGTATTGGACGGGCGCACCAGGCCCCAGCCGTCCGGCCAGTCGGCGCGGACGCCGTCGATGGTGGTGAGCGCCGCATCGCCGAAGGTCGCGCTCTGGCGGAACTTCTCGATGAACTTATAGTGCTCGCCTTCGGCCATCTCGATCTTCAGCTCCGGCGTCGATACACCCTTGGGGCAGGTAGCGAAGATCTGCTCCGGCGTACGGTCTTCCGGATCGCTGGCGAGAATTTCCAGCAGGCGCGCGCCGGCGTAAATGCCGTCGTCGAAGCCGTACCAGCGTCCCTTGAAGAAGAAATGGCCGCTCATCTCGCCGGCGAGCTCGGCACCGGTCTCGCGCATCTTGCTCTTGATCAGCGAGTGCCCCGTACGCCACATCAGCGGACTGCCGCCCGCGTCGAGGATCTGGCCCTTGAGGTGCCCGGTGCACTTGACGTCATAGATGATGGTCGCGCCGGGCTGGCGCGACAGCACGTCGCGGGCGAACAGCATCAGCGTGCGATCGGGGAAGATGATCTCGCCCGCCTTGGTGACGACGCCCAGGCGGTCGCCATCGCCGTCGAAGGCGACGCCGAGGTCGGCGCCGGTGGCACGCACGGCCTCGATCAGATCCTCGAGGTTGTGCGGGTCGGACGGGTCCGGATGATGATTCGGGAAGGTACCGTCCACATCGCAGTAGAGCTGGATCACCTCGCAGCCGATGCCTTCGAGCACCTGCGGCGCCACCGCGCCCGGGATGCCGTTGCCGCAGTCGACCACTACCTTCATGCGGCGCTCGGCCTGCACGTCGGAGGTGATGCGCTCCACGTAGTCCGGTACGACGTCGATATGACGCAGCCCACCCTTGCCGCCGCGCTCCAGCTCGTTGGCGGCGATACGGCGATACAGGTCCTGGATGGCGCCTTCGGAGAGCGTCTCGCCACCCACCACGATCTTGAAACCGTTGTAGTCGGGCGGGTTGTGGCTGCCGGTAACGGCCACGCCGCTGCCGGTATTGAAGCGGTAGGCCGCGTAATACACCACCGGGGTGGGAACGGCACCCACGTCGATCACATCGATGCCCGCCTCGCGCAGGCCGTCGGCCAGCGCAGCCGCCAGCTCCGGACCCGAAAGGCGGCCATCGCGGCCGACCACGATCTCTCGCAAGCCCTTCTCACGCATGACCGTGCCGATGGATTGCCCGAGCAGGCGGGCCACCTCGGCGGTCAGCGTCTTGCCGACGATGCCGCGCACGTCGTACGCGCGGAAAATGGTCGGATCCACGGTCACGGCAGCTGGTGCCGGCGCGGCGGGCTTGGCGGGACGAACTTCCGGCTTGGCCGGCTCGGGCGGGTTGTCGATCAGGTCGGACAAAATCGGTTCCTCGGTTGGGATCTTGCTCAGGCTGGGCAGATGACCGCGCAGCCACAACAAATAGGCGCCGCCCCCCAGGCCCAGCAGGGTCAACAACGCACTCAATAGCACGGACTTTGGCAACACGATGTAGGCGCCGGGCAGCGCCGCCACCACGCTCAGATTGCTGCCGGGCACCAGCTTGCCGTTGGCCTCGCTCAATGCGGACGCGGAACCCTGCGCGAGCAGGCGCCGATCGCCGCGGTCGTCGCCCTGGCGAAGTTCCAGTCTGCCGCCTTCCGGCGGAACGGCATTGAAACGCTCTTCCACGGGCGCGAAGGGAAGCTCGAACCATACCCAGGCGGTGGGACGCTGCCGCGCGCCCATGGGGAGCACGAACGTCAGCCAGCGCTCGCCTTTGCCTGTCGGCAGGGTCTGCGCAAGAGTGTCGCCGTCCGTCGTCTGCGCGGACATCAGCTGCGCGGCCTTGGCGTAGCCGAAGTCACGATAGTTCGCGTGCAATACCTCGTCCTGCGTGCCGCTGTAGAACTCCACCGCCCGGACCTGCGGAAGCTTTCCGCGCAACAGCACCGCCGCCTGCGCGGGATCGGCCTGCACGATGGCAGGATCCAGCGTGTCGAGTGCCTGCTGCAGCGCATGCCGCTGACGCGCCAGCTCCTCGCCCAGCGACTGCACCAGCTGGTCCTGCGCGTGGTGCACGCGTTCGATGGCGCTACCTTCGTCGGCGATCAGCCAGGTCTGCCATGCGCAGAACAGCCCGCCGGCCACGAGCAGCGTGCCGCCGGCCAGCGGCAGGAGCCGCCGCCAGTCGAACGTCCGCTCGCGCCACCCCCTCGCGAAGTCCATCGCCATCGCCCTGTCCCCTCTGCAGGCCTATCAGTTGACGCCGGTCGATCCGAAACCGCCCTCGCCCCTCTGCGAAGGCTTGAAATCCGCCACCACGTTCAAGCGCGCCTGCGCCACCGGCACCAGCAGCAGCTGGGCGATGCGATCGCCCACGCCGATGGTGTAGGGCTGCGTGCCGCGGTTCCAGCAGGAAATCATCAACGGCCCCTGGTAGTCAGCGTCGATCACGCCTACCAGATTGCCCATCACGAGGCCGTGTTTATGCCCCAGGCCGGAACGCGGCACGATCAGCGCGCACCAGCCAGGATCCCCGATGTGGATCGCCATGCCGCTGGGCACCAGCGCGCTCTCGCCTGGGGTCAGGGTCAACGGCGCTTCGATGGCCGCACGCAGATCCATGCCGGCGCTGCTGGCGGTGGCCGCCTGCGGCAACGGAATCGAATCGCCCAGCCGGGCATCGAGAATCTTCAGTTCGACGTCGACCATGCCCGGCCGAACCGTCATGAGCGCACCGCCTTGTAGCGTTGCGCGATGTGCGCGACCAGCTGGCGAGCGAGTTCGCCCTTGCCGGCGCGCGGCAATTCGACGGAGCCATCCGTCCAGAAGACATTCAAAGCGTTGTCGGCGGCCTCGAACCCGAGACCGTCCCCCACCAGGTTCGCGGCGATCATGTCCAACCCCTTGCGCTGGAGTTTGTCCTGCGCGTATGCCGCGACATCATGCGTTTCCGCGGCGAATCCGACCAGGAATGGGTGCACGGTTTGAGCGGCGAGGCTGGCGAGGATGTCGGGATTCTCCGCCAGCGCGAGGGTCAGGCCCGCGCCATCCTGCTTCTTGATCTTACGGTCGGCCACGCTGGCCGGCCGATAATCGCCCACCGCAGCGGCACCGACATAGATGTCCGCGCCCGCGGAAGCGGCGAGCACCGCGGCGTGCATCTCGGCCGCGCTGCGCACGTCCACGCGGTGTGCCACACCGTGGGGCGTTTCCAGGTGGACGGGACCTGCGACCAGGGTCACCTGGGCTCCCGCATCCGCGGCGGCTCCGGCCACCGCGAAGCCCATGCGGCCGGAACTACGGTTGCCGATGAAACGTACCGGATCGATGTCCTCGTAGGTCGGACCCGCACTGACGACCACCTTCAGTCCACGCAGCGAACCGTCGCCGAAAGAAGCGGCCATCGCCTCGCGCAGCTCCAGCGGCTCCAGCATGCGTCCGGAACCGATATCGCCGCAGGCCTGATCGCCCGAAGCCGGGCCAAGCACGCGCACCCCGCGACGGCGCAGCGTGTCGATGTTGTCCTGCACGGCGGCGTGCGCCCACATCTGCTGGTTCATCGCCGGTGCCACATACACAGGCGCGGCGCTGGCCAGGCACAGGGTGGTGAGCAGGTCGTTGGCCAATCCGTGCGCCAGGCGGGCAACGATGTCCGCGCTCGCGGGCGCGATCAGGATCCGTTCGGCCCAGCGCGCCAGTTCGATATGTCCCATCGCCATTTCCGCCTGCTCGTCCCACAGGCTCACTCGCACGGCTTCGCCGGACAGCGCCTGGAACGTCGTGGCGCTGACGAAATGCGTAGCGCTTTCCGTCATCACCACGCGCACCTGGGCGCCGAGGTCGCGCAGGCTGCGGACCAGTTCGCAGGCTTTGTAGGCGGCGATGCCGCCCGACACGCCGAGCAGGATGCGACGGTTGGCAAGTTGCATGTAGGAACGGCCTGACAAACGGGCAGGCGCGTAGCTTACCGGAATCGACTCCCTCCTCTGCTGCACGCGGCAGCGCCGGTCCGGCAAGGTGAGCGCATGAGTATCCGTCATTGGCCGGAGGGCGAACGCCCCCGCGAAAAACTCCTGCAACGCGGAACGGAAGCCCTGTCGGATGCCGAACTGCTGGCCGTGCTGCTGGGCAGCGGCATGGCCGGAACCGACGCGCTTACGATGGGCCGCCAACTGCTCACCGCGGCCGGCGGCCTGCACGTGCTGCTGGCAGACCCGGTGCGCAACACCAAGCTCAGCGGCATCGGCCCGGCCAAGCGCGCCCGCCTTATCGCGGCCCTGGAGCTCGCGCGCCGCGCACTGGGCGAACGACTGACCTCCGGCATCTCGCTGCAAAATCCCCGCGACAGCGGCGAGTTCTTGCGCGCGCGGCTGCGGCATTTGCCGTATGAGGTATTTGCCTGCCTCTTTCTCGACAACCGCCACCGGGTACTGGGCTTCGAAGAACTCTTCCGCGGCACCGTCGACAGCGCCAGCGTGCACCCGCGCGAAGTCGTGCGCGCCTGCCTCAAGCACAATGCCCGCGCGGTGATCCTGGCTCACAACCATCCGTCCGGCGTGGCCGAGCCCAGCGGCGCGGACCGCGCGATCACCCGCAATCTGCGCGAAGCCCTGCAGCTGATCGAAGTGCGTGTTCTCGACCACCTGGTGATTGGCTCCGATGACCCCGTGTCCATGGCGGCCCTGGGCATGCTCTGAAGCTGGCCGCCTTTTGATCCGTAAAAAAATAACGGCGCGGTGGGGAACCGCGCCGTCAGGCCGTTTTTGGGGAGGGTGAGAGTGACGGCTTCTCGCGTACCCGTCAGCGGGGAGGGTGCTTGGGGTACGGAGCGTATTGTCGCGGCGCGGCATGACAGGACGGTGACGTCTTGGCGGCGTCTTCACACCAGCCGGACGGCGCGACTTATGCACATTGGCGCCGGATCGTCGTTTAGCGCGCCTTTCGCCGGCTGAGCTGAAATAGTATCTATAACTCATTGATTGAAAATGCAAAATTTCGTGACACTCGTGTTTCCGCCGAGCGAATGTCCACGATGCCCTGCCGGCCCCGCACTTTCCCCACAGAGTTATCCACAGGCCCGGCAGCCGCGCCGCAGCATGGCCGGCAGCCTTCAGCACAACCGCGCGCGCCCCTCGGAGAGCGCCGGCCCGCTCTGCTAGGATTGCCGGTTCCATCGAAGCCAGACCCAGCCCCGTGAAACCAGCGCTGCGCGAATTGCTGATGCAGGCCATCCGGTCCCTGCAGAACGACTCCACCCTGCCCGCCAACCTCGAAGTGCCGAACTTCGTGATCGAGCGTACGCGCAACCGCGACCATGGGGATTTCGCCAGCAACGCGGCCATGCTGCTGGCCAAGCCCGCGCGCGCCAAACCGCGCGAGCTGGCCGAGAAACTGGTCGCCGCCCTGCCCGCCAACGGACCGGTGGCGAAGGTCGAGATCGCCGGCCCCGGCTTCATCAACTTCTTCCTCGCACCCGGCGCGTACCACGCCGAACTACGGCGGATCCTCGCCGAAGGCGACGCGTACGGCCGCAATGACAGCGGCAAGGGTGTGACTGCGGGCGTGGAATTCGTGTCCGCCAACCCCACCGGCCCCTTGCATGTCGGACATGGACGCGCGGCGGCGATCGGCGACTGCCTGAGCCGCCTGCTCGACGCCAACGGCTGGAGCGTGAAGCGCGAGTTCTACTACAACGACGCCGGCGTGCAGATCCACAACCTGGCGATCTCCGTGCAGGCACGCGCCCGCGGCCTGGCTCCCGGCGATGCAGGCTGGCCGGAGGACGGCTACCGCGGCGACTACATCGCCGAGGTGGCCCGCGCCTATATGGCCGGCGAGTCCGTGGTCGCCGACGGCCAGACCGTCACCGGCGCCAAGGACGCAGAGAACCTCGAGGCTATCCGCCAGTTCGCCGTGGCCAGCCTGCGCCGCGAGCAGGATCTGGACCTGAAGGCCTTCGGCGTCGGTTTCGACACCTACTTCCTGGAGTCCTCGCTCTACACCGACGGCAAGGTGGAGGAGACGGTGCGCGAGCTGGTCGCCCACGGCCACACCTACGAGGAGGGCGGCGCGCTGTGGTTGCGCTCCACCGACTACGGCGACGACAAGGACCGCGTGATGCGCAAGTCCGACGGCACCTACACCTACTTCGTGCCGGACGTCGCCTATCACCGCAGCAAGTGGCAGCGCGGCTACGTGCGCGCCATCACCGAGCTGGGTTCGGACCATCATGGCAGCCGGGCGCGCGTAAAGGCCGGCCTGCAGGCGCTGGACTGCGGCATCCCCAAGGGCTGGCCTGAGTACGTGCTGCACCAGATGGTCACCGTGATGCGCGGCGGCGAGGAAGTGAAGATCTCCAAGCGCGCCGGCAGCTACGTCACCCTGCGCGACCTGATCGACGAAGTGGGCAAGGACGCGACGCGCTATTTCCTTATCTCGCGCAAGGCCGATTCGCAGCTCGTGTTCGACATCGACCTGGCTCGCTCGCAGAGCAACGACAACCCGGTCTACTACATCCAGTACGCCCATGCCCGCGTGTGCAGCGTGCTGCGCCAGGCCGGCGAGAAAGGGTTCACCTTCGACCTGCAAAATGGCCTGGCGCATCTGGAGCGCCTGGACAACGAGCACGAGCAAATCCTGTTCACTGAGCTGTCCAAGTATCCGGAACAGGTGGAGGCCGCCGCGGCGAACCTCGAACCGCACGTGATCGCCACCTGGCTGCGCGAACTGGCGAACGCCTTCCACACGTACTACAACTCGCACCAGTTCCTGGTCGACGACAAAAACCTCCGCGACGCCCGCCTCGTGCTGGTGGTGGCGACGCGGCAGGTGCTCAGGAACGGTCTGGAATTGCTGGGCCTCAGCGCCCCGGAGAGCATGTAATGGCAGCACGCAAGGGCAAAGGCCGGCAGGCCGTGCGCAACAACGGTGGCGGTTTTCCGGCGTGGGGCTGGGCCATCGTCGGCATCGCGGTCGGCGCGCTGCTGATGTTCGCCATGCGCGGCAAGCTGCCCATGGGCGGTCGCTCGGGCGAAGCGCCGCAGCCCAACCCGCAGGCCACGGCCCAGCACGGCAGCGACGCCGGCGCGGTGGAGCCGGCCGGCGCCGAGTCGACGGCGCCCAAGAAACCGCAGTTCGACTTCTACTCCGTCCTTTCGGAGAAAGAGGTGCGCATCCCGGACGCGGAGATCAGCGCGCAGGCCCGCGCCGAACAGCAGAAGCAGGCCGCCGCGCAGCAGGCGCAAGCCCAGGCTCAGGCGGCGCAGCAGGCCCAGCAGCAGGCAGCCGCGCAGCGCGCCGCCGCCGCGAACGCGCCGGCCGCCGTCACGGAGAACGTCACCGCGGCCCCCGCCGCCGCGCCCCCGCCGGCTGCCGCCGGTGGCGGCTATCTGCTGCAGGTCGGCGCCTTCCCGAGCGCGGCCGACGCGGAGAGCCTCAAGGCCAAGCTCGCGCTGCAGGGCTTCGTCGCCAACGTGGCCTCGGTCAACGTCAACGGCCAGACCTACAACCGCGTGCGCTTAGGCCCGTTCAAGTCGGCGACCGAACTGGAGTCGACCAAGCAGCGCCTGTCCTCCGCCGGTTTCAACGCCATCGCGCTGAAGGAAGGTCGCTGACCTTCTCTTCCTGAGCCGGACGATCCGGCTCAGGACGCTTTACCACCCTTCCCGCCACGCCGTCGCCATGCACCGGCAGCCACGGCCACCATTCCCAGCAACGCTCCCACCAGGCGCAACACCTGCCCGCGCATCTGCGCGTCGTGGCGGTGCTCGCTGGCCATGAGGTTGGTGCGGGCGATCTGCATCTCCTTGGGCTCGGGACCGGTAATGAACTCCGCCAGGCCCAGCGCGGCCTGCTTGTCGTCCGGGCGATGGTCGGTATATCGCTCGCCTTCGTCGAAGCGGATCGCGTCCACCAGCGTCGCGAAGGGGTGGTCCATCGCGAGCCACTGCTGCTGGGCGAAGGTGCCGGCCAGGACCATCTGCAGCGCTGCGGCATGGGTGCGCCCCAGCGAGACGGTATTGAGGTAGATCTCCGTGCCGAAACGGCTGCTGGTCCCATCGAGACTCAGGTCGGCGGCGGTGAGCCGGTACGCCCATGCCAACCGATGGCGCTCCGCGTCCCAGGCGGGTGGTTCCAGCCATTCCACGGAGCGATGGCGCACACGCTTGCTGTTGAGCGAGGCGAACACGTTGGTGGAATAGACCTCCATCGTCTGGCGCAGCGACTCGGCGTCCAGCTGAACGTCCTCGGTAGGCACATAACCCTGCTGCGCCACGATCAGCTGCGCCAGCCACGCGCCGTCATCCGGACCGATCAGCGCCATCGGCAGCTGCGCCGCCTCGGCCGGCATGCCTGGAACCCCGCGTGCCGCTTCCGGCGCGAGGTAGCGATAGCCCGGCGGCAAGGCGAGCGTGGCCGGTCCGCTGAGCCGGATCGCTGCCGGCCCATGTTGCCAAGGTGCCGTGTCGGGCACGCGCGGCATACCGGTCATGGTCGGCGCGTTCTCGCCGGCGTCGCGGCGGTCCACTTCGCGCAGCCAGGCCACGTCCCACCCCGCCGCGTCGCGCTCGGCGTCGCGCAATTCATCGGCAGGCACCTGGCTGGCTGCCACGCCGCCATCGCTGTCGCGCAGTTTCAGCGCACAGCTTGCCGCCACGTGCGCCGGCCAGATGGTATCGCCGCGCGCGTTGCGCACGGTCTCGATACCGCAGGCCAGCGGTTCGACGCTCACCATCGTCGCGCCGTGGCGGTCCAGCCAACGCTGGCGCGACGCAGGCGGATCGAGCGCGGTGGACTCCAGGGCAAGCGTGGCATCGCCCGGACGCGGCGACTGCGTGGACCATTCCCAAGGATCATGCGGATAGTCGAGATTGAAGTCGTGCAGCACCTTGCCGGCGCGATCGATCAGCCCCCAGCGACGCTCGCCGTAGCTGACCGCGGCCATGCCGGCATGGAAATCACTCACGCTTTCATAATCGCGGCGCAGCACCTCCCTGCCCTGGCGATCGACCAGCACTCTCACGGTCTTGTCGCCGGCGGCGTTTTCCTGCAACCAGGCCACGCCGTCTGAGAAAGACGTCGCGCCCGCCCAGTCGCGCCGCGGTGCCACCACGACCTTGGCGGCCAGCACGTCGAGCAGGCCGAGGCGTCCATCGCCGTCAGCGAAGAAGGCCAAACCCTCCGCGGGGTCGTCGATTCGCGCCTGCTCTCCCTCCACACCGAAGAGCACCCGGCCGGAGCCATCGAGCAGGCGCGCCCTGTAAGTGCTGCCATCGCCGGACACATCCGACTCCAGCAGGCGCCCGCGCGCCACCACTTTGAGGGAGGCGGCCGGATGGAAGGGAACGACCAGGATGCCGTGCGTGTCGATCGCACCCGCGCTCATCCCGCCATTCGTTTCACGGCGCACCACGGCCAGCCCGAAAGCGAAAGCGTCGATATCGTCGTACTTACCCAACGGGACGACCACGCGCTGCCGTCGATCGATCGCCCCCATGCGGAGGGCGCCGGCGACGTCGGTGCCGACGATCGCCAGGCCATCGGAGAACGCGCCCGCCATGTCGTACGCCGGCGGGATCGCGAAGTGCCCCCGTTCGTCGATGTAGCCGGTCTTGCGCTCGCCCAACGGCCGTGCCGGCGCCAGGCCATCGGCGAAGCGCCCGATCTCCTGCAGGGACGGCTCGATCAGTACCTTGCCGTCGGCATCCAGCAGGCCGAGCAGGCCGGACCGGCGTTCGGCGATCCAGTAATCGCCGCTGGCGTAAAGCGCCGAGTACACCGGCTTGACCACCCAGTCGCCCCGCCGGTCGACGAGGCCGCAGGCGTGGTAGAGCGCATTCGC
>JABLTH010050964.1_pt1 | contig 16883 bp, 9 predicted proteins | sample 7875711 | NCBI WGS metagenome assembly JABLTH01 (sample SAMN14941262, study PRJNA633318) | bioreactor metagenome | isolation source: bioreactor | place: China | collected 2019-03-05 | reverse complement strand
CTGGCTGTTCGGCGATCGCCTGGACTGGCCCATGCTGATCGGCATCGCGCTGATTCTCGGCTCAGGCCTGTTCACGCTGGTGCGTGAGGGCCAGGTCACGTCGTGGTGGCGGCGCATGCGGCTGGTGTGACGCGCGCCTACAAGGCGCCCACCTTTTCCTCCACACGCTGCCGGACATGGCCTACGCGGTGTGCCTCCATCGGCCGGCAGCGCCGTCATGGTGCGATATCGCTCAATGGTCGTGCGCCGATCGGGCGCATCTTCGCTAGGACACCCATGACCATTCGCTCCATGCTCTCCGCGTGCACCGCCATCGCGTGCCTTGCACTCGCGCTTCCCCAGGGCGATGCGCACGCGGCCACGCCACGGGCCACGACGCAAACGCCTGCCTACGTCGACATGCACAGCTACCTGCCCACCTGGCAGGAGCGCGATGCCTGGCTGGACGTGCTGTACCAGTTGAAGCTGAATTTCGACGACGTCTGTGGCGATACCTTCTGCGAAGGCGAATATCCCAATCTGGAAGCCTTGCGATACACCTGCTCGGCGAATACCACGACGGGCGAAGTCGGCGAATGCCGGTGGGTGTTCGCCGCCAGCTCCGAGGAGGTGGATCCCGACACAGGCAAGGTGCGTGCATCCGTGCACCAGTGGCAATGTGCCAGCCCGCTCGCTCCGCATACCGATGCGCGGCAGCTCGACGCCGCGCTGCAGGGATCGAAGCCGCTATGGGTGACGCTGCCCGGAACGAACTCGACGCTCTACGACAGCCTCGTCGACTGCCTCTGATCTTCCGCGCGGTTTCCCGGCAAAACGTCGCTTGCTTCGTTTCGCCCCTGGCTTGACGGCGCCGCGCGTACTAGCGGCGTACAGCCCGCCAAGTGGACCCGCACCGGGAACCCGAGGCTGGAACACACGCCATGGGAAGCATGCAGCCATGCTAGGAGGCCGACGAGGACCCCGCCCCGCGCATGGCAGGGAATCGTCGGCCTCGCCCGGATGCCTACGATGAAGAAGAAGGGGAAGAGCCCGAATGACCGAAGAGCTCTATGCCGAGGACGAATGATTCGACCGAGGCGACACCCCCGATGACACGCTCGACGACATCCTCAACCCCAATCCACAGAGCTCACCGCCCGATGCGTCCGACGTTCCGGGCGGTGCTTTTGGGGATTCACCGATTGCTGATGCCGTGGGGAACGTGCCCGGCGGCCACGTACTTGCGTGCGGATTCCACGTTGGCCGGGGAGTCGTCGAAGAAGATGTCGGCACCGAATGCTTCGAGGAACGGACCCTTGTCGCGGCCGCCGAGGAACAAGGCCTCGTCGATGCGCACGCCCCAGCGCCGCAGCGTGAGGATGACCCGCTTGTGCGCCGGCGCCGAGCGCGCGGTGACCAGCGCGGTGCGGATCGGCGAGGTCTCCGCCGGGAAGGCGGCCTGCAATCGATGTACCGCGCTGAGGAAGCCGCGGAACGGGCCCACCGACAACGATTCCTCCGCCCGTTCGCGTTCGTTGCGGTGGAAGGCTTCCAACCCTTCTTCACGGGAGACCCGCTCGCCCTCGTCGCCGAAAATGACCGCATCGCCATCGAAAGCGATACGCAGCTGCTCGGTCGCGCGCGGTGGGGCTACCGAGGGGAGGATGGTCGCCGCCGCCACGCCGGCGACGAGCGCGCGACCCACGTCTTCGGCATTGGCGGAGAGAAACAAGTCCGCCTTGAACGGCGCGATGTAGTCCGAGGTCGGCGCACCGCTGGTGAACGCGGCGCGGCTGATGTCCAGGCCGTAATGCTGGATCGCGTTGAAGATGCGCAGCCCCGTATCGCCCGAATTGCGCGACAGCAGGATCACTTCCACCGGGGGCACGTCGCCGGCCAGCTTGTTGAGCCCCAGCAGCTTCTGCACCAGCGGGAAGGCAACGCCGGGCTTGAGGATTTCGTTCTCGTGGTCGATCTGGAATGCACGATAGGCATCCAGGCCCTCGCGCTCGAACAGCTCGTGGCTGTCGCCCAGGTCGAACAGGGCGCGCGAGGAAATCGCCACCACCAGCCGGTTATCGCTGGCGGAGGCGGGATCGTGGACGTCGTGGGACTGGGTGGTCATGGACTGGCCGTGCGGGCGTATGCCACGCAATCTAGCAAACCGCGGCGACGGATGCCGGCGCCGGCATGGATGCGCAGCGGCGGTCGCAGGGGCGCCCCTAATCCTGCGCGAACTGCTCGTCCAGGATCCGCTGTTCGAGGTTGTGCTCCGGATCGAACAACAGGCGTACGCCGGCGCCGCCCGACTGCCTCACCGTGACCTCGCGCACGTCGCGGACTTCGTGGAAATCGGCGGTGGCGCTGACGGGCCGCTTGTTCGGATCGATCACCCGCAGGCTCACCTGCGTGCGGTGCGGAAGGATGGAGCCGCGCCACCGCCGCGGGCGGAACGGGCTGATCGGCGTGAGTGCGAGCACGTTGGCATCGAGCGGCAGGATCGGTCCGTGCGCCGACAGGTTGTACGCCGTGGAGCCTGCCGGCGTGGACACCAGGATGCCGTCGCACACCAGCGATTCCAGCTTCACCGTCTCGTTGAGCTTCACTTCGAGGTGCGCGGCCTGATTGCTCTGGCGCAACAGCGAGACCTCGTTGAACGCCAGGGCGTGATGGGTCTCGCCCTTCGCGCAGACGACATCCATCTCCAACGGAAAGAGCACGGCCGCATGGGCCCGCTCGATGCGCCCGGGCAAATCGTCGATGCGATGCTTGTTCATCAGAAATCCGACGCGCCCGAGCTTCATGCCGTAGACCGGCAGGCCCAGATGGCGATACGCGTGCAGGGTGCGCAGCATGAAACCGTCGCCACCGAGCGCCACGATCGCTTCCGCCTGCTCGGGCGGAGTGTCGCCATAGCGCTCCACCAGTTTCCGACGGGCCTGCTGGGCGACCGAGGTATCACTGGCGACGAAGGCGTAGGCCATGGGCATGCGGCGGCGATGGACGGGCGGCCAGTTGAGCGTAGATAGACGAAGGGCGCAAGACCGTCGCCGGTCCGCGCCCTTCGCTTGCGATCGATTCCGGCGGTCCGCCGCTCCGGCGAGGAAGCGGCGGACCGGACGGCCTTACGGATTCACCGGCACGGCAGCCAGCAAGGCCAGGCGGCGCACCGCGACCAGGGCGGTCGGGTAATCGGCGTTCTGGTTGATCTCGGCCAGCATGTTGCGGGTGTTCTGCAGCGTGAGGTCATCGCGCTGCAACCACGCCTGCACCGGCGAAGCGTCCTTGCTGGCGCCGGCCATCGCCAGCACCTGCAGGGCCAGTGCACGGTGCTGGTGATTGAGCTCATCCAGCAGCGAGCCGCGTGCCTGCGCGTGCCAGTAGCCTTCCACCGGCAGCGATTCGATCTGCTTGCGCAGCCACTCCAGGCCTAGCGATTCGCCCAGCTCGTAGAACACGCCGGCCACCTTGCCGATCGGCTGGCCGCTCTGTTGCGAGACCTCGACGACATCGAGCATCGCCCGCATCTCGGGGATCCGCGCCAGGCGCGCCGCCAGATCGGCGGGCACGCCCAAGCCGTCCCACTTCTCCTGGCTGGTGGAGAAATCGGCCTTGCCGGTCTCGGTGAGCGCGTCCGGCAGCACCTCCAGCAGGGTGGCGACACCCGCCTGGTAGCGCTCCACGTTCGCGGCGATTTCCAGCGTGCCGCCGGGGCGGTTGAGCAGCCAGCGGGTCAGGTGGCGCAGCAGCGACCAGATCTGCAGGATCGCATCGATCTGCGTGTCCTCGGCCACCTTGCTGTCGAGCGCCTCGATCTCAGCCCACAGGTCGCGCGCGCCGAGGATCTCGCGGGCGGCCGTGTAGGCCTTGGCGATGGCCGCCGGGCCCTGCCCCGTGTCCTCCTGCATGCGCATCATGAAGGTGGCGCCCATGCGGTTGATCGTCGAGTTGGTCACCGCGGTAGCGATGATCTCGCGCTTCAGGCGGTGGCGCTGCATGTGCTCGGCGTACTTGTCGTGCAGCGGCTCGGGGAAGTAGCGCACCAGCTCCTTGGAGAGGTACGGGTCTTCCGGCACGTCCGAATCGAGCAGCTGCTGGTACAGCTTGATCTTGTCGTACGACAACAGCACCGAGAGCTCCGGACGCGTCAGGCCCTGGCCGCGCGCCTTGCGCTCGGCGAGTTCCGTCTCGCTCGGCAGGTTCTCGACCTGGCGGTCGAGCAGGCCTTCGCCTTCGAGCTGGCGAATGAAGTGCGCCATCGAGCCGAGACGGCGCACCGACTGGTGCTCCATCAGGGTGATCGCCTGGTTCTGGCGATAGTTGTCCCACAGCACGAGCTGCCCGACCTCGTCGGTCATGGCGGCCAGCTGCTGGTTGCGCGCATCCGTGCTCAGCTCGCCGCGCTGTACGGCGTCATCGAGCAGGATCTTGATGTTCACCTCGTGGTCGGAGGTGTCCACGCCCGCCGAGTTGTCGATGAAGTCGGTGTTGAGCAGGACGCCGTGCTGGGCGGCCTCGATGCGGCCCTTCTGGGTGAAGCCCAGGTTGCCGCCCTCGCCCACCACCTTGCAGCGCAGCTCGCCGCCATTGACGCGCAGGCCGTTGTTGGCGCGATCACCGACGTCGGCATGGCTTTCGCTCGCCGCCTTCACGTAGGTGCCGATGCCGCCGTTCCACAGCAGGTCCACCGGTGCCTTGAGGATGGCGTTGAGCAATTCGTTCGGCGCCATCTGCGTGACGTCGGCCTTGATGCCCAGCGCGGCACGCACTACCGGCGAGACCGGAATGGCCTTGAGCGAACGCGAGTACACGCCGCCGCCAGCCGAAATCAGCGACTTGTCGTAGTCCTCCCAGCTCGAACGCGGCAACTTGAACATGCGCTCGCGCTCAACGAACGAACGCTCCGCGTCCGGATTAGGATCCAGGAACACATGGCGGTGATCGAACGCCGCGACCAGGCGGATGTGGCGCGACAGCAGCATGCCGTTGCCGAACACGTCGCCGGACATGTCGCCGATACCGGCGCAGGTGAAGTCCTGCGTCTGGCTATCGCGGCCGAGCGCACGGAAATGGCGCTTGACCGACTCCCACGCGCCCTTGGCGGTGATGCCCATGCCCTTGTGGTCGTAGCCGTTGGAGCCGCCGGAGGCGAAGGCGTCGCCCAGCCAGAAACCGTGTTCCAGCGAGATGGCGTTGGCGATGTCGGAGAACGTCGCGGTGCCCTTGTCGGCCGCCACCACCAGGTACGGATCGTCGGCGTCATGACGCACCACGTCGTGCGGCGGCACGACCTTACCTTCGACCAGGTTGTCCGTGATGTCGAGCAGACCGTTGATGAACATGCGGTAGCAGGCGATGCCTTCGGCCAGCTGCGCGTCGCGATCGCCGCCGACCGGCGGGCGCTTCACCACGAAGCCGCCCTTCGAGCCCACCGGCACGATGACGGTGTTCTTCACCATCTGCGCCTTCACCAGGCCGAGCACCTCGGTGCGGAAATCCTCGCGGCGGTCGGACCAGCGCAGGCCGCCACGCGCCACCGCGCCGAAGCGCAGATGGATGCCTTCCACGCGCGGAGCGCTGACGAAGATTTCGCGGTACGGCACCGGCTTGGGCAGGTCGGGCACGCGGTGGGAGTCGAACTTGAAGCTGATATAGCCGCGGTAGGCACTCTCCCACTGCTGGAAGAAGCTGGTACGCAGGGTGGCGCGGATCAGCGCGACTAAGCTGCGCAGGATGCGGTCGTCGTCCAGGCTGGAGACATTCTCCAGCAGCACGCCGATCGCCTCCTCCACCACCTTGACCTGATCGGCGCGCGGCGCCGAGAGCATGGCGACCAGACCGTCGACGAGCGCCGGATGCGCGCTGCGCACGCTTTCCGGGATCAGCGCGCGCATCTCGCCGGAAAGGGCGTCGCCGGCCTTCTTCAGCTCATCGGCCGCAAGGCTTTCGCGGCGCGGATCGAACTTGGCCAGGAACAGCTCCACCAGCAGGCCGGCAATGGCCGGATAGCGGTTGAACGCGTCTTCCATGTAGTTCTGCGAGAACGCCACGCCGGTCTGCAGCAGGTACTTGCAGTAGCCGCGGAGCATGGCGATCTGGCGCCAGCTAAGCTTGGCGCCCAGCACGAGGCGGTTGAAGCCGTCGTTCTCGGCGTCGCCGCGCCAGACGTGCTCGAACGCGTCCTCGAACAGCGAACCGACCTGTTCCACGCTGAAGGCGAGATTGCCGACCGGCTGCACCTCGAAGTCCTGGATGAACAGCGGCGTGCCGCCGGTCTTGACCTCGTAGACATGCTCGGTGAGCACGCGCAGGCCGAGATTCTCCAACTGCGGCAGCACTTCGGACAGCGCGATGTCGGCGCCGCTGCGGTAGACCTTGAAGCGCAGCTCTTCCGGACGCCGTTCGGGGTGATAGAACGACATGCGCACCGCGTCGTCGCCCTTCAGCAGCGCGAGCTGACGCACGTCCTCGGCGGCGGCGGCCGGCAGCACGTCTTCCACGTAGCCGGCCGGCAGGGCCTTGCCGTAGCGGTTGGCGAGCACCACGCCGTCGTGGTCGCCCAGCAGCTTGCACAAGGCGTCGCGCAAGTCGTCGTGCCAGTTGCGCACGATGGCGGCCACGCCCTGCTCCAGCGCGGCGGCGTCGAAGTTCACGTGATCGCCGATCTTCGGACGTACCACGATGTGCAGGCGGGCCAGCGCGGCCTCGCCCATCAGTACCGAGGAATCGATCTGCTCACCGTGCAGCGCGTCGCGCAGCAGGCCTTCGATGCGCTCGCGCACCGTGGTGTTGAAGCGTTCGCGCGGCACGAACACCAGGCAGGTGAAGAAGCGGCCGTAGCGGTCGCGGCGCACGAACAGGCGCGTGCGGGCGCGCTGGCGCAGGTCGAGGATGCCCATCGCCGTGGCGTACAGCTCGTCCTCGTTGCTCTGGAACAGCTCGTCGCGCGGCAGCGTCTCCAGGATGTTGCGCAGCGACTTGCCCGAATAGGAGTCGCGCTTCAGGCCCGAACGCTGCAGCACCGCCTCCACCCGCTGGCGTACCAGCGGCACGTCCTGCGGACGCGCCATGTAGGCATTGGAAGAGAACAGCCCCAGGAAGCGCTGCTCGGCGATTGGCTTGCCGGCGGCGTCGAAACGCAGCACGCCGACATAGTCCATGTGCCCCGGACGGTGCACGTGCGAGCGCGCATTGGTCTTGGTCAGGATGATGGCGTCGGTCGAGCCGGACTGCGGCAGGTCGCTGGCGACCAGGCTGCGCAGCGAGCGCGGAGCCATCGAGCGCTCCTGCTTGTGCAGGATGCCGAGGCCGGAGTTCTCCATCGAGCGCAGCACTTCGTCGCCGGCGGCCTGGGTGACTTCGTATTCGCGGTAGCCCAGGAAGGTGAAGTTGTCGTCCGCGAGCCAGCGCAGGAATTCCGATGCCTCGCGCACCGATTCCGCATTGAGCGGCAGCTGGCGGTTGGGCAGATCGTCGGCGATGGCGAGCGCCTTGTCGCGCATGCGGGCCCAATCGGCCACGGAGGCGCGCACGTCGTCGAGCGCCGATTCGATCTGGCCCTTCAACTGCGCCATCTCCGCCTCGTCGGCGAGACGATCGATCTCGAAGTGCATGACCGACTCGGGCGCGCCGTCTTCCGTGCCCAGGCGCTGCAGGCGTCCGGATGCATCGCGCGCGGCTTTCACCACGGGATGGATCACCGCGTGGATCTGCAGCTTGGCGGACACGATCATGCTCACCGTGTCGACGAGGAAGGGCATGTCGTCGGTGACGATCTGCACCACGCTGCGGCCGGCATGGCCGGTCTGCGGGTTGATCACGCGCACGGACGCGCGGCCCGGCTGGCGCTGCTGCGCGAAGCCGAGCAGGTCCGCGATCAGCGCGGACCATTCGGCCGCGGTGTGCAGCTCCAGATCGCTCTCGGCGGCGCGCGCGAAGAAGGCGCTGATAAAAAATTGCGCCTCATCAAGGCGCTGGGTGGGGAATCCGCTCTTTTTCAGTTCATCCAGAACTTCAGCCTGGATCGATTTATCGCTGGCCGCACGAATCGCGTTCATGGCATCTATTTTGTGGTGGGACGGAGGTGGGGCAGAAAAGCCGCAAAAGGATACGCTCGCCCCCGAGCGATAGCCACCTGCATTGCGGCAATCACTTCAGCGCGCGGTTCAAGAAACGAATGTTTCGCCTACCGATCGCAGAGTGATGCCCGCGGACGCGACAGGCGCGACGCGCGCCCGTGTTGACGCCGCACGCGGATCGGCATCGCGTCGATGGCTCGCACGCACCATGCATTTCTTCGCTGGTTGCGAAGCCCATCGTCGAGATCACCTCGCGTGCTGGAACGGACATGCCGCTGCGTCGCAACATGCGTGCCGCCATTCGCATCGCCGCACCACTCATTGGTGACATCGATAGCAACCGGGAACCGGGGGCGCGGAGCGTTCGCGAACCGGCTTCGCGGACAGCCCGGCCTCGAGGACACAACCATGCGGACGCGCATGGTCATCGCCATGTCCGTCACGCTTCCTTCGCGGCGAAAACACAAAGAATTCAGGGGTAGACCATTCGTCAAAGCAAATTGTAAACTGGCCGGTATAGTCAAGCTCGCTGCCGGTCCCGGGGCGTCGCATGCGCTGTTCACAGCTGCCGCCCCATCGCAAGCGGGACGAGCGGCACTAGGCAGGCATGTTGCGCCACGGAAAGCTACGCGCTTGGCGGCCGATCCGGGGATCGGCGAGACCCGCACACCCGATACCTATAAATGGAGTCCCCATGAAGTCCTCGTCATTGCGCACACCCCTGCTGTGCCTTGGCCTGCTGGCGCTGACCGCCTGCGGAGGCAAGAAGGAACAAGGTCCGCCCCAGATGCCGCCCCCGGAAGTCGGTGTGGTCAAGGCACAAGCCGTTTCCGCGCCGCTCAACAAAGACCTGGTGGGCCGCCTCTCCGCCTTCCGCAGCGCCGACGTGCGGGCCCGCGTGGCCGGCGTGCTGCTCAAGCGCGTGTATGAGGAAGGCACTGACGTGAAGAAGGGCCAGGTGCTGTTCGAGATCGACCCGTCGGTCTACCAGGCCAACTTGAATTCCGCCCAGGCCAACCTGGCCTCGGCGCAGGCCACGTATGCCAATGCCCACAAGGCGGCCGAGCGTACCCGCCAGCTGCGCCCGCAGGGCTACGTCTCCCAGGCCGACCTCGACGCGGCCGAAGCCAGCGAACGCAGTTCGTCCGCCGCGGTGAAGCAGGCCCAGGCCGCGGTGGAAAGCGCGCGCATCAGCCTCGGCTTCACCCGTGTCGTCGCACCGATCGACGGTCGCGCCGGCCAGCAGCAGGTCACCGAAGGCGCCATCGTGGGCAACAGCAGTGCCGACGGTGGTGCCAACTCGACGCTGCTCACCACGGTGGACCAGCTCGATCCGCTCTACGTGAACTTCACCGTCAGCGCCTCCGACCTGGACCGCCTGCGCCGCGCCCAGACCGCCGGCAACGTGAGCCTCAGCGACCCGAACAAGACCACCGTGCAGGTGTTGCTGCCGGATGGCAGCAAGTACGACCAGCAGGGCACGCTCGACTTCTCCGGCGCCACGGTCGACCCGACCACCGGCACGATCAGCCTGCGCGCGCAGCTGCCCAATCCGGACAAGCGCCTCCTGCCGGGCACCTACGTCACCATCAAGGCGAACCTGGGCGAGCAGAAGAACGTGTTCCTGGTGCCGCAGCAGGGCGTGGCCCGCGACGTCGCCGGCGCCTATGTGCTGGTGGTGAACCAGGAGGGCAAGGTCGAGCGCAAGAACATCACCGCCAACGAGCTGAGCAACGGCAACTGGGTCGTCACCGGCGGCCTCGCCGCAGGCGACCAGATCATCGTGTCGGGCCTGCAGGCCGTGCAGCCGGGCGCCCCCGCCAAGGCCTCGCCCTGGCAGCCGGGCAAGGATGCCGGTCCGCCCAACGGTGCGCCGGGCGGCCAGCCCGCGGCCGGCAAGCACTGACGGGAGTCGATCGACATGCCCAGTTTTTTCATTGACCGCCCGATTTTCGCGTGGGTGGTAGCGATCCTCATCACCATGGTCGGCACGATCGCGATGCTGAACATGGGTATCGAGTCCTACCCCAACATCGCGCCGCCGCAGGTGGTGGTGTCGGCGACCTTCCCCGGCGCCAACGCGGACACGGTGGAGAAGAACGTCACCCAGGTGATCGAGCAGCAGCTCACCGGCATTGACCACCTGCTGTACTTCTCCTCCTCCTCCAATGCCAACGGCTCGGCTGCCATCACCCTCACCTTCGAGACCGGCACCAACCCGGACATCGCCCAGGTGCAGGTGCAGAACAAGGTCTCGCTGGCCCAGCCGCGACTGCCCACCGCCGTGACCCAGCAGGGCGTGGTGGTGGCGAAGAACAATCCGGACTTCCTGATGTTCGTGTCGCTGGTCTCCACCAATCCGGAGATCGACGGCAACCGGCTGGCCGACATCATCGCCTCGCAGGTGGCCGACCAGGTCGGCCGTATCCCGGGCGTGGGCAACACGCGCGTGATCGGTGCCGAGTACGCCGTGCGCATCTGGCTGAACCCGGACAAGCTGCAGGGCTATGGCCTCTCGGCCAGCGCGGTGCGCGACGCCGTCGCCTCGCAGAACGTGCAGTTCGCGGCCGGCTCGCTGGGCGCCGACCCGGCCCCGGCCGACCAGGGCTTCACCGCCACGGTGTCGGCGGAAGGCCGTTTCTCCTCGCCCGAGCAGTTCGGCAACATCATCCTGCGCGCCAACAGCGACGGCACCGTGGTGCGGCTGAGCGACGTGGCCCGCGTGTCCTTCGGCCCGCAGACCTACGGCCTGACGTCGACCTGGAACGGACAGCCCGTGGGCGGTCTCGGCGTGCAGCTGCTGCCCGGCGCCAACGCGCTGGACGTGGCCACCGCCGTGCGCGCCAAGATGGACGAGCTGGCCAAGGACTTCCCGCAGGGCGTGAGCTGGTTCGCACCGTACGACACCACGCCGTTCGTGAAGGTGTCGATCAACGAAGTGGTGCACACCCTGGTCGAGGCGATCATCCTCGTCTTCCTGGTGATGCTGATCTTCCTGCAGAACATCCGCGCCACCATCATCCCGACCCTGGTCATTCCCGTCGCGCTGCTGGGTACCTTCATCGGCCTGATCGCGCTGGGCTTCACCATCAACCAGCTGACCTTGTTCGGCATGGTGCTGGCGATCGGTATCGTGGTGGACGACGCGATCGTGGTGATCGAGAACGTCGAACGCATCATGACCGAGGAGCACCTTCCGCCGAAGGAGGCCACCCGCAAGGCCATGAGCCAGATCACCGGCGCGGTGGTGGCGATCACGGTGGTGCTGGCGGCGGTGTTCGTGCCGTCCGCCCTGCAGGCCGGCGCCTCGGGCGTGATCTACAAGCAGTTCGCGCTAACCATCGCCGTGTCGATGGGCTTCTCCGCGTTCCTCGCGCTGTCGTTCACCCCGGCGCTCTGCGCCACCATGCTGAAGCCGACCCACCACGAGAAGAAGAACGTGGTGTACAGGGGCTTCAACAAGATGTTCGACTGGGTGACGCACACCTACAGCGGCCATATCGCCAGCGCCGCGCGTCATGCGCCCCGCTGGATGATCATGTTCGCGCTGATCGCGGCGCTGGCCGGCTTCCTGTACACCAAGCTCCCCACCAGCTTCGTGCCCAGCGAAGACCAGGGCTTCGCGCTGGCCATCGTCAACCTGCCGGCGGGCGCCACCCTCAAGCGCACCGAGGCGGTAATGGCCGAGATGCGCGAGCGGCTGAAGAAGAGCCCGCTGAACGACTCCATCGTCGGCATGTACCAGATCAGCGGCTTCAGCTTCATCGGCCAGAGCGAAAGCGCGGGCATGGCCTTCATCAAGCTCAAGGACTGGAGCGAACGAAAGATCACGGCGGATGAGCTGATCCTGCAGGCCAACGGCGTGCTGCACGGCATCCGCGACGCGCAGATCTTCGTGGTGAACCTGCCGACCATCCGCGGCCTCAGCCAGTTCGGCGGCATCGACATGTACCTGCAGGCCCGCGCCGGCCAGTCGCACGGCGAGCTGATGCAGGCCATGGGCATGGTGCTGGGCAAGTCCCAAGGCAACCCGGCCCTGATGGGTACGCGTCCGAACTCCCTGCCCGATGCTCCGCTGTGGAACATCAAGGTGGACCGCGTGCAGGCCGAGTCCATGGGGCTGTCGGTAAGCGACGTGTACACGGCCATCCAGCTGACCCTGGCGCCGATCTACGTCAACGACTTCGTGTATGGCGGCCGCGTGAAGCGCGTCTACATGCAGGCCGACCAGCCCTTCCGCATGGGGCCGGACGCGCTGCAGCACGTGTTCTCGCCCAGTTCGCTGGCCACCACCAAGTCGGCGACCAATCCGTACAGCATGATCCCGATCTCCAGCGTGGTGCATTCCGACTGGGGCACCGGCTCGCCGGCGCTGACTCGCTACAACGGCTATGCCGCGGTCGAGATCGTGGCCAGCGAAGGCAAGGGCTACTCGACCGGCCAGGCGATGGCGGCGCTGCAGAACATCGTCGACAACGACCTGCCCAAGGGCTTCGGCGCCGACTGGACGGGCCAGTCCTACCAGGAAATCCTGGCGGGCAACTCGGCCACGCTGCTGCTGGTGCTGTCGATCGTGATCGTGTTCCTCTGCCTCGCGGCCCTGTACGAGAGCTGGTCGATCCCGGTGGCGGTGCTGCTGGTGGTGCCGCTGGGCCTGCTCGGCACGGTGGTGTTCTCCATGCTGCGCGGCCTGCCGAACGACATGTACTTCAAGATCGGCATGATCACGGTCATCGGCCTGGCGGCGAAGAACGCGATCCTGATCGTGGAGTTCGCGGTCGAGCAGCAGCAACAGGGCAAGTCGCTGTTCGATGCGGTGGTCACCGCCTCCCGCCTGCGACTACGCCCGATTCTGATGACCTCGATGGCGTTCATCCTGGGTGTGTTCCCGCTGGCGATCTCCACCGGTGCGGGTGCGAACTCCCGCCACGCGATCGGCACGGGCGTGATCGGCGGCATGCTGTTCGCCACCTTCCTCGGCCTGCTGCTGATCCCGGTGTTCTACGTGGTGGTGCGCCGCGCGCTCGGCGACAAGCTGGACGAGGCGTCGCACAACCTCCGGCATCACGACGACGGCGACATGCGTCCGTTCGATTCGGATCCGCGACGCGGGCACTGACCGCCACCGGCATAACGCAAAAGCCCCGGCCGCAAGGCCGGGGCTTTTTTCTTCCTCGCTCAACGAAAAACGCCCGGCGGTTGTCCGCCGGGCGTGTCCGTTCGACGTGCCGAAGTCTCAGCGCAGACCGGTCTCCGCGCGTGCGATCACCAGACGCTGGATTTCGCTGGTGCCCTCGTAGATCTCGGTGATCTTGGCATCGCGGAAGTAGCGCTCCAGCGGCATCTCCGTGGAGTAGCCCATGCCGCCATGGATCTGCACGGCCTGGTGCGCGATCCACATGGCCGCCTCGGAAGCGACCAGCTTGGCGACCGAGGCCTCGGTGCCGAAGCGGCCGCCGTTCTTCTCGGCCTGGCCCTTGGCCCAGGCCGCGCGCAGCGTCAGCAGCGTGGCCGCGTCGAGCTTGCACTTCATGTCGGCGATCTTCGCCTGGGTCATCTGGAAGCTGCCGATCGCCTGGCCGAAGGCCTTGCGGTCGCGCGACCACTGCAAGGTGGCCTCGTACGCAGCGCGCGCAATGCCCACCGCCTGCGACGCGATACCGATGCGGCCGGCGTCGAGCACGCCCATGGCGATGGAGAACCCCTTGCCCTCTTCGCCCAGCAGGCTGTCCTTCGGGCAGATGTAATCGCTGAACTCGATCTCGCAGGTGGCCGAGGCGCGGATACCGAGCTTCGGCTCAGTCTTGCCGGCGTGGAAGCCCGGCAGCTGCGTGTCGATGAGGAAGGCCGACACGCCCTTGGCGCCGATGCCCGGCGTGGTGATGGCGAACAGGATGATGTAGCGCGCCACTGGGCCGGAGGTGATCCAGCTCTTCTTGCCGTTGATGACCCAGTCGCCGTCGGCATTCTTGGTGGCGCGGGTATGCATGGCCGACGCGTCGGAACCGGACTGCGGCTCGGTCAGCGCGTAGGCGCCGATCGCCTCGCCCTGCGCGATCGCGCGCACGTACTTCTGCTTCTGCTCTTCCGTGCCGTGCTTGAGGATGCCGTTGCAGAACAGCGAATTGTTGACCGACATGATGGTCGAGGTCGCGGCATCCGCGGTGGCGATCTCGATCATCGCCAGCACGTAGGCGATCGGGTCCATGCCCGCGCCGCCGTACTCGTGCGGCACCTCGATGCCCATCAGGCCGAGCTGGCCCATCTCGCGGATGTTTTCCAGCGGGAATTCGCCCTTCGCGTCCAGCTCGGCGGCAACCGGCACGATGCGCTTCTGCGCGAAATCGCGGGCGATGGACTGAATCGACAGCTGGTCTTCGGTAAAGCTGAAATCCATGGGGAACTCCGGAAACAGGGCAAAAGAGTGTGGCGAGCCCGACATTTTAGCGGGCGGGTGGAAAAGGCCCCTGTGCGGTGCAGCAGAGACGCCTTGGATACGATGGACATGCGATGGCGGATGCAGCGCCAGCAGCGGTCACCAGGGCTGACTGATAACTCCTGTTCGCGCCCCTTTTGCTCATCGAGGAAGGCAGCGCTTCAGCAGGCTCATCCCGCTAAGGCATCCCAGCCCCTTGACGCTTCGCCCCCTCAGTCCTAGCCTTACGCATCTCTATATCGCGATATAAGGATGCAGCGTGGATCTCGCCACCGCCTCCAGCGTCCTGCGATTGCTGGCCGACCCTACCCGGGTGCGTCTGCTGGCCCTGCTGGAACGCGAAGAACTGACCGTCGCCGAGCTTGCCGCCGTGCTGCGGCTGGCGCAGCCGCGCGTCTCCACCCACCTGGCCAAGCTCAAGGAAGCCGAACTGGTGCGCGACCGCCGCGCCGGCGTATCGGCCTACTACCGTGCCAATGCCGAAGGCGACGAGCGCCAGCATGACCTGATCCGCTCCCTGCGCGATAGCATCGACGACGCCCTGCTGCGCGAGGACGCCGCGCGCCTGCCCGCCGTGCTGGCGCAGCGCGCCAGCGAGGCAGGCTGGGCCGATACCGTCGCCGGCGACATGGAACGCCATTATTCGCCGGGCCGCACCTGGGAGACCCGGGCGCGCTCGCTGCTGCAGCTGCTGGAAACCGGCGACGTGCTGGACATAGCCTCGGGCGACGGCATCACCGCCGAGCTGCTGGCCCCGCACGCACGCTCGATCGTCTGCGTCGACTCCAGCGAACGCGTGGTGGAAGCCGCAGCTCTGCGGCTGAAGCCCTTCGCGAACGTCGAGGTGCGCCAGGGCGACATGCATGCGCTGGACCTGGGCGATCGCCGTTTCGACCTGGTCCTGATGCTGCACGCGCTGACCTATGCCGAGCATCCCGCCCAAGCCGTGGCCGAAGCCTCTCGCCTGCTGCGCCCGGGCGGCCGCCTGCTAGCCGTGACGCTGGGCGAACACGCCCACCGCGCTGTGGTGGAACCGTTCGACCACCGCAACCTGGGCTTCTCCCAGGAAACGCTGTCCGGCCACGCGCACCGCGCCGGGCTGGAAGTCATCAGCTGTACCCGTCTCAGTCGCGAACGCAAGGCGCCGCACTTCGAAGTGATCAGCCTGCTCGCGCGCAAGCCGTAAGGAAACTGCCCATGAGCGCCCTGCCCTGGCTCCATCCCGACCGCGTGGCTCTGCTCGAAGCCGGCCTGCGCGAACGCATCCTCATCCTCGACGGCGGCATGGGCACCATGCTGCAGGGACACCGGCTCGACGAATCCGGCTTCCGCGGCGAACGCTTCGCCGGCGGCCGCGACGGCGCGCACGAACACCATCACGATCACCCCGGCTGCGACCTCAAGGGCAACAACGACCTGCTCACGCTGACCAAGCCGGACATCATCCGCGGCGTGCACGAAGCCTACCTGGAGGCCGGCGCGGACCTGGTCGAGACCAACACCTTCAACAGCACCCGCGTCAGCCAGGCCGACTACCACCTGGAACACCTGGCCTACGAACTGAACCTGGAAGGCGCGAAGCTGGCGCGTGCCGCCTGCGACGCCTGGACCGCGAAGACGCCCGACAAGCCGCGCTTCGTCATCGGCGTGCTCGGCCCGACCAGCCGCACCGCCTCGCTCTCCCCGGACGTCAACGACCCGGGCTTCCGCAATGTCACCTTCGAGGAACTGGCCGCCAACTACACGGAAGCGGCCAGCGGCCTGATGGACGGTGGCGCGGACGTGATCATGGTGGAAACCATCTTCGACACGCTCAACGCCAAGGCCGCGCTGTTCGCCCTGAGCGAGCTGTTCCGCGAGCGCGGCGCGCGCCTGCCGGTGATGATTTCCGGCACCATCACCGACCGCTCCGGTCGCACGCTGTCCGGCCAGACTGCGGAAGCGTTCTATTACTCCGTGGCGCATGCGCGTCCGCTCAGTGTTGGGCTCAACTGCGCACTGGGCGCGGCCGACCTGCGCCCGCACGTGCAGACCCTGGCCACGGTGGCCGACTGCTTCGTCAGCACCCATCCCAACGCCGGCTTGCCGAATGCATTAGGCGAATACGACGAGACGCCGGCCCAGATGGCCGCCGTGATCGGCGGCTTCGCCCGCGAGGGCCTGCTCAACCTGGTCGGCGGTTGCTGCGGCACCACGCCGGCCCACATCAGCGCCATCGCCGAAGCCGTGCGCGGCTACGCGCCGCGCGCCCTTCATTCCTCCGACGATACCGCCCAAGCCGCCTGATCCGATGACCATCCGCCACACCCGCCTGTCCGGCCTCGAACCGCTGGTCATCACGCCGGACCTGCTGTTCGTCAACGTCGGCGAGCGCACCAACGTCACCGGCT
>JABLTH010068949.1_pt1 | contig 16888 bp, 10 predicted proteins | sample 7875711 | NCBI WGS metagenome assembly JABLTH01 (sample SAMN14941262, study PRJNA633318) | bioreactor metagenome | isolation source: bioreactor | place: China | collected 2019-03-05 | reverse complement strand
GACGTGATCGAGCTATTAGCCGACGACAGGCCGGTCGACGTAGAGGACGACAGCGAGGTGACCGAGCTATTGGTCGACGAGAGGCCGGTCGACAGCGAGCCGATCGAGCTGGTGGCCGACGACAGACCCGTCGACGTGGAGGACGACAGCGAAGTGATCGAACTTTTCGTCGACGAGAGGCCGGTCGACAGCGAACCGATCGAGCTGTTGGCCGACGACAGACCCGTCGACGTGGAGGTCGACAGCGACGTGATCGAGCTATTCGCCGACGACAAGCCGGTCGAAGCCGACGTCGACAGGCTCGTGATGCTCGACGTCGTCGTGCTCGCGACCGAGTAGAGCTGGCTACCGTTGATCGCATCGGTGCTGGTCGACGTGACGAGACCCGCCGCGACGTTCTGGATGCGACGCTCGTTGCCCGCCGTACCAACGCTGACGACGCCGTTGGCGGCGCTTGCGCCCGCAAAGTTACCGAACGTCTGTCCACCGATCGTGGCGGAGTTGACCGAACCGGTGCCGCCCGTCGCCGTGTCCGCCGCACCAATCGTCGCCGAGTTGTTGCCAAGGGCGACGGAGTTTGCAACGTTGGCCGTCGACAGGTAGCCGAGCGCCATCGCGTTGCCGGCGGAAGCGGTCGATTGATAGCCCATCGCAACCGCATTGCCGTTGCCGCTGGCCGTCGCAAACGAGCCGATCGAAATGTTGCCGGCTTGAGAAGCGTTGGATTGCTGGCCGATTGCAACGCTCTGGAGCGCACTCGCAGTGGCCACGCCCAGCGCAACGCTGCCGCCGCCGGCAGCGCTGGCGTTGACGCCGATCGCGGTTGCATAGTTCGCCGTCGCGGAACTCCCATTCCCGAAAGCGGAGGCAGGCGCCGAAGCCCCGCCCGCATACGACGAGGCACCGATTGCGCTCGAACCCGCATAGGTCGCCTTGGCGCCGCTGCCGATACCGACCGAACCCGTCCCCGTCACGCTGTTGCCACTGCCCAGCGCAACCGCACCGGTGCCGTTCGCCGAGTTGCCGTTGCCGAGCGCGACCGCGCCCGTACCGCTTGCCGAATTGCTGGTGCCGAGCGCGACTGCGCCATCGCCGCTGGCCGTTTGCGCGCGGCCGATTGCCACCGCGCCGCCGTTCGCGCTACCACTGTTGGCCGTCGTACCCGACGAACCGATCGCGACGTTCTGGCCGGTTGCGCCGGAGACGATGCCGTCGCCTTGAGCGATGCCGTACGCGCCGTTGACGGTCGCGCCGCGGCCGAGTGCGATCCCCGACGTGGCGGCCGATGCGACGGATGACTGGCCGCCGACCGCGATGCTGTCCGAAGCGGCCGACTGCGCGCCCTTCGTTGCGTTGCTGCCGATTGCGATCGAGCCCGCACCCGATGCGATGGTCGAGTTTGCCTGCGACAGCGGCGTCGTACCGTTGCCGCCCGCGCCGCCGATTGCGACGGAGTTCAGCGCGGCTGCCGTCGAGCCGAAGCCGAGGGCGGTCGCGCCGATGCCGCTGGCGGTCGTTTCAAGGCCGGTTGCCACACCCCACAAGGCGGCAGATGACTGGATACCCATGGCGACGGCGCCGTTGCCGTTTGCTTGTGCGAACGCGCCATAAACCGTGACACCCGTGAAACCGTTGCCGTTGGAGTTACACCCGGCCACGACCGAGTACGTACCGGAGCCGTCGCCGGCCTGGTTTTGCGTGCCACCCGGGTTCACGCGGCCGACCGCGCCGCTGCTTCCCGTAAGGCAGGTCTGCTGTGTGTTGATTGTATTGGCCTCGGCGAGTCCGGGCAGGCTGATCGCCAGGGCCGCGACTGCGGCGACCACGACAGCCGACTTGTTCGGCTTGCCCCGTGCCGAATCGTGTTCAGACGCAGCGACCCAGGCGCCGAGGGCTTCGTTCCAGATCGAGCGGTATGTGCGGTTCATGTCCTACTACCTCCAAATGTGCACGCCACACACCGGTCTCTTTTGTTAGAGGAATGCTCCGTGCGCTCGCGCGAATCTCAAAATTGATGGGCGGAGTTTATTGGAGGAGGATTTTTTAGATTGCTAAAAAGTGATAAATGCCGTGTTTGAAAAGTTAAAAGATGGTTAATGAGCCATGTTTTGATGCGTCAATGAAGAATGAATTTGTAAGGTGTAAGAATGAAAAATGTAGGATCGTAGTCTCTCGATGGTCATTGCATTTTCTCCATATAAATCAACGAGTTATGTGTGTTTTGTGCGGCAGATTACAGATGTGGTTGGGTCTAAAGAAAGGAAATTGAAATAGCAAACGTTTGCGAGCGAAGCCTTCCTTTCTTGTTTGTAATGTGAAGGGGCGCGTTGCGGGATAATGAGATATCCATCTCGTTAATTTGTTAATTCGTGATTTGCTTGTCGATTTATGATTGATTTATTGGATTGTCTGTAAATCAATTTAATTCAAAATGAAGAATGCCTGGCTGTGCTGATATGCGCATTTCGTTCGCTGCGATGTCCCGTGTGACGGGCGTTCCGGGCGGGATGGCTCGTCGAATTTGTAAAAAAGTGCTACAGGGCGATGGACCGGCCGGTCGTCATTCGTATTTCGAATTTGTCCTATTGACTATTTCGTTGATGTTGACATTCGTGTGGGGTTTGGCGACGAGGCGAACCCGTCCGGGAGGCATTACCCGCTCCCGTTTTGCGCGTGCTGGCGGCCGGGTGTTAAAGCCGCTGGCGGACGCCCGCTGAATTGTTAAATCCTGGGTGTGACAATTTGTCCGCACGCCCCGAAGCGCCGAAGAAAAAAGGGCGTGAGTGAATGTGTCGGGTGCGCCACATCTGGCAGGTGGATGCAGGCCGGTGAGGTTTCCCACCGCGTGCGATGTGGCGATGCGGCGATGTGGCGAAGTCGAGCGGGCGGTGGGCCGGGTAGCCCGACCGATGCCGCTCGCCATGCAAAGCGTGACGAACGCGCATCGAGGTGTGAACGGGACGCGGGGCGTGGAGTACGGAGCAGAACGGATGCGTCGACCACTGCGTATCGTTGCGCATTGCGCTGCTGCGCGCCCGGATGCGGACGATGTGATTGCCACCTGTCGGCTCCGGCCGGCATTCAGCCGGCCCGGACGTGATGATGGCCGAGGCCCGGTTGCCAGGATGCTCGACCGGGCAACCGGGCAACCGGGCCCTTGCCCGGAGCGGTTGCCTTACTTCTTGAGAAACCGCAGCGCGAGCCGTGCCATACGCGGCACGAACAACGGACGCAGCAGGCGCTTGTCGTAACCGGCCATCCGCCGATCGTTCTCGGTGAGACACAGTTCGATCAGCTCGCGTGGCTTGAGCGCTTCGCCGATGTCGGCGGTGTTCGTCGCCGGGAAGTTCGCGTCGCGCGCGACGCCGTCGGCGTCGATCCCGCGCGCGATGCCGATGCGCTCGCGGATCAAATGCACCCATACGGCCGCGACCCGCGCGAAGAACCAGGGCCGGCGCCACCACGTCAGGCTGCGCCAGTACCACGCGTACCAGTTCACGAAGAACAGGATGTGGCGGCCTTCTTCCTGGATCACGGGCTCGAAGGTGTCGACGAGTTCGGGCGGGAAATAACCGGAGCGCTGCGCGGAACGGAACAGGCCGAACGCGAAGAAGCTGTCGATGCATTCGCTGAAGCCCGTGACCATCCACGACCACTCGGGATCCTTCGGCGCCGGGTAGGGTGGCTCGGGGGCGAGCCGGATGCCGTATGCCTCGACGAGCTTCGACAGCACGACCTTGTGGCGCGCTTCCTCGCCGCCGTCCATCTCGAGCGCGCGGCGCAGCAGCGGATTGCCGACCGTCGCCGCATAGGTTGCGACGCGGATCGATGCACGACCTTCGGTTTGCACCGCGATGTCCCAGATCGGCAGCGACGTGAGCCGCTTGAGCTCGGCAGGCTTGAGCGCCGGCCAGTCGATGACCGCCGGCTTGTACGGGTTGTGTGTGTCGAGCAGCATGCGGCAGAACATCTGCATGTGCGCATCGGAACCGATCCGGACCGGACCTTGCCTCTCGAAGGTCCAGTTGCGCATTGCGTGATCTGCGGCTGCGTGCTGTTCCTGCAGCGTGTCACTCATGGCTATTGTTGTGCGATTACGGATCGAAAGATTCTTGCATAGCTTCCGTATTCGCGTATTTTCGAGCGGCCATGCGCACGCCGGCCAGGCGTGCGTCACGCGTGCGTGTCGACCCAGAGGCGGCCCCAGCGGGACGCGTAGGCAAGCGCGTGTTCTTCCTCGAAGAAGAAATCGATCGCGTCGAACGACACGGAGCGCGGCGACGGGCCGCTGCTTGCCTTCGCGATCGTCAGGTTGGCGGCGAACAGCCCGTTCGGCAACCGGGCGGCAGCGGGGGCGACTTCGTAGCCCTTGTAGCGGATCGTACGGTTCATGGCGTGCGCGGAGAAAGTTCGGATGTTCAGCGTACGAAAACCCGCCGGCCGCGTGAACCAATCTTTCGGCCAATGCAAATCACGCGGCGGGCCGAATCGTTATCGGCGCGGGTACGGGGAAAGGGCGACCGGGGAGCAGCGTCGGCGTGCACGGCGCGTGGCCGTTCGTCCGAATGTGCACCGCCCGCGCCGGCGAACGGGGTCGTCCGGGCGCGGGCGGTGGAAGGCGGGGAAATTACTGGTTGGCGATCTTCAGCACAGGCGCGAGCGCGTCGACCGATGCAGCATGCGAGGCCGCGCGATGCGACGCGAACGCAAGCGCGAACTCGGCCGCTTGCGTGCCGACCGTCTCGAGCTGGGCGACGACCTTCGGGTCCGAGCAGCTGTCGGCGCTGTCGAAGCGCGTTTCGAGCGTGTTCACGGTCGCGCCGAACGGCGTCGGCCAGCCGCGCAGTGCATGCACGATCGAACGCAGCGACGTCAGCACGGTGCCCGCCGCCTGCCAGCCATACGCGGTGACGATCAGGCCGACCGCGCGTCCGTCGAGATAGGGCCGATCGTCCGCACGCAGTTCCTCGAGCGTATCGAGCGCGTTCTTCACGAGGCCGGAGACGCCGCCGTGATAGCCGGGCGTCGCGATGATGATCGCGTCGGCCTGGCGCACGGCGTCGATCAGTTCGCGCTGCGCGTCGGTCAGCGTTTTGTGTTCGGGGGCGTAGTGCGGCAGCGTATGCAGGAACGGGCCGTCGAACAGGCGCGTGCGTGCGCCGGCTGCCTGCGCGCCGCGCAACGCGAACGACAGCGCGCGTTCGGTCGACGACGCTGCGCGGGTGGTACCGCCAATGCCGACGACGAACGGGCGGCGGTGTTGATCGAATGCAGTCAAGGGGCGCTCCTTGGGGATGGCTTGCCCGGCTAAGCACAGGCTTAAAAACCAGATGGTAACGACCCCGCCGCCACTCTGAAAACGACTTTTCGTTCTATCGATATGCCGGGAGGCACGGGCAATCGTGTGCGCGGCCGCACGGATCGATAGCAGAAATGCTTGGTTGGGCTGGCCGGCCGCGGTCGATAAGATGGGCCCGTCTCCTCCATGATGTCTCTACTGACATGGGTTGGCCCCGCCGCGCGGATGCAGGCGGGGCTTTTTTTCGTCCCGGTCAGGAAAAGGGGCGCGATGCGCCGGGCCGTGGCCCGTTATTCGAACACCGGCCGGAAGAAGCTGCGCTCGTAGCTGACGATGCAGCGCGTTTCCTCGGCGTAGCGGAACGCGGCCTGGCAGGCCGGATCGTCCATCGAGCGTTCGCGGTAGCGCTCGTATTCGGCGAGGCTCGGGAACGAGAACATCGCGAGTGCAATGTTGTTTGCCCCTTCGGACGGCAGGAAGTAGCCGTGATGCGTGCCGCCGAACTGCTCGACGAGCGGAATCCACATCTTGCCGTAGGTTTCGAACTGGTCGAGCTTGTACGGATCGATGACGTAGCGAAGGAAGCAGGTGATCATGGGCGCGCCCGGAGCGAAGAGAATCCGGCGAGTGTGGATGGCGCTGCAGCATGTGTCAACGGCGCGCGCCGGCGATCGACGCCGTCGCGTTCGATGCATTGCTTGCGTGCGCAACGATCGGTGTGCCGTCATGCGTTCGCAATGACGCACGCGACGCCGCGGCGTGCACCGTCGCAACCGTTTCTTCCGCACGCACGTCCCCAAACTTTTACGACATTTTTTCTTGCGGGGGCCGTCGGCGCGCTCATAGACTTCGGGCATCCCAACCACGGAGCATGGCAATGTCGATACCCTGGAACGCGATCGCCGAACACACGCCTGCCGCGCCGCCTTCCGCGTGCGCCGACCGGGTGATCGTGCGGCGTTTCGATCCGGCCTTCGACAGCTATGCCCACCTCACGCAGATGCTGCATCGCGCGTTCGCGCGGCTCGGCGCGATGGGGCTCAACTGTACGTGTGTCGACCAGGACGAGGCCGTCACACGCCGTCGCGCGGAAGCGGGCGAGTGCTACGTCGCCGTGTGCGGCGGGCGCGTGATCGGCACGGCCACGCTGTATGCGACCGATCCGTCGTCGGCCTGCCCGCTGTACCGGCGCGAAGGCGTCGCGAGCGTACGGCAGGTGGCGGTGGACCCCGATTGCCAGAGCCGCGGGATCGGCGCGTTGCTGCTGTCGTTCGCCGAGCGGTGGGCCGCGTTGCGCGGCTACACGCTGCTCGCGCTCGATACGCCGCATCCCGCTTCGCACCTGCTCGCGTTCTACGGCTCGCAGGGTTTCGACGTCGTCGACGTGATGCGCTTCGACGGCAAGCGCTACGACAGCGCGATCCTCTGCAAGCGGCCCGTCGCGCATGTCGCGCGCCGGGTGTTGTCGGCGTCGCCGGCGTCGCGATTGGCCGCGCGCATGGCGGGCGTGCGGCGTGTTGCTCATGCATTGCCGTCGCGCGTGACCGCGCTGGTCCGGCGCGATCGGTATGTGCGGCGTGGCGCTGGCTGGGCGGCGCGACGTGCGGCCGGTGCCGCGAGTTGCCGCTCGTCGCCGTGGCGCCCGCGTCAGCACGGGCGCTACACCTTCGGCTGAACGCCGTGCTCCGGTTCCTGCTCCTGTTTTGCCGCGTAAACGCCGAATGAGCGGAGTGTGGCGCTCCCGCTCGTGTACGGCCCTCGAGACACCCCCGCCGCGCCGCGGCGAAACGGACGTTTACGCGCTTTTTATGCCCTGACGCGCACCTTCATGAGATGGCCGCACCGATCCGCACGTCGGTGGCCGGATCGGACAGGTCCTTCACCTGCGCGACGAGATCGCGTTCGGCGGCGGCCCGCACCTGCATCAACCCGCGTGCGCCGGCCACACTGATTGCGTGGCGATCGAAGCCCGACGCGGCCGCACCGCATCACTCGTCGCGGCCGCTCGATTCGCCGCCGCCTTTCGCGAGGCGCCACGCGATCGTGCCGAGCACACCGACCGCGACGACCAGCGCACCCCACAGCACGTAGCGGCGCGGTGCGTCCGTGTCGGCGGCCGGCGCCGGCGTGACCGCCGATACCGGCAACGCCGCGCCGACGCGCGCGGGCCGCACTTCGGGAGCCATGCCGACCAGCAGCGCGTCACGGCCGACGGCCGACGACACGAGCGACGCATCGCCGACGCCGAGCGTAAAGGGCGGTGCGCCGCGTGCCACGAAAGTCAGCGCGGCCGGATGCCAGCCGATCACGACGGCCGGCTGGCCGCTGCCGAATCCGCCGTTGCGCATGTCGACGACGATCCGCCACTTGCGATCCGTTGTCGCCGCGAACTCGAGCGGCGGATTGCGCTGCTCGCCGGCCTTGCCCTGCAGCCGGAACAGCACCGCGCCCGCGACGTCGCGCCACGGCGCCTGCGCGTCGGCGCGGCTCTGCAGCGTCGCACGCGCGACGGTATTCGGTTGCGGCAGGTCGATGCGCACGCGGTCGACCGGATACGCGCCGTCGGTGTCGAACAGGTACTCGCCGGGCGTGCCGCCGGCCCGCACGCGCATGGCGTTGCGCCATTGGCGCGGCACGGACGCGGTGTCGGTTCCACGCGTATCGCGCGGGTGCGTCTCGACGTCGATCGACGCGATCGCGGGCGCGCCGTCGAGCCAGTCGAGCCGCAGGTAGCGCGGTGCCGCGCCTTCGAGTGCGATGCGTTCCTGCACGAGCATGTCGTCGCCGTGGCCGACTTTCAGCAACTGCGTGCTGCCGAGCGAGCGCCAGCTGCGCAGGTCGTCGCTGGCTTCGACGGCGACACGCCCCTGGTAGCTGTCGTCGCCCACGTGTACGAGCAGCGCGTCGATGTCGCCGTCCGCATGCGACAGGTCGACGAGATCCGCGCCGTGCTTTGCGCGCGCCGGTGCGGCGACGCCCGCGCGCAGCGCGCCGTCCGGGCCGACCGTCACGCCGAGCGGCGCGCTGCCGTTATCGGCGCGGGCGGGCGGCAGCGGGAACCAGTGCACCGGCGTGCGCGTCGGCGGTACGGCGGGCGCGGCGGCCGCGGGCGCGTCGAGCGAATACGGCACCGGCTCGCCCGCGCCGTTGAAGATGCGCACGTCGCCGAGATCGTCGCGCCGGCTCGCCGCATAAACAGGCTGCGGCACGGTGAGCTGGTAATACGCGGCGGTGCCGTCGAGGTCGAGCGAGAAGCGCTGCGCGGGCGGGCCGTCGGCCGCCGCGAACGACGCGAGCAGGCTCAGCCCGAGCAGCGCGGCGAGTCGTTTCATTGCAGGCCGTCCTGTTGCGCGGCGGCCTTCGGCGGCAGCGGCGAGAAATAGCCGATCAACAGCAGCAGCACGCCGATCCCGATGAACGACACGATGCGCTCGATGCCGGTCACGTGCGACAGGTCGAACAGGAACAGCTTGACGACCGTGAGCGCCAGCAATGCGGCGCCGACGAACCACAGCGGTCGCAGCCCGCGGCGCGTGGCCCAGATCGTGATCGCGAGCGCACAGAGCGTCCAGTACACGGACACCGACGCCTGCACGAGCGTCGATTCCGCCATCGCGCCGAGTTCGTACGGCACGCCGGCCCAGTGATGCAGCGTGCGCAGCAGGATCGCGTTCAGCCACAGGAACGCGGTCGCCCCGGCGGCGCTCAGCAGCTCGACGCGATGGTTGCCGAACGACCAGCCGAGCTTGCGTGCGCGCACGAACCACGACGCGGCGAGCGCATAGACGACCGCGAGCACGAGGTCGAGCGGGTTGAAGAGCGGCACGCGCGCCCAGCTGCCGCCGTCCTGCGTGAAGTTCGCGTAGAAGGTCCACACCCACATCACGACGATGAGCGGCAGCGACGCGAGCGCGCACACGCGGGCGATGCCGTCGCGGCGCGTCAGCCACATCCCGGCGAACGCGAACAGGCTCCAGCCGACCATGAACACCTGCTGGGTGCCGAACGACGACAGCACAGTGTCGATGTCGTAGGCCATGTGGAAGCGGTGATGCAACGTGCGCAGCATCAGCGCGTTGAACCACAGGAACACGGTAGCGATCGCGGCGTAGTCGACGATGCGCGGATGCCATGCGCTGCCGAGCGCGCGCAGGCGGCGCAGCCACACGGTGAACGCGACGAACACCAGGCACTGCGCGATGTCGAGCGGGTTGAGCAGCGGGAGCCAGAAGAGCGGCGCCACGTTGCCGTCGCTGATCACGCTGGCGATGCTCCACAGCCACAGCAGCGCGGCGAGCGGTGCCGCGCCCCACACCTGGTAAGCACGCGGGAACGCCGCGACGGGCCAGCGCAGACGCGTGCCGGGGCCCGACACCAGCAGGAGCAGCACACCGAAACCGTAGGCCCATGCGCTCCAGCTCCATGCGCCTTCGGGCACGAACGTGCGCAGGCGCCAGAACCCTTCGAGCGACAGCAGTCCGCACAGGGTCCAGAACGTCAGCGTGTGCAGCGGCGCGATGATGCCTGCGGCGACGGCTTGTACGAGGCCAGGCGCGGTGCCGGGCGTCGTGCCATTTGCGGGATCGGCGCTTGCCGTGCCGCGCGCCTGGCGCCACAGCAGTGCGAGGCCGGCACCGACGGCGACAGGCCACGCGAACGCGCCCATCCCCGACAGCGGTGCTTCATGCGCATCGAACGCACGCAGCGCGAGCAGTGCCAGCACGGGCGTCAACGCGAGCGCGGGCCATTCGGCGAGCGGCCACGCCAGCCGGCGGCGCGCGACATGCGCAAGCCACGCGGTGCCGGCCGCCAACAGCGCGGTCGAATCGACGACGAAGCGGTCGGCATGCAGGTCGACGTGACGGCTCGCGTAGACGAGGATCTCGTGCAGCCCGCCGCTGACCCACCACAGCAGTCCCCACGCGGCTGCCGCGGCGCCGATCTCGGGCATCCACGCATGCCACGCGCGCGCTTCCGCGCGCCCGTGCAGCCACCAGCCGGTGAACAGGCCGGCGAGCGCGATCAGCAGCATCGCGATGTATGAGCTGTTGAGCACGGGCAGCGCGGTGGCGTCGGCCGGCCCGAGCAGGCTCGTGAAGAACGCGCCGGCCGCGGCGAGCTGCATCAGCAGCCCGAAGCCGAACCGCAGCATGCGCTTCTCGCGCACGCCGAGCCAGACGACGGCCGCGCCTTCGATCGCCCACGCGGCGCTGGTCGTCGGGCCGGAGAACGCGAGCGGCACGGCCAGCGTCGCGAAGATCACCGCGAGCGCGAGCGTGGATTCGAACAGCAGCGCGAGGCGGTCGCGGCGCCGCGCGAGCCATGCGGTGACGACGACGTAGAACGCCGACAGCGCGACGGCGCTCCATGCGAGCCCGAACGGCATGTCCTTCACGAGCGACGCCTGCAGTGCGGTCGCGACGATCGGCGTGCCGAACACGAGCGTGCCGTCGACGTAGTGCCGCAGCGCGAGCTCGCGCTTCACCGCATACAGCAATGCGATGCCGACATACATCAGGAAGAACAGGATCAGGAACGGCTCGGTGCTCGCGAACAGCGCGGGGCGATAGGCCGTCACGCCCCACGCGGAGCCGATCGTGAACGTGAACGCGAAGCCGAGCAGGTTCAGCGGGCGCCAGGCCTTGAACCACGCGATCGCGAAGATGCCCGCGTTCAGCAGTGCGTAGTAACTGAATAGCGCGACGTGGTTGCCGTGCCCGGTCGACAGCAGCACCGGTGCAAGAAAGCCGCCCGCGGTGCCCATGAACGCGAGCGGCAGCGCGTTCTGCCGCACCGCGAGGAACGCGCTCAGCGCGCATACCGCGACCATCAGCGGAAACGCGGCGCCGACGGGCAGCAGCGCGTAAAGCTTGGTCGCGGCGAAGATCGTCAGGTACAGGATGCCGACGCCGCCGCCCTGCAGCACGAGCCCGTACGCCGCGCGGCGCGCACGCACGCGCCAGCCGGTCGCGAGCAGCGCGGCCGCGGCGAGCGCGGTGCCCGCGAGGCGGAATTCGATCGGCAGCATGTTGTTGTCGGCCGCGTACTTGAGCAGGAACGCGACCCCGAAGAACAGCACGACGATCCCGACGCGCACGACCGTGTTGCCGCCGAGCAGCCAGTCGCGCGCGGCGCGGAATGCACGCTCGACGAAGTCGGGCTCGCGCGGTTTGGGCGGCGTGGGGGGAACCGACGGTGCGGGGGCCGCAGCGGCAGGCGTTTCAGTCGCGTGGGGCGCGGCCGGTACCGGTACCGGCGCGGCGGTGCGAACCGGCGCCGGGGCTGGCGCAGGAGCCGGTGCCGATAGCGACGCCGGTGCGTCCGCGCGCGCGGCGGCCGGCTGGGCTGGCGGGCGCGGCGGCAGCGTGGCCGAAGGCGGGACGGGGGCGGATGAGATCGCGGACGGGGCAGCGGACACCGATGCGGTGCCTGCGGCCGTGTGCGCCGTCGCCACGGTCGGGATCGAGCCGGCCTTCGCGCCGGCCAGCTGGCCGCGCAGCGACGCGACTTCACGTGTCAGCGTCTCGACGGTGGCTTCGAGCCGCGCGACGCGATCGGCGAGCGGAACCGGCGGCTGGGCAGGCGGCGCCTGCACCGCGGACGTGTCGGGTGCCGCGCCTTTGCCCTTGCGCTTGCGCTGTTGCAGCGTGTGATCGAGACAGAACCCGATCGCGGCGCCGAGCACGGCGCCGTTGACGGCGGAGAAATCCCCGATCAATGCGGCAATCCCGCCCACGACGAAGCCGATTGCGGTAAAAGCCCAGTTCATCTCGCCTTGCTCCCTCTCTCGTATCGTTATCGGCCTGCGATCGGACGTATGCCGGTCGAGGCGGTGTCGGCATGGCCGGCAGGCGAACCGGCATGCACGGCTGAAGGCGGCCGCTGCATGGCGGCCTGCGGTGCAATCAGCCTGTTGGCGGGGAATGTATCACAGCGGCTGTCGGGGATTTTCCGGGTTGGCGCGGTATCGCGGCGTGCACCTGCCGGTGTCGTCGTGCGGCTTTTTGCACGGTCATGCTTTTTATCGGTGAATGCCGCGTGCGCATTTGTCAGGCCATATGGCCGCGGGATCGGACGTGGAATTGTCGTAAAGCGACGCGCGCCCGATGCGAATTCGCGCAAAAAACGACGCGATATGCGCGACGCTGCTGCGCACAAGTCCGGCGCGCGATGCCCGCCGTTGCTGGCCGTGCGCGTATTGCACCGCCGCAATCGCGTGCCGCCGCGCGCCGCGGCCCGCCCGGCGGGGCTGGAGGCCGTGTCGTATTTGCGCAAGCGTTTGTCGTAATTCGTCGGCAGGTCGGGGTTTTTTCTGGCAACTATGTAGGCACGCTATGACATACGTGAGTCCCCGCTACACGAGGAGAAGGTTTCGATGGATGCCCCCAAGGTCGTGGTCGAAGGTCTGTGCAAGGTGTTTGGAAGTAACCCGCAGCAGGCGCTCGACATGCTTGCCGCCGGCGCGACGAAGGACGACGTGCTCAAGCGCACCGGCCAGGTCGTCGGCGTGCACAACGTCTCCTTCGATGTGCAGGAAGGCGAAATTTTCGTGCTGATGGGCCTGTCCGGCTCCGGCAAGTCCACGCTGATCCGCCTCGTGAACCGGCTGGTCGATCCGAGCGCCGGCAAGGTGATGATCGACGGGCTCGACGTCGCGTCGGCGCGCCGCTCGGCGCTGACCGCGCTGCGCCGCAAGGACATGAGCATGGTGTTCCAGTCGTTCGCGCTGATGCCGCATCGCTCCGTGGTGTCGAACGCCGCGTTCGGCCTGGAAGTCGCGGGCGTCGGCAAGAAGGAACGCGAGCGCCGCGCGATGGAAGTGCTCGAGCAGGTCGGCCTTGCGCCGTTCTCGCACAAGCTGCCGTCCGAGCTGTCGGGCGGCATGCAGCAGCGCGTGGGCCTCGCCCGCGCGCTGGCCGTGAACCCGTCGCTGATGATCATGGACGAGGCGTTCTCCGCGCTCGATCCGCTCAAGCGCCGCGAAATGCAAGATGTGCTGCTGCAACTGCAGAAGGAACAGCGCCGCACGATCATGTTCGTGTCGCACGATCTGGAAGAGGCGCTGCGCATCGGCAACCGCATCGCGATCATGGAAGGCGGCCGGCTCGTGCAGGTCGGCACGCCGCAGGACATCATCGCGAACCCGGCCGACGATTACGTGCGCGCGTTCTTCGACGGCATCGACACCAGCCGCTACCTCACGGCCGGCGACCTGATGCAGACGGGCGCCGTGCCGATCGTGTCGAAGTGCGATGCCGCGAACGTCGCGGCCACGCTGAACGGCAGTGCCGACTATGCGTTCGTGCTCGACGCGCAACGCAAGATCCGCGGCTTCGTCACGCGCGATGCGATCGGTCAGGACACACCGTCCGTGAGCCCGATCGAAAGCATCCGGCGCGATGCGTCGCTCGAACATGTCGTCGCGCGCGTGGTCGCGAGCCCGAATGCACTGCCTGTCGTCGACGACGACGGCTGCTACTGCGGCTCGGTCGATCGTGCGCTCATCCTGAAGGCCATCACGCGTTCGCGAGGCTCCCATGTCTGAAATGATTCCGCTCGGTACCTGGGTCGACCAGTCCGTTCACTACCTGCTCGACCACGACGCGAAGACGTTCGACGCGATCGGTCAAGCGATCGAGGGGCTCGCGGCCTTCGTCGAGCATGGCCTGCAGGCGATCCCGATGTGGCTGATGATGGCGATCTTCATCGGCGTCGGGCTGTGGCGGGTGGGCTGGCGCTTCGCGCTGTTCACCACCGCGTCGCTGCTGCTGATCTTCGCGACCGGCTTCTGGGACCAGACCGTCATCACGCTCGGCCTCACGCTGTCGTCGACGATCATCAGCCTCGTGCTCGGCATCCCGCTCGGCATCTGGGCCGCGAAGAGCAAGTGGGTCGCCGCGATCGTGCGCCCGATCCTCGACCTGATGCAGACGATGCCCGCGTTCGTCTACCTGATTCCGGCCGCGATGCTGTTCGGTCTCGGCCGCGTGCCGGGGATCCTGTCGACGGTGATCTTCGCGATGCCGCCGGCGGTGCGCCTGACGAGCCTCGGCATCCGCCACGTGAATCGCGAGATCGTCGAAGCCGGCCAGGCCTTCGGCTGCACGCCGTGGCAGCTGCTGTACAAGGTGCAGTTCCCGAATGCGCTGCCGTCGATCATGCAGGGCGTGAACCAGACGATCATGATGGCGCTGTCGATGGTGATCATCGCGTCGATGGTCGGCGCGGGCGGCCTCGGCAACGACGTGCTCGCCAGTATCCAGCGCCTCGACATCGGCCTCGGTTTCGAAAGCGGTCTGTCGGTCGTGCTGCTCGCGATCATTCTCGACCGCATCACCGAAAGCTTCGGCCGCGCGCCGGGCACCGTGAAGGCGCCGCTGTTCTCGGGCCTCAAGCAGCTGTTTCGCGTGAAGGCTTCACCCGCACAGGCCTGACCTCCGGCGGCCGGAAGCCCCGGCCGCTTACCTTGACGATAGAAAACGACTTCCGCGGCTTCGGCCGCGGGGGTGGCCCCCTGCAACCTTGTCGCCAGGAGACCGATGTGACGTCCGCCGTCGCTGTCGCGCCCGCCGCCTGCGTTTCACCGGTTTCGTCCCTCGCCCATTTCGGCTTCCTGACGCTGCCGAACTTTTCGATGATCGCGTTCTCGAGCGCTGTCGAAGTGCTTCGGATGGCGAACTACGTCGGGCGGGCCGATCACTACCAGTGGTCGATCTACTCGCTCGACGGCAGCCCGGTGCATGCCAGCAACGGCATCGCGGTGCGGCCGACGCAGGCGCTCGACTACACGAAGCTGCCCGACGTGATGATCGTGTGCGGCGGCATCCGCATCCGCGACGTGGTCGACGAAGGAGCGCGCGATACGCTCGCGGCGCTTGCCGAACGCGGGCTGCCGCTCGGCGGCATCTGCACGGGCGCGTATGCGCTGATGTCGAGCGGGCTGCTCGACGGCTATCGCTGCACCGTGCACTGGGAGAACCTGTCGTCGCTGCATGCCGAGTTTCCGCAGGTCGGGTTCGCCGACGAACTGTTCGTCGTCGACCGCGACCGGCTGACCTGCACCGGCGGCACCGCGCCGCTCGACCTGATGCTGAACCTCGTCGGCATGCGGTTCGGCCAGCAGCTGGCCGCGCAGGTATCCGAGCAGTTCATCCTGGAGCGCATCCGCAGCTCGACCGATACGCAGCCGATTCCGGTCGATGCGCGCGTCGGCTTCTCGCGCGCGGAGCTGATCGAGGTCGTGCGGCTGATGGAGGCGAACATCGAGGAGCCGCTGTCGCTCGAGGAACTCGCGCGGCTCGTGCGGCTGTCGCAGCGGCACCTGCAGCGGATGTTCAAGGTGTATTTGAACGTGTCGCCGACCCACTATTACCTGACGCTGCGCCTGAAACGCGCGCGCGACCTGCTGCGCACGACCGATGCGTCGATCGCGCGCGTGACGACGGTCTGCGGGTTTCATTCGCCGTGCCATTTCAGCAAGGCCTATCGCGCGCAGTTCGGCCACGCGCCGAGTTACGAGCGCAGGCTGCCGGGGCGCTGACTGTCGAGAATCATCCAGTCCGCGACGTCGCCGGGATCGCGGCGCGCGGCTTCAATAAACGATCCCGCATTCAAGCAAACGACATCACTTTGAGGAGAAGCAAGATGAAGCGCCTATTGATCGCAGCGGTGTGCGGGATCGGGATAACCGCGCCGATGTCGGCCGTTTATGCGGCCGATCCGCCCGTGTGCAAGAACGTGCGCTTCGCGGATGTCGGCTGGTCCGACATCGCGGCAACCACGGGCCTCGCCACGACGATGCTGCAGGGGCTCGGCTACAACCCGACGAAGACGATCGCGTCGGTGCCGATCACGTTTGCGGGGATCAAGAGCAAGCAGATCGACGTGTTCCTCGGCTACTGGTCGCCGACGATGGACCCGATCATCCAGCCGTTCACGAAGGCCGGCACGATCAAGGTGCTCTCCACGCCCAACCTGACCGGCGCGAAATACACGCTCGCGGTGCCCGACTACGTCTATCAGGGCGGCCTGAAGTCGTTCGCGGACATCCAGAAATATGCGGACAAGCTGAACGGCAAGATCTACGGGATCGAGCCGGGCAACGACGGCAACCTGCTGATCAAGAAGATGATCGACGGCAACCAGTTCGGCCTCGGCAAGTTCAAGATGGTCGAGTCGAGCGAGGCCGGGATGCTGGTCGAGGTGAATCGCGCGATCCGCGACAAGCAATGGATCGTGTTCCTCGGCTGGGAGCCGCATCCGATGAACGTGCAGATGAAGATCGACTACCTGAGCGGCGGCGACGACGTGTTCGGCCCGAACTACGGCGAAGCGAAGGTGCTGACGGCGACGCCGCCCGACTACGCGCAGCGCTGCCCGAACGTCGCGAAGTTCGTGTCGAACCTGCAGTTCACGACGACGATCGAGAACCACGTGATGGTGCCGATCATGAACAAGGTAGAGCCGAACAAGGCGGCCGCCGAGTGGCTGAAGGCGAACCCGCAGGCGCTCGACAAGTGGCTCGCGGGCGTGACGACGCTCGACGGCAAGCCGGGCCTGCCGGCGGTGAAGGCGTATCTCGGCGTGCAT
>JABLTH010000281.1_pt1 | contig 16900 bp, 18 predicted proteins | sample 7875711 | NCBI WGS metagenome assembly JABLTH01 (sample SAMN14941262, study PRJNA633318) | bioreactor metagenome | isolation source: bioreactor | place: China | collected 2019-03-05 | reverse complement strand
TCCGGAGCGCATGGCGGACGAAACCTTCGACATGTACCTCCAGCCCATCATCGCCACGCCGCAGCGCAAGGCCCTGGCCGACGCCTACGCCCTCGGCCTCGCCCCTAATCCGCTGGCTGGCGTGGAGCCGCTGCTGAAGAAGAGCACCATCCCGACGCGCATTCTCTGGGGCACCGGCGACAAGATCTTTGCCGCGAGCGATCCGGGCTATCTCGACAAGACGCTCGGCAACTCCAAGGGCGTGCGGACGATCGAAGGCGCGAATCTGTTCTTCCCCGAGGAATTCCCGGATGAGATCGCGGAGGAAGCGAGGAAACTGTGGGGCGTCTGATGCCGCACGCTGTTCGCGCGGCGGTGTGTGCCAACCGATAGTAGACATTTCCTACACATCTTTCGTCTGGTCCAAGGTCTTCATGGACGGCACAATGCCGGGCGCGAGTGCGACTGAGTTCGGCACTCGCGCCAGGGACGTCGGATGTGAAGGAGAACTTTTTTGCGCAAGTTCACTGCGCCAGGGATGGCAGCGCTCGCGGTTGCCGCGACGCCGCTTGGCCTGTGGCTATCGGGCCGTTTCGCGGCATGGATGCTGGGGCAGGAAGCCGGAGGAGGCCTGGGGCTTTATCTGCATTACGTCCAGGCGTCGCGCCTTCCAGAATGGCAGCCATTCGCTGCCCGTATATGGATCGCGGGCGCGCTGGGTTTCGCCCTGCCTCTACTGGCAGGGGGTGCCGCCATGTGGCTCGGCTGGCCGCGCCGCTCCGTGCAGGGCCCTCGCATTCGCGTCGCCGGCCCACGCGACGCTGCAGCCATCACCGATGAGACAGGGCTCCTGATCGGCCGCCTGGGGCGCAGTGAGTGGCGCGTGCGCGGACCCGTACTCTGGGCGAGCCCGCCCGATACGGCGCCCGATATCGCCATCGACAACCTGCTTGCAGCCGATACGTCCGCGATCGCACTCGATATCGGCGGGCGTCGCTTCGAACGCACGTCCGGCTGGCGACAGGAGCGAGGGCAGCAGGTTTACCGGTTCGATCCGTGGGCGGAGGAACGTCGGTCGCACGGCTGGAATCCGTTGGCCGAACTGCCTGCCGAACCTTCGTTGCGACTGGCCCATCTGAAGGACATCGCCACGACGCTGTATCCGGATCGCAAAGAAGACGAACGCTTCTGGTCGAGCCATGCGCGCAACGCCTTCGTTGCCCTGGTGCTCCATGCGTTCGAGAGCGCTCCGCCGGATGAGACGCCCACCTTGGGGTCCGTTGCTCACCTGGCCGTGCACCACGCCTCTCGCGCCACCTTCCAGCAACTGCACGACGCTCTTCCGCATGGACACGATGGACGCCTTGCCTTCGCCGTATTGCTTGCTCAGGACGAGGGCGCACTGGGAGCCATCGCTGCGCGCCTTGCCGGACCGCTGCGCCCCTTTCTCGGGCCGGCCCTGCTCGCCGCAACGTCGCGGCACGACATCCGGCTCGGCACGTTCGCGCAACGTCCCGCCACGCTCTATCTCACCGTGCCGCCACAACGCCTTGCCGAAGCCTGGCCGCTGATTGCGCTGCTCTTCCTGCGTATGGAGCAGCTTCATGCGCACGTCAGCGATGGACCCTCCTGCCTGATGTTGATGGATGGCGTGACCGCCTTCGGCCGCATCGATTTCTACTTGCGCGCCATGAAAGCACTAGGAAACGAGCGCTGGCGCTGGCTCACGGTGGTCCCATCGATGGACTGGTTGAAACGCGTGACCAGAGAGACCTCGCTGCGTGCCATGTTCGCCTCGCACCCGACTTGCCTCCTCGATGCGCCACGTTCGCCCGCCGAAACCGCCGACTGCACCGAACTGCTCGCCGCCTTTCGCCAGGGACTTCCCGCCTCATCGCTTGAGTTGCAGACCCTCAAGCCGGGCGAACGCCTGCTCTGCGATGCCCGCTTGCCGCTTCCGCTGCGTTGTCGGACCCTGCGTCCTCGCGCATCGACCGCCGCACCCCGGGCCGACATTCCTCCGCTCCCCGAAGGAGACCCCATGAAGCTATCCCTGCGACTCGCCGCCACGGTCGCCTCCACCGCCATGAGCGTCGCACCAGCGGGCGCCGTGCTGGCAGCCGAAGCGGCGCCAGCGCCGGCCGCATCCGCCGCCAAGCCCTACACATGGGAGGGCTACAGCGACAAGCCGGTCGAGGCGAAGCTGGGGCCGTACCGGTTCCGCTTTCCGATGAACATGTATTACGACCAGATGGGGCCGGATTTTCAGGGGGGCGTGAGCCTGGTGCTGAGATGGCCTGACTTGGAACCGTATCCGCCGGGGGAGAATTTTCACGATGCGCCTGAGCGTTTCATCAATGCCATACGCATCAGCCTGGATCATCTGGATCGACTATCAGCGGATGAATACGCTGTCCGTCTCAGTAAGTCGCTGCTGCCCTTAGGCTCCAACAATGATCCAGAGAAAAAAGAAGACCCTTCGGAAAATCTGGAGCTTCGAATCAAGGGCGAGCCTGTCTATGGCTTGACACCGTATTACCTGGACCTCAATCGGCTCAAAGCCTATTTTGCGAAATACCATCCACGATCAACGATGGCGCAGGCCGAGTTCCAAGACGATTGGTATGTTCGTTATGACGCGCATGGCCTACCCTCTACGGTCATCAAATGCACGACGCGAAGCGTGCCTGACGGTGTGATGATCGCGGAAGGAGGCATGGTCAACGACCCGAGTGCGCCTCGTCGCGCCGGTTGCGATCACGAATTTCTCATTAAGGAATACAAACTTCTGGTTCGAATCGACTACCGTCGTCCTGTTCTAACGGACTGGGCGAAGATCGAGCACCGGATACGCACTCTGCTCCACGCATCTGAAATTCATTGAAGGGCTCACCGATAAGGACATCGATCATGGCCGAGTTGACCGAACACGATCTCGACGTGCTTCGCTTCTATGTGAAGGAAGAGAATCGAGAGCTTTATTGGAACTATTTGGCGCAACTTCCCGGTAACGATGGTTATGGGGTTCTCGCCCTGGGCGTGGTACGGAATGACAACGTACCGGGCCAGGTCGCCAATGCTTATGCCGATTCATATGCAGCGGAACATAGCCACAAACAAATGAGCGAGCGAAGCTGGGAGGCATTCGGTGTCAGACTCATCAAAGAAGACCTGACGCTCCGAACCGCGCAATGGCAAAACCACCGCCCCGATCTTGCTTTGAATCTGCCGGCTCGTGATGTCCAGAACGCGCATGATGTGTCATTCACTGACTTCAACATCGACCCCAACGCCTGGACCCCGCGCAAACTCCTCGAAGCCGCCCGCCGGCAGGGCGGCGAGCCGGAAGCCGAGAAAATCTGGTCGATGATGCTCGATAACCGCCACCTCGGCCTGGATCGCGGCGTGCGCACCTTGGCCGGCGTCGCCGAACGCCATGCCGACCCGCAATTCGATCCCGGCAGCTACGTTGCCGACATGGCCAAGGCCCGCCTGGCCGCGCACGAAGCACGGCCCAACACGGACCCGGACATCATCGGCAGCCAGTCCTTCTATTACGCCTACGAAAGCAAAGACCGCCGTTGGGTCAGCGTGAGCGAAACGGACGTGCCCAATCCCGCGTTCACCGGCCCCATCATCAACACTCAGCCCGTCACGGATCCCAAGCTGATCGCCGAACTCAACGACACTCGCGCCCTGCGCCTGCATCGCCAGGAGCTGAGCCAGGCGTTCCACCCGGACGATCCCGGCCGGCAGGTCAGCACGCCGAAAACGATCGCCGACATCCCGTCATCGACGCCTGACATGGCGCAGGCGACCGCGCCACGCCCTGGCGACGACCCGCTCTATGCCGCACTGCGCCTGCGCTTGCCCATCGAAGTCTCCGACGACCATGTCGCCCAGGCTGCCCTGCTCGCCAGGCAAGGCGGCATCCGCGATGCCGCGCGCCTGGACCAGGTCATGCTTCATGGCGACCAGGTCCACATGCGCGGGCTGCATGTCGGCGCCGCGACGCTGGATCTGAATCAGCCCGCCCCGCCCCGGCACGAATCCCTGCAACAGGCCACACAGCTGGATCAACAGCACGCACAAGCCCAGCAGGCCCGGCAGGCCCAGCAGCTCGCCGCGCAGCAACAGCAGCATGGTCCAACCATGTCGCTCTGACCGCCCAGCGATCGGCACCTCGGCGTCCGCCTACACGCCGCCATAGCAACTGGCGGCGTAGCCTTCGGCCATGGCCACGCCCCGTGAACAGCTCCAGTCGATGCTCGACGGCATCGCGCAGCAGGTCCCGCAATTGCGGCGCGAGACCGGCGATCGCGACGAATTCTGGTCCGCCTTCGCCACCCTCACCGACCCACCGCTTGCCGCGGCGGGACCGGAAGACTTCGATTGGGTGAGTGCGCGGATTACGGAGATGCTGGCGGCATGTGGGGTGACGCCGCCGGAGGCGTGAGACTAAACGCCGTCTATTCGACAGGGACGCCGCGCGGCCGGCGCCATCCCCGTTTCTCAATAGACCGCACGTCTGGCAAGCCTGCCAATGTCTCCAAATAATTCGCCAGGTGGACCAATTCGTTGTCTTCGCGGTCGCCTTCGAATGGTTCCACGAGGACCAGATTTCCATAGCTCCGTGCGTACTTCTCCGGCGTGTCATCGACCGCCAGGACTTTGCGCAGGTCGTAGCCCCTCCGCTTTACCTTGTGCAGCGATTTGGTGTCGATCCACACGTCCTTCTCGAAATCCCTGCGCGGCGTGCAGCGTTCGCGGGACCAGACGAACTCCAGCGCAGACACGTCATCGAAAAGCCGCGTCACCACGGCCTGAGCATAGGTCGAGGAAGAGGACGTCCACACGGCAAGGCGAAAATGCCGCGCCATGTGCGCAAGGAAATCATGCACGCCTGGGCGCAGATAGAGCGCGTAAGGACCGACCTCGGTGATCGGCGCATAGTCCAATGCGTGCCGCGTGGCGTGCACCAGCGTTTCGTCCAGGTCCAGGATCAGCAGATGCCGCTCGTCCATTGCCTCGCTTCCGTTTTGAAGTCTCTCACTGGGCTGCGGCCTATTTCGCCATGGCTCCGGCACGCCCATCGCGATCTCCTATGCACCCATGATCGGTGGGCACCGAGCGCGACGCCTAGCAGAAAGAGCAACGCGTAAAACGCCGGAGAAAACAAATGATGGTGATCGAATCGATAGAAGCATCGGCTGACCCTCCAAAGGCCACCACTCCGCCAGCGCGAAGAAGACGACGCATACGGCGAGGTAGCGAAGGAAGACCAACCGCGTTCAGCCACCCGCATGGACTTATTTTCCGGCTGCTAGCAATGATCTGAGCTTCGTTCCCTCGGGATAAACGATGTCGTCGATCCTCCATCCGTCGCTCTCCATCTTCAACTTGAAGACGAGCGCCACTTTCCTGCTCTCCTGACGGAACGTCACCGACACCTCCTCGCCCCGTCGCTCCGTATCCAGGTCGTAGATCGATGAAGGGTCTTGCGAGCCGAACAGCGGATCGAAATCCAGGCCGCACACCTCGTGCGTCCGCTCCCGGCAAACTCTGTCTTCATGCAGCAAATGCACCATGGCCGGCGAGAAATACTTGGCGAGTTCCTCGTCGGGCTGATCGGTCAGCGGTTTGAACTCGGGAGTGGCGAAGAGCTCCTGCCACGCATATGTCTTGTAAAGCTGCCGCACCAAAGAAACGGCTTCATCACTTTGGCGAGGCGGCTCCGCGATGGCAGCCACGGATATGGCCAGGCTTATCCATGCGATGTTTTTAATCAGCGTTTTCAAGCATCCGTCCTTGACTGATGTGTTTCCCATGATCCGATGCCCGAGTCAGATCGGCTCGCCACGGTCCGGCATGAGATGCATCTAACCACCGACGCTTCGGCACTTCAGAGTCTCTCACGCCTAGGGTCCTAACCCTTCATTCCACGCCCGCTCGAACTCGAGCCTTTCGATGCGCACGGCGACGAATTCCGGATCCGCATCGATCTCTGTCAGGGTGGGCGCCAGGCCGTCGCATAGTTCGGTCCCGCCTTCCGCAAACCGTGGCCCGGCCAAGGTCGTGCGACCGTCCGCGAACCGTTCCACGCGACGGCGTTCCGCGCGATCGGGGCCGACTTCCATGAAGATCACGGCCGGCTGCGTGATGCCCATGCCTTTCCACAGGACTTTGAAGTAATCCATGGTCATCACTGCTCCTGGCCATCGGCACCGTAGACCTTGCCGTAACAGAGGTCGGACTGCGTACGCGGTAAGGGTTCCTCGGAGTGCATCGGAACGCCGTCGCAGCGGTGGCCGTCGGCATCGCCGGCGCCAGACGCATATTGCTTCCATAGCACCGCACGGTGATCCGGCAGCACGATCCAATAGGTGGGTGACCTCCCTTCTTCCACCATGACGGCATCCCGCATGAGCGAAGCATCACGCTTGAGTTCGAGCAGCTTGCCCAGATCCGCCATCTGCGTCACGAACTGCTCGGCGGTGCGCTTATCCAGTTGAGACCATCCCCAATGACTGATACGAAAGGGCACATTCGGGTTGGCCTTCATGCGGCCAAGCAGGACGGGGGACGATTGCGCAAGCGCTAGCTGTTGCTGCATGCGGTCGATGTCCGCGCTTTGTGCCAGCTCCTTTCCGCGGAGGGCGAGACGGGTGGACAAGGTCAGGTTCCTGGGGCTATCGGGAAGACGCAACTCTAGGTCGAGTTTCCAATGAGCCCCCTCCTCGTCCACAGGCGTCATCTCGTCGACATCGAAATGTTGCGTCAGCGCGACAAAGGCGTCCGGGAATTTAGCCTCCGCGCCGAAGCGTTCGGCTTCGCTGGCCAGGCCGTTATCCAGGAGATCGGCCCATTTGCTATCGGACAGCGGCGCCTCTTCCAGTCGCTCCTTGTTGGTGGACCCCGCAGGCATAAGGGCGGCCACGGCGTGCGGCAACTCGATGGCATACGTCCGGGCGCCGGTGGCGTCCTGCCAGGGCAGCATCAGGTATTGCTGCGAATCCGATAACCACTCCCGCACCGATCCATCGGAGAACGTCACGCTGATCTTGATGCCGGGATAATCGTCCGTATGCCTCGAGTTGCCGAAGCCACGGGTGACGGCAGCGGCCAGCGCGGTGGGCGAGCGCAACGTTTCTCGCCAGGCGTCCACCTTCGCCTGAACCGGCGAAGCCTCAGGCACCAAATCGAGCACCAGCACGTCGATGTGCTGTTGAAGCTTGCCGAAGACAGGCTGCAGCACACCAGGGTCGAGACTCGGCTGCATCGGCGCCCTCAGTGCCTGCACCAAGCGCGCCACCTTGTCGGCACTCAGGGGCTGTGCGGGACCGACCGTTTTCACCAGACGCTCGCCATTCCCTTGGCTCTGGCTACCGCTGAGTTCGTAATCCTTGCCGTGCTTTTCGATCGCCAACTGCGTGGACAGGGGCGAGATGGGACTGTACTCGCCCCAGCGCGAGTCGATCGCAATCCGCACTACGTCAGGCACCGACTGCGCTTGCGCCAGGAGCGCGACCCAGGCCAGCCCGACGAACGTGGCCACTCGAACGTGCCTACGAAAACGCATGCCTGTACCCCCTTTTGCACCTTCTGCCCTGCATCCAACGCAACCGTCAGGTGGCATCAGCTTGCCTGCTCGCCGTGCGGGCGGCAACGCCATTGCCATCTTCACGGACGCTTGCCGGCACTGGCCTTAGCGTGGCTGAGCCCGCCTCCCGGGTACCGCTCGACGAAGGGGAATCCGCATGCGCTTCCTGGCACCGCTATCGGCGCTTGTCGCCACGGCCATGGTGGTTATGGCCGGTTTCGCCGCCTCACCTGCCGAAGCCTGCACACGCGTGGTGTACCTGGGCGCCAACCAGGACGTGGTGACCGCCCGCTCCATGGACTGGAAGACGGACGTGGGCACCAACCTCTGGGTATTTCCACGTGGCATGAAGCGCAGCGGTGAGGCGGGCCCGCATTCACTGCAGTGGACCTCGCGCTATGGCAGCGTGATCGCCTCCGGCTACGACGTATCCACCACCGACGGACTCAACGAAAAGGGCTTGATGGCGAACGTGCTGTGGCTAGTGGAGTCGCAGTATCCGAAGTTCGACGGCCGCAAGCCGGGGTTGAGCATCGCGCTATGGGCGCAGTACGTGCTCGACAACTTCGCCACGGTGAAGGACGCGGTCGCCGCGCTGGAGAAAGAACCCTTCACCATCATCACCGACGAGGTCCCCGGCGAACCGCGCCTGGCGACGCTGCACCTGTCGATGTCCGACGCCACCGGCGACAGCGCCATCGTGGAATACATCGGCGGCAAGCAGGTGATCCATCACGGCCGCCAGTACCAGGTGATGACGAACTCGCCCACGTACGACGAGCAGTTGGCATTGAACGAATACTGGAAGTCCATCGGCGGCACGGTGATGTTGCCGGGCACCAACCGCGCTGCGGACCGGTTCGCGCGCGCCTCGTTCTACATCAACGCCATTCCCAAGGCGGAGGACCCGGACGAAGCCCTCGCCGCGGTGTTCAGCGTGATCCGCAATGCCTCCGTGCCGCTGGGCATCAGCACACCGGACCAGCCGAATATCTCCTCCACCCGCTGGCGCACCGTGGCCGACCACAAGCGCAAGCTCTACGTATTCGAGTCCACCGTCACGCCGAACACCTTCTGGGTGGACCTCGGCAAGCTCGATCTCACGGCGGAAACCGGCAAGGTGAAGAAGCTGGACCTGGGGCCGAACCAGCGCAATGTGTTCGCTGGCGAGGTGTCGGGCGCATTCAAGGAAGCCGAGCCGTTCCGGTTTGCCGGGCTGCACTGAACTACCGACGGGCCGGCTACCATCCGGAGCCAGGGCAGACATGGGAATGCGTCATGGTGACAGTTGCCGGTTTATGGATGGCAGCGATTTCCCAGTACGCCGCAGCCTCGGGCATCAACAGTCACCATGAGCACTGGATGGCGCGCATCCGCCAGCTCGCGGGGCCATCCTGTCACGTAGCAGTGGTCGACGTCACCGATCGTCGCTTCGGCTACAACGGCGTTATGGATGAAACATGGACGGTCAGCACCTGCCATGGATGGAAGCGTTATTCACTGAGCTACTACCCGCCCGCTTCCTTTCCTTTGCGATGGGATCCGTACGAGGTCGAGCGAATCGATCTTGTCCCCCAGTGATCGGGATCCGGCCAGGAGGGACTCTTGCCGACGGGGGCTCACGCCATCGCGCGCCGAACATGAGGCCCCCGCAGCATCAGCCGCTAGTCCAGGCCCTTGGCGACAAGCCTTCCCAACGGGCCTGCGATCACGCAGAGCAATACACCGAAGAAGACGAAGCCGACGCTGCCGACGACATCACTGACCGGATAGTGCCTGACCTCCAGTCCGGCGGCCCAGCGAATGCCGTAGAAACCCCAGGCGAAGAGGCTGTAAAGCGACAGGATGACGCCGATCGTGCGAATGGCCAGTACCGCTGACTTGCCGTAGATGCCCATGTGTTTTGCTCTCCCTGTGACGGACGCACTGTAGCCGCAGCGGCTGGACGAAAGCTCCGGGTACGGCTTGGCAAGTAAGGCTGTCCGCCGGCTTGTCCGGACATTGCTGTCCGCCTGTCCGCGGACAGCCCTCCCGTGCATGACGGTTTTCGACAACGGCTCAACGGCGCGGCTTACGAGCCATCGGCACGCTTGGCACGCCCCTTGCCATCTCTACCTCGAAAGCCTCAATCACCATTGCAAGGAGAGATGTCATGAAATTCGAGACCCTGATGCTGCAAGGCTTCTTCGCCGCCGGTCTGCTGGTCTGCGCCCTGGTCCTGGGCAGCATGCTGGTCACGCATGCTTCCGCGCCCCAGACGGTGGCCAGCAGCGCCACCGCAACCGCCAGCCGCTGAGCGGAGACCGCCTCGATGCGATTCGCTCCCCGTGTTGCCGGCGCGCTGCTGCTCGCCCTGGCCTGCGCGCCGGCCTTTGCCGGCGACGTGCTGCCCATCCCGCCCTCGGGCGTGATCGGGACGACCGATGCGATGCTGTCCCCCGAGTACTGGGTGGCGCGGGTCGATGCGCCGGATCGGGTGATCCTGGACAAGGCTGCGATCGAGGCACGGAACGCCAAGATGTTCGCCAGCGATCCGAGCATGTACGACCTGTCGAAGCTCGCCGCTGAGCTGCCTGGATCGCAGGTGCGGCAGTGGCTCGGCAAGATCGGCAAGCTGCCGGCCAAACCATTGTTCGACGCCAAGGACCAGCCGGCGCCGCAAGCCGCCATCGACGCGGCGATCGCCAACCAGGCGTTGGACAAGGTGCCCGCGCGCATCTCGCCCCGCTACGGCCTCGTCGTGCGCCGCGTGTCGATGCGCAACTTTCCCTCGGCCCTGCGCGTCTTCCCCGGCAAGGGGCTGCAGGACTTCGAGCAGTTTCAGGAAAGCACCGTCTTTCCCGGCGATCCGGTCGCCGTCGTCCACACCAGCATGGACGGCCAGTGGTACTTCGTGGTGAGCCCGCGCTACGTCGCCTGGGTGGAGGCCGCCGCCATCGCCATGGGCACGCGCGACGAGGTGCTGGCCTATGCCGCCAGCACGCGGTACCGCGTGATCACGGGCGACAAGCTGCGCACGGTGTATACGCCGGAAGCGCCGGAGGTATCGGAAACGCAGCTGGACATGGGCCTGCGCATTCCGCTGGCCGATCTTCCGCCGGACCAGCCCGTCAACGGCCAGGGCCCCTACGAAGCCTGGACGCTTTCGCTGCCCACGCGCGCGGCGGACGGCTCGCTGCATCTGCAGCCTGCCCTGCTCCAGCGCAAGCTGGACAGCGCCCCGGACTACCTGCCGCTGACCCGCGCCAATCTCATCCGCCAAGCGTTCAAGTTCCTCGGCGAGCGCTATGGCTGGGGCCACTTGTACAACGGCCGCGATTGCAGCGGCTTCGTCTCCGACGTGTACCGCAGCCTGGGCGTGCAATTGCCGCGCAACACCGGCGACCAGGCCAAGAGCCCGGCATGGAAGCACCGGTTGTTCGGACCGCAGGACAACCACGAGGCACGCATGCGCGCGCTGGCCGACGCGCAGGTGGGCGACCTGATCTACATCCCCGGTCACGTCATGATGTTCCTGGGCCGCGTGGACGGCGAGTCGTACGTGATCCAGGACGTGGGCGGGCTGGTGTTCCGCGACGGCGAAGGGAAGATGCGCTGGACCAAGACCAACGAGGTGTCGGTCACGCCGCTGATGCCGTTGCTGGTGGACGAGAAGCTCTCTTACGTCGATGCGATGACGAGCCTGGTAAGCATCCGGCCCTGAAAGGAAAGGCCCGCGTTGCGCGGGCCTTTCGAAGCGGTCAGTGGATTTCCGCGTAGCTCACCGGCAGCCAGCGGTAGCCGGAGCCGTCCGCGGCCACGTGGCCGATACCGGGGAACGCGATGTGCGCGCCGGCGACCAGATAGCCGTTCTTCGCCACGTCGGCCAGCACGCGCTCGCGCGCCTTCTCGGCCGCGGCGCCATCGGTGTCGAACTTGATCGACACGTCCGGATGCGCGAACTGCACTGCCTGCACGTGCAGCGTGTCGCCCCAGACCAGCAGCTTCTGGCCCTTGCTCTCGACGATGTAACCCGTATGGCCCGGCGTATGGCCGCTGAGGCTCATCGAGCGGATGCCCGGCACCAGTTCGCCGTCGGCGGCGATCGGCTTGAAGTGGCCGGCCTTCACGTACGGCCCGAGCGACTTCTGGGCGATGTCGAAGAACGACTGCGCTTCGGCCGGCGCCTTGTCGCGCTGCGCCTTGCTCAGCCAATAGTCCGCATCGGCCTTGCCCGCGCGCACCGTCGCATGCGGGAACACCGGCTTGCCGTTCGCGTCGACCAGGCCGCCGACGTGGTCCAGATGCATGTGGGTGATGTAGATCTCGTCGATCTGCTCCGGCGAATAGCCGGCGGCCTTGATGCGCCCGACCAGCTTGCCGAGGTCGCCGCCCATGAAGTTGCCGCCGCCGGTGTCGATCAGCACCAGCTTGCTGCCGGTGTTCACCAGATAGCCGTTGAAGCTCCATTCGTAGGACGCCGGCTGGTCGACCGCCTTCAGCGATTGCTGGATGGTCTGTGCCTTGCCCTGGTCCAGCAGCTCGTTGACGTCCATGGCGTGGGTGCCATCGGACAGCGCGGTCACCTCGAAGTCGCCCAGCATCATGCGGTAGTAGCCCGGCGCGCTGGTCTTGACCATCGGGGCGGCAGCCTGCGCGGCCGGCATGGCGAACGCGCCGCCGAACATCATGGCGGCGGCCAAGGCGGTGCGGGCAAAGGTGGAACTCATGCTCATCGTTCGTTCCTGGTCGTGAGGGATGACGCCTGCTGGCGGCGGACGCCGCCGGCAGGATCGCTGCGACATGGGCACGCTTGCGCCAGCTTCAACTCCCCTGGCGCTTCAAAATGCGCAGCTCGTGCACCAGGGCACGCGGATCGCTTTTTCTTGCGCGGGATCGGCCCGCTTCGGACCCGGGTGATACCCGTGCCGATCGTGCATGCACAGGTTGCGGGCAGCGCGTCTCCGCGCCTCGAGTGAGCGCGCGAGCTGTTGTCTCCGCGACTGTTGCAGCCTTGCAACAAGTTCGCCAAGCGAGACCTCGCGGAGCGCGCAGGCGCTTTGCTGCTTGACCCAGATCAAGAAGTGCGACGCGGGTATCCGGAAGCTGGGAATGCTTCACTCGCCTACGGAGCCGCATCCTGTGCGTGCGCATCGCCAGCGCCCGCCCGAAGCCGGCGCTCGCCGCCGCGGCTCCCGCCTGACCGGAGGAGGACGTTCCCGTGGTATCGATCATCCGTCGCCAGCAGAAGCAGTTCTACAGCCTGCTCGAACGTTGCGAATCGCTGGAGAAGGAGAACCAGTTGCTGCGGGACGAGCTGGCCAAGCACGCCACCGGCATGCTGCAGATCCGCAAGGTGGAGCGGACCTTGCAGTTGCCGCACTCCGAGCGGGCCTACCCGGCCGGCGATCCCGACGCGAGCCTTTGACGCGCGGAGGCATCACCGCTGCGCCGCGAGCCAGTCGCGGAAGGCCGCCACCGCCGGCGGCTCCGCCGCATCGCGCGGCGACACCAGGTAATAGGCCCCCGGCGCCGGCAGTTCGCGCGGTCCCAAGCGAACCAGCGTGCCGGCGCTGAGTGCATCGGCCACCAGCACGCTGCGGCCCAGCGCGACGCCGTGTCCGGCCTCCGCCGCCAGGAGCAGCAAGGCCGAGTCGCTGTAGGTCGGGCCGGGCTGGGCGTCGCCGAAACCCCCGCCGCCATACCAGCGCTCCCAGGATTGAAAATCGTCGCGCAGCAGGATCGCGCCGCCCAGATCCTCGCCGGACGATCCCAGCCTGCTTGCATACGTGGGCGCGGCGACGGGGAACAGCCATTCGTCGAACAGCTTCTCGGCCCGCAGGCCCTGCCAGCGCCCCTCGCCGTAGCGGATGGCGAGGTCGGCCTGCTCCGCGTCCAGGTCGACCAGCGCGGTGGTGGCATGCAGATGGAAGTCGATCTGCGGATGGGCGGCGAGGAAGGCGCCCAGCCGCGGCATCAGCCAGCGGCTGACCAGCGATGGCGGAGCGGTCAGCGACAGCCGGTTCGCGTCGCGCGAGCGCAGGTCGTCGCCGAACGCGGACAGCTGTTCGAGCAGGGGCCGCACCGTGTCCCGCAGCCGTTCGCCCACCGGGGTGAGCGTGACGTCATGACGGTTCCGGCGAAATAGCGCTGCGCCATAGAACGCTTCCAGCGCGCGGATCTGATGGCTCACGGCGCTGGCCGTCAGATGCAGGTCCTCGCCGGCGAGCGTGAAGTTGCGCAAGCGCGCCGAAGCCTCGAAGGCGCGCAGCGTATGCATGGGCGGCAAGGTGTATCGCATCGGTCGTCCGGTGGCATGAAGGGCGTTCATGGCGCGATGAAGATTCGTCGCTTCACCGGCCCATGCGCGCCCGGAATACTCGGCGCGCCCCGCGTGGGGCGTGCCATCTTGCCGGAGAACCCATGAAGACGCTCGTTTCCCTGTGGTGGATGTTGCTACTCGCCTGCGTGGCGCCCGCGGTGGGCGCGGCCACGCTGAAACAAGGTTGGCAACCGGTGGACGGCGTGCACCTGTTCTACCGCGAGGGCGGTTCGCCCACCGATCCCACCGTCGTGTTCCTGCACGGGTATCCCCTCTCGTCGTTCCAGTACGCGCAGGTGATGGAGCAGCTGGCCGACCGGCATCTGCACGTGATCGCGATGGACTACCCGTCCTTCGGCTATTCCGACGCGCCGGACCGCGGCACGTACCGCTACACCTTCGACCACCTGGCGAAGACAGTGGCGCATTTCCTCGCTGCGCGCGGCATCCGCCGCTACAGCCTGTACATGCAGGACTACGGCGTACCGGTCGGCTTCCGCCTGATTGCGGCCAATCCCGGCGCGATCGCCAGCGTGATGGTGCAGAACGGTGTGATCCACCTCGATGGCTTTCCCGCGGCGCAGGATCCGCAGGGCGAGCTTCGCCGCCATTGGCGCGAGCGCAATGCGGCGCTCGACCGGCGCCGCGAAACCTATGCCGCGAACCTGCCCTACCCCGGTGCCTATGGTTGGGATGACGAAGACCACGCCGGCCCCGACGCCTGGAGCCTGATGCGTGCCGCGACCCAGCGCCCGGGCGTGGTCGCCGCCCGCAACGATCTCTGGTTCGACTACGGCAGCAACGTCGAACGCTATCCGGCCTGGCAGGCGCTGCTGCGCGGCCTGCACGTGCCGGTCCTGGTGCTGTGGGGCAAGCGCGACGATTACTTCACCGTGCCCGGCGCCTGGGCTTATCGGCGCGAGGCACCGCAGGCCGAGATACACATTCTCGACTCCACCCATTTCGCGACGCTGGATGCGCCGGACGAGGTGGCCAAACTGGCGGGCGATTTCCTGGACCGGCACCGGGACGCGCTGCCGTAGGCATCGCGTTCGCGCCCGCTGTCCGTTCGCCTGTCCGGACCCGTGCGTCCACCTGTCCGCGGACATCTCCCCACGCGGCGAAGCTTCGCGAGAAATGGCTCAACGGCGCCGCTTTCCAGCCATCGGCGCCGTTGGCACGGCCCTTGCCATCTCTATCTCGAAAGCCTCAACCATCCATGCAAGGAGAGAAGTCATGAAATTCGAGAACCTGATGCTGCAGGGCTTCTTCGCCGCCGGCCTGCTGGTCTGCGCCCTGTTCCTGGGCAGCATGCTGACCACGCATGCCTCGGCGCCCGAGTCGGTCGCGTCCAACGCCGCGGTGCACGCCAGCCGCTGAGCGATGGGGGGCTGCGACCTGTGCGTTTAAACCTTGTCGCGGCCCAGGGCATCCGATGGGAACTGCCTAGCGCAGGCGACCCGAGAAGGATGGATCGAACATGCCGCATCCATGGAAGCATCGAACCGGCTGGTGGCGCCCAGCCCTGGTCATCCTGGCCACGCTTGCCGCCAGCTCCGCCATGGCCGCCTGCGGCGACTGCGCCGCCATCGCCCACCGCTTCGCGGCGGAACAGCGATTCAACGGGGTCGTACTGGTGGGCCACGGCTCGCAGGTGGATTACGTCGAGAGTTTCGGTACGGCCGATGCCGACGCACGGCGCGCACTGACCGCCGACACGCCGTTCGAAGCAGGCTCGATCTCCAAATGGATCGCCGCAATGGTCGTCATGCGGCTGGTCCAGCAAGGCGAACTGTCACTCGACGAACCGATCTCCACCTATCTTCCCGAATACCGGCGCGATAATGGCGGCAGGCTCACGTTACGCATGCTGATGAGCCACAGCAGCGGCGTCCCCAACGACATCGATGCCGCGATCAAGCGCGACCCCGCCACGCGTACGCTGTCGCTGGACAACGCCGAAGCCGTGCGCCGCTTCGCCAGCGGCAACCTGCGCTTCGCGCCGGGCACGGACTGGGATTACTCACATTCCAACTGGCTCTTGGTGAAGGCCATCGTCGAGAAGGTCACCGGGCAGAGCTACGCGGCACTCGTACAAGGCTATCTCGTCCAACCGCTCGCGCTTCGCCACAGCGGCGTCTACAGCGGAAGCTCGACCACCGTGCCGGGCTTGGCGCTCGGCTACAAGCAGCTCGCGCCGACACCCGAACCGCTCGACAAGCCGACACCGAATTTCATGACGCTCGCCGGCGGCTTCTACGCCAGCGCCAATGACCTGTTCGTCCTGATGGATGGCCTTTTCACCGGCAAGCTCCTGTCCCCCGAAATCACGCGCACGCTGATGACCGTAGAACGCCCCGCGCAGGACTACGCCCTCGGCGGCCGCACCAAGACACTGGCGTTCGCCGGCAGGGAACACCCCGTCGCCTGGGAGTACGGTTCGAACGGCGCCTTCCGCGTACTCGCCTGGCGCACCCTGGACGATGGACACAGCGTCGTGGTGATGAATAACACCAGCTTCGACCACGTGAAGATCGGCGACCTGGCGACGGCGTTGATGGAAGCGAGTTATCGCTGATGCGTACTGCCCACGATCCGCTCCCGCTGCGCATTCACCACACCGTCCTCCACGTATCCGCTCGCCCAGCGCGCTGGTGAACGCGACGGCGGGCTGACGTATGTCGATGGGGCCTGGGACCACGCCAGTTTGGCGCAAGTATTCGGCGCAGAGACCTGGTCGCCGGCGAACCTCATTACGACAGAGGGCTCACCAACCCGCGCGGCTCTGGAGGGGAAAAGGTGAAACGGAGTACCGAGGCGAACGACAAAATCGCCAGCGCCAGAACGACTGACACTCCGCAAGGAGGCCGGCATCTGCCGGCCTCCTTGCTTTAAAGGGCCGCCGCAAGCACCCACCCCTCATCCCGCCTTCTCCCCAGAGGGGAGAAGGAGAAGTGCGGTACCGAGGCAAACAAGAGCGAGGCGCAGCCGACGCTCCGTGTTGCTCTTGCTCTCCCGGG
>JABLTH010019455.1_pt1 | contig 16907 bp, 13 predicted proteins | sample 7875711 | NCBI WGS metagenome assembly JABLTH01 (sample SAMN14941262, study PRJNA633318) | bioreactor metagenome | isolation source: bioreactor | place: China | collected 2019-03-05 | reverse complement strand
TGACAGAACTAAGTATGTAGAACTCTCTGTGGAGGGCTTGCGGACGCGGGTTCGATTCCCGCCGGCTCCACCAAATGCAAAACCCCAACCGTTCTCGGTTGGGGTTTTTTCTTTTCGGCACACGCGCCTGCGGGACCTGCCCCGCGGAAGGATCGACCTAGCCGCTTCGGCTCACTGCAAGACATGCATGGCAGACGAGCCAGTCGAGCCGCCTCACGCCGCGCCAGTCATAGCTCATCGCAAAAACGACAGACGTATTCGCGGTGCCCATCCTTGCCTTGCCTTAATTGCGGCACTTAGTGTCGAGGCCGGCAGCGGTGGCAACTGAAGATCGTCAAGACCGATGACGTTACGCCTGCCCGACCTCATCGGCAGCGCAGCGTCTGCCTCTGGTAGTTCCGTCCGGGTTCAGCCTGGCGCAACGCATATGGCGCCTGACACTGGTTGTCTTTCCACTTCACCGACAAGGTGCCCTGTTCCTGATTGAGCAGCACAAATGCATTCCCGTTCGGATCTGCGATGCCGAGGTGCCTGCCGGTTTGTGCGTCTTCCACGCTCGCGCCAAAAGGCACCGGCGTCCCATTCGCCTGCTGGAGTGCGAACTGGGCGCGCTGGCCGCTGTAACCCTTGAAGGTCGCCTGCACGATCGCGCCGCGGCGCGGCACCACCTGCTTGACGGTGTCCTCCAGTTCCACATCCGCACCCAGGTTATGCGTCTCGGGGCTCAGCGCATTCAGGCGATACGGCTGCGCATAGGTGATCACTGCGTACCCGTTGCGGCCGACCGAGGTACCAGCATCGGTCTTCACGTCCACGCCCTTGAGCCCTTCCACCTTCATCAGCGCGAAGGTATCTCCCACGGTGCGGCTCAAGTTGACGCCGCCGCGATGGACCACCACAGAGCCTGTGGCGCCAACGCTAGTCGATTGGTAGTCGCGTGCAACGTTCACGTTGGCGTTGAGCTGCCCCATGTCGGTGTCTCGGGTGATGCTTGCCCCGCCGGTGGCGCCGCGTCCACTGCCGGTGTAACCGGCCTGCATGGCATACGAGGTTTTCTCGTTGACAAAGCCGCTCAGACCGCTCTGGACATTGGTGCCGCCGTTATTGCTATTACTGATATTGGTATACGCACGCCCCGACCGCAGCTTGCCACCCAGCGGAATCGACATCGTCAGCATGATTTGCGTGCTGTTGCCGTTTCCGCTAAACCGGGTGTCCTTCGTCTGGCTCAGGCTGAGGTTGTAGCTCAACTGTTTCCAGTTGTTGCCATAACCCACACTAAGACTGCGGCTCGACCCGGGCTGGTTCCAGTAGGTCTGCTGGCTGACGTTCAAGTAAACGCTGCCGTATCGGCGGTCCACGCCACCCAGGTCCTGGCTGGTCGTCAGGTCAATACGTGAGCGACTGCGCCCGGACTGAAAGCCGAGGCCATTGACCCAACCATTGCTTGCGGTGCTACTGAGATCGTTGACGTGATCGTTGAAGGTGCGGTAACCGGACGTCGAATATCGATAGGCAGCAAGCGTGAAGTTAGTGTTAGTGCTGGTAAATGTCTTGGCGTACAGAACCCGCACACTCTGCCCGGTGTCCCGCTTACCGCGCACCCGGCTGGTGGATTGGGTCACATCGACGGAAAGCGCGCCAATGGGTGTGTTGGTGCCGACACCCACGTTCACTGCCTGGAAGTCCTTTGATACCTGCAAGCCCCCAGCTACCGTACTGTTATCAGTCAGTCCATAGACGAGCGAACCGCTGACAAGATTGGGCGACGGGCCCTGCTCGCCATCGTATTTACCGGCGGCAAAGTTGTACTTGAGCCGCCCTTTGCGCAACATCAACGGCAGGCTTGAAAACGCCTGGTGCGTGACGCGCCTGCTGCCGTCGGCTTCGATCACGGTGATCTCAAGATCGCCGTTGGAGCCGGACGGGAAAATATCGGTGAGTTGGAATGGGCCAGGCGGGACATTGGCCCGATAGAGGACATAGCCACTCTGACGTACCTCGACCACCGCATTGGTAGCGGCTTGTCCGCGCACCACCGGCGCGTAACCACGCTCGCTGTCGGGCAGCATGGCATCGTCGGAGCCGACTTGCACCCCGCGAAACCGCACGCTGTCGAACAACGTTGAATCGGAGTACTGCTCGCCGAGACTCAATTGGCCCTTGATGGCATCGACGTCGCGCTGCACCAGCGTGCGGTTGCTCTTGAAGCGGGTCTGGCCGCTGTTGCTTCCACTGACCGTGGACTCGTTTCTCAGTCGCCAACGGCCAATGTTCACGCCGTTCTGCAGGCCAATGAAATAGCTGCTGCTGTCGCTACCAATGCGAGTGTGGCCGTAGTTGCCGCTGAACTGGTAATTGACGTAGCCAGCTGTTACGCCTTCGTCCCACAGAGCCGGGTCCACGTAGCCACGTGCTGCACGCGAGAGAAATGCCTGCGGAACGCTCAGATTCAGCTGCAGTCGGCCGGCGTCGAAATCGACTGAGGCCTGATCCATCACGTGTGGCAGATCAAGGCACGCCTGGCTATTGATGTCCAGCGGCGGGGTCACGCTGCTCAGATTGACGCCGAAGTCGTGCAGCATCTTGGCTGTCAGGCATGGGCGGAGCTGCGTTTTTTCACTGTCCTGATAAAAGTCGATATCACGGCGGCCCACCAGATTGCCGTTGACTTCAACCTCGACCCGATAGGTGCCAGGCGGCACGCTGCTGCCGGAACTGAGCACGGCGCTCAGGTCCGCCGGGCGCCCTTGGCCGTGCAAAAAGCTCGTGTTGTACGCGAGCAGCATTGGATCTGCCTGCGCAACGAGCGTCTCCCCTTCGGCGGCCCGCGCGCTGTTCATCATCGCAAGACACACGGCCAGGTAGAGCGGCGTTGCGCTCGGGCGTGCAGCAGCCGCTTTTCCATTGGTCCTTCTGGAGACCGCTTTGGTCGTCTGGCGGGTAGACATCGCAATGCTCGCTTCTGGCTTGATGAATCGGGGGGCTGTCACATAGGCAAGCTCCGCTACGGTTGGCGCGGGCTTATCCAGCCCGGGCGGGCTGGCGCAATCGAACCGGCTGGCAGCCGGCTCGATCAGTTGCCGGTGGAAACCGGCGTGCTCGGCTGACTGCCGTGCAAGGTGACGCGGTAGCTTTGGCGGCCGCCGTAGTCATTGATGACGTCGTAGCGCAGCTCCGGCACGGCGGTACTGGCCGGCAACTTCACGGGCAACGCCACCGTGGCGCCGGGGGCAACCATCTTCGCGTCGATGACGGGTTCTTCTGCGCTGCCGCTGTGCACCTTTGCATCCACCACGGTCACGTTGTAGAGACTCGGGTTGCTCAAACGCAGCATCGCCTTGCTGCCATCCTGGTTGAGCTGCCATTGCAGGCTGGCCGGAGCCTTCTGGGGGTCCGCGTTCAAACCAGCCGGCCGATAGAACACCTTGATGCGCTGGCGGACAGCCAGTTGCAATACGTTGTCGTTGTGGGCTGTCTGCGGAACCTCTTGTACATTCAACCAGAAGGCCGACTCACGATCTGCCGGCATACCCACGCCTTCGTACAGCACCCGCAGCATTTGCTGCTGCTTTGCAGCCAACTTGGCCAGCGGCGGGGTAATGGCAAACGGCAGTTGACCGTGTGCGCCTTCATCAAGCGGATCAAGCCACGCCTGGATCAATGCATCGCCACCGTCGTTGTTGACGACCACGGAGGTTTCCTTGTTCTTGCCGTCAAAGATCAGCCGCGTGGTGCTGAGGGAAATGCTGGCGTGACTCGCGGACGCAGCCAACGCGCACGCCAACGCCGCGCCAACGGCGCATCGTTTTGCTTTCATATCCGGAATAGCCTGTGAAGAAATAGACGGCAGCGGCGTAATGACCGCTGCCGATTGAAGCCAGCCGTGTTGGCTGGCGCTTGTCTTACGCTTACTCGTAGGTGAGCGTGAACGGCAGGCTGGCGTTGGCGATACCCGGCTTGATCTTCGTCGGGTCTGCAGCCACATAGGCTGCGGCGAAGCGCACGTTGACTGCGCCACCGGTCGACGGCACCGTGGTTTGTGCCAGCAGGTTGCCGGCGCTGAGGTCGAACGCGTTTGCGCCGGCGCCCGTACCTTCGTACACGGCAATGCTCACGCCTTGTGCGAAGCCTGCGGCGGTGTTGCCGTTGTTCACGCGCAGCGTCTTCTTGTCTGCGCTCAGCTCAGCCGTCTTGCCGGCGAACTTCATGCTGACCTTGGCGCCGGTCTTGCAGACCACGTCAATGTTGGCCGAGCCAGCGCCGTTGGCGAGGTTCTTCGGTGCGGTCAGCGTACCGATGTCATCGGCAGCAATGGTGCCCATGTCGACGTTGATGGTGCCTGCATCGCCGGCGAGCGAGGACACCTTGCAGGTGTCGCTCAGGATCGTGCCTTGGAAATTGATGACGCCATCCACCGACGTAGGCGTCGTTTGGGCCATTGCGGCGGCCGACAGCGTAGACATGGCGACGCCAGCCAGGAACAGTTTTGCTTTCATTGACTTACCCTTAGATTGAATCCGCGGCACGAACGTGCTGGATTTGGTCGAGAACAAATGCCTATCGAAGAAGGCAGGCGCAAGTATTCCAAGCGTGGCGGCTGCGCCATATCAGACTGTTCTGAAAAAGCGGTCGGGATTCGTGCTTTTGCGGGCACGTCGCCTTACGCCAATCGGGCGCGAAGGCTTTCTCGCTGCGAACGCGGCGGCTCGCTAGGTGCGCTGTAGAACCAAGAAGTCGGAGCAGCACGAGGCTCCGTGTCGCCTCAGGCGAGGCGCACAACGCATATGTGGGGATGTAGGATCGGAGCGAGGCTCGCTCGGGCGGGCAGGCTCAGGTATCGGCGCCGTCTGTCGGGTGGAGCGATTGAAGCTGCGCCAGAAGCGCCTGCGCGTCTGCGGTGATGTCACTGGACGCCTGTGACAGATGCCGCTCCAACTCGCTTGCCGCCTGACGCGTTTGCAGGTCGTCCACAACGGCGGCGGCGCCGGAAATGCGATGCGCCGCTCGACGTGCCTGGTCGATCTTCCGAAGTGCGACGCCTTGGGCAAGCATCTCAAGGTCGGTTTTCATGGTCTGTCGATAGATTGCCAGTATGTCCGCCGTCGGCGCCACGTCGTGCTCTGCCGGCACCGTGTGGGAGTCGGAATCGCCATGGCCACACCAAAGTTCGATCAGCTCACGCAATGCGGCCAGACGCAGCGGCTTGCCGAGGACACCGTCCATGCCGCTGTCGAAACAGCGCATGCGATGCGCATCGTCAGCTGCGGCAGAAATGGCCACGATCGGGGTCCGCTCGGCGCCGCGCTGGTGTTCGATCTCGCGCATGCGCTGCGCAACGGTATAGCCGTCGATGCCTGGCAGATTGCAGTCGAGCAGCACCATGTCAAACGCTGTCGACACAAACTGTTCGAGCGCCGCTTCGCCCGTACCAGCAATGGCCGAGCGACAAGCCAGCGCATCAAGCTGATGCTGGATCGCGTGCTGCACCGCCTCGTGATCGTCGACGACCAGGATTAGCGGTCCATCCTTCGATTCCGGCATCAACGGCTTGTGGGGCCGACGCAGAGATGTCGCTTGCGCGCCGGCCGACGAGTCTGCCGGTGCACCCTGCGATGCGGACTCCGGGTGCGACTCGCGCACCGGCAACATGACAGTGAATACCGTGCCGACCTCGGGGCTGCTGCTGACGGTGATCACGCCGCTCATCAGATCGACCAGTTCGCGGCAGATCGACAAGCCGAGCCCACTGCCGCTCGCGCCGCGATTACCCGGGCTTTCCACACGTGCGTAAGGCTCGAAGATGTTCCGCTGGCGCTCCGCGGGAATGCCCATGCCCGTATCTCTGACCTCGAGTACGAGCGTGCCATTGCCATGACGCTTGCGCGGCAGGTAATCGACGCGCAGAACCACCTTGCCGGCCGCGGTGAACTTGATCGCATTTACCAACAGGTTCAGGACGATCTGCCGCACGCGCATGGGGTCGATCTCTACGCTGAAATCGCGGGCGCATGCAAGATCGAGGGACAACGCCAGTTTTTTCTCTTCCGAACGCCAACGCACCATGTCGAGCGTCTGCTCGGCCCACGGCCCGATCTCGGTTGACCGAGGCGCGAGTGTCACACTGCGCGATTCGAGGCGCGAGTATTCGAGAACATCGTCGAGCAGCGCCAGGAGGGTTTCCGATGCCGAGACCGCTGCATTCGCACGGTTTGCCTGCTCGCCAGTCAGCCGTGATCGCTGCAACAACTCCAGCGACGCAAGAATGGTGTGCATGGGTGTGCGGATTTCGTGGCTGATGAACGCGAGGAACATGGCCTTGTCGCGCTCACTGCGCACGGCGGCGACGCGCGCGCGCCACAGCACGTACGCCAGCACCGCGAACGCCAGCAGAACACCGCCGACAAGGGCGACCTGCCGCCAGCGGTAATGCAGGATCGATGCAAGCGACGGCGCGCCGTAATCCGTTGTTTCTTGCCAGCGGTGCCGGATGGCATCGGCATCGGATGCCGGAATCGCGGTCAGCGACTTATCGAGAATCGACGCCAGCACGGCGTTGTTTTCGCGCGTGACCATCGTCAGCGCATATGGACGGTCCCAGATGCTGCCCGAGAGAAACAGTCGGCCCTTGAACTGGCGATTCAACTGCGGAAGGATCGACGCGTCAGTCCCGAGGGCGGCGTCCGCCTCGTCATTTGCGACGGCGTCCAGCGCATCGGACTCGTCCTGAAACGTCAGCAACGTTACGGGTACATCGCTGTGGCGAATTGCAAGCTCGAGCCCGCCGCCGCCTTTGATTGCGATGCGCTTGCCGGCCAACTGCGGGAAGCCGGCAAACAGGTTTTCACGCTCGGCCGTGACGATTGTGATTGTGCCGACGTAGTACGGCGTACTCGCAATGAAGCCATCTCGGTATGGCACCGTGTCATAGTTCTTGCTCCAGTCGGGCAACATGTCGATGCTGCCGGACTTCAACGCTGCGATGGAGCCTTTCCAGCACGCTCCATCGACATATTCAAAGCGCAGCCCGCTCAGCTCCGAAACCGCATCGAGGAACGACGGAACGATGCCGACCACCTTGCCGCCTTCGACAAACTCGAATGGCCGCCAGTGTGCATTCACGCAGGTACGCACCACCGGATGCGCGGCGATCCAGGCATGCTCTTCCGGCGTGAACAGCGACGTTGCGGCCGCGTGGGCGCCCCCGGACATCAGCGCCAGCCATGCACCCAGGATCAGCGTGCGCACTATCGCCGCTACATTCTTCACAGCATCCCCAGTCGCCATATCGGAATCGATTGCATCGGCACGTCGCGTTCGTGATATTGCCGACCTGCCAGTCCACAAGCTTAATTCAGTCCCGAACCGGATGGTCGGAAACTGCCTTAAGGCCGTGTCGAACGGTCAGCAAACACACGGATGCGATTCGAATGGTGATGGAGCTGCAGCACGTCGCCCGAGGAAGAACGCGGACGCTCAAGCCAGACACGGGCGGCGCCGCGCCAGGGCTACGGCAGCGGCCGCCAGTGCGAGCCCAAGGATGGGATCCACCGCACCGGCACCCCCCACCCCTGGACTGCCCGTGGCCCCACCCGCCGCCGCATCGCCTTCCGGACTTGTGCCGCCACCTGTGGTCTGTGTATCCAGCGCGAAGTCGACCAGCACCGGGTCATGGTCGGAAGACCGGTACGCATCCGGCGCGTAGAGCGTCAGTTGCTGCTCGGCGCTCTTGTATGCGAACGCATATTCCAGCGCGACTGGTTCATCGGCATTGATGTGCCATTCGTGCACGGCGCGCACGTGCTCGGCAAGGCCTGAAGTGGCAAGCGCATGGTCGATGTAGCCGGATTCGCCGCCATACACATAGCTGTAAGCGTCCTTGCCGATGAACTTGGCCACCATGTCGGCATAGCCCTTGTCGGCAAGGAGCGCAACGGGATCTTCCTTGGCATAGCTGTTGAGATCACCGATGAGGAGCTTGCCGACATCGGCCACGCCGGTCGGCGAGGTCGTCAGCCAGTCGGCGATCAGGCCGGCAGCGCGCACGCGGGTGGGGTTCCAGCAACTCTGACCATCGCCCTGGTCGGCGTCCTTACCAGTTGCGCCGGAGCAGCCCTTCGACTTCAGGTGATTGACGACCACGGTGAAGTTCTGCGCGCCGCCGATGGTTCGAAAGCTGCGCGCCAGCGGCTGGCGGTTCTTGTTGTCGATGGCCAACGTGGCCGGCACCCCCACAGGCTCCACGGTGCGGCTGTTGTAAAGGATGGCCACCGTAATTGCGTCACTGCCGAGCTTCGGCACACCCGGATCGACGTAGCGCCAGTCGGCGCCCAGCTGGGTAGTCAAGCGGCGGATGGCGCTGAGGTCACCGTAGCCGTCGTTCTCGATTTCCATCAGGCCGACCACATCGGCATTGATGGCGCGGATGGCGGCGACGATCTTGGCTTCCTGGCGCTCGAACTCGGCCTGTGTCTTGGCGCCGCGGTTGGTTGGATCATCAAAACCAGCGCCTTTGCCGTTACCGTTGAAGTAGTTCAGTACGTTGAACGAGGCCACTCGGACATCCGCCTGCGCGTGGCGTGCAGGTGCTCCGGCGCGCGGGTTCGTGGCCGCGTTGAAAGCCGGTGCAGCCGCACCCGGCACGGGCTGCAGGCGCCAGGCGTTGTAGCGCATTTCCAGCACGCCCTGCACACCGCTCACCGTATAGCCGGCGCGCACGGGGTTCGCCGCAGACAGGTCCGGCGCCGGGTAGCGCACGTTGGCGGGATTCTGCTGGTTGGAACCATCGTCAAGCACGATGCGGTTCAGCGCGTTGCTTGCAGCCTGCGCCGCGGCGGCGTTTCCGGGTCGAGCCACGTTGGTAGGCAACGGTAGGCGTCCGTTGCTGAGCAGCAGACTGCCGTAGCGTCCGAGTTCGTAGGTTTCGCTCACTGTCAGCGTCTGCGGCAGGCGCACGAGCATCCCTTCATATGCCGAGAGCGCTCTGGCATCACCCACGGGCAGTGTCACGTCGACTGGCGTCACGCTGTTGCCGCTGGCACAGCTGGCGATGCCGTTGGTGGCCAGCGTCAACTGCGTCTGGCCGTACTTTTCCTCGACCTTGCCGACGAGATGCACGAGATCACCGGCGCGGGCGGTGACGCCCGGCGCGTAGACAAACAACCCTTCCGACACGCCCGGCAGTCTGCGGCGCTGTGCATCGGGTTGCTGCACGAAGAAGCCGTTAAAGCCTGTGGCGCCACTGTAGTCGGCGGTCACGACGGCTTCGATCTCGACGTTCCCGCCGGCCAGCGGCGAAGTGGCCCCGGCGCCCTGCACATCCGCAAGGTGCGTTACCGGTGCGCCGCACATTGCAACGGCAGGCGGTAGCGTGACAGCGCCCTGCCCGTTGTACAGACCAAGGTCGGAGAAGTCGTCGACGTTGAACGCATCCCATTGCGCGGACGGATCGAAAGCAGCCGTCGCTGCCGTATCACCCTGCTTTACCGCGCCTTTGCGGCGCAGCGTGTGGTCCTTCGTGCCGGCGCTGGCCGTACCCCAGAAGCCTGACGACGGTTGATAGCCGACCTGGCCGATGCGGTCCACAACGACACCGGAACGCGTGAGCGTCAGCGCATCGTCGCCGTTGAAGGAGAACGCCGCCGTCTGGTTGACGCGGGAGCCGAGCACGCTGGCGAGCGTGCTGTGCGCCATCACATGCACGGCGCCCGGCGCCAGCTTGCCGGAGAGCGCAAACGATGCGGTGGGCGTACTGCCGCCATTGTTGTACTGCTCGATCTTGTAGACCGACAGATCGGCCTCCGCGCCGTCCGGGTTGTAGATTTCGATGGCCTTGTTGTTCGAGCTGCCTTCGACGTACTCGCTGATGAGCAACTCGGCATGGGCCGGCAACGCCATGAAAAACATGGCGGAAAGGATGGAATGCAGATGCATGGGGACGGGGATGGAGGGATCAAAAAAAATGGGGGGCGGCATACCTTCAACAACGCCGATGACGCACGCATGGCATGTGGCCACCGATCGTTCAGCATTCTCTAAGCCGTCCCTGCCCTCTCGGCTGCCCTCATCAAAAAATGAAACACGCGTCGCCGTCATCTGCGCGTTACAACCCGGGACCGATACAGAATTGCCGAAATTTGTGTTTTTCTGTACCTGTCGGGCGATTGACGACGGGTGCTAGCCTGCAAGCTCTTCATCCTTGCCGCTGACATCGAGCCCGCCATGCCTACCCTCACCAACCTGCTCACCTTTGCCCTGGTTGCTCTCGGCATGGTGCTGACGCCGGGCCCGAACATGATCTACCTGATCTCGCGCTCGATCTGCCAAGGGCGCAACGCGGGGCTCGTGTCGCTGGCGGGTATCGCCACGGGCTTCATCTTCTACATGCTGTGCGCCGCCTTCGGCATCACGGCGTTGCTGATGGCCGTGCCGTTTGCCTACGATGCGCTGCGCTTTGGCGGCGCGATCTATCTGCTGTATCTCGCGTGGCAGGCGGTGCGCCCGGGCGGCCGTGCGCCCTTCCAGGTGCGCGAACTGCCGGTGGACAGCCCGCGCAAGCTCTACACGATGGGCTTGCTGACCAGCCTGCTCAATCCGAAGGTGGCAGTGCTGTATCTGTCATTGCTGCCGCAGTTCATCGAGCCGGCGCACGGCAGCGTGCTGGTGCAGTCGGTCTGCCTGGGGGTCACGCAAATCTGCGTGAGCGTGACCGTCAATTCGATGATCGCCGCCACGGCGGGCAGCATCGCTGCGTTCCTCTCGCGCAAGCCGAGCTGGCTGTCGGTCCAGCGCTACCTGATGGGTACCGTGCTGACCAGCCTGGCGCTGCGCATGGCGATGGAAGCACGCAAGTAAGCCACACGAATTCGCGAAGCGATTCGCCGCCAAATGACAACGGAGCGATCCGGCCAAACCGGATCGCCCCGTTGTCATTGAACGCGCTGCCAGATCAGCGGCGGCGCATGTAGAACGTGAACACCTTGTCCTGCTCGCTGTGCTCCAGCAGCTCGTTGCCGGTCTGCTTCGCAAATGCCTGGAAGTCCCGCGTGGCGCCGGGGTCGGTAGCAAGAATCTTGAGCACATCGCCGCTTTGCATGTCGGCAAGCGCCTTCTTCGTGCGCAGGATGGGCAGCGGGCAATTCAGGCCGCGCGCGTCGATTTCCTTCTGAAACTCCATGTCTTCCTCAGTGGTACGGGCAAGCGGCGCGGTGCCGCTCGCATCAGTTATTCCGTGATTGTAACGAGCCGCGTCGGCTGCCACTGGCGCGGCGGCGGCTCGGCGGGCTCGCCGGTGCGGATGTCGATATAGCTGACAGGCAGGCCGCGTGCCATCAGAAAATCTGCAACGGCATAGCCGGTGCCGGCCGTCCAGGGGCGGACTTTCTCAAACGGCTTCAGGCGGTATTCGACCAACTCTTCCGACAGCGCGATCTCACCATCGGCCACAACGTGGTACGCGATGATCAGTTCGTTCTTGCGGATGAACTCATACACGCCGATCAGCGAGATCGATTGTGCATCGAGGTTCGTCTCTTCCTTCAGCTCGCGGGCAATGCCCTCTTCCGGCGTCTCGTCGCGTTCGAGAAAGCCAGTCACGAGCGCGAACATGCCCTCCGGCCACAGTGCATTGCGCGCCAGGAACATCTGCCCGCGATATTCGACAACCGCCGCCAAGACAGGCAGCGGATTGTTCCAGTGCACGAAGCCGCAGTCCTGCGCCGGGCACGCGATGCGCAAGCGGCCGGCATTGTGCTGCTCGACAAGCGGCGTGGCGCATTGCGGACAAAAGCGGTAGTCGAAGCTCATGGCAGTCAGATCGATTAAGCGGCCTGCGCGCAGGCTGCGCGAATATCGGCGGCGAAGGCTTCCACCGTCTCGGGTTGCACATCCCACGAGCACATCAGGCGGCAGCCGCCGGCGCCAATGAACGTATAGAAGCGCCAGCCGCGTGCGCGCAGCGCCTCGATGGCAGGCACCGGCAACTCGGCAAACACCGCGTTCGATTCGGTCGGGAACATGATGCGCACGCCCGGCACATCGGCAATGCGCGCATGCAGAAGCTGCGCCATCGCATTGCCGTGACGCGCGTTGCGCAGCCAGACATCGTTTTCAAGCAAACCCAGCCACGGCGCCGAGATGAAGCGCATCTTCGACGCAAGCTGCCCGGCCTGCTTGACGCGATAGGCGAAATCTTCGGCCAGGCGGCGATCGAAGAAGACAACCGCCTCGCCGACCGGCAGACCGTTCTTCGTGCCGCCAAAGCAGAGCACATCCACGCCGGCGCGCCACGTGATCTCGGACGGATGCACGCCGAGCGAGGCCACCGCATTCGCAAAACGCGCGCCGTCCATGTGCACGCGCAATTGGCGACGCTTGGCAATCGCGGCAATGGCGCGCACCTCGTCCACGGTGTAGACGGTGCCGACTTCGGTCGACTGCGTCAGCGAAACGACCTTCGGCTTTGGATAGTGAATATCGGAGCGCCGCGTGACCAGGGCTTCGACTGCGTCCGGCGTGAGCTTGCCGTTCTCGCCCTTGGCGGTCAGCAGCTTGGAGCCGTTTGAGAAGAACTCCGGACCGCCGCATTCATCCGTCTCGATGTGTGCCAGCTCGTGGCAGATCACCGAGTGATACGACTGGCACAGCGACGACAGCGCCAGCGAATTGGCGGCCGTGCCGTTGAAGACGAAGAAGACTTCGCAATCGGTCTCGAACAGATCGCGGATGCGATCGCACACGCGCTGCGTCCACGAATCATCGCCATAGGCCGGCTCGTGGCCGCTGCCGTTGGCCTCCAGAAAATACTTCAGCGACTCCGGGCAGAAGCCCGCGTAGTTGTCTGAGGCGAAATGCTGCTTGGGCTGCATGGCGGGCCGGCAAATGGAAGTGGAAGAGAGTTACTTCTGTTCGGACCACAGCACGCCGCCGGTGGCCCAGTTTTCGCGCTTGATGTCGGTGATGATGATGTCGACGGCGCCCGGCGCGCAGCCCAGCGATTCGCACGTGACGCGCGTCACTTCTTCGACGAGCTTCCTCTTCTGCTCAACGCTGCGGCCCTCGAACATCTCGATATGGAAAGTCGGCATGGTGTCTCCTGTTTGGTGAGTCGCTTTGACAGTCGCGTCAGTCACGATATGAGGCATCGATTTTATCCAGTTTGCGCAAGAGCGCCGGCCACTCGATCACGCCTTCAATGGCGCCGCCATCTTCGAGCTGTTCGGCCGCGCGATCTGCCACTTCCGGTGCGGGCGAGACGACCTCGCCGCCGGCCAGCGCCTGGATCTGAATCTCGCATGCCTTGATGAGCGTGGCCATCAGCACGTGCGCCTCGGCCACGGTCCGGCCGATGGTCAGCGTGCCGTGGTTGCGCAGCAGCATGGCGAAATGGTTGCCCAGCGATGCGGTCAGGCGCGCGCCCTCTTCCGGCGTGAACGCAAGGCCTTCGTAATCGTGATACGCGATACGTCGGTGAAACCGCAGCGCATGCTGAGACAGCGTCAGCAGCCCCCGCCTCTGCGCCGACACCGCAATGCCCGCCGTGTTGTGCAGATGGATCACGCAGTGCGCGTCGGGCCGCGTGGCATGCACGGCGGCGTGCAGTGCAAAACCCGTTACGTTGACGGACGGACGCGTCGCTGCATCGGGCCAATCGCCGACAAGCTGGCCGCGGCCATTGATCTTGACGAGGTTGGACGCGGTGATCTCGTCGAACGCCAGGCCGAACGCGTTGATCAGGAAGTGATCGGGCTCGCCCGGCACGGTGGCCGACAAATGGGTGTAGACGAGGTCGTCCCAACCGTTGAGCGCGGCCAGACGATACGCGGCGGCAAGATCGACGCGCACCGCCCGCTCGGCCTGGCTGATCTCGCCGCCGGGCACAACGGCATCGGGGCGCAAGGCAAAAGACATGGGGCTCCTCCAATGGAGGAGGCATTCTAGAACGGGCGCGCGGACCGCGTTGTACGCGCCTTCACATGCCGCGCATCACGCACGCGCCGGGGCCGCCCGCTTGACCGCAAGAAAGGTCGCCACACCCGCCACCAGCGACACCGCTGCCACCGCCAGCGATGCATTGAAGCCGCCCGTGGCTGCAAACAGCCGGTTCGCCAGCGGCGGCCCCGCAATCTGGCCGATGCCGTACGCGGCCGTCATGAGCCCCATCAGACGCGGCACGGCATGCGGCCAGAGCCGGCGCGCCTCGCGCATGGCAAACAGCGTGATCGCCGTGAATGGCAAGCCGAGCAGCGTGCTGGAAAGCGCCAGCCCCGCCACCGTGGGCCACACAATGCTGATGGTCACGGCAACCGCCTGCATGGCGTAGGCCGTGGCCAGCAGCGACCGGTTATCGCGCGCCAGGCTGATCCGGGTGGAAAGAAACGCCCCGAGCGCCACCCCCGCACCGAACATCGGCCAGAACAGATCGGGCCAGACCGAACCCGCAGGCAGCACCTTGCGCGCGATCACCGGCAGGAAGGTGGCGGTGATGATGTAACCGAAGCCAGCCAAGCCATAGGCAAGCGTCAGCGCGCTGGTGGGCGCATCCAGCCCTGGTGCCGTGCCGGATGCAGCCCGCGCCGGAGCGGCATGCGCATGCGCTTCGGGCCGGATGGTCGACCACACCGCCGCCGAAAGCAGCGCCGACAGCACGCCAAAAGCAATCCATGCCGACGTTGCGTGCCAGCCGAGCGCCACCATGCCGCTGGCCGCCAAGCCCGGAATGGCGATGCCAAGTCCCGGCCCGCAGAAAATGATGCCGCCGAGCGCCGCATGGCCCAGCTCGGTCAGTCGATGGAGGCACCAGCCCGCCGTAAAGACAAACACCAGCGCGCTGGCCATGCCGGCCGCAAAGCGCAGCAGAAGCCACGCAGGCTGCCCTTGCAGGACGCCCATTCCGGCGGTCAGCAGCACCGTCGCAACCAGACCGGTGCGGATGAGCCGCGCCGCGTCGCCGCGCACGGCCATGCAGGCCAGCGCGCCAACGAAATAGCCCAGGTAGTTGCCGGTTGCCAGCCAGCTGCCCTGCGCCAGCGTCAGGCTGCCGTCGTGAAGCATCATCGGCAGGATCGGCGTGAAGGCGAAGCGGCCGATGCCCATCGCCACGGACAGCGCCACCATGCCCGCAATCGCCACGCGCCATGCGGTGGCCCGCTGGGAACGCGCGGCGGACAAGGCTGAGGGAGACGACAGGATGTGCTCCATGAGAAGGCCTGGATGAGGAAATCGGCACTTCATCGTACGCAAGGCCGTTCATCCTGAAAAATGAATTATATTGAACGAACCCATTAGCATTTGAGATACATCATGGATCTGTCCTCGCTCGAGATTTTCCGGACGGTGGTGCGGGAAGGTGGTGTCACCCGAGCGGCCCAGCAGCTCAATCGCGTGCAGTCGAATGTGACGACACGCATCCGCCAGCTGGAGGCTTCGCTCGGCGTGCAGCTATTTGTGCGCGAAAGCAAGCGCATGGTGCTGACGCCCGCCGGGCAGACCCTGCTGACCTACGCCGACGACATCCTCCGCCTGGCCGCCGAAGCGCGCCAGGCCGTGCAGCCGCGGGAGCCGCACGGGCGCCTGCGCATCGCGTCCATGGAAAGCACGGCGGCCAGCCGCCTTCCTGCCCTGCTGGCAACGCTGCATCAACGCTGGCCGCGCGTGCAGCTTGAACTCGTGACAATGACCACGCGCCAGTCCCTCCAGGCGCTGTCGAACTTTGAAGTCGACTGCGCGTTCGTTGCCGAAACGGCATGCCTGAACAACACGCGTGCCGCCATGACCACGCTGCCGGCATTTGCGGAAGAGCTGGTACTGATTGCTCACCGCGCCCATCCGCCAATCCGCCGCGCCGCCGACGTGCAGACCGCGGGCATGCTCGCGTTCGAACCCGGCTGCGCCTATCGGCAATTGATCGAAGACTGGTTTGCAGCAGATGGCGTAGTGCCGTCGCGGGTACTGGAGCTTGGCTCGTACCACGCCATCATCGCGTGCGCGGCGGCCGGGATTGGCGTGGCGCTGGTGCCGCGCTCGGTGCTCGAGCTGTACACGAATGCGCCGGAAATCAGCATCCACACGCTGGACAAGCCAGGCCGTGTCGACACACTGCTAGCCTGGCATCGCGACATGGCTGGCCCCGCCCTGCAGGCGCTCTTGCAGGTGCTGAGCGAGCCGCAACCAACGGCAAGTGCAACCGCACGCGAAGCCATTGCCGCCTAAACTGAAAGCGGATATCGGGATTGCGCCGCCGGCCTGATCGGGCAGAGCGCAGCAATCACGGACGGAGGCGCAGATGCGACCGTCGTTGCGGATGCGGCATTGGATGGTATGGTTGCCGGCGGTCATCGCCGCGGTGTGGACCAGCCTTGCCGCGGCAGCCGCGCCAGTCGTGGTGTTGCCGGTCACGGGCGCCATCGGGCCGGCCAGCGCAGCCTACGTGATCCGCGGCCTGCAGCAGGCGCGCGATCAAGGAGCGCAGCTCGTTGTGCTGCAAATGGATACGCCCGGCGGCCTCGATGCGTCGATGCGCCAGATCATTCAAGCCATCCTTGCGTCGCCCGTGCCGGTTGCAGGCTACGTGGCCCCCGGCGGCGCGCGGGCAGCGAGCGCGGGCACCTACATCCTCTACGCCTGCCACGTTGCCGCGATGGCGCCGGCCACGAATCTGGGTGCAGCTTCTCCCGTGGCGATCGGCATGGGCGGCCACGCCCCCAGCCCCGGCGACGGCGCCAAGCCGGCCAGCGCGCCAGCCGCCTCGTCCAGCAATGAAGACACCCTGGCCCGCAAGCAGATGCACGACGCCGCGGCGTACATTCGCGGCCTGGCCCAGCTGCGCGGTCGCAATGCCGAGTGGGCCGAGCGCGCTGTTCGCGAAGCGGTCAGCCTCGACGCACCCGAGGCCGCCAGCCAGCACGTGA
>JABLTH010028863.1_pt1 | contig 16910 bp, 11 predicted proteins | sample 7875711 | NCBI WGS metagenome assembly JABLTH01 (sample SAMN14941262, study PRJNA633318) | bioreactor metagenome | isolation source: bioreactor | place: China | collected 2019-03-05 | reverse complement strand
CCGTCCTGGTTCGGGCTCTTCTGCTGGTCCCCGCCGCTCTGGGAGGGCGCTGCGGACGACTGGATCTGGATGCTGCGGTTGAGCGCGCTGACGATGCCCGTCGTCACCGAGTTCGCCAGCCCCAGCGGAGCGCCGACGGCGACCGTCATCGATCCGACGTTGAGCTTGGACGAGTCGGCGAACTCCATCGGGGTGAGGCCCGAGCCGTCCTTCACCTTGATGACGGCCATGTCGTAGGTCGCATCGATGCCGACGACGGTGGCGTCGAGGATGCGGCCGTCCGAGGTGGTCACGCGGATGGCGGGATCGGACACCTCGCCGTCCAGCGTCACCACGTGCGCGTTGGTGAGGATGTGCCCTTCCTTGTCGAGCACGATGCCGGAGCCGGATCCCGCGGCGCTGGATCCGGACACCTCGATCGTGACGACCGAGGGCACGGCCTTGGCGGCGATCGCGGTGGCCTCCGAGACGGACTCGGGGTTGTTCACCGTGACGGTGCTGGGCCCGGACGCCGACTTCGACGACGAGGAGCTCGAGGCGGTCAGCGAGCCGTAGCCGACTGCTCCGCCGACGCCGGCGATGCCTCCGACGAGGGCCGCGGCGATGATGATGGCCGCGATCTTGCCGCCGCCGACGCCGCTCTTCGCCTTGGGCTCGGCGGGGGTGGCGGCCGCGCCGAAGGCGGCGCCGGTGTGCACGCCGGGGGTTCCGGCCGGCGCGGGCTGTGCCTGCGCGTAGGCGCCGGTCGGCGGGAGGGGGGTCGTGGGGGCCGTCGCACCGGCCGGGACGCTGGTGTCGGCGACGGGGGTGGACGAGAACGACGGGGGCACGGAGTGTCCGGCGTCGGGGTGAGGCGTCTGCTCGTTCATGTCTGCTCCTTCGAACCTTGCCCTTACAGACTGACGGCCATTTCTGTGTTTTTCTTATGCTCGCTGGGAGATTCCGCTATGGCGTTACCCTGGGCGCCATGGGAATCCTTCCTGGCGCCTGGCGCCGCACCGCGGCCGGCGCCGGCCTGCTCTCCCCGTCGGGAGAGGTCGCCCCCACCATCTTCGCCGAGATCTCGGCACTCGCGGCCCGCACCGGGGCGATCAACCTCGGTCAGGGGTTCCCGGACGAGGACGGGCCCGCGGAGGTGCTCGAGGCGGCCCGGGCGGCGATCCTCGGCGGCGCCAACCAGTACCCGCCGGGCCGTGGAGTGCCCGACCTGCTCCAGGCGATCGCCGAGCACCAGCGCCGGTTCTACGGCCTCGAGCTCGATCCGGAGCGAGAGATCGTGGTGACGGCCGGCGCGACCGAGGCGATCGCGGCCGCCCTCCTGGCGCTCGTGGACGGCCCGGAGGACGAGATCGTGGTCTTCGAGCCGTTCTACGACTCCTACGCCGCCATCGCCGCCCTCAGCGGCGCGAGGCTGCGGACGGTCCCGCTGCGCCTGCCCGGCTTCCAGCCCGATCCCGACGAGCTCGCGAGCGCGGTGACCGATCGCTGCCGGGTGATCCTCGTCAACGACCCGCACAATCCGACCGGTGCGGTGCTGAGCGACGAGATCCGCGCCCAGATCGTGCGCCTCGCCCACGAGCACGACGCGATCATCGTCACGGACGAGGTGTACGAGCACCTCGCCTTCACCGCCCCGCATGTGCCGATCGCGACCCTGCCCGACGCCGGGGAGCGCACGCTGACGATCTCGTCCGCCGGCAAGACGTTCTCCGTGACCGGGTGGAAGATCGGGTGGATCCACGGCCCGGCCGAGCTGATCACCGCCGTGCTCAGCGTCAAGCAGTTCCTCACCTACGTCAATGGCGGCCCCTTCCAGCCCGCGGTCGCCGCGGGGCTGCGGCTGCCCGACGCGTTCTTCCTCGACGCCGCCGAGCGGTTGCACGCGAAGCACGATCTGCTCACCCGCGGTCTCACGGCCGCGGGGTTCGAGGTGCACCCTCCCGCCGGCGGCTACTTCACCGTCGCGGACGCGTGCGCGATCGGCGGCGCCGACGCGGCTGCGTTCTGCCGCGAGCTGCCCGTCCGGGCGGGCGTCGCGGCGATCCCGCTCACGGCGTTCGTCCTGCCGGAGCACCGGGACGCGTACCGCGGCCTGGTGCGCTTCGCCGCGTGCAAGCGGCCCGAGGTGATCGCCGAGGCGTCGGAGCGCCTGGCGGGCTTCCGCAGGGACTGACCGCTCAGCGCGGCACGACGCGATAGCGACGCAGCCGGAGCGCCGGGTTGACCTCGCGCACGCGCGCGACGGTGTCGGCGTCGAGCTCCGCGACCGCGATCCCCTCCCCCGTGCCGACGCCTGCGACGACCACCCCCTGCGGGTCGACGACCGCGGAGTGGCCCACGCCGACCGGCCCGGGGTGGTCAGCCGCGACGACGTAGCTCGTGCTCTCGATCGCACGCGCCGCGAGCAGGGTCGTCCAGTGATGCTCCTTGAGCGGGCCGCGCACCCATTCCGCGGGGACCACGAGCGCATCGGCTCCGGCGTCGACCAGGGTGCGCGCCACCTCGGGGAAGCGCAGGTCGTAGCAGGTCATCAGTCCGAACGTCAGCCCGTCCACGGCGAACGTCGCCACTCCCCCGATCTCGCCGGGCTCGATCCAGCGGGACTCCGTCTGACCGAACGCGTCGTACAGGTGCTGCTTGCGATAGACGGCCAGGACGCCCGTGGCATCCACGGCGACGACGGCATTGCGGACGCGTCCGGCGTCGGCGCGCTCCACCAGCCCTGCCACGATCACGGCGCCGTGCTCCGCGGCCAGGCGCGTCAGCTCCTGCGTGAACGCCCCGTCGAGGTCCTCCGCCTGCGCCGCCAGGGTCTCGTCCATCGGGTCGACGAAGTAGCTCGAGTACTCGGGCAGCACGACCAGCCCGGCCCCGCGCGCCGCGGCCCCCGCGACGAGCTCGCCGATGCGTTCGCGGTTGACGGCCCGGTCCGCGACGGGCGCGAACTGGCAGACGGCGACGGTCACGGATCCGGTGGACATGGATCCATCATCCCGCGCGCAGGAGGACAATGGAGGCACTGGCCCGCGGCACGTCACCGGAGCCGGAGGAGGCGGTCCCCATGACCCCGCTCATCATCGTCAGCGTCGTGGTGATCCTCGCGATCATCGTGTTCTTCCTCTCCGCGCGCATCGTGCGGCAGTACGAGCGCGGCGTGGTGCTGCGCTTCGGCCGCCTGCACAACGTGCGCGAGCCGGGGATCCGGTTCATCTTCCCGATCGTCGACGTGCTCATCCCGGTGTCGCTGCGGATCGTGACGATGCCGATCCAGTCGCAGGGCATCATCACGAAGGACAACGTCACGGTCGGCGTCTCGGCGGTGGCGTACTACCGGGTGCAGGATCCGGTGAAGTCGGTCATCGCCATCGAGAACGTGCGGGCCGCGATCGATCAGATCGCGCAGACCACGCTGCGCCGGGTCGTCGGGCAGCACCACCTCGACGACATCCTCTCCGACACGGCCGCGCTGAACGCGAACATCCGGGAGATCCTCGACGTCATCACGGTGGACTGGGGCGTCGAGGTGACCCTGGTCGAGCTCAAGGACATCCTGCTCCCGGACACGATGAAGCGCGCCATGGCCAAGCAGGCCGAGGCGGAGCGCGAGAAGAGGGCGAAGATCATCGCGGCCGAGGGCGAGGCGCTCGCCGCCGCCCAGCTGGGGTCGGCATCCGACACGATGATGTCGCACCCGCTCGCGCTGCAGCTGCGCACCCTGCAGACTCTCGTGGAGATCGGCGTCGACAAGAACACGCTGGTGATCGCACCCGCACCGCTCGTGAGCTCGATCGGTGACGTGATGAATCTCATCGACCGGGAGGCCGCCGTCGCCCAGATGCGCGCGCACTGAGCGACGGCGGTCGTCAGATCGCGGCTTCGAGCGACGGGTAGTCGATGTACCCCTCGGCGGTGGCGCCGTAGAACAGTTCGGGGCGCGGCTGGTTGAGGGCGGCGTCCTGCGCCCAGCGCACCGCCAGATCCGGGTTGGCGATGACGGGTCGGCCCACGGCTACCGCGTCTGCCCAGCCCTCGGCGACGAGTGTCTCCGCGTCGGCCTTGGCGGTGACCTCGGCGAAGCCGGAGTTGACGATCAGCGGGGCGCCGGCCGCGCGGCGGATCTGCTGCACGATCTCCGCCGTCGGCGCCGCGAAGAGCACATCCACGAAGGCGAGGCCCAGCGGCGCGACACCGCGCGCCACAGCCGCGTACACGGCTCGAGCGTCGGTCTCGTCCTCCTCCAGGACACCCTGGATGTTGTGCTGCGGCGAGAGGCGGATCCCGGTGCGGTCGGCGCCGACGGCCTCGGCGACGGCGTGAACGACCTCGAGGGCGAAGCGTGCACGGTTCTCCGGTGCGCCGCCGTACCGGTCCTCTCGGATGTTGGAGACCGGCGAAAGGAACTGGTGCACGAGATAGCCGTTCGCCCCGTGCACCTCGACGCCGTCCATGCCTGCGGCGATCGCGTTGCGCGCCGCCTGGGCGAACTGCGCGACGACCGAGGCGACCTCCTCCTCGGAGAGGGCGTGCGCGACCGGCAGCTCCGCCTTGCCGTCCGGGGTGTGCGTGTCGCCGGGCGCGGCGAGAGCGCTGGGGGCCACCACGCGCGGCTCCCCCGAGATCGCCGGGTGCGATACGCGCCCTCCGTGCATCAGCTGCATGACGATGGTTCCGCCGGCCTCATGCACGGCGTCGGCGATCCGCCGCCACGCCTCGATCTGCTCCGGGGTGACGATCCCCGGCTGGCCGGGGTACGACTTGCCCTCGGGAGCCGGCCACGTGCCCTCCGTGATGATGAGGCCCTGTCCGGCCCGCTGCCGGTAGTACTGCTCCATGGTCGCCGTCGGCACGCCGTCCGCGTCTGCGCGAGTGCGGGTGAGCGGCGCCATGACGACGCGGTTGGACAGGTTCAGGGCGCCGAAGACGGCCGGTTCGTAAAGATTCACAGAGAGCGATAAGACCCGCTCCGGGCACGGTATTCCCGACGCCTCCGCGAGCGGCCCGGATCAGGATTCCGCACCCGATCCCCGCACCGGATCCGTGCATGACGAAGGCCCCCTGATCGGGATTTCTCCTGATCAGGGGGCCTTCTCTTGTTGCGGGGACAGGATTTGAACCTGCGACCTCCGGGTTATGAGCCCGGCGAGCTACCGAACTGCTCCACCCCGCGGCACAAGAAATGAGCTTAGCACGGGATTCGGCGGAGCGCCAATCGGGGCTACTTCGTGGTGCTGCTCCCGCTCTGCTGAAGCTGCAGAAGCCGGTTCACGGCGTCCGTGAGCTTCTGGTCCTGCACCGCGAACTCCGACAGGTCGCCGGCCTTCAGGGCCGCGTCGCGGGCGAGCATCGCCGCCTTCGCGTCGGCCAGGGCGGCCTGGAACGCCGCGTCACCGGTCGGCGGCGTCGTGCCCGTCCCGGATCCGGGCGTGGGCGTCGGTGTCGGGGTGACGTTGTTGTCGCCGCCCGTCGCGCCGGAGTTGCCGCCGAAGAGCTGGTCCAGCGCCTCGGTGAGCGTGTCCGCGAAGGCGATCTTGTCACCGAACGCGACGAGGATCTTCTGCAGGCGCGGCACCTGCGTGCCGCCCGAGGACTGTACGAACACAGGCTGCACGTACAGGAAGCCGCCACCGACGGGCAGCGTCAGCAGGTTGCCGTGCGTGACCTTCGACTGGCCCTGCTTGAGCAGGTTGAGCTGCTGGCCCACCGTCGGATCCGAATCGAACGAGTTCTGCACCTGACCGGGGCCCGGCACGGTCGTGTCCGCATCGATCTCGAGCATGCGCAGCTTGCCGTAGGACGACGACTTCTTGCCCGCGGTCGATCCCGCGTCCGCATCGACCGCCAGGTAGCCGAACAGCACGTTGCGGCTGTTGGAGCCCTGCGAGGCGGGGATGAACGTCGTGTACATCGAGAACTGCGACTGGTCCTGCCCCGGCATCTTCATGCTCAGGTAGTAAGGCGGCTGCAGCTCGGGGTTGGCGGAGTCGCTCTGCGGGTCGTTCGGAGTCTCCCAGAGATTGTCCTGCCGGGCGAACGAGGCGGCGTCGGACACGTGGTACGTGCCGAGCATCGCGCGCTGCACCTTGAACAGGTCGGTCGGGTAGCGCACGTGGCTCATCAGCTGCGCCGACATGTCGCTGATCGGCTTGAGCGTGGACGGATAGATCTTCTGCCAGGTCTTCAGGACCGGATCCGCCGGATCCCAGGCGTAGAGCGTGACCTTGCCGTCGTAGGCGTCGACGGTCGCCTTGACCGAGTTGCGGATGTAGTTGATGTCGTCGGTGACGAACCCGGGCTGGGTGTTCACCGAGTCGCTGATCGCCTTGGGCAGGTTCACGGTCGTCGAGTACGGGTAGCTCGAGCTCGTGGTGTAGCCGTCGACGATCCACACGATCCGCCCGTCCACGATGCTCGGGTACGGATCGCTGTCGAGCGTGAGGTAGGGCGCGGCCTTCTGCACGCGCGTCGTCGGATCGCGGTCGTACAGGATCTGCGAGTCCTGGTTCACGCTGTCCGAGAAGAGGATCTGCTCGGACTGGAACTTCAGCGCGTACAGCAGCTTCGTGAAGAAGTTGCCGATGCGCGGTCCGCCGTCGCCGGTGAAGGTCGTCTTGGTCTGGTTCTCGCTCGAGTCCTTGCCGCGCGGGTAGTCGATCTCGACCGGCGCGGTGCCCTTGGGGGCGCCGACGATCGAGTAGGCCGGCGAGTTCTCGCCGAAGTACACGCGCGGCTCGAACTTCTGGCTTCCGGTCAGCGCGCCCGAGGTCGGGATGCCCCGCTCCAGGAACACCGGCTCTCCGTCGTCCGTGCGCTGGTTGCCCGCCGCGGCGACGAGACCGTAGCCGTGGGTGTACACGAGGGTGCTGTTGTTCCAGGTCTGGCTGGGGATGCGGCTCGTGTCGATCTCGCGGACGGCGACCACCGCGTCCTGGTTCTTTCCGTCGATCTTGTACCGGTCGACGTCGAGCTTCTGCGGGAACTTGTAGTAGCTGCGGTACTGCTCGAGCTGCTGGAACGTCGGGCCGATGACGTTCGGATCCATGATCCGGATGGAGGCCGTGGTGTCGGCGTCACTGCGCAGCTGCCCCGGCTCGGCCGACGTCTGCGCCTTGAACGGAGTGGTCTCGACGTCGTCGATGCCGTAGGCGGCCTTGGTCGCCTTCAGGTTGCGCTCGTAGTACTGGGCCTGGAGCTGGTTCTGGTTCGGCTTCACCTGGAAGGTGTTCACCGCCCACGGGTACCCGATGCCGAGCACGAGCGCGGCGACGATCAGCAGCGCGGTCGCCGCGAGCGGGAAGCGCCAATGGCCGATGACGGCCGTGACGAAGAAGAGCACGGCCACGAGGACCGCGATGATCGCGAGGATCGACAGGCCCGGGATCGTGGCGTTCACCCCGGTGAAGGCCGCACCGGTGATCTTGTCCTCGGTCGCGGTGAGGGTCTTGTAGCGATCGACCCACAGGCTGATGGCCTGGACGAGCAGATACACCCCGGCGATCACGGCCAGCTGCACGCGTGCGGCCTTGGAGATCCGCAGCTCGCCCTGCCCGACGCGCACCGAGCCGTACAGGTACAGCACGAGCGCCGAGACGAGCAGGCTCAGGATCAGCACGGCCGAGACGAAACCGAGCAGCGCCTCGTAGAACGGCAGGTCGAAGAGATAGAACCCGGTGTCGAGGTGGAACTGCGCGTCGGTCTTCCCGGTCGCGGTGCCGTTCGCCCACTGCCAGACGATCTCCCACTGCCCGGCGGCGGCGAAGCCCGCGAACAGCCCGAAGAACACCGGCATCCCCCACATGGCGAGGCGGCGCAGCGGCTCGACCACCTCCTGGTAGCGGTCCAGCTGCGAGCTCAGCCGCACGTACACGGGGCGCAGCCGGTAGGCGAGCTGGATCGAGATGAACATCGGGACGGCCATGCCGAGGAACCCGACCACGAACATCGTGGCCGTGGCGATCCATCGCGTGGTGAGCACCTGCGCGAAGTTCAGCTGGTCGTACCAGAGGAAGTCGGTGTACATCGTCGCGAACACGAAGAACGCGGCGATGAGCACGGCGAGGATCACCACCGTCGCGAGGACGATGCGGCGGGCGGTTCGGGGTGCGGCCGGTGCAGGTGAGGTCACCGTTCCATCCTAGGTCGGCGGATTCCCGGGATCCTGAGCCGCGGTATGCCCGGCTTCGCCCGTCGCGAACGCATCGCGACCGCGGGCGCTACTTCTTCACGTCGGCGGCGGTGCATGTGGGCAGCTTGGCCGTGTCTCCCCCGTCGGCGATGACCTTCAGCGCGTCCAGCGACTCGCGCAGGCTGTCGGTGCGCACCACGGTGAGCCCGGCCGGAACGTGCCCGTAGACCTCGTCGCAGTTGGCCCCCGGCGCGAGGAACCACGTCGCCCCGGCGGAGCGGGCACCGTACAGCTTCTGGCGGATGCCGCCGATCGGGCCGACCGTCCCGTCCGCCGTGATCGTGCCCGTGCCCGCGACCTGCTTGCCGCCGTTGAGGGCGCCCGGGGTCAGCGTGTCGATGATCCCGAGCGCGAACATCATCCCCGCGCTCGGTCCGCCCACGTTGTCGAGCTGCAGCTTCACGTCGATCGGGAAGGTGTACTTCTGCTGCAGCGTCACGCCGAGAAGCCAGCGGCTCGTGCCGTCGGCGGTCTGCCGCCTCGGGGTGACCGAGACGTCCTTGCGCTGCCCGTCGCGTTCGATCGTGAGCGTCACGGGCGCCCCCTGTGCGTCCTGGATCTCCGCGCGCAGGGCGTTCGAATCGGTCGGATTGGTGCCGTTGAGCGCCACGAGCGTGTCGCCCTTCTGCAGGATGCCGTGCGCGGCGCCGTCATCCGTCACCGTGGCGACCTGGATCGCGACCGGCACCGTGTGTCCGAGCTCGCGCAGGGCCGCGGCGGTCGCCTCCTGCTGGGAGTCGACCATCATCAGCTGGTTCGCCTGATCGCGCTGGGTGGACGTGACGCCCTGCGGGAACACGGCGTCGACCGGCACAACGGCCTTCGAGGGGTCGAACCAGGCGAGCACGATCTGCATCCAGGACGGCGGCGTCTCCCTGTTGCCGACGACCTGGACGGTGGTCAGATCCAGCGCGCCCTTGGTCGGGTGCGTCTCGGCCCCGGTCACGGAGATGAGCGGCACGCTCTTGCCCTGGGCGTCCTTGACCTCTCCGAGCGTGTTGAACACGGGTCCCGGCTGCTCGATCACGTACGGCAGCGGCAGGAACGTCAGCACCAGCAGCGCTGCGAGAGAGGCGATGAAGGCGATGAGACCGATCCGGGTACCGCGGCCGGAGCGGGTGCTCGTCATGTGTCTCCCAGGGATGCTCGGTGCTCGTTCGCGAGCGGCGTACAGCGGAGCGGCCGGTTCGGAGCACTCGCACTGGTGGTGCAACTAGCGTAGTCAGCACGGGCTATACACGTGCTGAGAGGGCTCCCGATGGCTGAGAACGACCCGAACTCCGAGGACTTCCTGCAGTTCCTGCGCCGCATGCTCGGCGGATCGGCGGAGGACTTCGATCTGAGCGCGCTGCAGGGCATGGAGGGCCTGAACCTCGATCCCGCGATGATGCAGCAGATGATGCAGCAGATGCAGCACGCGATGAGCGGCGACCCGTGGGAGACGGCGCTGCGACAGGCCCTGCACATCGCGAACCGCGACGGTCTCGGCATCGACTCCGGGGCGCGCTCGTCGATCGCCGACGCCTTCGCCCTCGCGGACCTGTGGGTCGGCGAGGCGACCACGATCTCGGAGCTCGGATCCGCTCCGCGCGCGCTCACGCGCGGCGAATGGGTCGAGCAGACGCTGCCGGTGTGGAAGGAGGTGGCCGCTCCCGTGTCCACGAGCATCGCGGACGCGCTGATGGCCGCGCTCGAGGGCCAGACCCCCGAGGAGATGCGGGGGGCGGTGCAGGGCGCGGGCCGCCTGATGCGCGGCATCGGCAGCTCGGTGTTCGCGATGCAGTTCGGCCAGGTGCTCGGCACCCTGTCGCTCGAGGTGGTCTCCGGCGGCGATGTCGGGATCCCCGTGCTCCCGGCCGGCACGGCCGCCGTGGTCCCGCAGAACCTCGCCGCGTTCGGCGAGGGGCTGGAGATCCCCGAGGACCAGATCGCGCTGTACCTCGCGGCCAGGGAGATCGCCTATGCGCGGCTATACCGGCACGCGCGCTGGCTGCACCTGCACGTGATGACCCAGATCACCGAGTTCGCGAAGGGCGTGACGGTCGACGTCGACAAGCTCGAGGACGTGGCGGGCCGCCTCGACCCGTCGAACCCCGAGGAGCTGCGCGAGGCGATCGAGGGCGGCGCGCTCCTTCCGGAGCTCTCCGAGGTGCAGCGCGAGGCCCTGGAACGGCTGGAGAACCTCATCGCGACGATCGACGGCTGGGTCGACGTGGTCACCACGCAGGCGACCTCCCGGCTGCCGGACAGCGTGCGGATCGCCGAGGCCGCCCGTCGCCGGCGCGCGGCCGGCGGCCCGGCCGAGGACGCGCTCGGCGCGCTCGTCGGCCTGAAGATCCGCCCCCGGCGGCTGCGCGAGGCCGCCGCGATGTGGCGCGCCGTCACCGACGCGGTCGGCGTCGAGGCGCGCGACGCCCTGTGGGACTACCCCGACCTGATGCCCGACTCCTCCGACATCGACGACCCCGCGGCCCTGGTGGCCCGGCTGCAGGCGCGCGCCCGTGGCGAGGAGCCGGCGCCGGACGAGATGGACGAGGCGCTGGAGCGCCTGCTCCGCGGCGAGGACTTCGGCGAGCCGGGCCCGGACGGATCCGATCCGGACGGACCGCGCTCGGACGGCCCTGAGGCCGGACCCGCGGGATCCGGCGAGAAGCCCGTCTGAGCGAGTTGTCCACCGATTCCGGATCCCGCCGCGACGCCGGCGCGGATCCGGACATGATCGGGGGATGCCGACGATCCGCCTCGATCCCGCCCAACCGGTGCTCTGGCGCGACGCCGACACCGTGCAGATCGGCGCGGAGGCGGCGCTGACCCTGTCCGTCGACGGCGCATGGGTCCCGCGCGTCCTGCATGCGCTGATGCGCGGCATCGACGAGCGGGCCTTCGAGGTGATCGCCCACAGCGCGGGCGCGCCGCTGCCCGAGGCGCGGCGGCTGCGCGCCCGCCTCGCTCCCGTGCTCGTGGGAGAGGCCGCCCGGTACGCAGTGCGGCTGGAGGCCTCAGCCGCGGTCGGCGCGCGCACGGTGCTGCGGCTCGAGGAGGCGCTCGCCGACGCGCGGGTCGACGTGACGGACGCGCCGGAGACGGCCACCGTGCTCGTGCGACACGGTGCCGTGCCCGCACGCGACGCCGCCGCGCTCCTCGCGGAGGATCGGGCGCACCTGCCCGTCGCCTTCGACGCCGGCGGATCCGTCGTCGGCCCGCTCGTGCTCCCCGGCCGCTCGCCGTGCCTGTCCTGCCGCGACTCGCACGATCGCGAGCGCGATCACGCCTGGGCGGCGCTGCACGTCCAGCTGATGGAGAGGGATCCCGGCCGGGTGCCGCTCGGCGTCGTCGCCGCCGCAGCGGACGCGGTGGCGGATCTGCTCGCCGCGAGGGGTCCCCTCGAGCGGAGCGGTTCCGGCCGCCGGATCAGGATCCGTCGCGACGGGGGGCGATCATCGCAGACGGTGGAATTTCACGCAGACTGCCTCTGCCGATCTCCGCAAGGAACCGCGACGGGCGTCGTCCTGCCCGGTCCACGTCCCGCGACCAGGTCAGCGTCAGCGCTCGCGCGGCCCGCGTGACGCCCACATAGGCGAGCCGACGCTCCTCGTCGATGGCCTCGAACCCGCTCGCGTACGAGATCGGCAGCAGGCCCTCGGAGCAGCCGACCAGGTAGACCTCGGGCCACTCCAGGCCCTTCGCCGCATGCAGGGTCGAGAGCGTCACCGTGCGCAGCACCGGTTCGTGCTGGTCCTTGGCTCGCGCGAAGAGGTCGTCGGCGAAGTCGCGCATCGTGGTACCGACCGGGGCGTCCTCCGCGAGACGCAGTACCGCGCGGCGGGCCTCCCACGCATCGCGCAGCGCGCCGCCCGCCTCGGGCGGCTCGTCGCTGTACCCGAGACCGCGCAGCACGTCCCGCACCGCCGCGAGGAAGGAGTGCTGCTGCGGCGCGACCGCAGCCGCGCGCAGGGCCTGCACCGCCTGACGCACCTCCGGCAGATCGAAGAAGCGCTTGCCGCCGAGAACGGTCGCGGCCACGCCGGCCGCGGCGAGCGCCTGCAGCAGCGCCGCGGACTGGGAGTGCGCGCGGTAGAGCACGGCGATCTGCTCGGGCGGCACGCCGGAGGCGATCCGCGCGGCGATCGCCGTCGCGACGCCTCTGGCCTCCGCGGCGTCGTCGTCGAACGCGACCACGACCGCCTTGTCCACGACCTCGCCGGTCGGCTGCTCTCCCCGGCGCGCGGCGGGGACCAGCTCGAGGGCTCCGGGGCGACCCTTCATGAGCGCGTTGGCCACGTCGAGCACGCCGCTCGCGGAGCGGTAGTTGGTCTCGAGCCGCACGACCGTCGCGTCCGCGTGCCGGCGTGCGAAGTCGAGGAGGTAGTTCTGGTCGGCGCCGGCGAACGAGTAGATGGTCTGCGACGCGTCGCCCACGACGCAGAGGTCTCCGCGATCGCCGAGCCACAGTTCCAGCAGGCGATGCTGCAGTGGCGAGACGTCCTGGTACTCGTCGACCGTGAAGTGCCGGTACTGCTCGTGCACGGCCGCGGCGACCCGCGGCTCCGCCTCGAGCATCCCGGCGCAGGCGAGCAGCACGTCCTCGAAGTCGAGCTGATGACGATCGTCCTTGAGCGTCTCGTAGGCGCGGGAGAGATCGGCGACCTGGCCCGCGTCGAACCGCCCGATCGAACGTCCGCGCGCGGCGGCCTCCTCGATCGACAGCATCGAGACCTTGCGCCATTCGATCGCGGAGGCCAGGTCCCGCAGCGTCGCGGTGTCCGGCCGAAGCCGCAGCATGTCGGCCGCCTGGGCGAGCAGCCGCACCTTGTTGTCGACGATCGCCGGCGCCGGGGAACCGGCCAGCTGCGGCCAGAAGAAGCCGAGCTGGGCGAGCGCCGCGGCGTGGAACGTGCGCGCGGCGACGCCCTGCACGCCGAGCGTCCTCAGCCGGCCCCGGAGCTCTCCCGCGGCCTTCGCCGTGAACGTCACCGCCATCACGCGCCCCGGCGAGTACGCGCCGGTCTCGACGCCGTGCGCGATGCGGTGGGTGATCACGCGTGTCTTGCCGGTCCCCGCGCCGGCCAGCACCGCGACGGGTCCGCGCAGCACGGACGCCGCCTCCCGCTGGCGTTCGTCGAGTCCGTCGAGCGCGCTCACCGCCGATACCAGTCGACGATCAGACGGTGCGCGATCGAGGCGGCGCCCGGAAGGCCCACCGGGCCGGATCCGGCGAGCGCGGATCCGATCTCCGCGCGCGTCAGCCAGCGCACGTCGATGATCTCCTCGCCGTCGCCGTGGGCCGCCTGCTCGTCCACCGCGGTGGCGTGGAAGCCGACCATGAGCGAGCGCGGGAAGGGCCAGGGCTGCGAGGAGAAGTAGCGGAGGTCGCGCACACGCACGCCGGCCTCCTCGAAGAGCTCGCGATGGACGGTCGTCTCCAGCGACTCCCCCGCCTCGACGAACCCGGCGAAGCAGGAGTGGAAGCGTCCCTTCCACTGCGCGTTGGCGCCGAGCAGCAGCCGTTCGCCGTCGGCACTCTGCACGGCGACGATGACGGCGGGATCGGTGCGCGGGAAGTGCTCGCGTCCGCAGGAGACGCAGTGCCGCGACCACCCGTTCTGCCGGAGCTCCGCGGGATGCCCGCACGCGGGGCAGAAGCCCGCGTCGCGCAGCCACCCGGCCAGCGCGATCGACGCGACGACGAGCTCGCCGTCGGCGGCGTCGACCACCGGAAGCGCCTCGCGCAGATCGCTCCACCGCGGTGCCCAGGATCCGTCGGCGTCGGTGTCGTCCTCGGGGTCCTGCAGCGCGAGCAGCAGCCCCGTGCCGTCCGGACGGCGTCCCAGCAGCGCCCACTCCCTGGTGCGCGCGAGCACGGGATCGCCCGCAGGCACCAGGATGAGACCGTCGTCGCCGAGCGGCACCCGGCGCTCGCGCACGCCCAGGACGCCGGTGCGTCCGTCGGCGCGGAGGCGCGGGATCGCATCGGGGTCCTCCCGCCACTCGCCGGCCCGGTCGAGGGACGCGCCCTCCGGCACGACCCCGTCGAGGACGGCGGCATCGAGGGCGGCGGCATCCTCGGCGACGGGTTCGGGGACGGTCTCCGGCACGGTCTCGACTCCCCTTCTCGCAGGCGTGGCGGGCCCTGTGCGGACGAGGCTCGACCTACCCTGGTGACATGGCTCGCTCACCCTTCACTCTAGCCGCGGCGGTCACGGCGGCGGTGCCCGGAGCCGATGTCGTCGGCGCCCGCGTCCTGTCCTCGGACGGCGACGCCCGCTTCGATTCGGCCGTGGCCACGCTCGCCGACGGCACCGAGGTCGCGATCCGCGCTTCGAACGACGACGACACCGCGTCCGAGCTCGCCAAGGAGAGCCTGGCGCTGCGGGCGCTGACCCCCGGCGCCCGGTCGATGCTGCGCTTCGCCGCGCCGGAGCACCTCGGCGACGGCCGGGTGGGCGACTCGCGCGCCCTGGTCACCACGCTGCTCCCCGGGTTCCAGATCGACGCGGCCGATCTGCCGCCGGGCCCCGGCGCCGCCGTGTCCATCGGCAAGGCGATCGCCGGCGTGCACGCGCTGCCCGTGTCGGTCGTGCGCGGGGCGGGTCTCGCCGAGCGCACGCCCGCCGAGGCGCGCGACGACGTGCGCGTGCTCATCGACCGCGCCGCGGCCACCGGTCGCGTGTCGGCGCGCCTCACGGTGCGCTGGCGCGAAGCGGTCGAGGCCGACGACCTGTGGCGTTTCGAGTCCGCGGTGACGCTCGGCGGCGCCCACGCGGAGTCGTTCCTCTTATCCGACGACGACGAGCGCGGCCCGCGGGTGACCGGGATCCTCGGCTGGCACGCCCTCTCGATCGGCGACCCCGCGATCGACCTCGCATGGCTGACCCTGGCCGCGGACGCGCGCGACGACGTCCTGGACGCCTACGCGTCCGCCACCCTGCGCGCCCCCGACACCGGCCTCGGGATCCGTGCCCGGCTGCTCGCCGAGCTGGAGCTCGCACGCTGGCTGCTGCACGGTCACGACACCCACCGCCCCGACATCGTCGACGACGCCGCGCACCTGCTCGACGCCCTGGCCGACGGCATCCACGACGACCTCGCACCACGTGCGGGCGCGGGAGCGGGCGTGGACGAGGCGATGTCCGCCCTGGACCGCGTGCCCGCGACCGGCGCCAATCGCATCGACACGTCGATGCAGACCGACACCTATGACGCGAGTGCCTTCGCGGGCATCGCGACCGACGACACGTCCGCGTTCGGACCGCGCGGCGGCTCCGCCGGCGGCGCGGAGGATGCCATCGAGGGCCGCGGCGCGGACGACGTCGCGTCGACGGATCCGGATGCCGCGGACGCCGACCGGCACGCGCAGGACCTCACCGCGACCGGCGCGATCGAGGATCTCGATCCGAACGCGACCGAGGATCTCAGCGACCTGCGCCCGTCACGCGCGGACTCCGGTGACGCGCGCCCGGGCCGCTCGGACGACGACGAGGACGACGATCGCGCGGCGCGCCCCGGCACCCTGCTGCCCAGCGAGGGCGGCATCGCCGGCTCGGAGGCCGATGTGGCCGACGCTCACCGCGCGGCGCGGGCCGCGTTCCAGCGCTGGACCAGCGCCTCCTCCGAGTAGACCGTGTCGCCGCGCAGCACGAGGTCGTCGGCGACGTAGAACAGCGCCACGTCGATCTCGTCCAGCGGCACTCCATACCGGCGGTGGTACGCGAGCCGGTAGAGCGCGAGCTGCAGCATGCGCTCCTCGCGCTCGGCCGCCGTCGCCGGAGGGCGTCCCGTCTTCCAGTCCACGATCTCGATCCGCCCGCCGCGGTCCGCGCGACGGTAGACGGCGTCGAGCTTGCAGATGACGATGCGGGCGGGCTCGCCCTCGCCGACAGGCAGGGCGAAGTCGATCTCCGTCTCCACCGCGATCGGCTTGAGGGGCGCCCACTCGCTGCGCTCGAAGATCTCCCGCAGACGCGCGAGGTCCTCGGCATCGGCGCGGGCGATCTCGTCCGCCGCGGCCCCGTCCCCCGCCTCCGCCGCGGTCCCCGCGGCTGTGAGGTCGTCGTCGAGCTCCCAGAGGCCGTCGTCCAACGACGTGCCGACGCCGACGGATCCGGAGCGGTGCTCGACCCAGGCGTGGAACAGCGTGCCGAGACGGGTCTGCCGATACGGCCTCTCCGGCATGGGCCGGCCGAGCGTGCGGACCGTTCCGCGGTAGTCGGCGACGTAGTCCTTGAACCGGGACGCGGGAACGCGGGTGGGGGCGTCGACGACGATGCCCCGCTGTCGGGCCGCGCGTTCGGCGAGCAGGCGGGCGAGCTCCTCGGTGGGCGCCGCCGGCTGCGGATCCGCGATCGCCCGGCGCACCTCCTCCGCCGCCGCCGTCACGCGGGAGCGGCGGCCGCCCAGCGGATCCATCGGCCACACGCTCGTGCGCGCCGTGCCCTCATAGGGATTGTCCTCGGTGAGCGCCTCAGGCAGCGGGGCGAGCCCGAGCTCCTCGATCGCCTCCTGCAGGTAGGGACTGGGCTTGCGCATGTTCTTCTGCCCCGACCAGTGCGAACCGGTCAGCAGCAGATCGGTGCGCGCACGGGTCACCGCGACGTAGGCGAGGCGGCGCTCCTCCGCGCGCTGATAGTCGCGGTAGTCGTCCTTGAACCGCCGCAGCGCTCCCCCGCGCGGGTACGCCTTCGTGATGCCCGCGGCGAGCGAATCGAGAGCGGCCTTCTCGCGCTTGCGG